>Ga0214473_10001718_pt1 | contig 28234 bp, 21 predicted proteins | sample RVTome_7_FD_203509 | JGI IMG/M metagenome (GOLD analysis project Ga0214473, IMG submission 203509) | Soil microbial communities from uranium-contaminated site in the Upper Colorado River Basin, Wyoming, United States - RVT98D197 | ecosystem: Environmental > Terrestrial > Soil > Contaminated >...
GGCCACGATGGAAATTAGGAGGCTACTGCACGCTCCTCTTGCATCGGCTCGGACACACAGTCTTCGGCTGCGCTCTGGATGAAAACTGCGCCAGTCTGATTCTACCAAGGAAATAAATCGATACTTCATTCGATGAAACTTCAACCCGCAACTGAATCCGTTTGCCAGCCCGGCCGGCTAATTGGACCGGTTATTAACAAACCACCAAGCATTCATCATCATTTCTCAAGACACTTCAGCAAGTATATTTGATTGAACATCCCTTCGTCTCCAGGCCTTTCATTAATCCACATCACCCGGCAAGTCAAGAAATCCCTCATAGCAGGCTGCACTGCGCCAAGCCAAAACAGTTGTAGCGCGGGTCGGCATCCTTTATTTTGATTTGACCGGGGCGCCGGTGATCGGTGAGGAATTGAAAACCCCCGCCGGGCCAGCCGCCGGCAATGCGCTCGCTGTCCAATTCACCAATGGAAAGAGTCCGTGACAGACGGCAGGGAAACTGAACGCAGGGATACCGTGACGCTGATCGGTCCAGTGGTCTGGGGCAGCGTCTGGGGCCACGGCCCGGAACTTGCACTTTGGCTGTCGCGTGAGCGGCGGGTAGTCTGGATCGATCCGGTGATACCGCGCGCTGCGGCCAAACCATCGTTCCAGGACCGCGATTCGTACCCCGTTCCGGCCGGTGTCGAAGTCATCCGCAGAAAAAGCCGGCTCGAGACCGGCGTGCTGTACGGAATCGCGATGGAGCTGCGAAACCTGTCCGCGGTGGTCCGTGGCCGGCGGGGCGGGGTAGTTACCTATTATCCCCTGGGTTGCCTCCTGGCCCTGCTCTGGTGCCGGATTGTCCGCCGCCGGACCCTTTTCGTGTATGCCGACCGGCCGGACGTTCTGGCCGGTAAGTTCGTCCGCTGGCTGGCGATCAGGCTCTTCCTACCGGCCACGGCAACTCTTGCCGCGGCTTGCGTGGCGACCAGCAGTCTGCTTTATGAGGAAGTCCGCCGGTATAACCGGAACACGGTCCTGCTGCCGAACGGCGTGGACCTGGCCGGGCTGCCCGGGCTGGAGGCCGCCGGAGATGAGCCCCGCCGGTTCTGCGCCGGGTTCGTCGGCTGGTTCGGCGAATGGGTCGACTTCGATCTGTTGCTCGACACCGCCGGCCGCCTGCCGGAAGTGGACTTCCTGTTGGTGGGCGACGGCCCCCTTCTGAAGGAAATCGAGCCGAGGGCGGTGAAACTGCCGAACGTCCGGCTGACCGGAGCTCTCCCCCACCGGGAGGTGTTCCGCCGGATCGACCGGATGGACCTCTGCCTGGTCCCATTCCGGATCGCGGCTCTCACCGACCGGGTGAGTCCAGTCAAGCTGTTCGAGTACTGGGCCAGAGGTAAGCCGGTACTGGCCGCCGGCTGCCACGAGTTAAAACTTTACGCTCGTCGGCATCCCGCGGCCCTGTTTATCTACGAGGATCCGGCCGGGCTGGCGCGGCTTATCGAAACGTTCAGGCGGGACGGCCGGTTGCTCGCCCAGGCCGGAGCCGAGGCCAAAACTGCGGTGCGGGATTACGACTGGCAGGTCATCGGCCGAAAGATCGCCGAACTAGTCTAAAGCTATGCACTGCGTCTTAACTAGAATTATTCACAAGTTGCCACAACACCAGTAGGGGCCCCGATAAATCGGGGTGCCTGCCCGGTCTTGAGAAGAATAAAATGTCGTAGGGGAGGGTTTGAAACCCTCCCCTACAGGCAATCCGGGTGCACCTCTACACAGAACTGAATAAATCCGGAATTGACAGCGGAGAATCGATTAATGCTCAGATTTGCCCTGATTGGCTGCGGCCGGATCAGCCGCAAACACGTCTCTGCGCTCAGTGAACTCCCGGGCGCCCGGCTGGTGGCGGTCTGCGACACCATCGAAGAACGGGCCCGCGCCGCCGCCGAACCGCTCGGTATCCCCTGCTACACCGATTACCACGAGATGATGGAAAAACAGAAGCCGGACGTGGTCAACGTGCTCACTCCCAGCGGATTGCACGCTGCCCACGTGCTGGACGTGGTCCGCTACGGCTGCCATATCGTGGTGGAGAAGCCCATGGCCCTCACCCTGGAGCAGGCCGACAGCATGATCGAGACCTGCGACCGGGCCGGGCTTAAGCTGTTCGTGGTGAAGCAGAACCGTTACAATCTCGCGGTCCAGCAGCTCAAGCGGGCGCTCGACGAGGGCCGTTTCGGCAAGCTGGTGCTGGGCACCGTGCGGGTGCGCTGGTGCCGGCGGCAGGACTATTACGACCTGGACGCCTGGCGGGGCACCTGGGCCATGGACGGCGGCGTATTGACCAACCAGGCCAGCCATCATATCGACCTGCTGGAATGGTGCATGGGCCGGGTGGAAACTGTTTTCGCCAGGACCGAGACCCGGCTGGTGGACATCGAGGTGGAGGACACCGGGGTGGCGCTGTTGAAGTTCACCAACGGGGCGCTTGGCTTGATCGAGGCCACCACCGCCACCCGGCCGAAAGACCTGGAAGGCTCGATCTCGATCCTCGGCGAAAAAGGCTCGGTGGAAATCGGCGGTTTCGCGGTCAACGAAATCCGCGTCTGGAATTTCGAGGAGGAGGGCGAGCGGGACGAGGAGGTCCGGAGGACTTGCAGCCAGAAGCCGGCGGACGTTTACGGCTTCGGCCACAAGCTCTTTCTGGAGAACGTGGTCCAGTCGATCGAGTCCGGCCGGCGGGGACTGGTGGACGGGCTGGAAGGCCGCAAGTCGCTGGAGCTGATAAACGCGATCTACGAATCGGTCGAAACCGGGCGCGAGGTTCTGCTCAAGTTCCGTCCCCGCCAGTGCCGGCTGGGTCGGGGCGCTCCGCCCGCGCCATGAGCCGGAGTACCGGCGCCCCGGAACAGCAACTGCCCATGAACGTCGGCCCCGCAACCAGGAAACTGATCGTCATCCCCAACGACCCTATCTCCCGCTACCAGGCCAAGGGGGAGACCAGGGAGCGCTATTTCAATCCCGGCGACTACTTTCAGCAGGTGCACGTTTTCAGCCTGGCCGACAGCGACGAAGCTCAGGAGGCCGCGGCAATCATGAGCGGCGGCGCCGAAGTGTTCATTCACCCGCTGGGCCGGCCCGGACTCTTCAGCTGGCGCAAGGTGATCCAAAGGGCCGAATCCCTGGCCCGGGAAATCGCCCCCCAGGCGGTCCGCGGCTATAATCCGCTGTTCATGGGTTGGCTGGCGGTCCAGCTGGGGCGCTCCTGCGGGGCGGTGAGCGTGGTTTCGGTCCATTCCGACTACGACCTGGTCCGCAACCTGAAGATTTACGGCCCCGGTTTTCTGGCAACCACCCGGGCCGCTTACCAGATTGCGCACCGGCTGCTGGGCCTTTACCGGACGAGCCTGGGCGGGGCCGATCAGGTGATCTGCGCTTACCGCTTCCCTCTCGGTTTCGTCGGCCGCTGGCGGAAAGAGGGCGTGAGCGTAATTTACCACCGCGTGGACCTCGACAGGTTCCAGCCGGCGGAAGAGGTAGCGGAACCGGGGGACGAGCTGCGGATACTCACTGTCGGACGGCAGTTTTCCGGCAAGGACCCGGGGCCGATAATCCGGGCGGCGGCCGGCCTGGCACAGGCGAGACTGACCCTGGTGGGCGATGGCCCTTACCACGAGAGGCTCGTCCGGACGGCCGGCGAAACTGGCTGCACAGACCGGATCCGGTTTGTCAGGAGCGTACCACACGCACAGATCCCGGACCTCTACCGCAGTCACGACATCTACGCCCAGGCAATCACTCACCCCGGACTCTGTATCCCGGTCCTGGAAGCGGCCGCCAGCGCCCTGCCAGTGGTAATCAACCAGCCGGTCTGGGAAGACTGGCCGGAGCTGGTGGGCGACCTGGCGGAGGTGGTGCCGCTGTCCAGTGACGGTTACCGGCGGGCTTTCGAAAAACTGCTGGCCGATCCGGAATATAGGCGGAGCCGGGGACAGGCCTTGCGCCGGCGGGCGGTCGAAGTCGGCGGGGACCGGATGGAGCAGGCGGAAATGGAACTCTATCGCAGGTTGATCGAAAATCGAAACAGGCCGAAGTCCGGGGCGGGGGTCTGATGGAAATGTCTCTGTTCAGAAAGGCCGGTTTCCGGCTGGCGGAACTCTTCCTGGCTACTCCGGCCAGTGAGATCCAGCAGGCAGTCGCTCTAAAAGCGGGAAGCCCGGTGAGGCTCGAACGCTATTTCACCGGCAGCGGCTGGGGGATCAAGTATCTGGTGTATCCCGCCGGCGCAGAATCTCCGGCCTGGGTGGTGAAAGCCTCGAGCGGGTTGATCGAGTTCCGGCTGAAATTGGTGGAGAAAAAGAAGTACGTGCCTCCGGCTGAACGCTTCCGCCGGGAATGCCGGTTACTGGCGGCCCTGGAAAAGATTGGCCTGGGGCCGTCAGTTCTGCTGTGCGAGGACGGGTACTTCGTCCGCGGTTTCATCGATGGAACCTGCCTGGCCGATCTCCCGCCGCTGGAAATTGCGGGACACGTGGAACCGGTGTTGCGCTCGATCGAAAAAATGGCCGCCGAAAATGTCTTCCACACCGATCCGAACGCCGCGAACGTGATCGTCAGGAGGGATGGGCCGGGCTACTGTTTCATCGACAGCGAGCTCCCGGGCCGTGAAGACCCGGAGGGACGGCTTGCGGTGGCCAGGCGCATCTACTGCCACGAAAGGTTACTCCATTCGCTGGGACCGGACAAGCTTAAGCTGCCTGTACACGTGGCCTCCAAGGTGATGTCGGTGGCGGTGAACTTATTCGACCGGATGGGCGAAGACTGCCCGGTGCCCCCGGCCAGAGTGGCTTCCCTGATGAGCGGCAGCGCCTCTCCGCTGATATTCCCCGGCTGAACGCTCTCTCACCGGCGGCCGGGATATGTCTGGACCGTGGAGACAGGTTGAAAAACGAAACTGCGAAACACCCTGCCGGTGAAACGAGCCGGATCAAGCGGCGGCGCTACGCGGAGCAGGAATTCGGCGCGAGCTACGACGAGCGCTACGAAAGCGGCCTGAACCGGATCAATACCGAAGTCGAGCGAGAGTGGGTAGCCAGCCGGATCACCGGGGGCCCGGTGCTGGACGCCGGGGCCGGGACCGGCAGGCTGGCGGCCTGGCTGGCCGGCCGGAATGTACCGGTCACCGCCCTCGACAGCTCCCTGAACATGCTCACCCACCTGCGGGGAAAAATCCGTGACCTGCCAGCCGCAGCCGGCGACCTCTACCGGCTTCCTTTCCCCGACGGCTGTTTTGGCTCCGTCGTCTGCCTGCACGTACTCTTCCACCTGCCCGACTGGCCCATTGTGGTGGTCGAACTGGCCAGGGTGCTTAAACCGGGCGGCAAGCTGATTTTCGAGATGCGTTCCGGCGAACACGTCCGCCTGGCAGGGAAAGTGCTCCAACTTTTCGGCGGCGGACTCCAAGAGACCGGACCGGTCGATCCGGCAGCGGCCACGATTCACGTCACCCGCGTTCAGGTCCGCCGGGTGCTCGCAGGCACGGGCCTCCGCCTGGAAAAAACCTTCGCCTACGATCTGGGGCACAGCTACTGGTTCAGGCCGCTGGCCGGCCTTGCCCAAAGGATTCTGTCCTTCAGCCCGCTCGTGCGCCGGTTCTGGCGGGCAGTGGAACTGGGGCCCGCCCGGCTGCTTTCCCCCTGGCTTCTCTACCGCACACTTTACGTTTGCAGGAAGAATGATCTCTCCGGGTGACAGTTCCCAGGTGAAGGTCGCCAAGGGAGCGGCGATAGTCCTGGCCGGTCTGGCGTTTGCCCGGCTGGTCAACTACGCCTACCAGATACTGCTTTCCCGGGCCGGCGGCGAGGCGGAATTCGGGCTGTTCTTCCTGGGGATCTCGGCTCTTACCCTGACCGGCGGAGTGGCCGCTCTGGGAATCGACCTGGGAGTGGCGCGCTTCGCCCCGCTGTATATCGGCAACGGCGAGCGTGGAAAGCTCAAAGGCGTTCTCGTGGCCGCCATCGCCATTTCTCTGTTCACCGGAGCGGCCGCCGGCCTGGCCCTCTGGTGGTGCGCCGGTCCGGTCGCCGAAAGAATTTTCTCCAAGCCCGCGCTGACCCCGCTGCTTCAGATCAGCGCCCTCTGCCTGCCGTTCTATATCGGCGGCCGGGTGCTGGTCAAGGCAATCGTGGCTTTCCAGAAAATCGGTTACCGGGTGAGCGTGAGCCAGGTACTGAGCCCGCTGGTGCGGCTGGTGGGAACATTCCTCCTGGTGGCCGCCGGCCTGCGCGCGGAAGGCGCCATGTGGGCCTATGCCGCCAGTGAATTGATCAGCTGGGCGGTCCTTTTGCTGCTGCTTCAGTTTCGCGTCTTCCCGGTCCTCGAGCGGGGCGGCGAAAAGGCGGTTTTCGACTTGCGGCCGCTTCTGGCCTACAGCCTGCCGCTGTTTCTGGCCGCGATTGTCGACCAGGTGCTGAATTCGACCGATGCTTTCATGACCGGCTATTTTCTGCCAAACGCCGAGGTCGGGGTCTACGGGGCCGCCGCCAGGCTGTCCTCGCTGATCGGCCTCGGCAGCGAACTGCTCAACCCAATGTTCCTCTCCATCGTGACCCAGGCGCAGGCCGCCGGCAACAGCGGGGAAATCACCCGCACTTTCAACAGTAACAACCGTTGGTTCCTTTTCATTTCCCTGCCCGTGTTTTCGCTGCTGGGAGTTCTGCCCGGCAAGGCGATGTCGCTGGTGTGGGGGCCGGGCTTCGCTTCGGGCGGAGTAGCCCTGGCCCTGCTGGTGGCGGGCAGGTGGTTTTTCAGCCTTTCCAGCACCAGCACCCTGCTGCTGTCGATGTACGGCGCGAGCCGGCTGATCTTCTTAATCAGCCTCGCCTCGGCCGGCCTCAACGTCCTGCTCAATTACCTCCTGATCCCGCTTTACGGCATTACCGGCGCCGCAGCAGCGACTTCGCTTTCCCTGGCGGCCGGATCGCTGATCACGATCCGGGCTGCCAGGCTGCGCCATGCGCAGGGTGGGCTGGCTGTCTTCTTTCCGCGTCTGGTCGCCGCCGCCCTCCTGGCCTTGGTGCCAGCGTTTTTCCTCGGCCGGATGATCGCCGGCCGGCTCCCGGCGGTATTTTCCACGGCGGCTGTCTTCGTAATTCTCTACCTGGTCTTCCTCAAGGCATTCGGCGCCTTTACCGGGGAGGACCGGGAAATCTGGATTAAGTTCAAGGCGTGGCTCAAGGGCGGGCGGGTGCAGGCCGGGCGGGATTAGCCGACCGGTTCGATCTGCGCGAGATGGTCCCGGTAGGTGGCCAGACGCAGCCCGTGGCGGGCCGGAGCCAGCAGTTCGACCGCTTTGCCGGCTTCCGGGTGCCGGCTCACGTGACGCGGATCGAAATAGAGGTTGAGGTAGCCGCGACTGTCGGCGGCCAGGGCGAGCGCCTCGCGGCAGAGCGAGCTGAACCGGCCGGGAGACGCGTGACGGCCCCCGGGCGTGCGCAGGCTGTGCCAGGTATCGAGTACGGCGAAAGGATGAACCGGACAACAGCTTACCGGAAACTCCACGATCCCCTCGGCCGTGCGGAAAGGCAGGCCGAAAGTGCGCGTTCCCGGAGCGATCACCGAGCTGGAAAACCGGCAGCCGGTGTCGCGCAGAATGCCATAGAAGTCCCTTCCCGTAACCTTGCCGAAATGCGGCGCCCGGAACCCCTCCGGGCTTATTCCCAGCACGTCCTCGCAGGCTTTCCGGCAGTCTTCGATCTGTGCCAGTCTGGCCTGGGGCGTAAGCTGGTCGAAGGTTTCATTGGGGTGCAGCAGCTCGTTGTCCGGGTGGCTGTAGGTATGGTTGAGCACTTCGTGCCCGGCCTCGACCAGGCGCCGGTGTTCGACGGGGAACCGGCGGACGAGCATTCCGATCACGGCGAACGCGGCGGTGATACCGGCCGAGGCGAGCCGGTCGCACAGAGCCGGCAGAGACTCTACGTCTTCCGGGTAGTCGACGTCGAACGAGAGGGTCAGCCGGCCGCAGGCGGATGGACCTTCGCCTGTCAGCCGTCCTTGTGCTTCGTACAGCCAGCGGGTGTAGAACCTGCCGCCCGCGGCGTAAACCAGGGCGGTGCTAAGCGGTCCGGGGTTGGCTCCGGCCAGATTTAGAATTTTCTCTTTCCAGGACAAACTCGACTATCCTCTCTCCGGCCCGGCCGTCGCCGAACGGATTGCCCCACCCCCCCTGACGGCCGATCATCCGGGCCGCTCCCTCGACGATCGCCTCCGGCTCCACTCCGGTAACCAGATTAGCGCCCACCGCCACGGTCTCCGGCCTTTCGGTGCTGAGCCGCACGGTGACGCAGGGCACGCCCAGAATGCAGGCCTCTTCCTGCACTCCGCCGGAATCGGTAATTACAAGTCGGGCCTGTTGTTCGAGCTGCAGGAAGCTCAGGTAATCGACGGCCGGCAGGGGCCGCCAGGCTCCGGCCAGCTCGATCCCGAATTCCGCGAGACGGCGGGCAGTGCGCGGATGGACCGGGAAAGCCGCCGCCAGGCCGCGCTCGGCGCAAAAGCCGCCGATCGCCTCGATGATGAGCAGGAAAACGCTTTTTTTGTCCACGTTTTCCGGCCGGTGCAGGGTCACCAGGACGTATTCGCCGGGCTTCAGGTCCCAGCGCTTCCCCACCGGCTCCTTTTGCCCGGCGAGCCGGACGAACCGCTGGAGCGAATCCACCACCGTGTTGCCGGTCACGGCAATTATCTTTTCCGGGAAACCCTCGGAAAGCAAGATTTCCCTGGCTCCGGAAGTGGGAGCCAGCAGGTAGTCGGACAGGTTATCGGTCAGGATCCGGTTCGTCTCCTCGGGCATGCGCCTGTCGTAGCTGCGCAAGCCGGCCTCCACGTGCGCCACCCGGAGACCGAGCCGGCTGGCCATCAGGGCCCCGGCCAGCACAGAATTCGTGTCCCCCTCGACGAAGACCACCTCCGGAGCGATCCGCTGGAGCACCGGTTCGAGCCCGATCAGCATGCGGCCGAGCTGTTCGGCGTGCGTGCCGCTGCCAATACCCAGGTTGAAATCGGGAGGCGGCAGGCCGAGCTGTTCGAAAAAGACGGCATCCAATTCCGGCGAATAGTGCTGGTTGGTGTGAACCAGGCTGAATTCAACTCCCCGCTCGATACAGCCGATTATTACCGGATAGAGCTTGATAATTTCCGGGCGAGTGCCCAGTACGAATGCTGCGCGCAAGAGGCCATCCTGTCGGAATTAAAGCCGGTTGACGGCTCGATACGATACCAGCCGGCAAACTAAATCGAATAAGATTGGAAGGCAAGTTTCATGCCCCGGGCGGGCAATAAACGGGCGGGTTTTAATATTACGGGAGTATTACGTAACGTTGCCAGGCGGGCAGTAACGGTGTTCACTCCTGCGGTTCTTCTCTCTCAGGCGGTTCGTCTTCCTTGGGTTTCTGCTGGTCTTCCTTTTCCTGGGCTTCGGCGGCGGTCCCTTTTCTTTTTTCCTGCCCTTCCTTTGTCCGCAGGTTTTCCGCCTCTTCGCGGCCGGCTTTATTCAGGCCGTGGAGCCGGTCGGTGAGGGTGGCGCACTTGTTGTAGGCTTTTACTTTCCCCGAGCCGACGTAGATTTCGATCTTGACCTGGCTCATGTGCTCGCATTTGAATTCAGGATCCAGGCTGTTGTTGCAGTAAATGGTACGGGGGAGCGAATTGCCGCCGGCCGGTGGATACGGTACGGCCGAATTGAACGGGCAAAAATCGACAATCTCCTTGATTTTTTCTTCGTACCCCTCGATCAGGATCTCGTCCATCTCGAAGAGGCTGACCAGCGCACTGACAATCTGCCAGGACAGTCCCTTGCCTTTATAAAGCTTGATCAGGGCCAGCAGGATGTTCATCAGGCCGTTGCGCCTGGCGAAGCGGTCGCCGAGCTTGCGCACCTGGTCCGGGCTGAAGTTGTAGCGCACCTTGTGGGGCATGGGAGTGATCATTTCATCGAGCAGTTCGGCGAAGTAAAGCAGAATGGTGGTCTTGTGCCGCATGTCGTTCAGATCGGGCCGGTGGTGGTTGCCGATCATATGGACGATTTCCTGCTTGGTGAATGGCAGCAGGGTCACTTTTCGTTCACCGAAAAGCTGCACGCTCAGCCGCTGGTGCTCATCCACGAAAGCTTCCAGTTCGTTGGGCAGCATGTCGTCCAGGTCCTTGAGTTTCGCAAAGCTGCCGGTCCGGATGATCCCCATGTCGTGCAGGATCCCGGCCATCCCGACATTGACCAGACTGATGACTGACCAGTGGATCTTGAGCCCGATCGAGATGGCCAGGAGCGTGACCCGGATACTGTGGTCGTGAAGCTGGCGGATCACGTTGTCGTTCTCTTCGCCACTTACCTTGAAATCGTACATGTGCCTGATCAGGTCCGGATTGGAGATGAGTTTTTCCATAATCCGCAGGACTTTGTCCTGGAGTTCCTCATCCTTGAGGAAATTGGGGTACTCCTTCCCCTCGGCGATTTTTTCCGTGATCTGGCTGACGTCCTGATCGAGGATATTTTTTAACTGCAGGAGGGCTTTTTCATCAGGCTTGATGTCTACTCTGAAGCTGACCGGAGCGAGCTGGGAGGCGAATCTTCGAATAGAATCGATAACTTTCTCGTTCAGCTTGGCCTCCGGAAGCTCCTTGCGGGTAATGAGAAAACTCCCGGCTTTGAGTCGGACGTCGCTCTCCAGCTCGAGACCCGGAACGAGATGATCGACGTGCATTAACATTTAATCTACTCGCTTTGTTCCCGCCAACAGGGAATCGGTCCTATGACCCGGTCGCATATAAGACGAAATGACCCAATTCAAATAAAATTCGGTCTATCAATTTTGGGGAAATTGACCATCACTGTCAAGATAATGGGTTTATACCCCAAAGAACCCTCACTTCATCATCCGCGCATCACGGATTATGGAAATATTTCCTATTTCCGTTGTAGCTCAATCCCTTAGCTATTCCGCTGAGATTCGATAAGCTCCTTACCCAGAAATTTCCGGACTTGTCCCATCTCCAAAAGCGCGGGCGCCGGCAGGCGTGCTGGTACTGCTACCTGTACCTGAATCAGCCCAAGCGGGTACGTCAGCCGGAAACCTCATGGCCGATCCGGCCCTGCCAGCCAGGCATATAGCATTAGCGGTGTTTTTCACTGTCCGAGCAGAAAAGAATCGCCCTTCATCCCGGTTAGTCGGGAGTCGCCATATCGGGGGAAACGGGGGTCAGGGCCGGCCGGCGAGCAATGCGGCCAGGTCCCAGTCAAGCTGAAGCTTCGCGATACCGGCTGATTTGTGTTCGAAAAGGAAATAGCCTTTATTAAGGCCGTGCTCGAACAGTCTGAATGTAATTATAACGTCATTCTTGCAATAGTCAACGATTTTTTCGATTTTACCTTCTTTGAACCATTTAATCGACATCAACCCATCAGCGGTTTTAGCCGCGCCGAGTGTGGCCTGGGCCAGATCGCTCAGGCTGATCCGGTAACCCAGGCGTCTTCGGACGTCCTGCAGAATGTCGAATGTTTTGATCCGGGTCAGGTCCCTCGGGCTGTAGGCTCTGAGCACCTGGTAATCGAAATCAATGACGTTGAAGCCCACCACCAGGTCCGCCTCGAACAGCAGATCGAGCAGCGCGTTGACGTCGCTTTCGGTGAAGGTATAAACCTCGCCGCTGGCCGCGTCCCGGACCACCGCCACCGCCAGCCGCATCAGGTGCTTGTTGCCCCACCCGCCCACTTCTTCGGCTGACCGCTGGGTTTCCAGATCGAAGACGAGGACTTTCTTCCCCGGCGGAAAACTGCCGTCCGGGGTGGACCGCCCCTCTTCTTCTGAACTCTTTTTTTCGGATTTTGTTAACACCTCGGCCACCGGCAGGCATTTCAGTCCGATCAGATATTCGAGGACCAGGACTGCGGCCTGCTTATCCAGCGGTTTGTTCCCGCTGCCGCATTTGGGGCTGTGGACACAGGATGGACAGCCGGTCTCGCAGGCGCAATCGCGGATCAGGGCGAGCGTGGCGCGCAGCAGTTCACCCACCTGGTCGTAGCCGCCGTGGGCGATCCCAACTCCGCCGGGATAGCCGTCGTAAATGAAGATCGCCGGCCCCCCCACCTGCGGATGGCGGTCAAAACAGATCCCGCCGATGTCGTTGCGGTCGCTGAGCACGAAGAGGGGGAAAATGGCGATCGAGGCGTGTTCGGTGGCGTGGATACCGCCCATGAAATGCAGTTCCTGCTGCTGGACCGCATCCCGAATTGCCGGTGGGATCTCGATCCAGAATCCGGTCGTTTCGAAAATCTGCGGAGGGAGGTCCAGCGGGTGCGTACTGATCAGCTCCTGGCCGGAGAGGCTGCGCTTTTTGTATCCGGTAATCCGCTCGGTCACCTTGAGCCTGCCGAAACGGATGAGGAAGTTACCCTCGGGCTTACATTCCAGGGTCTCGAGGATTTCCGTGTCCTTTTCCGCATCCACCTGAGTGTAATAGGGGTCGCTGGATGGCACGACATAGACGTTATGCTTTTCCAGGTCGAGCCGGCTGACCAGGTACTGGCGCGCCCGGTGCAGATAAATCGCCCCCTCATGGCATTCCGCCAGAGTGCGGGCTCCGCCCACCGAGCCGATCCGTTCGGGCGGGTCCTTCGAGGCGTCCAGGATGGCGAAACTTTCACCGGCCTGACGCAGGGAGACATCCCGTTGAGGGAACTTGCGGGCACTGAACAGCCGGCCGGCCGTCATGCTTTCCACCAGCCGGCCCCGGTCGAGCAGTTCCCGGGCGGCGAGCGCGAAACCGGCTCCCGATTCGCTCAGCTCGTCCCCCGACAGCGGCAGTTCGGCGGCGGCGCATTCCACGTGATCGCGCAGGATGAAAGGGTTCTCCGGGTCGACCAGGGCGTGCTCGCAGCCCCGGACGAAAAAATCTTCCGGATGCCGCATGAAGTACTGGTCGAGAGCATCGGCCTGGCCGATCAGCACGATGAGGCTTTCCCGGCTGGAGCGGCCCACCCGGCCGCCGCGCTGCCAGGTCTGAGTGACAGTGCCGGGGTAGCCCACCAGAATACAGGCGTCCAGACCGCCGATATCGATCCCCATTTCCAGCGCGCTGGTCGAAATCACTCCATCCAGCTCGTCCTCGGCCAGGCTCTTCTCGATCAGCCGTCGCTCGCTGGGCAGGTATCCCGCCCGGTAGCTCGAGATCCTGCCGGTCAATCCGGAGTCCTGATACAGAATCCAGCTATGGATCAATTCGGTGTTGCGCCGGCTCTTGGTAAAGGCAATCGTCTTCAGGCCCGCCCCGATCAGATCCCTCATCAGCCTGGCCGCCACCGTGCTCGGACTCACTTCCTGCGGATTAATGAACAGAAAGTGCCGGCCGGCTGCCGGAGCGCCGCTCTGGTCGATCACGGTGAACGGCAGTCCGAACAGCTTGCGGGCGAAAGCGTCCGGATTGCCTATCGTGGCGCTCGATGATATGAACAGCGGATTCGCGCCGTAGTGGCGAGCGATTCGCCTGAGCCGGGTCATCACTCCGGCGAAATGCGCTCCGAAGATGCCCTTGTAGGTGTGCAGCTCGTCCACCACCACGAACTTCAGGTCGCGGAAAAATTTCTCCCAGCGCTCGTGAAAGGCCAGGATGCCCATATGCAGCATGTCGGGGTTAGTGAGCAGCACGTTTGGCGGATTGGCGGCTATCCTGCGCCGGTGGTGGGCGCTGGTATCGCCGTCGTAGATTTCGGCGCGCAGCGGCGAAGGGCCTCCCGCCGCCTCGGCCAGTTCGGCCAGCTTGCGCATCTGGTCCTGTTCGAGGGCCTTGAGCGGGAAAAGATAGAGGGCGCGGGTCCCGGAGTCTGTCAGGCAGGCTTCCAGCACCGGCAGGTTGTAGATCAGGGTCTTGCCGCTGGCGGTCGGCGTGGCCACCAGCACGTTTTCACCCCTGCGCACGGCTTGGACGGCGCGAACCTGGTGCGAGTAGAGCCGGCTGATCCCCTGCCGGACCAGAGCCCTGCCAAGGCTTGCCGGACACCGCGGAATGAGTCGGCCGAACTGGGCCTCGCGGGCCGGGATGTACTTGCGGTGGACCAGCATGTCGCCGTAGTACTCGCTGTCGCCGATCAGCCGCACGAGCCGGGCTACACTGATCTGGCCCGGGCCGAGCCCCCTCGCAATCCCTTTTTTTCTCGCAGTCACCCGGTTAGCCCTAATACTGTTCACAAATTATCGCAAAGCCCTAAAAAACTTGAAAAAATTTTTATGAATAATCCAGGTTAGCTCTCCTGTAAATTGCAAGATCTACCGGCAAGAAACGAAACTTACAACTCGGGCAGGGAAAATATCGTGCCTGTATTTGTAGAAATCTCGTGGTTTAATAATGGAGTCGCGGCCCGGGAGAAACAAGTCAAAATTCTTTTTTCGGATGATCCCGGAAACTATATTTCAATCCACAATTCCCGGATCAATATGCGGGCGATTCTTAAATTCGATCTGAGATACGGCAGAAAATCCTTAAATATATAATTCTTTCATGAAAATCTTAGAAACCCAGCGGACGCTTTTTATCGCAATTGCCTTTTATACCCTGCCGGCGCCACTTCAAGCGGCCGGTCCATATGGCCAGCTCGTTGTGCCCCCGGTGGTAGCGGACCGCCTGCGAATTCCAGCCCAGGGAGATGTCAGGCTTGAGGGCCGGCTGGGTGAAAAGATAGATCTGTGTATCCACAATCGCATAATGGTTCAGGACATAGAGCATCTGGTCGAGCCATTCCGTCACCGCGAGGAGACGCGGTGGTGGCAGACCGAATTCTGGGGCAAATGGTTCACTTCCCTGGCTCTGGCTTACCGGTACAACCAGGATCCGGCCCTGCTTGCCATCATGGATTCGGCAGCCCGGGCGCTGATTAGCACCCAGAGCCCGGACGGGTATATCGGTAATTACCGCCCGGCTGCACGGCTTAAGCAGTGGGACATCTGGGGGCGGAAGTACTGTCTTCTCGGATTAGAGTCGCAGTATGACGCCACCGGCGACACGGCGGCGCTGGGGGCGGCGGTCCGGCTGGCCGATCACCTGCGGACCGAAGTCGGTCCCGGACATACCGACATCGTTTTAACTGGCAATTACCGGGGAATGGCCAGCAGTTCCGTGCTGGAACCGATTGTGGGACTTTATCGGCGGACCGGTTCGGCGCGCTTTCTCGAATTCGCCAGATACATCGTCAGGCAGTGGGAGTCCGAGCAAGGACCGCAGCTAATCGGCAAAGCCCTGGCGGGCATTCCCGTGGCTCGCCGTTTCCCACTCCCGCAAAACTGGTGGTCATGGGAAAACGGCGCGAAAGCCTACGAAATGATGTCCTGCTACGAGGGACTGTGCGAATTGTACCGGAGCACCGGCGAGGTGGACTATTTACGCGCAGTCCTGAGAACCTGGGAAAACATTCGCGATACCGAAATCAACATAGCTGGCGGTGCTTCCAGCCAGGAGTGCTGGTATGGCGGAAAACAAATGCAGGCAATCCCGGTCCTTCATCCCATGGAGACCTGTGTCAGCGTGACCTGGATCAAATTCTGCGCTCAGTTGTTATGTCTGACCGGCGAGCCTCGCTTCGCAGACGCCATCGAACAGTCGATCTACAACGCCCTGCTCGGGGCAATGACTCCCGACGGCAGGGACTTCGCTAAGTACAGCGCGTTGAGAGGCCGGCGCAGCCTCGGTGAAAATCAGTGCGGCATGGACCTGCACTGTTGCAACGCCAACGGACCGCGAGGCTTGCTGTTGGTGCCGCAGGTGGCGGTCATGGTCTCTGGCGAGGGGCCGGTGGTAAACCTCTACGCCGCCGGCTCCGCTACCGTCACCCTGTCCTCCGGCAACCGGGTTAAAATTGTCCTGGAAACGGATTACCCTCTGGGCGAAACTGTAACTATCGGCGTGCACCCCGAACGGCCGGAATGCTTCACCCTCCGGCTGCGGGTGCCGGAATGGAGCCTGCGGACAAGCATCAGCGCGGGCGCAGCGGATGTTTCCTCAGTCGCTCCGGGTTCATATGCCCGGATTACAAAATACTGGAACAGAGGCGATGAAGTGAAACTGGCCCTGGACCTTCGAGGCAGGGTTATCTGCAATCCTGGAGGAAACCAGCAGTTCGCGGTCATGCGCGGGCCGATTGTACTGGCAAGAGACAGCCGCCTGAGTGATGGGGACGTGGACGCGGAGATGCAACGCCCAGTTGTCGAAGGCGGCTTCATCGAGCTGCAGCCGGATTCTGCGGCGGCGCAAGCTTTCTGGATGGTTTATCGAGTCCCGGTGGTCGAGGACCCGGCCGGCGGGCAAAACGGAGAGAAACGAACGATCAGGATGTGCGACTTCGCTTCGGCTGGCGACGTACTGGACCCTTCCGTGCGCTACCGGGTCTGGCTGCCGGCGCTGCTGGACCTGTCGCGAAACTTACCGGGCAGGGATTAACCCTTGTGTTCGTAGTGTCTTTTTATAAAGTTTCAAGCTTGTTCCAGGGTGGCGGACAACAAAGTTAACTTAACGGCAGCAAACAATTAATGAGGTGTTTTCAATGGCTGAAATCTTTCCATTCAGGGGTTTGACATTCAACGGGGAACGGGTGGGCGGCCACGGCCGGGTGGTCACGCAGCCCTACGACAAGATTACTCCCGCCATGCGCGAAGAATACTTCCGGCGCAGCCCTTTTAGTATCGCCCGGATCATCTGTTCGGCGCCGGAGGGAGCGGACCTGGCCGGACACTTTCACGGCGTGGCGCGCACTTTCCGGGATTGGCTCAAACAGGGGCTCCTCACCCGCAGCCGGCGGCCCTGCCTCTACCCCTACCATCAGACCTACAAGGTGCCGGGCAGCGGCCGGGCCAGTACCCGCCGGAGCTTTATCGGTCTGGGCCGGCTGCACGACTACCGTGAGGGTGTAGTCCGGCCGCACGAAAAAACCCACAGCGGCCCCAAGCTCGACCGCCTCGAGCTGACCCGTCATTCCGGCTGCCAGTTCGGCCAGCTCTTCATGCTCTATCCCGATCCCGAACAGGCCGTGAACTCCGCGCTGGAGGCGGCCGTGGGTGGAGCCGAGCCATTGATCGAGGTGACCGATGAAGACGGAGTGATCCACCGGGTCTGGGCCGTAGAAGACCAGTCGGCGGTCGCCGGGGTGCAGGAGCTGATGGGGCCGAAAAACCTCTACATCGCCGATGGCCACCATCGCTACGAAACGGCCCTCACTTACTGGCGCGAGCAGGCAGAAGCCGGCGTGCCCGTGGTGGGCAACGAGGCTATCGACCGGGCGATGATGTCCTTCGTCAGTATCCACGACCAGGGCTTGAGCGTGCTGCCCACCCACCGGGTGATGTTCAACCTGGACGGCTTTTCGCTGCCGGGCCTGATAAAAAAACTCAGCGCCGATTTCGACTCCGCCGATCTGGGCCCGGCCACCGGCGATAGCCTTGCCCGGCAGCTCGAACAAATGGCCTCCCTGCGTCACAACCTGATCGCAGCGGCCAAGGGAGCACCCTCTCTGACCAGCCTGCGGCTCAAAGCCTCAGCCGACCCGGTGACCAGGATACTCGGCCCGGGCAGCGCGGTCTGGAAGGGCCTGGAAGTGAACGTGCTGCACAGACTTGTCCTCGAAGAAGCTCTCGGGGTCACCGCCGGCGACCTGGAACATCAGACCAAGGTCGCCTACCTGCGTGATCCCCGGGAGGCGCTCCGCCTGGTGCTCGATCCCGGCACCCGGTACCAGGCCGCTTTCTTCCTCAACCCGACCGGCGTAGAACAGGTGGCCGCGGTGGCTGACAACGGCGAATTCATGCCGCAGAAATCCACTGACTTTTATCCCAAGATGCTTACCGGCCTGGTAATAAACCAATTGAACCTCGCCTGAACCTTGCAGCGGGGAGAGGCAAAATGAAAATACTCGTGGCAGACAAACTATCCCCGGAGGGTCTGCAGGTGCTGAAGCAGGCCAGCGGCGTGGAAGTGGAGGTGAAGGCCGGCCTGACTGAGGACGAGCTGGCCGAGGCGGTTGTAGACGCCCAGGCGCTGGTGATCCGCAGCGGGGCCAAAGTGACCCGCAAGGTGATCGAGGCCGCCAGGGAACTCAAGGTGATCGGCCGCGCCGGCGTGGGCGTGGACAACGTCGACCTGGAGGCCGCCACCGAACGTGGCATAGTAGTGATGAACACTCCGGACGGCAACACGATCGCCGCGGCCGAACACACCGTGGGCCTGATCCTGGCCCTGGCGCGCAACATACCCCGCGCCAACGAATCGCTGAGGCAGGGCCAGTGGGAAAGAGCGAAGTTCGTCGGCGCCGAACTGAACGGCAAGACCCTGGGCGTAGTTGGACTGGGCCGGATCGGCTCCCACGTGGCCCGGGTGGCTCAGGCACTGAGGATGAAAGTGATCGCGTTCGATCCCTATTACTCGGCGGAGCGGGCCGCGGAGGCGGAAGTCGAGCTGGTGGACCTGGAGCAGCTTTTCAGCCGGGCGGACATCGTCACCCTGCACGTGCCGGCCACGGATGAGACGCGGGGGATGGTCAACGCCCGGATGCTGGAAAAAATGAAGCCGGGGGCGTTCCTGATCAATTGCGCCCGCGGGGCGCTGGTGGACGAGAAGGCTCTGGAGGAAGCCCTGGCCGCGGGCAGGCTCGCCGGCGCCGCCCTCGACGTCTTCAGCCAGGAACCCCCGGCCTGCACCGGCCTGATCGCAGATGAACGGGTGGTGGCCACTCCCCATCTGGGCGCCTCCACCCGTGAGGCCCAGATTAATGTCGGCGTGCAGATCGCCCATCAGGTGGTGGCCGCTCTCACCGAGGGCATCTACGACAATGCGGTCAACCTGCCGGTCAGCGATGCGGGGCTCCTGGAGCGTTTCGGCCAATTCATCGCCCTCACCGAAAAGATCGGCGTCTTCGCCGCCCAGTTCGTCTCCGGTGCGGTAAAAAGCGTTTCGGTCAGCGTGGCGGGTGAATGCACCGAGGCGGCCGATCCGCTTAAACTCGCCCTGCTCAAGGGGCTGCTGACCCCCGCCACCGGCGGCAACGTGAATTTCGTCAATGCGCCCTATCTGGCCCGTCAACGCGGGATCAAGGTGGAAACGCGGGAAACCGAAAGCACGGACTACACCAACCTGGTGAGCTGCAAGGTGACCACCGAACAGGAAACCTGCCGGGTGGACGGCACGGTGTTCGGCGACCAGTTGCCCCGGATCGTGCGGATCAACGAATTCCACATGGATGTCAATCCCGCCGGCCACTTGCTCGCCCTCAAGAACCTCGACGTGCCGGGCGTGATCGGCCAGGTGGGCACCTGCCTGGGGAACGCCGGCCTCAATATCGGCGAATACCGGCTGGGCCGCGATGAAACCCGGAAAAACACGCTTTCTCTGGTGAGCGTGGACAGCGAGATTTCGGACGAGGTGGTCGAAAAAATCAGGGCGATCCAGGGCATGCAGCTGGTCAGGAAAATGTACATCCCCTGAGCGCTTTGACCCGGAATCACAAATTTCCGTACAGCCTGTAGGGGCCCCGATGAATAGGGGTGTCTGCCCGGTTTTTAGAAAAATTGTTGATCCAGAGGGGGCACACGGGGGTGCCCCCCTACACAAGACTGAATTACCACCATTCTTAGGAATTACGGAAAAAAAAGGAGCCGGATTGACAGTCAAAGTCAGACTGAATGAACTGGTCGCCTACCTCGACGAACTGTTCGATATTTCCGTCTGGGAGCCAGCCGATTCGTCCCTGAACGGGCTGCAGGTGGAAGGCGCGGAGGCGGTCGAGCGGATAGGGTTCGCGGTGGACGGCTGCGAACAGACCTTCCGAATGGCCGTGGACAGCGGCGCGCAGATGCTGGTGACCCACCACGGGCTGTTCTGGGGCAAGCCCCTGGCCCTCGTGGGCCATCACCTCACGCGGGTCAAGGTCCTGCTCGATGCCGGCATCTCCCTCTACAACGCCCACCTGCCTCTGGACTTCCACCCGCAGATCGGCCATAACGCGGTGATTGCGCGCCTCCTGGACCTGGAGACTCGGGGCCCCCTGGTCGAACAGTCCGGGCTGCCGATCGGGACCCTGGCGGAAGCGCGGGAACCGCTGGCCCTGGATGAATTCGTTGCCCGGATCGACAAGCGGCTTGACACCGCCTGCCGGGTGCTCGGCTTCGGCCCGGCCCGCGTCCAGAAGGTCGGGATAGTCGCCGGGGACGGCAGCAAGCTCCTGGACGAACGGCTGGCCCGCCGCCTCGACACTTTCCTCACCGGTGAAGAAAGCCACACGCTCTACCACTTCGCCAGGGAGTTCGGGATCAACGTGATCTTCGCCGGCCATTACGCCACCGAAGTCCCCGGGCTGATGGAGTTGGCCTCCCACCTCGCGGGCCGTTTCGGCCTCCAGACCGTTTTCCTGCCCGCCCCCACCGGACTCTGAATCTCCGGAGCCCGGCCGCTGCCGCTCAGGCCGCTTTCCGGGGATTGTTGCTTGACAGACAAAGAGTTCGGCGGTATTTTTCTATGCCGTGGCTTTTTTCCGCACCACAATCGCACCTGACAATCACGTACCTGACAATCGTTTCTGCAAGCGGGGGCACTCGTGTCTGCTCTGATAGTGATCGGTTCGCAGTGGGGGGATGAAGGCAAGGGGAAGATCGTGGATTACCTGGCCAGCCGGGCCGACGTGGTGGCCCGCTTCCAGGGGGGCGCCAATGCCGGCCATACCGTGGTGGTGGAAGGCTCCCAGTTCATTCTGCACCAGATCCCGTCCGGTATCATCTTTCCCCAGCCCGAATGCGTTCTCGGCAACGGCGTGGTGATCGACCCGCTGGGGTTTGTCGAAGAAAAGAAGACCTTGGAAAGCCGGGGTATCAAGACCGCCGGCAGGATCAAGGTGAGCGGCAAGGCGCACCTGCTGCTGGGCTACCACAAGGTGCTCGACCGGGAACGCGAAGCGGCCCGGGGCAAGACCGCGATCGGCACCACCGGCCGGGGAATCGGCCCGGCCTACGAGGACAAGATCGCGCGCTGCGGCATCCGGGTGATGGACCTGCACGACGTGGACAAGCTGCGCCGCAAGGTGCTCGAAAACAGCGACCTGAAAAACAGGATTTTGCAGGCGATCGGCAGCACTGAAAAGATCGACGGCGAGGCGGTGGCCGAGGAGCTGCTGAAGGTGAGGGAGCTGTTCCTGGAGCTCGAAGCCGATGTTTCCCTGTTCCTGCACGAGATGCTGACCCAGGGGAAAAAGTTGCTGCTGGAAGGCGCCCAGGGCCTGATGCTGGACGTGGACCACGGCACCTATCCCTACGTCACCTCCAGCAACACCAGTATCGGCGGAGCGTTCGCGGGACTGGGGATCGGCCCCACCGCTATCGGCCACGTGCTGGGCGTGGTCAAGGCCTACACCACGCGGGTGGGAAACGGCCCCTTGCCCACCGAACTGAAAGGCCCGGAAGGGGACAGGCTGCGGGAGCTGGGCGCGGAATTCGGCGCCACCACAGGCAGGCCGCGCCGCTGCGGCTGGTTCGATGCGGTGGTGACCCGCTACAGCAAGCGGATCAACGGCCTCACCGGGCTGGCCATCACCAAGCTCGACGTGCTGGACAGCCTGGCCGAAATCAATATCTGCAACAGCTACCGTTGGCGGGGTAAAACTCTCACCGAGTTCCCGTTCGACCCGGAAATCCTGGACGAATGCGAGCCGGTCTACGAAACCCTGCCCGGCTGGCGCACCGTCATCCGGGGAGTGACCCGCTACGAGGACCTGCCCGCGGCTGCGCGCAGCTACCTGGAGCGGATCAGCCAGATCATGGGCCTGCCGATCAAGCTGGTGAGCGTGGGAGTGGAGAGGGACCAGATAATCGACCTGGGAACCGGGTTTTGACCGGCGTCCTGACGGATGAAGACTTTAGCTTTTCGGTGAGCCGTTAGCTCAGTAGGTAGAGCAGCTGCCTTTTAAGCAGCGGGTCGTGGGTTCGATTCCCGCACGGCTCACCATAATTTGAATAAAAGGGATTGGAGTGAAATCCAATCCCTTTTTCATTTGGGCAGATTTTTTGTTATGATTTCAGAGAAATCTATCTAAAAAAGCAGCCCCAGGGCCGGAAACAAAAAAGCCGCCCGAAGGCGGCCAGGGGAAAATATAGACGATTGCGTCTCAATGCAAAACCTTCAAGTTCGGTCCGTTCTATAAGTACAGCTACCTCTTATTAGAAAATCTGCAATATAAACTTCCCGCTTTTCCGTTTCCGTAGTCGTATCAAGCACATGAAATCCCCTTGAAAGGCTATCTCCTATTTTCCATCTATACAATTCTTTGGTTGAAGCGAGATTGTATTTTTTTAGAAGCTCTTCTTTCTCAATTCTTAGTATACTACCCTCGGGTTGATGGCTTTGACGAGGGTTTGTAGTCAAATCTTGTTTATATAGCTCAAAATCTTCCAATAATCGTTTTTCTTCTGCTGATAGTCCTGTCTTTTTTTTTAAACTCTCAATCTTTTTTTGGGGTTTGTCCCAAATCACAACTACGTAACTTGATTCAGTACTATTATCCATAACAATCACGCAATAGGAAAATGTTCACGGTCTCTTTTACCTTCAACAAAATCTTGTAAGGCCCATTTAGCATCCTCTGACCCTTCAAGAATTGTAATAGCTTCCCAAGTCTCCAAAACCAGATCAAATTCCTTAAAAGAGCCCGATTTAATAGCTTTTTCGATAGCTTCTTGAAGACTATCAGAAAAATTCTGGATAGTTTCGGGTTCTTTAAGGTGAAAAAGAATATATGCCAGCAGGTCATTTCTTTTCTGGCTTGTGGCCATCCGATTTAGACCTCTCCTTTTTAGCCTGCTTTTCTTTCTCTCTAAGAGCAGGCAGTGGATCAAAAACCTCTATCTTGAAATCTTTTTCAAGTATCCCCAATTGTTCATTTATAATTTTAGCAATTGATTTTGAATGCTCCAGGCTCATATATATAGAAACCTGCGGTTGATCTTTTTCCTCTGGAGTTCTTTTCCTCTGAAAAAAATCCAACCTCAAATCATATGGCGTTATAGTAACTCTGGCCATATTAGCATAAAATGCAGGCGTTTCAACAAGTTCAGTGGATTTTTCTTCTTGGTTGGAAGCCATTGTTCGTCACCTCTATCTTTTGGATATTTTTATTAGAGCAAAAAATAGACCATGCTCCTCAAGTTTCGCGGAGAAAGAGAGACTATATAAAATCGGGAAGGGAGTTGGCATTTTCGAGGATACCATACCGAAATTAGCCTGTCAATGCTTTTCATTGAGATTCTTCTGCTAGAAAATCTGATTACTCATAGCTGGCCGGCCCACTGCCTAAAACAGTTGCTCTCCCGTTGCATACTATTATAGAAACTTTGACATTTCAAATTAATTATAGAAGTCCTGGTAGGCAAGCGCAAGTGGTTCAGATGCAGGAATTAGGCGTTTTGCTGTGATTTTCAATGAGTTAGGAGAATCGCTTGAATACACCTTTTAAGCTTCTGGCCGCCGGTTCGATTCCGGCACGGCTCACCATATTAAGCAAAGGGATTGGAGTAAAATCCAATCCCTTTTATTTTATCAAGGTTCTGTTCACGAATATCGGGAAAATTCCAGGGTAAAAGCCCGGCCAATGTCCAGTCCCTCATCTGCAAATCCAAAGCGTGAAAAGCTCAGGGCCACCTTCTGCGGCCTGACCGCGGCCCTGTTCTGGAGCCTCACGGTGGCAGGCGGCCGGGTCCTTACCGAGGCTTTCGGCGGGATGGTCAGCGTGGCCCTGATCCATACCACCGCCGCTGTCTTCTGTATTTTCTATCTGCTTATCTCTCCCCTCGCCCGGCGTTCATTAGCAGCCAATTCCTATAAGTACACCCTGGGCTGCGGGACTTTATTTGTTTTTTACATCCTGACGTTTTACCAGGCGCTGAACCTGGCGTCCAGCCGTGAACAGGTGGTGATCGTAGGGCTCATCAACTACCTGTGGCCGGCGCTGTCGCTTGGCCTGTCAATTCCGGTCTTGGGCAACCGGACCAGTCTGCCTGCTCTGCTGGCGGCAAACGGCCTGGCGCTGTCCGGGGTCGTCCTGGCAATCGTTTCCGCGGGCGGGTATTCTTCGGCCGGGCTGGTCGAGGCCTTCCGGCTGGATTTCCGGCCATATCTGCTGGCTTTGGCCGCGGCAGTGTCCTGGGGGCTGTACAACAATTTCAGCCGGCGCTGGGGGGCAAATTCGGGCAGCGGGTCTGTGCCGGTATTTATCATCGCCCTGGCTATCCTGATGAGTCCGGTGCTGATCGGGAATTACGGCAGGATCGCCTGGTCGTACGGCATTTTCGGCATCCTGCTCTTTATCGCGGTCTTCCCCACTTTTCTGGCTTACTTCTTCTGGGACCTGGCTCAGCGCAAGGGCCATCATGCCGCGGTCAATTCCATGGCCTATGCCATCCCGGTGCTTTCCACCCTGGCGACCTGCCTATTTTTGAAACTCCGGATACCCCTCTTGACCTGGCTGGGCTGCCTGCTGGTAATAATCGGGGCCGCCCTGTCGCGGCTGGTGATAGTGGAGAAGGATGGCAGCCGGGAGCTGCCGGCCGGATTGACTCTCAGATCGATTATCAAATTCAACGCCGGGCCGTTGCGGGATCTTCTTTGCAGAATCTCTGGCGGCAGACCGGGTTCCGGCGGAAAATGAAACCGGTTCCGGCCTGAAAAGCAGGCTTATCGGCAGTCCTTTCTCGAAAGCCGGGGCAGAATCGGCCTTAATCCATATTTATGAAATCGGTATTTTCCCGGTTCTTTGTAGGGGTGCACCCCTGTGTGCGCCCTGAGGATCAGAATATTTTTCTCAAGACCGGGCAGACACCCCGATTTATCGGGGCCCCTACAGGTTTTGCTTTTATTTTTGAATAATCCGAGTTAATAAACCCTCCTGCATTTCGACCGGAATTTGAATAGTCCCGTCAGGCCCGGCGAGGCCATTCCCTATGCTCGACCCCGGTCAACAGCCAATACCCCTGTCTGAAAGACTGTGTTATATTGTTTTTCACTTCTCATTCCTGCGCCTCGGGAACAACCGCCACATAAGGGGAACCGGCATGAAATCCACGATCGGATTTTTCCTGCAGACTTGCTGTCTGGCGGCACTGATAACCGGCTGCGACGGCGGAACGATCGACAAAGCCACCAAACCGCTTTCCCTGGAAGCGATCTTCGCCCCGGTCAAAGTGGGAACTCCTCCGGAGAATGCTTTCCACGGCTTGGTTCAATTACCGGCCGGCGAGCTGCGGCATTACGGATTCCGGGGACCGCAGAGCAGTCCAGCCGAGCATTACTACATTTTCAGCCATGACAACGGCTTGACCTGGGACGAGCAGGGAAAGACCGTGGTCGGCGGCGCGGGAACCAGCGAAAGCGGTCCGCCCCCGGCCCGCAGCCCCTATTCGGGTACCTGGATCCGCCTGGTCAGCGGCCGGGACGGGACTTACGGCCTGCGCAGCGAAAGCGGGATAGACGGGGAATACCAGCGGGTAAAGGTAAGCGATGAGCGTTTCGGAATGGTCCGCCAGCCGGTTTTCCTGCGCAGCCGGCAGAGGGCCTTGATCACCACCGGCCAGTCCCGCGGGCAGGGAGAACAGGAAGTTCTCGTGGCCTGCACGCTGTGTTCGGACGACGACGGCCTCACCTGGCGGATTGGCCGGGTGCCGCAGGGCCCGCGCTTCGAGGCGGAGTGGCCGCACGAGAAGGTCCGCTGGCAGAACTATGCAATCGAGCCGACTGTGGCGGAGCTGGCGGATGGCACAATCTGGATGCTCCTGCGCACCTCGATGGACAACCTCTATGAATCTTTTTCCCAGGACGGCGGAGCCACCTGGACCGCACCGGTTCCCTCCCGCTTTTACGCCACCCTGACCATGTCGACTTTTTTCCGGCTGAAGGATGGCCGCCTGCTTCTTTTCTGGTGCAACACGACACCCTTAGCCGAGGTGGACCGTTCCACGGACATGACCATCCGGCCCGAGCAGAGAAACGGCCTGTGGGAGGATGTTTTCACCAACCGGGATGCGATTCATGCGGCGATTTCCGAGGATGACGGCCAGAGCTGGATCGGTTTCCGGGAGCTGTACCTCGATCCGCTGCGCAACGAAGCGGACTTCGCCACCCGGGGAGGAACTGAAGTGTCACTCGACAAAAGCGTGCACCAGTCCCAGGCGGTAGAACTGCCTCAGGGCAAGGTCCTGGTGGCGCTCGGCCAGCATCCCCTGGTGCGCTCGCTGGTGATTTTCGATCCGGCCTGGCTGTACGAGACCGAACGCGGCGACAGCTTTACCGAGGGCACAAGGGATTGGTCCACGCACAAATACCTGCAGGGCATTAAAGGCCACTGCGCCTACAACCGCGATCCGGGTGCGCCGCTGGTGGATCATCCCGATAAGGCGGGCCGTAAGGCGCTGCATGTCCACCGTCCGGCCAACCCGGACCTGGTGTGCGAGAAAGACGGGGCGGTCTGGAATTTCCCGGCCGGCTCGAAAGGCTTATTCACCACCAGAATCAGGATCGAACCCGGAGGTTCAGGCGGGAGAATCTGCCTGGTGGACCGCTGGTTCAACCCCACCGATACCCTGGCTTACCGCTGCGCCATGTACAGTCTGACATTCGCCGGTGATGGCAGCGTGGGGGGCGAGCCCCTGCTTGAGCCGGGCAAGTGGCAGGAGCTTCGTTTCACCTGGGAGGATACTCAGTCGGGAAGCTGCAGCCTGTATATCGATGGCAAGCCTTATACCCATCCCCTGAGACTCGACAGGCCCAGCTCGAACGGAATCTGCTACGTGCACTTTCAGTCCACCGCCGACTGGGAGGACCAGGCGGGCTTCCTGATCGAATCGGTAAAAAGCCGGGTCTGGCGTTAGATAACCATTGAGCCTTGAACTGACTACCGGCGGGATGGCCAAGGATAACGAGGTTAAATTGATTGATATTTGAATTCCCCGATCCGGTCAACTCCAGAGAAAGGATTGGAGCGCCATGTCCAGCGAAGCGATCGGCCGCCAGGTATTCGAATTTATCGCCACACTGATTGTGCTGAGCTTTGCCTGCCGGGTTTTGTTGATGCTGATCGGCACCCCGCTGCGGATGCTGGTCATAGCCCTGCTTATGCCGCCGGCCCTCGGCAAGCTGGACCGGGCCGGCCGGTGGGCGATACTTGTGGCTCCCGAGCTGTTAGCCGTGCTGTACAGCGGGTTCATCACCCTGGTGACAGTCCAGTTTGCGGATGATACCGCATCGGAACTCCGGTGGATTTATACGGCTTGCGGCGGAGCGGTGGCTCTTTTAAGCCTTATTTCATACTCCCTGGGCCTTTACGCGAAAGCCGAAACCCATATGTTCGGTCCCCGGCCGGAGGACAAGTACTGGCGGGTCACCTCGAAAATAAGCCTGGTCGCCGGGTTGGCCGCTGCAGTCTTCTTCTACTTTTTTCCGAACCACATTCTGAATCTGCCCGGGGCGGCATACTTTTTCGGCAAGGTACGCCTGCTGGCCGCCTGGCTAAACGGCTATAAAGTGGTACAAGTCATTCTGGTAGTGGGGATAGCAGGATACTTCGTGGTTACAACGGCGATGGTGCTTTTCCAGGCAATGCTGGAGGCATGGGATTGGGTGAAAGTGAAAATCCTGAGCTTTGTGCGGTATTGAATTCTGACTTGGTCCCTGACCGTACTCGGGAAAATTTAGTCGGATATAATCGAGATTGAGTGGATTGAAGACTCCCGGCAGCAATCTGCCGGGAGTCTTCAATTGTCAGGGCAAATCATCCTTCCTGTGATAGAATCATTCAGACGGCTCGCCCGGCCGGCTTTTATCATGGCTCAAGGCGTCAGAACCGCCCTGCCGACCAGTTTTCCAGCCTTCAAGCCGTCGATACCTTCCTGGAACCGTTCAAGTTTCAAGGTGCGGTCGACTACGGTCTTGATCTTGCCTTCCGCCAACCAGCGAACCGCCTGGTATAGCTCTTCGAGGGTGTTGCCCACCGAGCCGATCACAGTGGCTTCCTTGATCACCAGTTGAATCGGGTGGACGGTGAACGAGTCGAAAGAATATCCGATAAACACTATCTTTCCGCGCTTGGCCACACTTTCGACCGAATGCGCCATGGTCCGGTTGGTGGCGACCAGCTCGAAAATAACGTCCGCCCCATGGCCGCCGGTAATCTGCCCGACCCGCTCCGGCA
>Ga0214473_10001719_pt1 | contig 28213 bp, 26 predicted proteins | sample RVTome_7_FD_203509 | JGI IMG/M metagenome (GOLD analysis project Ga0214473, IMG submission 203509) | Soil microbial communities from uranium-contaminated site in the Upper Colorado River Basin, Wyoming, United States - RVT98D197 | ecosystem: Environmental > Terrestrial > Soil > Contaminated >...
CCTCGTCCGATTGAAGTCGAGCCGAGTTGCTCTCTCTCAAGAACCGCATCGAGGATTGCTTCTTTGTCTTTATCGGGGTATTTGTTGCAAAACAGGTCGGTCAAAACTTCAACGGCCTCGAATTTCGATTCGGCCTTTATGTCGACATGAATCAGGTCAGGATCGAAAAATTCCGCCAAATTCATAGATTACAGGTTGGTCTCCATATTTTTACCGGCTGAGACTGACGAATCCAGTTGTCCCGTCCTTTCCACGATTCTGTCGCTTATTGTAAATTCGTGGGGAGATGACACTCCTCCGGAAACAACGAATTTCAGTCCATCCTCGACGGTCAAATTCAGAAACCTCACTTCTTCGGGAGAAAACAAGACAGCAGCGCCCGTGAACGGGGTCGGCGTGGACGGGATAAAGACGGTCAAGTATTCCTGCTCATTGGCATTGGATTTCAGTTTTGTCCTATTGACAAGAAAACCAATGGTAAAGGCTCCTTTCCTCGGAAATTCGACCAGCACTACTTTGTCAAAGGAGCGTTTTTCCGGGACCGCAATTCCTTCCACAAGATGTTTCGAGGCGGAATATACGGTCTTGAACAACGGTATGCGCAGGATTAATAGCTCCCAATAGCCAAATAGCCTCTTTCCGAAAATGTTTGTCGTGAATATGCCGGCCAGTATAATGAGAATCAACGTTAGAAGCAGGCCGATGAAGGGGAACGAGTATTGCTGCCCCACTAATCTCACGATTAAGGGCTTCAGAAAATTATCAATAGTTTCAATTACAAACTTCAGTACTGCGATGGCGACGAATAGCGGAACTATCACCAGTACGCCGGAGACGAACCTGGTTTTAAAGGTTTTAATTAACTCCTCTTTAAAATTCATCGAAACTAAATAGCCTCAGATACGCAGGTGTGTCAAGTGGAAACGGCGAGCAGTTAATCCGTCCATTTTGCCCCGGGAACGGTCCCCGACGTTCGATGTCGTGGACCGTTCCGCCCGCGCACCGTCTACATGGTAAATTGCAGGATAGATTATCGCGCCCGCCACGGCGCTCCTGCCGTTGGCCGTCGTTTAGGGGCCGCCTGCGGCGCCCCGCGCGGGCGGCAAATGGCAGAGCCGGTATGCCCATCGCAAAGCGGCCAATGATCGATATCGCTTGATTCAAAATTGCGGAAAAAACACCCTGGCGGCTTTGCTGGCCCAGTCGTAGAAGATCGATGGGGCCAGGCAGATCAGGATCACGGCAATGCCTGAAATAAAAATTCCCAGGCCGAGGGCCGGGCCGTAATAGATTTTCGATTCGTCGTCTTGACGGTGAAAAAACATTTTACGCACGATATTGGCATAATAAAAAAGCGACACCACCGACATTAAAACCGCTATGATAACCAGCCAATATAACTGTTCCTTGACGGCCGCCGCAAAAAGCCAATATTTGCCGAGGAATCCGGCGGTTGGCGGTATGCCGACGAGGGAAAGCATGAATATGGTCATCATTATGGCCACCATGGGATTTCTGCGGATCAGGCCGGCGTAATCGTCGATACTATCGGAACCTGTCATATTGGAGAAGCCAATTGCTACCATGAAGGCGCCGATATTGGCGAATAGGTAGGCCATTAGGAAAATCATCATGCCGACTATCGAGTAGCCGTTGACCGCCGTCAAAGCCACGAAAACGTACCCGATCTGGGCTATCGATGAATATGCCAGCATCCGTTTTATATTTGTTTGCAACAGGGCTACCAGATTGCCGACTATCATGGCAAGGACGGCGATAATTTCGAGAATTGTGACCCAGTCTTCTTTGACTATTGCCAGCGGTCCGAAGAAGATGCGAACGAAGGCTACCAGGCCGGCGGCTTTTGACGCCACAGAAAGATAGGCAGTCACCGGGGTCGGCGCACCTTCGTAAACGTCCGGGGCCCACATATGAAATGGCGCGGCTGCCAGTTTGAATCCGAAACCCGCGATCAACATCACAATGGCGAGAATCAGTCCGGTTGACATGTCGGCGCCAATTACCCAGCCCCGCGCCTGGGAAAGATATGTGGTGCCCGTGAGACCATAGAGCAGGCTCATGCCGAACAGCAGTATGCCCGATGACGCTCCGCCGATGATTAAATACTTCAAGCCCGCTTCGGTGGATTTCAAATCGCGTTTCATGTAGGCCGCCATGACATAGAGCGGGATTGTGGCCAATTCGAGAGAGACGTAGAGAGTGAGAAGTTCATTGGCCCCGGAGAGGAACATCATGCCCGTGGTGGCCATGAGCACCAGGCCGTAGAATTCTCCCTTGTGCTTGAACCTTAATTCGGCAAAATCGGTCGCTGCCAGGATTGTGAGGAATGCCGAGGCCAGGAACACGAGATTGAATAGTCGACCGTAATCGTCGGATAAGTACGTTTTCGAAAAACCCTCGCCGCCCGGGATAAATATGGTCATAATGCCGCTGAGTATCAGACCCAGGAGCGAGAAATAGGCCATTCCTCTCCGTCCGCTCGTTATTTTGACAAAATCCCATGCCAGGGCCGCGATTGCCCAGAGGAATAGGAAGATCTGCGGCAGAATCAGGATTAGATCTTTCATGGAATTATCATCTTAACGAGGTTGTTTACGGTGCCACGCAGAAATACGTTAAGGGCCTCGGGATAGACGCCGATCAGAATCGTCAAAATACCGAGGGGCGCCAACGTGAATATTTCGCGGCCGTTTATATCGGTAAGAGTATCCCAGCGCGTGTTTAATTGACCGAGAAATACTTTCTGGATCATTCTCAAAATATAGGCGGCGGTCAGAACCACCCCGAGAACCGCCAACAGGGTAATCCAGCGGCTGACCAGCGCGGAATTATACGCGCCTACGAATACCAGGAATTCGGAAACGAATCCGCTTAAGGCTGGCAGTCCCAGCGATGCCATCGCGAAAAGATAGAATAGGCCGGAGTAAACGGGAAGCTTGCTTGCCAGGCCTCCGAACGCCTCGATTTCCCTGGTGTGTGCCCTATCGTAGATCATTCCTACCAGAAGGAACAGTGCGCCCGTGATGACTCCGTGGGAGAACATCTGGAATAGGCATCCGGAAATGCCCATTGTTGTCACTGCCGCCATTCCCAGCAAACAGTAGCCCATATGCGAGACCGACGAGTATGCCACCAGCTTCTTTAAATCCGTCTGGGCCATGGAAACGAGCGCCCCGTAGATTATGCCAATCAAGCCCAGGAGAGCTATTGGAATTGCGTAAGCGATGGCGGCCTGAGGAAACATGGGGAAGCAGACGCGGAGCATGCCGTACGTACCCATCTTTAAGAGAATTCCGGCAAGTATGACGGAGACCGCGGTTGGCGCTTCTACATGGGCGTCAGGCAACCAGGTGTGGAATGGCCAGACAGGCACCTTGATCGCGAACGCGATGAAGAAGGCCGCGAAGACCCATAACTGAAAAATGTGGGCATAATTGGAATTTTGCCTGATCAACTCCAACATATCGAGCGATCCCACGGTGAAATAAAGCGCCAGGATGGCTACCAGCATGAATACCGAGCCGAAGAGGGTATACAGGAAGAACTTTATGGCCGCGTACTCCCGTCTTGGCCCGCCCCAGATTCCAATCAGGAAATACATCGGAACCAGCATTATTTCCCAGAAGATATAGAAGAGGAAAAAATCGAGCGCCGAGAAAGTCCCCATCATTCCGACCTCGAGCAGCAGGAACCAGGCAAAATACTCCTTCACCCGGTCTTTGATGCCAAAAGAGGCTATAATCGAGATGAAAGAGAGCAGGCCGGTAAGGAAAAGCATCGGCACGGAAAGGCCATCGGCCCCCATAATATAATGAATCTTCACCTGGGGAAACCATGAGAGTGGTTCGGGATAATCGAATATAAACCCCTGAGCTTCGTTGTGGATATTGAACAACATTCCTGTGCCCACGGCGGAGAAGTAATACCAGACCAGATAAATCGAGAGCACGAACGGCGCGAACGAGAATGCCGCCGCGGTCCATCTGATGGCGCCGACCGATTCCCGTTTCAAGAGCAGTATGGCAATCACCCCGATAAGCGGGATGAAAGTCATATATGTTAATATGGGATACGGAAAAACCATCGATTCCAAGGTCGAGCCTCCTTCATCAGATTAGCTTTATAAAGATAAAGACCACCGCGCCGAGGAATACCACCAGCGCGTAAGTCTGCAATTGACCGGTTTGAATTTTGCGCAAATTTCGCCCGAAAAAGATCGAAACATATCCCGCTCCGTTTACCGCTCCGTCGACCACGTAGGTGTCGAATAAGTCATTCACCCATGACAGCAGAATTGTCGCCTTGCCGGCGCCATTCACCATGCCATCGATAACGAGCTGGTCGAACTTGAACAGGATCGATGAGAGCTTATAAGTCGGGTTGACGACCACAGCCATATAGAGCTCGTCGAAATACCATTTATTGTAAAGAAAAGTATAGACAGGCTTGAATCGTTCGGCCATGCGAACAGGGGAGATGGCGCCCTTTATGTACATAAGGTATGCCAGGCCGATACCCGAGCCCGCCACTACAAATGAGAGCAACATCAAAGGTATATTCGGCTCCGCGTCGTGAGTGGCGCCAAAATAAACGAATGACGAATAGCCGTTAGCCAGCCACGGAATTCCCCACCAGCCGGCGCAAACTGACAAAATCGCCAGAATCATCAGGGGCACAGTCATGCTTTTCGGGGATTCATGGGCATGTTCGAAGGCATGCTGGTCTCGCGGCTTCCCCGTGAATGTCATGAAATATAGCCTGAACATATAGAACGCCGTCATGAATGCCACCAGCACTGCTACTGTCAGAAAGATGTAATGTCCGCCGCCCAATGCCGTTGCGAATATCTCGTCCTTGGACCAGAAACCGGAGAGCGGAAATATGCCCGCTATCGAAAGGCTGGCGATCAAGAAAGTTGTCGAGGTAATCTTCATTTTGCCATGCAAGCCGCCCATGTTCTGGATATCGTTGGTGTGAACGGCATGAATCACGGAACCGGCCCCGAGAAAAAGCAGGGCCTTGAAAAATGCATGCGTCATAAGATGGAACGTTCCCGCGGTGTAACCGGCCAGCCCCAGGGCCATAATCATGTATCCCAGCTGAGATACCGTCGAATAGGCAAGCACTCTCTTGATATCATTCTGCACTAATCCGATAGAGGCTGCCAGAAATGCCGTAAACGCGCCAATGGAGGCTACGACATACATCATAGTTTCATTAATAATTATGATGCCCATCATGCGCGCTGTCAGGTAGACGCCGGCCGCCACCATGGTGGCTGCATGTATTAATGCCGAAACCGGAGTTGGGCCTTCCATGGCATCGGGAAGCCATACATGAAGCGGGAATTGGGCCGATTTGCCGACCGCCCCGGCGAACATCATGATACCCGCAATGCCCACGAGCCATAACGCGCTCCCCTCGATCTCGCCGTTGAAGATCATATAATTGAGCTCGGGAAGCGATGCGGTGCCCACGGCAAATATTAATATCATTAATCCGGCCAGGAACCCCAGGTCGCCGATCTTGGTCGTAACGAATGCTTTTTTGCCTGCATCCGATGCGCTCTTTTTCTCAAACCAGAAGCCGATCAACAAGTATGATGTCAGGCCGACCAGCTCCCAAAAAACGAACATAAGGATATAAGTGCCTGCCAGGACCAGACCCAACATGGAGAATGTGAAGAGCGAAAGGAAAGCGTAATATCTGGCGAATCTTGGATCGCCGTGCATATATCCCATCGAATAAATCTGCACCAGCGACGCCACAATCGTCACCACCATCAGCATCACTGCCGTCAGAGGGTCTATATAGATTCCCATCGGTATGACAAATGCGCCGGGTTTCCCGTGGCGCCTGGGCTCGGGGAAAGTCAGGTCGTGCTCGCCCTGGCTCGATTCGTCACCAGTATGGCCCGCAAGCGCGCTCTGTTCGCCTTGACCGGGTGTCACAGCCTCGCCAGCCGTTAGTGTGGCGGGCTGTTCGGCCCCCGTCAGGCCGTTATCGCCGAAGACGGCCCATTCTATCCAGTACTCCCTGGGGGTTGGGTCTTTGAGCGTCTGAATCATGACCAGGCATGAAAGCACAAACGAAGTCAGCACCATCGAAATCGAAAAAAGGCTCGATACCCTGTTGCTGCGGCCAAAGAAAAAGACGATCATTATAAAAGCAAGTAGGGGCAGAAACGCAATTACCCAAGCCCAGGCCATTAGTCTTTCCCTCCGGAAGATGATTTCGGCTTTTTAGAATCGGTTCTGTTGTCTTGTGTCGCAGGATTGTGAGCTGATGAAGCCTCGGACAACTGCAAGAAGAAATTAGAAATTGGAGCGGCCAGAGGGCTACCGGAGACGATTGTCGGTACTCCGGCCAGCATGCACTTGACAAGATTTGTTTGGAAATCTCCCTGCAATGAGCCGGGAAGCCCCAATGAATAGAAAATCGACACCGCCCCGATTGCTACGACTACGATAGCTGTCACAAGCAGTTTTCTAATTCTACTTGCAGCCGCACTGCCAAAAACGCGCCAGACTATTATGAATGGAAAGACAGTCACAATCGCCGCATTAGTCAATCCATAGAGGAGGCTTCTTGCCAATAAAGGGATCGCATCCGCCCGACTTAACTCATCCTGCAGATTCGGATTTGACAGCGATGCCAGCGACAGAAACACCAGGCCCATAAAAACAGCTAAAATAATCCCCAAAGCCCAGCCCGGTTTCAACGACTGCCAAATCTGCAACTTTGACGATCTGGCATAGTACCAGCCGAGGATACTCAATATTACGAAGCCGATAATATTATAAGTTAAAATCGACAGCTTCAAAACTCCCAGAAGAAGAGTGGGCAGCGTGAATGCAATGGCGCCTATGACAGCAAGCCAATTGAGATGTTTCCGAGAGCAGTGATTCAATATTTGCAAACCTTCAAGATTATTACCATTTCATGAAATTAATTTTATCCACCTCGATACCGCGGAAATTGCGATATAGGAGCATCACGATTGCCAAGCCAACAGCAGCCTCGGCGGCCGCTATGGTGACGACAAATATTGCGAAAATCTGCCCCGTCAATTGTTGCGGCGCCAGATATCGCGAAAAGGCCACCAGGTTGATATTGGCGGCATTGAACATGAGCTCGATCGACATCAATATGCCGACAGCGTTTCGCCTTGTTAGCAGCCCGAATATTCCAAGGCAAAATAGGATGGCTGAAAGGATCAGATAATGTATCAAACCCGGCATATCATGCATCCTTCCGGGCGATTACTATGGCGCCGATCAAAGCCACCAGGAGTAGAACGGAGACCACCTCGAACGGCAGAACGAAATTCGACATCAAGAGCCGCCCGATAGTTTCCGGATTGCTGTTTGTCAGGCGCAGGGTGATAGTCGCCGATGAATCCGATACGCTGGTTATTTTCCAGGCGGCTTCGGTGATGGCGCCGTAATCGAGGCTGTCGCTCCAGACTTTGAGATGCATGGTTTGATGCCTGGCGAAAACCCTCTTGCCCCGAAAAAAATCGGAACTGGATGATAGCACGTTTCCCGAAGGGGAATCGGAATCGATTTGAAACGTTCTATCGATCGACGCCGATGGTCCCGAGAGTATATATATGACGCCTGCTGCCAGGTAATTTTTGCCGTTCCCGTCCTCAAGCACCGCCGTCCAATTCCACTGCGGCGATTGCGCTGGCAGGTCGGCCACATCGAGCGAGGCGGTCCAGGCGCCGGAGTTATGAAGAGGCCTATCTATATTGCCAAAGCTGCGCGTGACCGCAAAAATAGTCAGGACCAGAAAGAGGGCGCTGATCAATGCCGCTGGAATTACCTGCTCGTTAACTTGTCGTATCGAATTCGATTGGATTTGGTAAGTGAGCATTATTGCGAAAAGCATCAGAATGGTTACAGCGCCCACATAAATAAGCACCTGCACCGCCGCCAAGAACTCCGCATTCAGCATAAGATAAATACCGGCGACCGCGAAAAATGCCAACACCAGGAACAGCGCCGAATGAAATACATTACGCAATGTCACCACCAGCACGCCGGAGATCACTATGAAGGCCGCAAGGAGATAGAACAGAAGCAGGTTCAAGCTTTTTCCTCCCCACCCCCGGTTTCGTTGGGTGTTATCGGGCGATTGTCGGACTGTGACCCGGCTGTTGGCTTGTCTACCGATGGTGCAGACGGCTTGGGCGCGGGTTCACCTACAGTCTTTGTGGCGGGCTTCGCCTTTTTCTTAGGCTCATATTTCACATCGCGGCCAATCGCCTGAAGCTTGGTCTTGTCGTAAATTAGTTCTTCCTTTTTGAAAACGGAGAATTCGTATTTGCCGGTCATCTTGATAGCGTCAAAATTGCATACTTCCTCGCAAATTCCGCAGAAGCAGCAGAGGGTATTATCAACGGTAAATGTCCCGGGATACCTTTCGCCTTTTTCGTCCTTGGCCTGCGTGACAGTAATGGCGCTCACCGGACATTGCCTCATACAGACCAGGCAGGCGTTGCAATTCAACTCGCCGCTTTCAGGGTCGGACAACAGCACCACTACTCCGCGGGAACGCTCCGGCATCGGCCAACGCTCCTTGGGGTATTGCAGCGTCACTGCCCGAGTCGGCAGATACTTGCCGGTTGTCACCAAACCGATGATTAGATTCCAAAATCCTTTAAATGTGTCTTTAAGCGCACTCATTATTATTTAAAGATTCCATTGGTATCAACAGCTACTTCTGATTTTGAATCTGCGTCCTGTCTGAGGACTTGACGCCACAACGTCATATCCGCGCCCATCCTATTTAAATATCTGCACTCCGATTCCCGTCAAGAAAAGATTAATAAACGACAGCGGCAGGAGAAATTTCCATGCGAATCCCATAAGCTGATCGACCCTTAATCTGGGGTATGTCCAGCGGAACCACATCAATACAAAAACCAATGCCAGCGTTTTTCCCAGAAACCATATCCAGCTTGGTATGAAAGACAGGCCCGGTATCGGAGGTTGCCAGCCGCCCAGGAAAAGCGTCGTCGCAATTGCCGAGACAGTGAACATATTCACAAATTCAGCCAGGAAAAACATGGCAAATTTCATTCCCGAATATTCGACATTGAATCCCGCTACCAGTTCCTGCTCTGCCTCGGGCAGATCGAACGGCGTGCGATTGACCTCGGCAGTGGCCGCCACGAAATAAATGCCGAATCCCAGTATCTGCGGAAGCCAGTACCATTTCCAGAAATATGGCCCCTGGGCCTCCACGATGCCGTTCATCGACATGGTGCCTGCCAGCATTACGGCGCCAAGCACAGAGATTGTCAAAGGCACCTCGTAAGAAACGATCTGCGCCGCCGACCTCATGCCGCCAAGCAATGCATACTTATTGTTTGAGCCCCAGCCTGCCATGAGAAGTGAGATCACCGTGAAAGTCGTAATTGCTATTACATATAGAATGCCGACATTGAGGTCCCGCGCAATGAGGCCCTTGCCGAACGGAATCACTATATAGGCCATATATGCCGCCACGAAGGCCACCACCGGCGCCCAGAAATAGACTCTCTTGTCGGCGGCCCTGGGGACAATATCCTCTTTTTGCAGAAGCTTCAGCCCATCGACCAAAGTCTGCAGGACCCCGTGCGGCCCGGTTCTCATAGGGCCCAGACGATCCTGAATATGAGCCGATATTTTCCGCTCCCACCATACCAGGAAAAGACAAGCCACCGCCACGAAGGCGATGATGACGATTCCGGATATGCACATGACCAATAAGTCAAGCCAGATGACGGGTATTCCGTTTGACGCAAACCAGGCGCTCAAGCTGGTATAAACGCTTAAGAGAATTTTATCGAACTCCAACATCAGCGGTCGACCTCCGGCAATATCACATCGAGCGAGCCAAATATCGCCACCAGATCGGCAATTTTCCAGCCGATGGAAATTGGCCCCAGCACCTGAAGGTTGCCATACGACGCCGTTCTAATCTTTACTCGATACGGTTTCTTATCGCCGGTAGAAACGATATAATATCCCATTTCGCCGCGCGGGGCCTCGATTCGCGAAAAGACCTCGCCCTTGGGAGGTCTGAGCACGGCCGGCAACTTGGCCCTGATGACGTCACTCTGCGGAAGACCTTCCATGGCCTGCTCGATCAAGTTGCATGACTGCCGCATTTCATCCATGCGGACTATATATCTATCCCAGGTGTCGCCATTTTTGCCTATCGGAATTTCGAATCGGAGCTTGTTGTAGACCGAGTACGGCTCGGCCTTTCGTATGTCCCACGCGAAATTGGAACCCCGTATGGTAGGGCCGGAGGCTCCGTAATTCTTGGCTAAATCGAGCGGCAGCACGCCAACGCCTTTGGTGCGCCCCAAAAAGATCGGATTTTCCGTCAGGATGGCGTGATAGTCATCGAGCTTGTGCCGAAAATCCTTGATGAAATCTTTGCAGAATTTATCGAATTGCGGCGGGATATCGCGGGAGACGCCGCCTATCCTTATATAATGATAAGTCAATCTCTGGCCGCACGTCATCTCGAATAGATCGAGTATTTTCTCGCGTTCTCGAAACGTGTATAAGAACGGCGTCACCGCTCCCAGGTCCAGCGACATGACGCCCAGATATATAAGATGCGACGCTATCCTATTCAGCTCCGTCATGATGACGCGCAGGTATTCGGCGCGCTCGGGAACTTCGATCGCACCCAGTTTCTCGACGGCCACTGCCCAGGCCTGGTTGCTCGGCATCGAGGCGCAATAATCTATCCTGTCGGTGAACGGCGCGAATTGGTTGTATGTTCGATTTTCGGCTATTTTCTCGATGGAGCGATGTAGATACCCCACGTATGGCGTCAATTCCCGAATAAATTCCCCATCCATCTTGAGCATGAGACGCAACACGCCATGTGTCGATGGATGCTGCGGCCCCATGTTGATGAGGAATTCTTCGTCCCGAAGATCTTCCATTTTCCTATCGATCAATTGGTTCATCTATCTCTTTGCTTGCAGGTGGTGTCAGAGTGCCGTGTCCCTACGCCGGTGTGCACGGCGCACCCTACTATTTCTCCGGCATGGGAATAAAATCTGGCCCCGTCCAGCCTTTCCGCATGGGATAACCGTATTCCCATTCTTCGTAAAGGAGCAACGGTCTCGGATCGGGATGATTGGTAAATTTTATTCCGAATAATTCAAGGGCCTCGCGTTCGTACCAATTGGCCGCCTGCCAGATATCGCTTACAGTCACAACCTCCGGGTTTTCCTTATCGAGCTTGACCTTCACAACTGCGCGATGAACTTTCTCATGCGACGACAGGCACAACACTATCTCAAATCGCTCTTCAGGGTAATGCACCCCTCCAAGCTGGAACAGGAAATCGAAATCGAGTTCGGGGTTGTCGCGGAGGAACCGGCAGAGCTCGTGGTATTTTTCGGGCGCGACGTAGATGAACGGCTCGGGCTGGCTTGTCTCCATCGCTTCGACACCTGCGCCGAACTTATCCTGCACCCGTTTTGTAATTTCTGCCTTAGTCATTCTCCGTTCTTGTGCCTCAGGATGGAAGAGTTTTTCAGGCGACATTCTGAGGCAATTTCTTATTCTCAAGTGGCAATTGGCTCACGGGTTTTGCGGGGCTGGCCGCGAGGTTCCGACATTGCCGGAAAAAACCCCGCCTATTCCCCCCATTGCTACCTGGCTGCTAACTCATCTTCTTATCCGATGCCCAGTCGGAGAGCTTTTCTTTTTTGATTTTCTCTTGAAGCTTCAGGCACCCTTCCATCAACGATTCGGGGCGCGGAGGACAACCGGGGATATAAACATCGACCGGAATTACTTTATCTATTCCCTTGAGGACGGAATAACTGTCGTAATAAAATGGACCGCCGTTGCAGGCGCAGCCGCCCATGGCAATCACATATCGCGGCTCCGCCATCTGCTCATGCAGAATTTTGACTCGCTTGGCCATCTTGTGCGTCACGGTGCCGGCCACGAACATCAGATCGGCCTGCCTCGGCGAGGCGCGGAATATCATGCCGAAGCGATCAAAATCGTAGCGCGAGGCCCCGGTGGCCATCATCTCTATAGCGCAGCAGGCCAGGCCGAAAAGCATATACCATAGCGAAGACGCCCTGGATTGATTCAAAACCCAATCGAGCGACGTCGTCACGATTCCGCCGCCGGGGATTTTTTCTAGATATGCGGGTACATTTTCGATCATACCCATTCTAATGCTCCTTTGCGCCAGGCGTAGATGAGGCCGAATATCAGGATGGCCAGAAAGATGAACATCTCGACGAGGGCGAACAACCCCAGCTTTTTGAAGGCCACCGCCCAGGGGAATAAGAAGACGACTTCAACATCGAAGATGACGAAGATTAGGGCGAAAATGTAGTAGCCGACATTATACTGAATCCAGGATGAGCCGACCGTGGCCTCGCCGCACTCGTAGGTATCGAGCTTCACCCGGCTTGGCCTGTGAGGGCGTAACAATTTGGCAATGAAGAAAGTCACCAGAACAAAGCCGATTCCAATGATCAGGAAAACTCCGACAATCGCGTAATCTCCAGGCATCTTACTCTCTATCTCGCATCTTCCCGAACGTTCCTTTTGTGACTAATTTCACTTAAGTCAACGACAAATTTAGCGCATATTTATAGATATTATCATTAATGTCAAGCCTTATTTTGCTAATAGGCAATAGGCAGTGGATAATAGGGAAAGTTGGACCGTCTTATTCTGCGAAAGGAATACCGAATATTTTCATAAATACCTTGCATTCAGAGACCCGCCGTGATACATTTATAGCAATAGGCGCAATTATGCGGCGAACAACCCCAAAAAGCGTGCTCCCATATCTCATCATCTTTATTTGTGTAATTATTTTTGCGGGCGGCACGTTATCACGGGAGATAGCGTGACGATCAAGGCAATAAAACCGGATGCTAGTCGAGAATTAGAGCTCGATCATCTGACATCGCCAAAAGCGATAGGAAGATGGCAGGAGGCGATTATGCGCTGGATAGTTATCATGCTTTGTGCCCTTATGGGGCCAGCTATTGCCCAGGAACATTGGGGTGGGAACGAGCAAGTTTGGTGCGAGGGCACCGGATTTGGGATCAACTTTGAGCCTTGTTTCGGGCTGGATTCAAACGAAATATTCCTTTCATATCTTTCGCCGAACGATCCCGATCCATGGCAGAGGGGCTTTCGACTGCTGCGAGCCAACTATGCGGACGAAGAACCTATGGAGCGACTTTTCCCGGAATCACTATCGGTATTTGGATATAATGATATATCGCCATTTCTCAGCTATGATAAGGATCGCCTCTATTTTGCATCCGACAGGCCCGGAGGATTCGGTGGATATGATTTATATTACTGCGATTGTTCCGGCGGCGTTTGGACCGGGCCGATTAATCTCGATTCGAACATAAATTCCCTGGCTGATGAATTTGACATTTCATTGTCAGGCGATGAAGGTGAAATGTATTTTGTCAGAGGCACCAGATCGGACTATTCGAATAATATCGGCAGCATTTATAGAAGCGCCTTTGTTGATTCGCAATGGGTTCTCGCGGAATCTCTGGGCTTGGGAATTAATACGCCTTATGGTGAAAGCAATCCAGTGATATCCCGTGATGGCGACAAGCTCTATTTGATTTCGAGACGCCCGTATTTCGATTACCCTCAATCGGCCTGGATAAGCCGTCGCCACCAAAATGAGTGGGATGCGCCAATGCCTCTTGGGGGATTCATTAATTATTTCTGGGAGGAAGCGCCCGGAATGGTCGAAGGCGCGCCTGTGTCAATTGCAGTTGATTCTTCAGGTTTATCGTTACTCTATTGTAAATTAGAACTTTTCATGCAGTATGATCCTGAGGCCTGTTGCTATCTTTCATACCTTGATACAGGCGTTGAGGATGATTTCATATCGAATCCAGTGGATATAAGACTTGTCGCCTACCCCAACCCTTTCAACGGCGCGACCGTGATATCGTATGAAGGTGTCCCAGGTGGCGGACATCTATATATATATGATATCACCGGGCGGCTGGCGCGGACACTTGCGCTGGCTGATGACCAGGGCAGTGTCGCCTGGAATGCGACCGGCGATAGGGGAGAAGCCGTATCATCCGGCATTTATTTTGCAGAAGTGGTCGACAAGTGGAATTCTACTAAATCGCGAATCAAGCTTCTTTATCTAAAATAATTAGCTTGCGCCGGGTTCGTTCGCGCGACTGGTTGCGCTAAAGGGAGGAGGACAAAGCATGAGACTCATCGTATTCGGATTCAGGCAACTTGTTTTGACCGTGGTCTTTTCATCGATAACCTCTGCCCAGCTTCCCGAGATAGAGGATTTCCTACGTCAGCAGTTTCCATCAAACGAAATCATCGAAAAATACCGATATGATTTGAGCTCATTTTTCTCTTACGAGGGTGGTCCGGATTCTCTGATTGCCTTTGTCGAGGCCGTGGTTGACAGTAGTGGAAACCGCGATCCCGGCAGGATTAATATCTTTGGCTGCGACGGGTTCATTATCACAATCGATCCGGCTGAAATGCCTCCGGGGAAATCTGTTTATGAATCCGATATATTCATAAACAACTTTCCGAAAATCCGCGACACACTTGCGGTTTCAGCCGAAGGTAAGAACATTGAATTATACTGTATCGCGGATCCCGGCTCACCTATACAAGGACGATTGATCTGGGAAAGGCTTAAGGCCGACCCCGATTTTTATATATTCGATTCGTTTGAGGCTCAAATATCGGTCCCAGGCAATATCATTATTCTGCCCGCGTATTCACACATACTCGCGTATAACCTGGCCGGCGATTTCCTATGGAAATATGATTACCCCGACACCGGGCATTTCAACGTCCACGGTGTTGACCTTTCGAAAGATGACGGCGCCGTTATCATATATCTCTTGCATGGAAGCAGCAAAAGGGGAGACTTCGTGATCCTCTCTCGTGACGGCGAGGAACTTTCCCGGGTACCCGTTAACGCCAGCTTCGGTGTTTTCCTCTATCAGCCCTGGGGACCTGTGGGCTTTCACGATGATTTCATATTTGTCCGTTTCCTGGTTACGGAAAACGGCCAACACGAAAACGCCACCATCTTACTTGCGGGTGATCGACGGAATCCCTCTGCCTACCTCGTGCGCGGTTTCTGGCATCTGCTCGACGGCTGCAAACCAAAACTGTTAATCGGCATCGGCAGAAAAGAGCCGCTCGTCAGGGCTTTCGCATTGCCCCAGTGATCCTGCGCGGACGAAAATCTGCAATTGTCATCGTTATTATTTATTCAACATGAACATCATCGCTTGGAACTAATTCGATTCAATTTGCTTTAATAAGAATATACCGACGATCTATTCGAATCGAATTCACCGCGCGTCAACTTAAATTTGATCATAAGCTGAAAATTTATTTTCAAATTTCGCGCAAAAAGCGGCGAATTGATTTGACAGAAATCGTCCGATCTAATAAAATCTTTTCGCAATATGAAAGTGACAATTGGAAGAAGCGGCGACCCCTTGCGGGTCCCCAGCGAAAGATTCACCGCCGACCTCGAGCAACTCAAGAAAGAATCGGCCGATCATATCAGAAAATCGTTCGATTCGATCGTGACGATAAAAGATTTCCTCTCCGAAAACGGCGAAATTTCACAAAGCGACCGTTATGCCAAGCTGGTCGCCAAGCTGGAGTCGGTCGAGAAAAAGCTATCGCGCTTCGAGGATTCGCTCAACGATCGCGTGGCGCGATTAATCCGCGAATATGAAAAGCTCAAGTCCGAATCCGAAGTTTTAAGCCGGGAGAAAAAGCTTTTCAAAGAGCTTTACGACCTTTCCAGCCTGATACTATCGGAAAAGACCGACGATGTCATTTTCGAGGCCATAGCGCGGGCCGCCGCCGAGATCCTGTCGTGCGATCACGCGCTGCTTCAGGTTGTAAGCGATGGCAAAGTCGCGGCACAATATCTGGCATCGAACAGCAATGCCGGCAGCCAGAAATTCACTCCCTCGAAACAGATCACCAACGCGGTTCTCAATACCGGCGATCCCGTCATGATCGAATCGGCCGCCGCTTCGTCTCTTGGATGCACCCTCTGCGTTCCTATGAAGACCGATGATGATGTCACCGGCCTGCTGCACGCGGTGCGTTATAAGAGCCCGTTCACCATATTCGAAATGGAACTCCTCAAAACACTTTCCGAACGTCTCTGGCCGTCGATTCGCTTAGGCACGGTGCGTGCCGCAATAAATATTGAACCTGATGTTGCGCTGGAAAATCTGAGAAGCAGGCTCGATTTCAGCGAGATAGTTACCAGCTCTCCCGAAATGACCAGGGTCCTCGAGGTCGTCGGAGACGTCGCCCAGACCGAAAGCGCCGTGCTCATCGAAGGCGAATCGGGGACCGGCAAGGAACTACTGGCCCGCGCGTTGCACTTCAATTCAAAACGCAAAGATGAGCCATTTGTGGCTATCAACTGCGCCGCCATTCCCGAGACCTTGCTTGAATCCGAGCTTTTCGGCTATGAAAAGGGCGCCTTCACGGGCGCTGTAGCCCGCAAGTTTGGCAAATTCGAACAGGCCAACGGCGGCACCGTGTTTCTGGATGAAATAGGCGACCTCCCACAATTTCTGCAGGTCAAGCTGCTGCGTTTCCTGCAATCTCACGAATTCGAGCCGCTCGGTTCCACGGTCGTCAAGAAGGCCGATGTTAGAATCATATCGGCAACCAAGAAGAATCTGGCTCGCATGGTCGAGGCCGGCGAATTTCGGGACGATCTATTCTACAGGATAAACGTCATCGCCATCAAGCTGCCGGCTCTTATCGAGCGCACCGGAGAGATCGAGGTCCTGGCTTACCATTTTCTCAAGAAATATTCTCAGAAAAATGAAAAGAACATATCGAGCATCGACAGGGGGGCCATGGCCTATCTGAAAAATCATGGTTACCCCGGTAATATACGGGAGCTCGAGAATATTATCGAAAGAGCGGTGGTCCTTTGCAAGGGTGACAGGCTCACGATAAGCGAGCTGCCCGAATCGGTGGTGCGCCGCGGCATTGAACGGTCCGATGCTCCCTCGAACGCTGGCGAGTTCAATGACCTCAAGCGAAAGCTGTGGCGTGAGACTATTGGCCCGATCGAGATGGAATTCGCTCTGGGTCTATTGGAACGGGGCAATCGCAATATATCGGAGGCGGCGCGTCTTGGTGGCCTTCACAGAAAACAGCTCCAGAGGATTCTCAAGCGTTACAAATTAAATGCCGAGATCAGGCCCGAAAAGAAAAAAGACTGAAAAATTATAAGAAAATCGGTCAATTCTGCGACAACCACGTCGCATGACGCTTCATAGGGAAAAATCTTTTTAACAGCTAACTTTATATAAAAATTGCGACATAACTGTCGCATATAGCTATCTTATTGGCTCATAATGAGATTTAAGTTAAGGTTAATAACTCATTGTGACACATATGATTACTAAATAGGTCAGTAGAAATCGAGAATTGGCACGATATTTGCGCTACTATAGTTACAGTGAACATTATGAAAGAACAGAAGTTAGCCGCCAGACCCTCAAAAACCGAACACGAAATTCAATCCAGAGTAATGGATGTTGCCCTGGAAGTACATAAAAATATGGGACTGGGATTCGGTAAAGAGGAGTATTGCCGAGCCATGGCCCACGAATTCTCGCTCGAAAACCTCGCGTTCGAAATGGATAAGAATATCGAACTTGCCTACAAAGGCTCCGTGGCCGGTAAATATACCCTCGATTTTATCGTCCGGGAAGCGGTCGTGGTCTCGGTGCTCTCCGAAGACCGCCTGACTTACATGGACGAAACCAAGATGAAGAGCATTCTCAAAGCCACCCGCATGAAAATGGGTCTAATCATAAATTTTTCCAAGGATATCTTGGAGATAAGAACCGTGGAACGTTGACTCTTTGAGAGGAGGTGAAATGATGCCGGCCAAAAAGAAGACAGCGAAGAAGAAAACTTCAAAGAAGAAAACCGCTAAGAAGAGCAAGTAATTTTAAGGCTCTTCTGTGGCCATAAGGTCCGCCACCAGGCGGACTTTTTTTATTTGGGAATGACGGGCCGACATATTATAGTACCCTTCTTATGAAAAAAGGTCAAATGCGCTATTATCTGCCGGCCATATTCTGGGCCCTGGCCATCACATTGGTATCGTCGATTCCAAATCTCACCGCCCCCGGGGAGAATATCACTCTCAACGACAAGCTGGCCCATTTCACCGAATATTTCATTCTAAGCGCCGCCCTGGCCCATGGCATCATCAGGGCCGGCCGAAGCCGCGGGATCTTGATTCCAACTGTCCTAATCTGCATTGCCTTTGGCGCCATCGACGAGCTGCATCAGTCGTTTGTGCCGGGACGGACCATGGAACTGCTCGATCTGTTGGCCGATTCCGTGGGCGCGGTCTGCGGCGCCGAATTTCTGATTATCTTGAAAAACAGGATTTCGCGAATGGGCGGCCGCCCTCTACGCTCGGAAAAGATTAAATAATCTTGATATTGAATGGCCTTTATCATTATAATTGAGGGCAAGAACAATCATGTCCGACAAGAAATTTAAAGCCATTCATGGCGCTCACGATATTTTGCCCGACGAAGCCCCCATCTGGCAAAAAATAATCACAGTGGTCTCGAAATTGGCCTCCGGCAGCGGCTATGGCTTTATCCATCCCCCCATCTTTGAGGCTACCGAGCTGTTCACTCGCGGAATTGGTGAATCGAGCGATATCGTGAATAAAGAAATGTACACGTTCAAAGACCAGGGCGACAGGTCCTTGACGCTGCGCCCCGAGGGGACCGCCCCCGTTGTGCGGGCCTATCTCGAGCACTCTATGGCGGCAAAAGAAGGGCTCCTCAAAGTCTGGTATGCGGGTCCGATGTTCCGCCAGGAAAGGCCGCAGGCCGGCAGGCTCAGGCAATTTTACCAGTTCGGCTTCGAGGCCATAGGTTCCCTCGATCCGGCGCTCGACGCCGAGCTCATCGATCTGAATTATAGAATTTTTGGCGAGTTGGGCATAGAGAATGCGAGGGTTTTCATAAACTCGATCGGCATGGCCGAAGATAGGGAAGCTCATCGGAGGGCGTTCGCCGATTTCGTCGGCCCAAAGCTCGATCAATTCTGCGCCGACTGTCAGAAGCGGTTTCATATTAACCCCTTGCGCATGTTCGATTGCAAGGAGGAAAAATGCCGAAATCTTCTTATGGGAGCTCCGGTCGTTGTCGATTACCTTTCCGAGGAAAACCGGGCGCATTTCGAGAAAGTTCAGGCGTATCTGATAGATATCGGCGTTCCCTTCACGGTCGATAAAAAGCTTGTCAGGGGTCTGGACTATTACACCCGCACCGCCTGGGAGATCAAGTCCGATAAGCTGGGTTCGCAGGACTCTCTTTCTGGAGGCGGCCGATACGACAGGTTGGCGGAGCAGCTTGGCGGTCCTGAAACTCCGGGAATTGGGTTCGCCGCGGGAATCGAAAGAATTATCATGGCCATGCCGGAATCGATGAAGGCCGCGGAGCAACCGCAGCTTGGCTCATATATCGTAATAACAAATAAGAAATTCAGGGCGGAGGCGTTCAAATTGGCCAATAAGCTCCGGAAATTCGGTTTCTCGGCGGATTTGGATTTTCTGGATCGGTCTCTGAAAGGCCAGATGAAAAAGGCCGACCGCAGCCGTATGAAATACGCAATCATTCTGGCCGATGACGAAATGTCGCGAGGAATCATGATCCTGAAAAGGCTTGCGGATTCCCGACAGTCCGAGGTTCCGCTGAAGAAATTATACGATGTTCAATCCGCCGGACAACTTGGAGAGATATTTGAGTGAGTCAAATGAAAATAATCTGAGCACGTCCATGCGGTCGCATACTTGCGGGGAGCTTGGCAAACGCGACGTGGGTCAAGAGGTGGCGCTTTGCGGCTGGGTGCACGGCCACCGCGACCTGGGGGGACTGCTATTTATCGATCTTCGAGATAGGTATGGAATAACCCAGGTGGTGTTTGACCCCGCTTCGACCTCGCAGGAAATGACGGCATTGGCGCGCACGGCGGGATACGAATTCTCCATAAGAGTCGAAGGCAGAGTCAGGCCACGGCCCGAGAACTCCATTAATCGCCAGAATCCCACCGGGATGATTGAAATCGAGGCCGAGAAAATTCAGATATTGAATGAATCCAAGACGCCTCCTTTTCTGGTGGAAGAGGAGGTCACCGCCTCCGAGGAGTTAAGGCTGAAATATCGCTATCTCGACCTGCGTCGCCCGGGGCTTCGCAATAATCTCATACTGCGACATCGGGCCGCCGCAGAAGTGCGAAAATTCCTCGACTCCCGGGGCTTTCTGGAAATTGAAACTCCCCTGTTGATTCGCTCGACCCCCGAAGGCGCCCGCGACTTCATAGTCCCATCCAGAGAGCATAAAGGCAAGTTCTACGCATTGCCGCAGTCGCCTCAGCTTTTCAAGCAGATCCTCATGATCTCCGGTTTCGATCGCTATTATCAACTGGCGAGATGTTTACGCGACGAAGACCTTCGCGCCGACAGACAGCCGGAACATACCCAGATAGATATGGAAATGTCGTATGTCGACACCGATGACGTCTTCGGCATTATCGAAGGCATGATGCGCCATTTATTCAAGGCTGTTCTCGATGTCGACGTGGCGACGCCTTTTCCCAGATTTTCCTATAAGCAGGTGATGGATAAATACGGCAGCGACAAACCCGACCTTCGTTACGGCCTTGATATCATAGATTTCAGCGATATCCTTGCCGGCTCTTCATTCAGGGTCTTCTCGGATACAATAAAGAGAGCCGGTGTGGTTCGGGGGATTGTATTTCCTGGAGGGGCTTCTTTTTCGAGAAAGCAGATAGACGGCTTTACGGAACTTGTGAAACAGGCAGGCGCGAAAGGCCTGGCCTACATCGGTATGTCCGCCGAGGGAATTCGCTCGTCCGTGGCGAAAAATATGGCAGCGGCTGAAGTTGAAGAAATTCTCAAACGAACTGGCATAAAAACGGGCGATATCGTGTTCATCGTTGCGGACAAATGGAAAACTGCCTGTGATTCATTAAATATCCTCAGGCGTTCGCTGGGAAAGGAACTGCCTGAAGCCCGTGATTCGAAGTGGGCCTTTCTCTGGGTTTGCCAATTTCCTTTATTCGAATATAACAAAGATATCGGGCGATTCGACGCCATGCATAATATAGTGACATCTCCATTGGCGGAGGATGTCTCATTGCTTGACGACGGCTTCAAGTGCAATACGCCGCTCGACGACCCGACGCATCCCTGGGCGAATATCAGAGCCAATCAATATGATCTGGTTCTGAATGGAGTTGAAATCGCCTCCGGCGGAATTCGTATTCATGACAGGGAGGTTCAGGAAAAGGTCTTGTCCGTGCTGGGGATCGATGCCGAAAGGGCGGAGAGGATGTTTGGGTTTCTTATTCGGGCCCTCGAATATGGAGCTCCGCCCCACGGTGGAATTGCACCAGGTTTCGACAGAATAGTCGCTTTAATGGCGGGCGCCGACTCCATAAGGGAAGTTATTGCATTTCCTAAAACGACTGCTGCCCAATCACTTATGGATGGGTCTCCGGCGGAAGTGGAAAAAGCCCAACTTGACGAGCTGGGGTTATCGCTAAAATCGTTCGATATAAGAGGCTGATGGCTGCATATATTCAAAAAACCCTTAAACTGGACGACATCGATCCCAGATTATTACTGGGAATCGATCACTCTCACCTGGATTTGATTGAAAAAGAGATGGAAGTAGAATTGGTCGCCAGGGGTGAATGGATTAATATCAAGGGCGATCCCGATAAGGTCGAAAAAACCGAGAGAATATTCAGGGATATTATAGATCATGTAAAAGCCTCCGGCGAATTGAACGACAGATATATTCTGTATTCTATCGCCATGGTTAATGAAAACGGAATACCGCCATCGAGCCAGGTCGACGTCGACTCCGGATTGATAATGTCGGCGGTGACGCAGAAGCTGATCAAGCCCAAGACAGTCGGACAGAAAAATTATATCGAGCTTATCGGCGACAAAGATATCGTTTTTTCAATCGGGCCCGCCGGGACCGGCAAGACTTATCTGGCCGTTGCCATGGCGGTCCGCGCTTTTAAGCAGAAGGAAGTTGCCAGGATTGTGCTGACTCGTCCCGCCGTCGAAGCCGGCGAGAATCTGGGTTTTTTGCCGGGCGATATCAGGGCCAAGGTGGACCCGTACTTGCGGCCTCTGTACGACGCATTGTCGGACATGCTTGCCTTTGATAAGGTGAAGAAACTGATGGAACTGGGGATCATCGAGATTGCCCCGCTGGCGTTCATGAGAGGCCGCACATTGAATAACGCATTTGTTATATTGGATGAGGCGCAAAATACCACGTCCGCGCAAATGCTAATGTTTCTGACAAGGCTCGGCGAGGGTTCCAAGGCTGTAATCACGGGCGATGTTACTCAGATCGACCTCGTGAATCCGAAAGTCTCAGGGCTTCTGAATGCCAGAAGGATTCTGGCGCACGTTGGGGGAATCGGCTTTATTCATCTCACGGAAAAGGACATTGTCCGCCATAAGCTCGTTCAGGAGATAATTAGGGCCTATGAAAAATCATCGGGATCAGTAAAAGGGCCCGACAGAAGATTTAAAAAGAGAAAATGAAGAATCCCTTAAAAAGAAAACATCAACAAGTCCTGAAAAACCTGGAGAATGACAGCGGCGAAAGGCCGCGTGAGGCGATCGGCGGTCAAAAATTGGCATTCCGCGTGGTTCTCGCGGCGCTCATGATTTTCGGGATAACATTCCTCTACCCGCTCGACAAGATCTATGAGCCAATCCAGGTGCCGGGGATAGGCAAGATCGCCCAACGGGATATCGTTGCGCCATTTGATTTCCCGATTCTTAAGTCGGATGATGAGCTGAATAAAGATCGCGAGTCGATTGCCGCCAATCTCAAGCCGGTGCTGAGTTACGATAAGGCCGCGACCGAGCAATCGCTCGCACGGCTCAACGTATTTTTCGAACTGGCTGATTCACTGAACAGACTCAATCTTGATTCTACCGTTTATGTTCGGTCGTTAAAGACGGCTTATCCCGATATTCAGGATGAGGCGATTCTATCTTTAAGAAATGCGGCCTCGCTGAAATCCCTTCGTGAGTTTTCGAGCCGCGTGCTGGACACCCTATTCACGTCCGGAATATACCCCAGCATGAGCAACCTGCCTCTCGAGGAATCAGGCCTTGTGATAATTGATCGGCAAGGGGAAAGCAGAACGATTATTCGCGAACAGCTTTTCGATCTGGAAAAGGCCCGCTGGTACGTTACGGCACAGGCCAACGCCGCTTTCGCCAAACGGCCGGCGCTTCGCTCGGCCGGCAGCGAATTGACCTGGATGTTTTTGGAACCGAACCTCACGTTCGACAGGGCCAAGACGGAGAAGAATAAGGACGCCGAAATGACCGGCATTCGCTCCGAAAAGGGCTGGGTATACAAGGACCAGACCATAGTGCGCGCCAATGAGAGGATTACAAAACTGCACCATGACAAGCTTCATTCCCTGGCTCGGCATAAGAGGTCGAGGCTATTTCAAAGCGACCTGGTGCAATTCCTTCTGCCGCCGCTGGGGCGACTTTTCTTCGTGGCGTTTCCGATTCTATTCTTTGGCGTCTACCTGTACTATTTCAGGAGAAACGTCTTTTTTTCGAATACGGCATTGATGCTTTTCTCGATTCTGCTTTCCGGAATAGTCATCATTCTCGAAATCGTCATGTCTCAGGACGTACTATCGGGCTATCTTGTGCCGATTACGATTGCGTCTATGCTGGTTACAATCGCATACGATCTCGAAACGGGCATTTTTCTGACGTTTTCCACGGCCATGCTCATGGGAATTCTCGCGGGTTTCAGAATGGATATAGCATTTGTGGGAATCGTGGCGGGTACTATTGCGACCTTTGCAGTGCGCAAGGTTCGGCACAGGCATGAGTTTTACCGCGCCATTTTTTACCTTGCAATCGTCTATTTCGGGGTGGTCTATATCATCGAATCTTTGAAATTGACACCCGCGCGGGAACTCTGGAGACATACGGGCCTGGCGGTCATCAATGGTTTTCTCTCTCCCATACTAACGATCGGACTCCTGCCGTTGTTCGAATCGACGTTTCGCCTGACCACCGATATCACTCTTCTGGAGCTCTCCGATTTGAACCGGCCATTGCTTAAGCGCCTGGCGATCGAGGCCCCCGGCACATATCATCATTCCCTCATGATCGGCACATTGGCAGAGGAAGCGGCAAAAGCCATCAGCGCCAATTCGCTTCTCGCCAGAGTCGGATCTTATTATCATGATATCGGCAAAATGCTCAAGCCCGAGTATTTCGTGGAAAACCAGATTGGCGGGCGAAATAAGCATGAAGGCCTGGCGCCGTCGATGTCGGCGCTGATACTCGAGGCGCACGTGAAAGAGGGCAAGGAAATGGCCGAAAAAAACGGCCTTCCGGATTGCATTATCGAGTTTATTACGGGCCATCACGGCACCACGGTCATGAGTTATTTTTACGATAAAGCCAAGGGCCAGGACGGCGATGATGTGGATATAAACGAGTATCGATACCCCGGCCCCAAGCCAAGGAGCAGGGAGGTTGCCATTGTGATGTTGGCCGATTCCGTGGAGGCGGCGTCGCGCACTCTTGACGATCCCAAACCGGCCCGAATCAATAGCCTGGTGCATAAGATTATTTCCGCCAAATTCGAATCGGGCGAGCTGGATGATTGCGACATAACAATGCGCGAGCTGCATCTCATCGAGGACAGTTTTGTGAGAGTCCTGACCGGCATATTTCACAGACGGGTGGCATATCCCGAGTCGGATCGAGAGGAGATCGGAGTTTGAACGTCAATTTAACTCGGGTCGATAGGCGTTTCAAGGTTGATTCCCACGGCGTCAGGGCTGTTTTGGTCGAGGTGATGCGCAATGAGGCTATCGGCGATAAGACGTGCGATATAATTTTCTGTCGCGATTCGGATATCACGAGGCTCAACAGGAAATTCAAAGGCAGGGCAAAGCCGACAGACGTCCTCGCGTTCGATCTGAGAAATTCGGCCAATTCTCGTTATCTGGGGGAAATCTATATTAATTTGCAGATGGCTCGCAGGCAATCCGCATCGTACGGCGTTCCTTATATCGAGGAAATAAAAAGACTGACGATTCACGGGCTGCTGCATCTCCTGGGCTACAGAGACGATACTGCGGCCAATCGCAAACGCATGTGGGCCCGACAGGAAGGTTATCTTGGCAATGGCGAATAAAAGCGATGAACCCGATAAGTCTCCCGATCAGCCTTCGGCCCACCGACGTTGGTGGCATAAAGTTTTCGGCGGTCAGAATCGCCAGGCCGAATTAGAGAAGGCCATTGAAAAGCTCGGTCTCGAGTTTTCCACTTCGGGGAATCTTCTCGAGGAGGACGAGCGCGAAATGATTCATGGCGTGGTGGAACTCGGGGAGACCGAGGTCAAGGAAATTATGGTCCCGCGCGTGGAGATGGTTGGTATCGAATGCGGGTCCTCCTTCGGCGAAGCGGTCGAAATAATAAAAAAGTCGGGCCATTCCCGTTTCCCCCTTTACGAGGAATCTCTCGATAATATCAGAGGGATAATTTACGCCAAAGACCTGTTGCCTCATATCTTTCATGCCGACAATATCGAATTGAGCAAATTGGCCCGCAAACCGTATTTCATTCCTGAGAATATCAGACTGGACCGACTCTTGCGCGACCTCAAGAAGAAGCGTCTTCACATTGCAATTGTCGTTGATGAATACGGGGGAACATCCGGGCTTGTGACGATGGAGGATATATTAGAGGAGATCGTGGGCGAAATCGAAGACGAATACGACGATGGGCAATCGGCCATTCTCAAGCATGCTCCCGGAGTCTACATAGTGGGGGGATCAGTAACCATTGCCGACCTGAATGATGAGACGGGCCTGAACCTGCCGGAAGAAGAATTCGAAACGGTCGGAGGCCTGATTTACGATCTCGTGGGTTCGATTCCTGAAAAAGGACGGTCCGTCGATTACCATGATGCCAGATTCGAAGTCGAACAAGTCGATGGTCAGCGGATCGTGAGGGTGAGGGTCGTTACAATGCCTAAAGGGCAGGGCGCCATAACAGAAACATAAGAATTAAATTAGATTATGAAAAAACGAAAGCCCTCTTCGATGGAGGGCTTTCGCATATTACGATCTGGTATTAAGGCTACTTGAGGTGCTTGTTGACAAGTTTCGTCATCTCGAACATGCTGACCTGTCTTTTACCATCGAATATGGCCATCATGTTGTCGTCGGCGTTAATCATGCGCCTGTTTGTCTTGTCTTGCAGCCCTCTGGCCTTAATATATTCCCAAATCTTCTTCACTACTTGAGTCCGCGGCAACGGCCGACTGCCGACCACGGCGGCTAGCATGTCGTCCGGTTGCAATGGTCTCATGAAAGCGGGATTTGGTTTGCGTTTTACTTTTGGTTTCGCCTTGGCCTTGGCCTTCTTGATCGGCTTCTTCGCTGTTTTTTTCTTTGCAGCCTTCTTGGCCGTTTTCTTCTTTCCCGCTTTTGCCTTCTTCTTTGCAGGCATCTAAAGCCTCCTTTGTTTGGGTTACGCCTGTTTTTTTCGGTATCTACTTCACTAAAATTGCCAGCGTCTCAATATTGCGCCGATAATCGATTTTAAACACGGCTTGGAGATTGTAGGGGATAGAAGGCAGAAATTTCAACAAGAAATTTCGTTTTTTAGAGGGAAATTTACATTTTATTGATATTTTTGCGTGGGAATAAGGCCCTGGACCCGGCCCGCAGGGCCGCCCGTCCCTCCGGGACGGGCCAGAAACCCAGGGTTTCCGAGGCTTAACCTGTGCCATTTCATACCGCCGTGGGGCAATGGAACTCTCCGAGGCTATCAGGCCCTGGGTTTCTTCGCCCTCGGCCGGTGGCCAAGGGCGCGGCCCTGCGGGCCAGCCGATTGCCGTGCTGAGCCACGAATTTGCTTGCGAGCATTGATTTTGCGGTATAGAATGGCCCTGAATGATATTGGAGCCATTCGCGCTGCAATTGGCATTTGATGTCTCACTCGGGATATAGCGCGGCGGCATTCTATTGGTTTGAACGAAAAAGGTTTAGGGGAATCAGAGATATTGGGAATTGACGTCCAGGAGTCGGTAACCGAATCGTTCCTGGCCGTTGGAAATAGACTGTAGAGAGCTGTTTGGCTGACTCAATTGCCCATGGCTGAAGATTTAAGGAATGAAATTACTTAGTTTTCAAAAGTCTTGCGAGACGCGACTTGGTTCTGGCCGCCTTGTTTTTATGGATGACGCGTCTATGTGCGGCTTTGTCGAGAAGGCTTACAAGCTCTTTAAATTCCGAGGCCTTTTTCTCGCCTCCCTTGGAGGATTTGAATTCTTTGACAGTTGCGCGAAGAATAGACTTGACGTTTTTATTTCTCTGGCGATCTCGCTCAGCGGTCTTTACTCTTTTGGCCGCAGATTTGTGTGTAGGCAATCCAATCTCCTTTTATTTAAACGATTTAGGGCAGCAATATAAACATCGGGTAATCCTTGTCAATTGAAAAATCATCATTTCTCAGGAGAACAGGGCGCTTTTCGCTGGCTACAATCGCCTCCCGCGTCACGGGCCTCCTGAGAGAAACAACTCTGGCTGCCTTGTTCGGTGCAAGCGGCAGCATGGATGCTTTCGTTGCCGCATTTAGAATCCCAAATCTTCTCAGGGATTTGTTCGCGGAGGGGGCGTTATCCGCTGCTTATGTTCCGGTATTTACTGATAAGCTGAAAAGAGATGGCAAAGAACAGGCATTTCTGGTGACATCTTCAGTATTGTCTATTCTATTGGTCGTTTTGGGTTTGATAGTAGTTCTCGGCATCATTACAGCGCCCCATTATGTTAGATATTACGTTTCAGGCTTTACGGATGAGCCTCAAAAGCTCGAATTGACCATTCTGCTTACCCGGATAATGTTTCCATTCCTGGTCTTGGTGGCGGTTTCCGCAGCCTGCATGGGCACCCTGAACTCCCTGGGCCGTTTTGGAATTCCGGCATTATCGCCAGCCGCTTTCAATATTATCACTATCTTGATGGCGTTATATCTA
>Ga0214473_10001720_pt1 | contig 28199 bp, 25 predicted proteins | sample RVTome_7_FD_203509 | JGI IMG/M metagenome (GOLD analysis project Ga0214473, IMG submission 203509) | Soil microbial communities from uranium-contaminated site in the Upper Colorado River Basin, Wyoming, United States - RVT98D197 | ecosystem: Environmental > Terrestrial > Soil > Contaminated >...
GCGGCACAGCCACTAGAAACCCAAACATCGCCAGGCTGGGCACGGTCTGGACGATGTTGGTGAAGGCCAGCAACGGCGCACCCAGTCGAGGCTTCCGGGCTGCAACGATCCCGAGCGGCAGGCCGATCGCAATGGCTGTGGCGGTCGCTGCCAGCACCAGTACGACATGCTGGGCGATCGCGACCAGCATCTCGGGGCGATGCGAAAGCCAGAAGTTAAACAGGTTCACGGGATATGACCGGAATCGGAGGCAACGCGTCGAGGAACATCCGGATTCGCGGATCGCCGGCTCGGGCGATTGCGTCCGGCGTGTCAAGCGCCACCAGGCGCCCCTGATCCAGCACGCCAAGCCTGGTGGCGAGCGCAAAGGCTTCACCCATGTCGTGAGTCACCATGACGACTGTCTTGCGGAGCTGTTCCTGGATGCGCCGAAACTCGCGGTGCAATTCAGACCGAGTGATCGGATCGAGCGCGCCGAATGGCTCATCCATTAGGAGCACTGGTGGGTCGGCGGCAAGGGCGCGAGCGACACCGACACGTTGCCGCTGTCCTCCTGAGAGTTCATGCGGAAACCGTCCTTCAAAGCTTGAGGGATCGAGTCCGACGAGTTCCAGAAGTTCGCCGCAGCGTGCGCGAATGCGGGCCTCCGGCCACCCTTCCAGATGAGGGACGACCGCAATGTTGCGGCCGACCGTCATGTGCGGAAAGAGTCCCACTTCCTGGAGCACGTAGCCGGTTCGCCGGCGGAGCGCGATCGGATCCCACGCCGTCGTCGCGCGTCCCTCGACCCGGATCTCGCCGGCGCTCGGCACGAGGAGGTGATTGATCAACCGGAGGATGGTTGTCTTGCCGACCCCGCTCCGGCCGACGAGGACGAGCACGTCGCCGGGCTCCACGGTGAAGCTGACGTCGTCAAGGACCGCGACGCCGCTGGGCAGCCTGTATTGCACGCGCTCGAACTCAATCGATGCTGCCATGGTCTTACCTTACCACGACCTGTGGGCTGGCGTCAGTGAGGAGGGAAGAACGGATCACGGGTTCAACGGATAAGCGAGGTCAGGAGGCGAAGAAGATGCAAAACTGTTCGTGGGGATCGGTAAAGCGACAGACGACGTGGAATCCGTGGTCAGCCAGCAGTGACTCCATCCGCGACGGGGAATACTTGTAGCAGTTTTCCGTGTGGATGCTCTCACCCCGACGAAAATCGATGTCCAGTCCCAGATCGCCGATCCTCACACGCTGATCGCGCACACTGACCAGGTGCATCTCTATACGGCTGCGGTCGCGATTGAGCACCGCTCGATGCCGAAACGCCGCCAGGTCGAAGTCCGCGGATAACTCCCGATTGAGACGCGCGAGAATATTAAGATTAAACCTTGCCGTGATCCCCTGGGAATCGTCGTAGGCCGCCTCGAGCACGGCGGGAGCCTTGAGCAGGTCAACCCCCAAGAGTAGCCGGTCCTCGGGTCGCAACTCCTCGCGGAGCATGGTGAAAAATCGCGCGATCTCATCCTCCGTAAAGTTGCCAACTGTGGATCCCAGAAACGCTACCAGCCGAGGCTCACCTGCCTGTGTGGAGAGGTAGCTCAGCCCATCCGCAAATTCTCCTACCAAGCCCACAGCCCGAAGTTGCGGGTATTCCTGTAAGAGTTGTCGAAGCCCGTTCTCCAAACCGCCTGGCGAGATGTCAATGGCATAATAGGTGAGTTCCTGCTGCCGTGCGAGGCACGATTCGATCAAGAATCGGCTCTTTGTGGAACTGCCGCTGCCCAATTCGACCAGGCTCAGGTCCGAGGGGCAGCGTTCGATGATTTGAGCGGCCCGGTTCTTCAGGATGGCCGTCTCGACTCGCGTCAGGTAATACTCCGGCAGGCTACAGATCTGCTCGAACAGTGCCATGCCTTGCTGATCGTAGAAGTACTTGCACGGAAGCGACTTGATGGGAGCTGTAAGCGTCTGCTGGACATCGAAGCCCAGATTCTCTTGAACACCCCTCAGAGTAGTGCAGACGTACCGATCCTCGTTGCTCAACCCGGACATGTCGCCTCACATTGCTTGGGATACTGCGATAGCCGGCAAGACGGCGCGATCCGTTATTCGAGGCTGCAGGTGCGGAAGCCGGCCAGCACGTCACGGCGGTCCGGCGTGTAAAAATTCCGATAGGAGTTGCGGATCAGGCGGGAGCGGGTGGCAAATGCACCGCCGCGCAGGATCTTGTGGGTTCCGCCGAACCATGGTTCGGAGTACTCCTTGTACGGGTCGATTGTGAAGCCGGGGAAGGGCCCGAAGTCGTCCGCCGTCCACTCCCACACGTTGCCGATCATTTGCCGGCAGCCAAAGGCACTGTCACCGGCCGCCAGCAGGTTTACCGGAATGCATCCAACCGCACGGGTGTCGAGATGTGCCCGTTCAGGGGCAGGAGGATCGTTGCCCCAAGGGAATCGGCGTTTCTGCATGCGAAGCGCCTGCCCGTTTGAGGTCGGTTCCGACGAGGCGGCCATCTCCCACTCGGCCTCGGTAGGCAGCCGGCGATCAGCCCAGTGGCAGTACGCTTGGGCCTCATACCAGTTAACGTGGATCACGGGAAGGCGCTCCTCAAGCGGGACGATCTGATCATACCTACGGCGCAGCCAGGATCTGCCTGGACCGCGCTGCCAGTAGACGGGATGTTTTGCGTTTGCCCGATCCCGCCATTCCCAACCCGATCCGCTCCACAGCTCTGGCCGTTGATAGCCGCCATCGTCCACGAACCTGGAAAACTCGACATTGGTCACCGGCGCCCGCGCCATTCGGAATGGCCGCACAGGCACTGGATGCGCCCATTTCTCGTTATCAAAGACGAACGGCAAATCCGGAGTTGCCCCCAGCAAGTAGGCGCCTCCCGGTACCTCCACATCTCCTGGGCAAGGTCCGCCGCTTTCGTCTGCGATCGAGAATCCACCCGCGTTGGGAGTCCCCAAGGGGGGAGGAGGGTATCCGAGGGTTTGGCGTGTGTACGTGAATGCCTCGCCGTGCATGTCCTCGTGAAAGGTCGCCAAGTGGTGAAAATAGATTTCCTCTTCATTCAACCGGATATGAGCGAGGCGATCCAGAATGCGCCCCAAAACCTGTTCCATGTATCTCAGTGTATCAATCCGAGAAGGTAGTGGCAGTGTCCAGCGGTCGTCGTGTGGGACTCGGGCGGAGTCGTACAGGCTATCCGCATCCTTCAAGAGCGGCTGACCACCTCCAACGCGACTCAGAACCCAGCGCTCCTGGAACCAGGCGAGATGTCCGATCTCCCACAGCAGGGGATTCACTATCGGGAGACACGGACCGATCAGTTGCTCGTCGGTTAGATCTACGACGAGAGCCAGCGTTCGCGCGCGCGCGTCGGTCAAGATGGTTGCCAGATCTGTAGCGGCGCTGTTCACGAGCGTAATGAACATCTCTTCTGCATCGAAATCGCGACCCATCCGACGCGCCCCGTCCTCCCCAAGACACCTTCAGGACAGCGTGATAGCCTTTCGTCCGGCTGTCAAGCAGAAAGTCGCGGGGTGTGCCCGGAAACCGCACCGGTGAGCGGGGACTGTGGGAGGCATCCTTTTGCAGCGCTTGCGCGAAGAACATTGTCATGGATTGCGGAGCGCTTTCATGGTCAAGGGTCGGCATCGAGGCGTCCAGCAAGAGCTTGACACTGCGAATCGCTTTCCCCGGGATGCAGGCGGGGCGGCACGGTGCAAAGGATCCTGGATGCCCCGCATGCTTGGGATATTTGAACCTCGTAAAAAAACACTTGACAATGCTGACCACAATTGACTAGAGTTCGCCACAATACCAGATCAGAGGACGTATTTCAGCAGTTTATAGGATGAAGCCGACAACGGCGACGTGGGTATGCTGCACGCGAGGGCCACGATTGCGTCGGCGGCGAACGAGGGAGGAGATCATGCTAGAGCGGCGGCCGACAGTCATGACCCTGGCAGAGGTGGCGCGCTACCTCCGGATTAATAGATCCACCGTCTACCGGATGGCGCGGGACGGGACGCTTCCGGCCTGGAAGTTGGGCAATGTCTGGCGGTTCAAGAAAGAGTCCATCGAGCGCTGGATCGCCAACACCCAACGGGCCCAGCAGCAGAAGGTGCGACGCCAGGCATAGGGGGTAAGGGATTGTTGGCGGGCGGTGTGGCGCCAGCGGTTCCGGCGCCCAGAACCGGTCCGTAGGACGCTGCAAGCAGTCCCGAGTCCGTCCTGAACGGACTCCAGTGGAGGGACGAGGCGACTGGATGGCGGAATGCTGACGCGTGGCAGATACCAGCGGCAGGGGAGGGCGGCCTTCCATCACCCAGCGTTGGGTGGGGAAGGCCGTTGTCGTTTGGGTCCATCATCTGCACATCGTGACGCGTCATCGATCCCGACCCCGTCCCCTACGAAGCCCCCTGTTCTCTCCACGCAGTCGGTCGCGACTCCCAGAATGGTGTCGGTCTCCGAAAAGGTCGTGGAGTACGGCCTCTACTTTCTGATCATCTTCACCCCATTTGCCTTCGGCGCCGTAGAGCCCTGGTCGATCGCCATCGCAGAGGTCGTGATCTTCACCATTGCGCTCGCGTGGGGGATCAGAATGGTCGTCCGCGGCGAGATTCGAATCGAGAAGACCCCCTTCAATCTCTGCTGGCTCCTTGTCCTGGGTTTCGGGTTGTTTCAGGTCCTGCCGCTCCCGCTCCAGGTGATTCGAGTTCTCTCTCCGAAGGCCTACGCCCTCTATCAGGAAATGGCCATCGACAGCGGCCTCACGGCCTCCTGGCGGACCCTCTCCCTTTATCCCTATGGGACCAAAATGGAATTGCTTCGATTGCTCGCCCTTGCTATGCTCTTCTGGGTTGTGGCGAACCACCTGCAGACGCGACAGCAGGTGGACCGGGTCGTCCGCCTCATCATGGCCGTGGGGTTCCTTCTGGCCATCTTCGGGGTCATCCAGCACTTAGGCGGAAACGGCAAGCTCTACTGGGTCCGGGAGCTGACGCAAGGGGGCAACCCCTTTGGTCCCTACGTCAATCGGAACCACTTTGCCGGCTACATGGAGATGGTGATTCCTCTCTCCCTCGGATATCTCTTTGCGATGTGGCGGGATCGGTCCAGCGGTGGGCGGGGCTGGCGCGATCGTCTGCTTCGGTGGGGCACACCGGAGGCCGCTCGGTCGCTGCTGACCTTCTTCGGCGGACTCATCATGGTGGCGGCGCTGCTGCTTGCCGGCTCGAGGGCGGGACTGTTCAGCTTTCTCGGGTCGATGCTGTTCGTTTCGCTCCTCCTTTCCGTTCGTCGGTTTCGCAGCAAGCGCTGGTGGGGTCTCCTCGCTCTCTTCGTGACGTTGGGATTCGTGGGTGCCCTATGGCTCAATGCCGAAAAAGTCGTGCAGACCTTCGCCATCCTCTGGCTCGGAACGGAGGACCCCTCCGCTCAAGGCCGGCTCCTGGTCTGGCGGGATACATTGCGCCTCGGCCGGGACTACCCTTGGAGCGGGAGCGGCCTCAACACCTTCTCGTGGATCTTTCCGCTCTATAAACGTACACTCTCGGGCCTGCCGCTCATGTATACTCACGCCGAGAATGACTACTTGCAGTCCTTCGCCGAAGGCGGCCTTCCGCTTCTCACATTGCTCGCGCTCGCTCTCATCTGGGGTGGGGCCCAGCTCTTGAACGGCTGGTCAAAAAGCCGGGGGTCATACGAGCGCGGGCTCGGGCTCGGTGTACTGGCCGGCTTGATCGCCATCCTGATCCATAGTCTCGGTGATTTCAATCTCCATATTTTCGCGAACGCCATCCTCTTCGTCCTGCTGTTGGCGCTGGCGTGCCGGGTCCTGATCCTCGGGTGCCCGCGAATCGCCGCTCGGCATCGGGAAACATGAACATCGTGTACCTCAATCCGTCCGCGCAACTGGGTGGAGCCGAGCAGTGCCTCCTCGATCTCATGGCCAGTCTGCAGGCGGCCGAGCCGGGATGGTCGCTGCGGCTCATTGCGTCAGGCGCGGGCCCTCTCGTTTCCAGGGCCGCGGCGCTCGGAGTGCCGACGCGGATCGTGCCCTTTCCGCCCGAGCTGGCCCGGCTCGGAGACGCTGGAGCAGGTGGCCCGGCTGGCCGGCAGCTCAGTCGGCTTGCCCTTCTCGGGAGGCTTTTCAGGGCCAGCGCGGGTATTGCCACCTACAACAGGCGTTTGCGGCGCGCCGTCGCCGAGTTCGCTCCCGACGTCGTGCATACCAACGGATTGAAGATGCATCTCCTGGGTATGTGGTCCCGGCCGGATCACATCCCGGTCATCTGGCACATCCACGACTATCTTCGCCCCCGGCCGGTCGCGGCTCGACTGCTTCGCAGGTACGCCCCTCAGTGTGCTGCGGTTGTGGCCAATTCCAGGAGCGTCGCCGACGATGTGCACGCTCTCTGCGGGGAACATGTGAGGGTCCATGCCGTTCATAACGGCATTGATTTAGGGCGATTCTCTCCAGTGGGGCCGACGCTTGACCTGGACAGATTAGCCGGCCTTCCACCCGCACAGCCAGTGGCATTGAGAGTGGGAATTCTGGGCACACTGGCGCGGTGGAAGGGGCACACCGTCTTTCTGAAGGCGTTGTCATTACTTCCATCGAGTATACCGATTCGCGGCTATGTGGTGGGCGGCGCGCTCTACCAGACCGAGGGGAGCCAACATACCGTGGACGAGCTTCGCGGCTTGGCGGCCCAACTTGGCATCTCTCATAAAGTAGGGTTTACCGGTTTTGTGGAAGAGCCAGAGGCAGCGATACGCGCGCTGGACATCGTCGTTCACGCCAGCACTCGGCCGGAGCCCTTCGGCCTGGTTATTGTGGAGGCCATGGCGTGTGGTCGGGCGGTAATCGCTAGTCAAGCGGGGGGCGCCGCGGAGATAATTGCCGAGGGGATAAATGCCCTGGGTCATCCTCCCGGCGATGCCACGGGTTTAGCCGACCGCATTACGCAGTTGGCGACCAATGCGAAGCTGCGAGCCGAGTTGGGGAAGGCAGGTAGGGCCACCGCGGAGCGCCACTTCGACCGCGCGCGGTTAGCCACAGATCTGATCCCAATCTATCGCGAAGTCACTTTATCGGAGAACTGATGCGCATCCTCCACGTCCACAGCGGGAACCTGTACGGCGGCGTCGAGACGCTGCTGGTGACGCTGGCTCGTCATCGCGACCTCTGCCCAAAAATGGAGCCGAACTTTGCGGTCTGCTTCGAGGGGCGTTTGAGTGAGGAACTGGCCCAAGCCGAGGCACCAGTCCACCTGTTGGGGAACGTGCGAGTCAGCCGGCCATTAACCGTGTGGCGGTCTCGACGCGTCCTCAGCGATTTGTTGCGGCGCAAGCGCTTCGACGTGGTCGTCTGTCACTCAGCGTGGTCCCAGGCGATCTTCGGCCCGGTGGTTCGTTGGGCTCGACGGCCTCTGGTGTTTTGGCTTCATGACGCGACAAATGGCCAGCACTGGCTGGAGCGTTGGGCGCGCAGGACCACGCCTGATCTGGCGCTGTGTAACAGTCGATTCACCGCGGGCACTTTACCTAAAATCTATCCGCGGGTGCGAGCCGAATTGATTTACTGCCCGGTGACATCACCTAATGGGGACTATTCAAGAACTGACCGCGCCCTGGTGCGGGCTGAGCTGAATACGCCCGAGAATGCCACGGTCATTATACAGGTCGGTCGAATGGAAGCTTTGAAGGGCCATGCATTGCACCTGGAAGCGCTGGGTCTGCTTAGGGAACTGCCCGGTTGGGTGTGTTGGCAGGTAGGGGGAGCCCAGCGGCCACACGAGGTTCACTACTTAGAGAACCTGAAGAATACTGCTGCACAACTAGGGATTGAGGAACGTGTTCACTTCCTTGGTCAGCGGTCAGACGTGCCGCGCCTACTGGCTGGCGCCGACATCTACTGCCAACCGAACACTGTGCCTGAAGGGTTCGGAATGACCTTCATTGAAGCGCTCCTCTCCCCCCTCCCGGTAGTGACGACAGCCATCGGGGGTGCGAAAGAGATCCTGGACAGCTTGTGTGGCATTTTGGTGCGGCCCGATGACGCGCACGCGCTGGCCACTTCTTTGCGATGGTTGATGGAAAATCCCACCTTGCGTGCACAACTGGGAGCAGCCGGCCCGGCTCGCGCTCGAACGCTGTGCCACCCTGGAACCCAAATGCAGCGGCTGTATGAGGCCTTAGTTAGTATACCTAATAATGACCTTCACTAAAGGATTTATTAGGGCCTGCGTCCCACGCAACATTCGCAACTGGCTGCGATCACCCACCAAATCAGCGAGGTGGGCATGGGACGAAATCAGGTATGCGGTTGGGGCGAATGAATTTGTCCAGATGCGTCCCGGCTGGTCGCTGCTCTGTCATCCGGCTGCCTATCGTTTCGCGTATTACGCTCAAGATACCGACCCCGAGCAGGTTGCAGAGTTTGACGGATTCATTTCGGCCTGCCGCCCTGGAATGGCGTTCTTTGATCTCGGAGCACATTTTGGCCTTTTCAGTCTTGCAGCCTTGCATTATGGCGGGGATACTGCGAAGGCTATAGCGGTAGATCCCTCCCCCATGGCATGGCGCCTGCTAAGAATTCAGGCGCAGCTAAACCATGTGGCCGATCGCCTGGGCGTCGTTCAAGCGTCAGTTGGTGACCAGATAGGATGGCAGGATATGGTGCCAACTGGCGTACACGGTGCCGGATACTTCCTATCCCGGAGAGACCACCCCAGAGGTGAGCTAACACGGACACAGGCGATCACGCTGGATAAATTAGCTGCGGACTTCGAGCTCTTGCCAACGCATTTGAAAATAGATGTAGAGGGAAATGAGGCAGAGGTGCTTCGAGGCGGACGTCAGGTGTTGTCTCAAAATGACGCTCCGCTACTGTTTATTGAACTGCATAATCAGATGATCCGTGACCGTGGTGGCGACCCTGCAGAAACACTGGCGCTCTTGAAAAGCCTGGGCTATAGGACCTTCGCTGTTGATGGGACTCCTCTGGACGAAGCGGTTATACTGAATAGCTCTTTAATCAGAATCATCTCTAATAAAACTTCATTCACGTCTAGAAGATCTCACTGACTCTGACGCGATTCCAATCCTTCGGGAAACCAGAAACTACAAGGCGATGAACCAGGTCAGCAGTTTATGAGCAGCTACGGTGCCGCGGATGAACGATCCAGTCTTTGAGAATAGATGCTCTTTATGAACACCCTTCGGCCTTTACGGATCGCTTGCTATAGCTACGGCCTGCCAGTGGTAGGCCAGAAGCGCGGCGGTATCGAGAGGGCGGCGCACGACTTGGCCGACGGCCTGGGGCGACGTGGCCACAGAGTGTCAGTATGGACCTACGATCCGAAGCCCGAGGGCGCCGCTTACGAGGTTTGCACGTTGCCGTGGAAGCGGTTTTTTACAAGCTGGTTGGGTTGTCGCGTGACGATGGGATTTCTCGGAAACCTCCTGGCGCTCCAGCCCAGATACCGTGATGTTGACGTCATCGTCGCCTTCGGCGACAGCCTCCTGTTGCCCCTTTTGGGCAAACCGGTGGTCAGAGTCATGCTTGGTAGCGCCTTGGGCGAGGCGCTCTCCTCCAAATCGCCGTGGCGGTTTGCGTTTCAGTTGGGTGTGTACGCGCAAGAACTGATGACAGGTTGTACGCAATCTGCCTGTGTCGCCATCAGCCGAAACACCCGTTGGTATAACCCTTTTGTACGACGGGTCATCCCATTGGGAGTGGACTTGACGGTCTTCTCTTCCGACTTGGCTATGAAGTCTCCCGAGCCCTCCATCTTGTTCGTGGGCGCTTTGGAGGGTCGGAAGCGCGGGCGTCTGCTGATTGAGTGGTTCATCCGCGAGGTGCGCCCGCGGCACCCCACTGCTGCGCTGGTGATGGTCAGCCCGCCGGGGCCTGAGATCCCTGGTGTCACTTACTGCACCGGTGTCAGTGACGTTCAGTTGGCCGCGCTGTACCGACGCGCTTGGATTTACGCTTCGCCAAGCACCTACGAGGGGTTTGGCCTCCCTTACTTGGAAGCAATGGCCTGCGGAACACCAGTAGTAGCGACACCGAATCCAGGCAGCCGCGAAGTCTTGGACGAAGGTCGGTTCGGCCGCCTTGTAGCGGATTCCAAGTTCGGCGCCGCAATGGTCGATCTATTGGCTGATGCGGACGCGCGCAGCGAGTTAGCCACCAGGGGGCTCAAGCGAGCGCAGGAGTTCGCCCTGACCACCATGGTAAATCGTTACGAACACTTGCTGAGTGAGATGTGCGCACCGAATGGCATTGTGAGTGAAGCGGTCTGATCATGGCATCCCGTATTGCGACGACAGGACAACTTGCTGAATCAACTGCCCTCCGGCTTCGATGGGGCTGGATCGAGGTCTTCGTTCTGATCCAGTTCCTTTCGGGAGCATTATTCTTCTTGCCGGGTGCGCAATCGTTCCGGATGGCCATTCGGGCGCTTCCATATGTTGCAAGCCTCGGGTTGATGATTCTGTATTTCAAGAGATCGCCTCTAAGTCGGTTGCCAGCGGGGAGCAATTTTGTGCTGTTGGCATTGGGCCTTCTCGCGTTGAATCTTGTCCATCCCATGACTCAATTCCAGGTCGGGTTAGCCCAATGTGCCTTCCAGCTATCCATCGCTGCGCCGCTCTTCTGGATGGGGAAGGTGGTCCGGACTCAAGCGCGCCTCAGTAGGCTGGTGTGGCTGATCTTTCTGGCCAACGCCCTTAGTTCGGGCATCGGGCTCTTACAGGTGTATTACCCAGAACACTTCATGCCGCCCGAGTTTAGTTCTTTGGCCTTAGCCCTGAATCCTGACGCCGTCGAGGCCTTGACTTACATGGGGGCTTATGGGCAACGGATCGTCCGCCCTCCTGGGCTGAGTGATTTGCCTGGCGGGGCAGCTATTGCAGGCATGATTACAGGTGTTTTGGGCATCGCGCTAAGCGTACGACCTGGCCAAGAGAAGTCCAGGCGCTTCTTGTGCCTCGCCATGGCCGGTGTTGGCATGGTCACTCTCTACCTAACACTCGTGCGATCACTCTTTATCATGATGCTGGCTGCCCTTGCGGCATTGTGCGTCCTCGCCGCAAAGCAGGGGCGGGCTGCGGAGAGCCGACTGGTCGCGTTGGCCAGTGCCTATCTCTTGGTTGGATCGTTTTTCTTCGCCACATCAATCGGCGGCGAGCACGTTTCTGACCGGTTTCTCGGTCTCGCTGAAGAAGGGTTCATCATGAGCTACCAACAGAACCGAGGGCATTTCGTGGACTATACGCTTAATGAATTGATGTATGAATTTCCACTAGGAGCAGGGCTCGGCCGGTGGGGCATGATGCAGGTGTACTTTGGGGATACCGACGCATGGTGGGCCCCCCCCATTCATGTGGAGATTCAGATGACGGGATGGTTGCTCGATGGCGGCATTTTGATGTGGCTGTTCTATGGAGGTGCGCTCTTTGTTGCAATGAGATATGCCTATCGTTTGGCTATCTCGCGCTCAGACGCCACGCTGTCACATTTGGCGCGGATCGTGTTTTGCTTCAACCTGATGGTCCTGGGTTTGGCGATGGTCGGTCCCGCCTTCAATACGCAGCTCGGAATCCAATTTTGGTTCATGGCGACTGCTCTCCATGGTGCCGCTAGCAACGAGAGGACTTCAATTCCCAGAGCTCGACGCTCATGAATTCTTCGTTTACCGTACTCATTGCCTGTCTCTATTGGGTTCGGTTAGATAGATGCGGAGCAAACTGAACGTCATGACCCGCACTAATCGTTTTGTGGGTGGAGTAGGTTTTGGTTACGCCAATCTGGCCCTGGTGACATTGGGAGGGCTATGGCTCATCCCCTTCTTCCTGAATCGTATCGGACAGCACAACTACGGACTTTGGCTAGTCGGTACCCAGGTCATCGCGTATCTGATGCTGTTGGATTTCGGCCTGGTTGCGTTGCTTCCGCGAGAAACGGCCTATGCCACAGGTCGAGCCGGCAGTGTGGACGACGCGGCAGAGCTTCCGAAGCTTATTGGAGAGACAGCGCGCCTCGTATTATGGCAGATCCCTGTGGTTGCTTTGGCGACAATCATTCTTTGGTTCTTGATGCCTGCTGGGTGGGATGCACTGCGAGGGCCATTAGGATGGATGATGCTTGCGTTCGTGGCCATGTTTCCACTGCGAATTTTTCAAGCGGTTCTTCAAGGACTGCAAGATTTAAGTTTTGTGGGGGGGGTCCAGATCTGTAGCTGGTTGGTGGGCACCGCAATCACAGTTGGATTGGTTTTTTCGGGCCTGGGGCTTTATTCGATGGCATTTGGCTGGGTAGCAGCTCAGGTCATTTCAGCCGCTATCTGCTGGTATCGGTTTCGGAGCCACTTTCCGAACGTGTTGCCCATCCACCCAGCAACATTGTCCTGGTCTATAGCTCGCGGTTACCTCGCTCGCGGTTTCTGGGTGAGCGTTGCTCAAGTTGCCCAGGTGCTGTTGAACGGCACCGACATTCTCATCATCGGCAAGCTTTTTGGTCCTGCCGCAGTAGTGCCTTACTTCTGTACGGGCAAGCTAATCGCCTTTTTGGCCAATCAACCGCATGTTCTCATGCAAGCCGCCGGGCCGGGACTGAGCGAGATGAAAGTTGGCGAGTCCCGCCAGCGACTATTCCATGTTTGTAGTGCCCTAAGCCAGGCCATGCTGTTGGTGAGTGGCGGAATTGTTTGCCTTGTGCTCACAGTCAACCAAGGCTTCGTCGGTTGGTGGGTTGGTGTGGAACAGTATGGTGGCTATACGCTCAGTGTGCTCTTGCTCCTGAACATGCTTTTACGTCATTGGAACACCACAGCCGTGTATACCATCTTCTGCTTTGGCTACGAGCGGCGAATATCGTTGACGACGCTTCTCGATGGCCTTGTGACCGTCAGCGGATCGGTCATACTCGTCTGGTTGCTCGGTCCTATCGGAGCTCCGCTTGGATCAATTCTGGGCGTCTGTCTGGTCAGCTTGCCTGGAAACTTATCTGCTCTGGCCCGCGAAAGCGGAGTATCGGTCGTAACTTTTATGAGGTCGCTCTGGCCTTGGTTCTGGCGGTTAGTCATTCTGGTTGTTGGGGCGGGGGTCGTCGCGAGAGCATGGGCGCCGAACACCTTCCTTGCCCTTGCCGTGACCGCCGCTTCAACCATCCTGATTTATTCTGCGCTGATGCTGCCGGTAGCGCTGCAATCACATCTGGGAGTATACCTTCGCCCATGGATGACGCCGATACTGGTGAAATTGTTCGGTGCACCACTTGCGAAGAATGTCGATGCTTAAGCCTCAAGTCAGAGCTTTTTTGCCAACCGAGATTGCACAACGTGACATACTCAATCTTGGTTGCGGCAGAAAACATCTACCTAACGCCATCAACTTGGATGTCAATTCTGATGTGAAACCTGACGTTGTCCACGATCTGAATTTTATTCCTTGGCCCTTTCCAAATGGGCATTTTCGCGAGGTGGTGGCTCATGATGTGATTGAGCACCTTAACGACGTCATTGCCACCATGGACGAAATCCATCGGGTGTGCCGTCATGGGGCCCTGATTCGAATGACGGTTCCGCACTTTTCCTGCGCCAATGCATTTACCGATCTCACACACCGCCACTCCTTTGGATGGTCTAGTTTTCATTACGTTACAGGTGAGGAGGAGTTTCCATTCTATACGAAGGCGAGGTTCAGGCGACGTTCCACTCAGATAGTCTTTCTCCCAACGCTCCTGAACAAGCTGGTCTGGAGGTTGGCCAATCGTTACCCCAAGCGCTATGAGCGACGCTGGGCTTGGATGTTCCCAGCATGGTTTTTGTACTTCGAGTTGGAGGTAATCAAAGAGGCGAGGGAGGCCCGGGGCGAGGCGCCGCGATGAACTTGACTAGGCTGCGTCAAGCGTGGAAGCGGAGGATCTGGCTATCGATCTTACGTCGTTATCATCCTGAGATCGAGGTGCAAGTAGGAAGTAGGCGAATGCGCGTCGATCTGCGGGATCACGTGATTGGCCGTAACCTTTACGTGGCTGGAGAATACGAGCCTGAACTCCAGCGTCTTATGCGCAATATGGACTTGAGAGGTTCTGTCTGCTTGGACATTGGAGCGAACATCGGGGTTCATACCGTCGCTATGAGCGAGTTTGTCGGCAGCTCTGGAAAGGTTTTCTCCTTCGAGCCCGAGTCTCGTAACTATCGGTTGTTAGAATGCAACCTCCGAATCAATGAAGCGGCCAACGTGATAACGCGACGGAGCGCGGTTGGCGATACTGAGCGGATTTGCAGATTGATGATTAACCCCAATAACTATGGCGATCATCGTGTCTGGACGGGAGGGCCTGCCACCGGGGCATTTCAGGAAGTGCCCATGACGACGATCGACGCGAGTCTGCAGGAATTACCCGACGGCGTGGTTAAATTCATCAAGATCGATGTGCAAGGCTATGAGTGCCAGGTGGTGCGAGGCATGACGGTAACATTGAAGCGGAATCCTAACGCAATCATGATGATCGAGGTGTTTCCTGACGGATTGTGCGCTGCTGGTATGTCGGCAACCGAGCTGATGCAGTTCTTGCACGCCTTAGGGTTGGTCGGTTGGGAGCTCCAAGTTGATCGAATCTTACCCGTTTCAGAACCTTGGGTGTACGACCTCATACGAAATGGCAGGCACGTGGACGTGGTCCTATCGCGCAACGCTGAGCGGCTTAGGACGGTAATGAGCAACTTTTGCGGGAGGCCGCTGCACAAATACTCCTCATCTGAGATATCAGCCTCGAACTGAGCATGCGGGCAGAATCTGAGGTGCCAAATATTGCGAAAAGAGCAGAAGGCAGAGTAGCAAGATGAGCCCAGTCATTAAGGTCGTCCACATTGTTCCGGCATTATTCGGTCCCAATGGCGGGGTGGTCGGAGGAGCCGAGCGTTATGCCTTGGAGCTCGCGCGACACATGGCCGACGAAGTGCCGACGACTCTGGTGAGCTTCGGGGATGAGGTGCGTCATGAGATCATCGGTGAGCTGAAAATACGCGTGATCGGCAATCCTTGGTACGTGCGAGGTCAGCGCACTAACCCTGTGGCGCTCGCTCTTCTGTCAGAGCTGCGAAAAGCCGACGTCGTCCACTGCCACCAGCAACACATTCTGGCTAGTAGCTTCGCCGCGATCTTTTGTCGCTTTTCCGGTCGCCGTGTTTTTGTGAGCGACATGGGCGGCGGCGGTTGGGACATCTCCGCGTACCTCTCCACTGACCGTTGGTACCATGGACATCTTCACATCAGCGAATACAGTCGGAGGGTCATCGGACATGTGGAGAAGCCATGGGCCCATGTGATCTTGGGCGGGGTGGATGCCCAGAGATTTTCCCCAGATGGAACTGTAAGACGGAATGGGAAGGCGCTATTTGTCGGCCGACTTCTCCCGCACAAAGGGATCGAGGATCTCATCGATGCGCTTCCGCTTGACATGGCGCTAGAGGTCATCGGACAGCCTTTCGATCAGCAATTCGTAGCGGATCTGCAAGACTTGGCGAAGGGTAAGAACGTGTCCTTTCGCCACGGTTGCGACGACGCCTCACTGATCGAGGCATATCGAAAAGCTCTGTGTGTGATCCTTCCGAGTGTTTACAGAAGCAGGTACGGCCAGGAAACCAAGGTCCCGGAGCTCTTGGGCCAGACGCTCCTCGAGGGGATGGCCTGCGGCGCTCCGGTGATTTGCACCAACGTCGCAGCTATGCCCGAGGTGGTCGAGGACGGCGTCACGGGGTTTATCGTTCCCCCTCGTGATCGAGTGGCATTGAGTGAGAGACTTCGTTGGCTGCGGGACCATCCTGATCGAGCAAGAGCGATGGGGGAAGCGGGGCGCCATCGTGTGCTGGAGAAGTTCAATTGGCGTTTGGTCGTGCGCCGATGTCTGGAGATTTATACTGGCTGTTCTACGTGGAAAAGCCGGCTGCTTCGTGAGCGCATAGAATGTACGAGAGCAATGTAGAGCGCATTTTGGCCTTACTTCGTCCAATGGACGTCGTCTTAGATATTGGCGGCTGGGCTCGCCCGTTCAATCGAGCAAACTACATCATGGATGCCCAGCCGTATGAGACGCGCGGGTATTGTGACAAGGCGGGTTATGGGAAGGTGAGGCCGTCACAAGGTGGCGAACGTGAGTTCTTCACTAAAGACAGCTGGATTCAACGTGATATTTGCGATCACACCCCATTTCCCTTTGCCGACAAAGAACTCGACTTTGTTATATGCGCAGACACTCTAGAAGACATTCGCGATCCGATCTGGGTATGCTCGGAGATGATTCGAATCGCCAAGCGCGGATATCTTGAAGTGCCGTCACGTGTCGCAGAATCGAGTCGGGGCATAGAACTGGGCCAGGTGGGTTGGTCTCATCATCGCTGGTTGGTTGACATCGAAGGGAATTCCGTCCGCTTTCTAATGAAATTCCACATGATTCATAGCCACTGGCGGTTCTCACTTCCGGAATCTTATCTTCGGTGCTTATCAGAGGAAGAGCGAACTCAGTGGCTTTTCTGGGACGGATCGTTTAATTACTCGGAGACTCTCCTCTATGGTGCTGATGAGATCGCCGCTAAACTGGAACGTTTCGTTCAGAGAGTCCGCCCTTATCCTGATTGGCGACTGGGTTTCGATGGGGGATTCCGCCGGGCACGGCGGCTCAAGACCCGGGTTGTTGGCAAGGTGCAGCGAACACTGAAGGGAGCTTATTACAATCGCAAGGCTGGAAGTATCAATGCGAGGACTGGGTCAGCCTCGGCCCCCAACGAAGCGACGAGGACGGAGCAAGGTCGCATCGACACAGGTGAGATGGGAGAGGTTCCCACGCTCCCATTGGTGGCTCGAAATGAGAGCGGCGGGATATCTAATGGGTTTGTGAGGGTACAAGCCCACAAACTGCGTTTACTTCAAGGGGCCGCTCGCAAAGCTGCGGGAGCCTTGGGACGAGAGTCCTGGTTCATACAATCCATGCGCCCTGCTTATGAGTCTATTTTGGTCCGGGCAAGTGGGGGCCGAGGTATTCCTTGGGACATCAACGGAGCGACGTTCCGTGTTGACCCGCATCACCGTCATCGATTTGGACAGGATTATGAGGCTCCGGTTGCAGCGTTCCTACGAGAGCAGGTCAAGCCAGGGGCGGTGTGCCTTAATGTTGGAGCCAACGTGGGTGTCTATGTCTTGCAGTTGGCGCATTGGTCGCAGCCGACGGGGCGAGTGGTTGCGTTCGAGCCCAACCCAAATGCTTGTAGTGTCCTTCAGAGGCATATACGACTCAATGGGCTCAGTGAACGAGTGGAAGTCGTACCCGCTGCTGTGGGAGCCGTGCGTGGGGAGGCGGTTCTCTACGCGGCCGACAGCGATGGGATGAGCAGGCTCGGGGCACCCAATGAAGCCATTGCGGATCGAGTCACCGCAATGACCGTGCCGGTGCTCACGCTGGATGACTACTGTGAAGCCGGAGGTCTGGCACCCGACTGGTTGTTGATTGACATTGAAGGGTTCGAAATAGCCGCTCTAGCTGGGGCTCGTCAACTTATCAAAAGTCGAGGAAAGACGCTGGGGATCATTGTAGAAATGCACCCCAACGTCTGGGATTCCGCAGGGACCAGCCGTGACGATGCCGAGGCTTTGCTTGATGATTTGGAGTTGGAGGCCGTGCCTCTTACAGGTCAAAAGGACCCTTTGAGTGACTATGGCCTCGTCTATCTGGCTCACAGGTAAGCGAGGGCTTGAAGGATCCGGAAATGGCTAGCGAGGAGGATCATGGTTCATGGCTGAGTGGCACCTAATCACAAGCGAGTATCCTCCGCAGCCGGGCGGGGTGAGCGACTATACTCATCTCGTTGCGTCGGGGCTTGGCGCTGCAGGAGACCCAGTTCATGTGTGGTGTCCGCCTTCGGAGGGAGAGGCTCCAGAGTCGCCAAGGGTGGCTGTCCATCGAGAGATGGGCACATTCGCTCTTCCGGACCTGTGTCGAGTCGGGCGACTGTTCGATCAGTTCTCCCCGCCGAGACGTCTGCTGGTTCAGTGGGTTCCACATGGTTTCGGCTATCACTCCCTGAATCTCTCATTTTGTTTATGGCTGTGGAGGCGGGCCACTGTCGATCGAGATCGCCTTGAAATCATGGTTCATGAGCCCTATTTGGCCTTCGCCGAAGGGTCGTGGAAGCAGAACGCAGCAGCGGTGGTGCATCGGATCATGACGACTGTTCTGCTTAGTGCTGCCCGTCGCGTTTGGGTCTCCATTCCCGCTTGGGAGGCATCCTGGCAACCATACGTTTTAGGCCGACGCATCCCATTCACTTGGTTACCCGTCGCGAGTACGGTGCCTTTGATCGATGATCCTGCCAACGTTGCGGTAATACGAGCCCGCTATGCGCCACCAGGAGGTTTTCTCTTGGGCCATTTCGGGACGTATGGCCGGCATATAGCGGAGCTGCTGATGGCCTCGCTTCCCAAGCTTCTTCAAGGTGGTTTTCATCAAGCGGCATTGCTCTTGGGGAGGGGGAGCGAGGCTCTACGCGAAAAGCTGATCGACAGACATCCTGATCTGGCCAGGCAGGTACACGCCACCGGCCCTCTCACCGCGTCCGATATCTCTCGGCACCTCAGCGCGTGCGACGTCATGGTCCAACCGTATCCGGACGGCGTGAGCAGCCGACGCACGAGCCTGATGGGTGGCCTTTCCCACGGCCTGCCGATCGTCACGACGCTGGGCCATCTGACCGAGCCTTTCTGGGCTCGAAGCGGAGCTGTAGCTCTCGCTCCGGTCGGAGATATTGCAGCCATCCGGGGGGCGACAGAGCAATTATTAGCTAGCCTAATAGCAAGGAACCGAATGGGTGACGCGGCCAAGGCCCTCTATCGAGATCGCTTCGACGTGAAACACACCATCAAAGCACTTCGCGAGGCTGGGGTCTAAGATCTCCACGCTTCTCCGTTATCATAGAAATAGGGAGTGACGAGTGCGCATCGCTATCATTAACTGGAGCCGGCGGAAGACTGGAGGGGTCGAAACGTATCTAAGCGCCGTTATTCCGGAGATGCTCCGCTTTGGTTACGCAGTAGCATTCTGGCATGAAGTCAATGAACCGACCAACCGGGAACAAATCGCGCTGCCGGATGGAGTGCCGGCTTGGTGTGTTTCCGACCTCGGCCCTGACCGCGCCTTGGCGGCGCTGAGTGCGTGGCAGCCTGACTTGATTTACGCACACGGCCTCGTGGGTCCGAAATTAGAGGCTGAAACGCTTAAGATCGCACCTGCGGTCTTCTTTGCTCATTCGTATTATGGCACATGCATCAGTGGAGCGAAGACGTTCAAGAATCCGGTTGTCACGCCTTGTCGTCGTCGCTTTGGTCGTGAGTGTCTGGTGCATTACTACCCACACCGATGCGGCGGCTGGAGTCCGGTAACGATGTTGAGGGAGTATCAACGCCAGTCAAGGCGGCTGGAGCTCCTGTCGAGCTACAGAGCCATCGTGACTCCTTCTGACCACTTGCGGTCCGAATACATAGAACACGGATTGGACCGTGACCGCGTCCACAAATTGTCCTATTACGTATCTGACGCGGGCAATGGGTCGAATCTCGTCAAGGAGTTTCACGCGCCCAGCATTTTGGACGGCTCGCTGACCACCACCCACACCAAGCCTTACTGGCGGCTGTTATTCCTGGGGCGGATGGATTTCCTCAAGGGGGGGTGCGTCTTCCTTAATGCAATTTCTGATGTCAGGGCGTCATTGGATCGACCCTTGCGAGTGACCTTCGCCGGGGATGGGCTCGATCGCGGGTCCTGGGAGCGCAAGGCTAGGCGAGTGCAAGCCCTTAGTGAAGGATCGCAAATAGAATTTGTCGGATGGCTGAATAGCTCCCAACGTGATTCCCTGCTTGCTGATTGTGACCTGTTGGTGTTGCCGAGTCTGTGGCCCGAGCCGTTTGGTCAGGTCGGAATCGAAGCAGGGGTTCATGGCGTGCCAGTGGCCGCTTTCGCTGTCGGTGGAATTCGTGAGTGGTTAATCGACGGGGTTAACGGTTACCTCGCGCCTGGTGATCCACCCACTGCTGCCGGGCTGGCTGATGCCATTATTAGGTGCCTTCGCGATCCGACCACCCATGCTCATCTATGTCGCGGGGCGATGGAAATGGCTCAGCATTTCAAGGTGGGGGGGCATCTCGGCGAGCTGGTGAAAGTTTTTGAGAAAGTCCTGCGGGGTGACTAAAAACGTCGTACCCATTAAAGGGCCAATGCACATTCTCGTGGCGCATAATGTCTCACGCAGGCGAAACGGAGGTATGAGCCGCATTATGGGCTTCATTCATGACCAACTCGCCAGCGCTGGACACACTGTGGATTATTTCTGTGCCGAGGATGTCCCCAATGGTCTCAACGGGTATGTGGCTCGAGCCGCATTTCCCGTCCTGGTCCGTCGCCAAGCGGTGGCTGCTGCTCAGTCGGGGAAACCCTATGATCTCATCAATGTTCACGAACGCAGTGCTGCGGCTATCTCGATTTGTAGGGGTGCCACCGGGAATCCAATAGTGGTGGTAACCAGCCATGGAGTAGAGCGGCGTGGTTGGGAACTGGCCCTAGAAGAGTTGCGTTCGGGGCGAGAAGGCCCACTGCTCAAAACGCGGCTGATTTATCCACTGACTGGCCTTTGGCAATCTGATCTGGGACTACGGAGAGCGGACCATGTCTTCTGTCTGAGCTCTGAAGATCGCGAGTATCTGATGCGACGATTCAACCTCTCTCAGAATAAGATCACTCGAATCTATCCAGCAGCAGATCCTATCTATGCCGCGGTCGCAAAGGAGAGAAATTATGCTAGGGATGATCGTCTGCTTTTCGCAGGGACTTGGCGAAAGAATAAAGGCATCGAGGATCTAGTTCCGGCCTTTGCAGCCTTGGCGGCTCGCCACCCCGAGCTGAAGTTGATCGTACTCGGTGCAGGCGCGCCGGAGGCCACCGTCCGAGCTGCTTTTCCCGAAGAGTTCCGCTCAAGAGTGTTGTGCAGACAGACCACCAGTGAGGTCGAGACCGCGGCTGTCTTTTTGGCCGCTGATATTTACCTTCTGCCTAGCCTCTTCGAGGGCACGCCGCTCACGTTGATTGAGGCCATGATGAGCGGATTACCTATAGTCACCACAGCCACGTGCGGAATGAAAGATATTGTTCGAGATGGGAAGAATGGATTGTTGGTGCCGATCCGTTCACCCGAAGCAGTCGTGGCTGCAGTTGAACGCCTGATCAACAATTCCGCATTTCGCGCTCGACTTGGCCGAGCCGCGCAAGCTGAGGCTTTAGAAAAGTATACGTGGAAGCGGGTTGCCGCTCCGGTCCAAGACCTATATGAAGCGGTACGAGACCGGAGAGCACAATGAGCGGGAAATATTGAGCTATTGAGATTATGCTGTGGTGACCAGCAGGACAGCGTACGATGCCTGGCACGATCAATTTGCGGTGGACGGTGACACTGACACGCCATGGCATCGGCTCGTCAAAAAGCACTTAGAGCCCGCCCGCGATCTGGCCGGTAAGAAGGTTCTGGAAATCGGCTGCGGGCGTGGTGGCTTCGCCTGCTGGTTGGCCAGCCGGTCATATCGTCCATCAGCAATCGTTGCCGCCGACTTTGCCGCTACAGCAATCCAAAAAGGCCGAGCTTTTGCGGCCCAACATAGACTCTCCGGAATCATTTGGGAAATAAGCGACATTGAGGCCATAGCTCATCCGCAGGCGAGCTTTGACACCGTCATCTCCTGCGAAACAATCGAGCATGTTGCAGACCCACGAAAAGCAGTCCGTGAGTTGGCTCGAGTTCTAAATCCAGGCGGGCGGCTATTCTTGACGACACCGAATTATCTTGGCGCACTCGGGCTATATCGGTTGTATTTGAAGCTGTGTGGGCGGATCTACACTGAGGAAAACCAGCCGATCAATAATGTCATGCTTCTTCCGCTAACGTGGGCATGGGTATCCCAGGCAGGGTTGCGTGTGGCGATAATCGATGCAGTGGGACACTACTTGCCCTTTCCGGGTCGGCCGCCTATCGAGATGTCGATGTTTGATAATCCGAGAATTCTGATGCGATGGCTGGGGCTCCATTCTTTAATCGTCGCGCAAAAGCCATGAGAGTTATGACCCACTTCCTCCTTTGGTGTTTTGGATTAAGGGGCGCCGAAACACAGACCACAGAGGCCGAGCGCGAATGTCTGGTACGCCACGCTTCCGGGAAAGGCCGCCTAGTCGAAGTCGGCGTTTGGCATGGTGTGACCACCTGCCAGCTACGCAAAGCGATGGCGCCCGATGGTGTACTCCTTGGCATTGACCCGTATCCGATCGGACGTCTGGGGTTCAGCGCTCAGCGGTGCATCGCCCGTCGGGAGGTGGCCAGGATTCGGAACGGATCCATGCGATGGGTACGCTTGACGGGCGTTCAGGCCGCGCGTGAGTACGCGTCATCAGGTGACAAGCTGGTGGACTTTGTTTTCATCGATGGCGACCATAGTCTCGAAGGATTGAGTGGTGATTGGCACGCCTGGAGCCCGCTGGTTGCTCCAGATGGCATCGTCGCCCTCCACGATAGTTGTTCAAGCCCCACTCGCCAGATCGACGGTGCTGGCAGCGCTATCTTCACGCGTGAAGTCATTGTCTCAGACCCACGTTTCCGGTTGCTTGAAACCGTTGACACATTAACCATACTTCGACGGTGCGGCGGTGTATGAATCGCCAACTTCGCGTCCTGTTCTTCGTTGAGGGCTTCACCGACATTCGATTCGTGGTGGGGCTCAGCGAGATTGCTGAGTTAACGATGGCCGTGCCGGCAAAGCAGTACGCCGAGAGTGGCCTGAAGGCGCGCGTGACCCAAAGCAAGCCGGCTCTCATGGTGGACGAGATTGTCGGCGGACGGCTGGCCTTTCAGGCGCGCTCTTTCCGTTACCTCTGGCAGCGAGCTAGAGATTTTGATGTCCTACTATCTCAGGAACTCCTTCGCGGGTCCTTTAACGCGAACGTCGTTGGTACATTGCGAGGAGTGCCTGTTGTCAACTACATGGGAATCGATCCAATCGGATACTTCCGGTGCCGCCGAGAACGCGGGCAGATTGGTCGGGCGAAAGCTGTGGCAGGCGAACTAATTATCCGAGCGCTCATGAATATCAACGGCCGCCTGGCAACTCGATGTTTGGCGATGGGACCCTACCTGCGCGATGTGGCTGCCCGCTATTGCCCACGCAGCGAAGTCGGGCTCTACTACGGAGTCGATACCAGCTCCTTCTGCCCCGCCGAACCTTCCGAGCGAGTGGAGTTGCGTCGGCGGCTGGATCTGCCTGTTGACAGGTTCCTGATATTTTTGTCGAGTCGCGTGAGCCACGAAAAAGATCCCGAGACGGTCCTTCGGGCGGCGTCGCTGGCCAGGGCTCGTGGCCTGGACGCCGTGTTGATCAATCTTGGAGGTGGATACAGGGAGTTTCTTAATCTGGCCAAGGGATTGAGATTGCCTGAGACCGATCGTTGGGTGCTTGCCCGTCCTGCCGCTCACCCGATGACCGAAGTCGCTGACTATTTCAGGGCTGCCGACGTGATGGCCCTGGCCTCACTGGCTGAAGGGGCAGCGTTTTCCACGCTTGAAGCCTTAGCCTGTGGGACACCAGTCGTCGCCACTGCGGTTGGGGGGATGGCAGTTCAACTGAATGGTCACGCGCGACTTACGTCCCGCCGCGATCCTGAGGCGATGTCCGAACAGTTCTTATGGGTGGCCGCGAATCGTGAAGAGGCCCGCGCTCAGGCGCTCCGAGGTCGCGAGTACGTCATTCGAGAATGGAACCGTCAGAAGGCCTTCAGCGAGCTTCGTCGTGATCTGATCGAGGTGAGCAGGGGCTAGCGGGTGGCAAATATATTAAGAATAATTCGTCAAGTCTGGTTCGCGGCTCGAAAAATGCGACTGCCTATCCCAAAGAACGCGTTGGTCCTCGAGGTGGGATCGGGGGATAGCCCCTGCCCCCGAGCTGACGTGCTATTGGATGCAACTCTCGAAAACCATGAACGGGTAGGAGGGCGAACAGTTATCGATCGGCCCATCGTCTTAGGGTTGGTTGAACGGCTTCCTTTCCGGAACAAGGCGTTTGATTATGTCATAGCATTTCACGTGTTGGAGCACAGCCCTGATCCGAAGGCGTTCCTCACTGAATTGCAGCGCGTAGCCTCGGCAGGTTACATCGAGACGCCTAGTTTCTGGGCCGAGCGAGTTAACCCCCTCACCATGCACCGCCTTGAGGTAGGCCTCGAGCCTTGCGAAAACGGCAGTAGACTGGTGATCAGCAAGAAGAGCGGGCCGGCGCCCGATCCAGAGCTGGCGAGGCAGTTTGACAGAATACTGAAGAACGGGTCAGGCTTCAACCGGTTGGATCCGGCAGCATGGGTCACTCAATACGCTTGGAAGGGACACATCGATTTCCGAATTCTCAATCCGGAGGTTCGAATCGAATGGCAGCCGCCTCCGGAAGTGACGCGAGAAGACTTCGTCGAGTCGCGGACACGCTTTCGAAGATTTCTCAAATGGGCAGCACAGAAATGGCATCGCGACCGAGGGGTGGACTTAATGAGCTTGTTGCGCTGCGTTGACTGCGGCGACGACCGACTTGAAGGTCAACTGCAACTGGGTCGTCTAGGCTGTGCTAACTGCGGACGGACATTCGTGGTAGTTGACGGTATACCTCAAATGCACCCAGTCGGCTGGAGATTGCGGCAGGGTGGATAGATGAAGAACGGCGTCCGCGAGGGCCACTTCGCCAAAAAGCAGATCTTTTGCAAGGACAGGCTCATTTCCTGGAGCCACCGCAGGCGCTTTGAAGTGGGCTTGTCGTTGGCCCGTCAGTTCGCCGGGAAGCGGATTCTCGATTATGGCTGTGGCGATGGCACCTTCCTGGCCATGCTCATGGCCGATTCAGTCGCTCCGTCTGAAGCCGTCGGTTGCGACCTACATGTCAACCTGGTGGAGGACTGTCGTACGCGACTGGGTAATGGGCGTGGCTTGGGCTTCGTCCTCGACAACGAATTGGAAACACCCGACCACCTCTACAGCTATGACGCGGTGATTTGTATGGAGGTGCTTGAGCACGTCGTTGATGTTGGGCCGGTGCTGGATAGGTTTGTCCGTCTGCTCGCTCCGTCGGGGAAGCTCATTATCAGCGTGCCTGTCGAAACGGGCTTGCCCCTCATAGTCAAACAGGCGGTTCGGCGGATTGCCGGCTTGAGGGGAATCGGTGACTACCCCGGCACGAGCTCATACAGTTTGGAGGAGTTTTGGGTGAGTGTGTTCGCCGGCTGCACCCAGCATATCGTGCGACCAATTCATGGGGATGGTGATGGAGGGCACTTTCACGACCACAAAGGGTTTAATTGGCTCGTCCTTCGCGATGCTCTGTCGGAACGCTTCCACATCGAAAGGACCGTTTGCTCGCCCCTCACCTGGCTTCCGCCCGGTCTCTCGAGCCAGGTGTGGTTTTTGGGGTGCAAGAAACCCGGATAGCGTACTTTCTTTAGCGCCCGATGATGCCTGTGAGGACACGCTCACTCAAAGGCGGGGACACCGGACCGACTTTTCCGCTTGATGCAGGGGTTGGACCTGAGATGTACCACGAGTTCGATCAGCTTTTCATCGGTCGCGTGAATCGATGAATGTCCCCCGTGTAGCCATTGTGTGCGACCTGCTGGAAGAGAATTGGCCAAGCATGGACCTGGTTGGGGAGATGTTGTTTGAGTCTCTTCAGAGCGATCATTCAGAATCGATTGCTGCTACCATTATCCGCCCTCCCATGCGGCGTTGGCTCACGCGGGTTCAGGTTGTAGCAGGTAGCCTCTTTAACGTTGACCGGTTTGTCAATCGCTATTGGCATTGCCCTCGCTGGGTGGGGCGAAGAAGGGGAGAGTTCGACCTGTTCCATGTTGTCGATCACAGCTACGGACACCTTGTCCACCAGCTTCCACCTGACCGCACGGTGGTGACGTGCCATGACCTGGACGCGTTTCGCTGCCTCTTGTATCCGACGGATAATCATAGCTCGAGACTCTATGGGGCAATGGCAAAACATGTCTTCAGCGGATTCTGCAAAGCCGCCCGGGTGACGTGTGACAGCGTCGCGACACGCGAGGAGTTGCTTGCGCATAGCCTGCTAGCGGCCGAACGAGTGGTGGTGGTCCCTAACGGTGTCCATCCGACTTGCTCTGCCGACCCCGATCCGGTAGCTGATGCTGAGGTGATGCGTTTGATCGGCCCTGCGTCTGCCGATGCCGTTGATATCTTACATGTCGGGAGCACAATTCCGCGCAAACGGATCGACGTGCTTCTGCGAGTGTTTGCGGCCTTACGAGTGGAGTTCCCAAAGGTACGTCTCATCCGTGTGGGCGGACCGTTTACCGTCGCGCAAACGGCGCTCATTGACCGGCTCAATGTGAGTGAGTCCATTGTCGTTCTGCCCTTCCTCAACAGGTCTGTTCTGGCGAGCGTGTATCGGCGGGCTGCCGTAGTGTTGCAGCCCTCTGAAAGGGAGGGATTTGGATTACCGGTCATCGAGGCGCTGGCGTGCGGCACGCCCGTAGTCGCAAGCGATATCCCGGTGCTTCGCGAGGTGGGTGGAGAAGCGGTGGCCTACTGCCGGGTGGCTGATGTGGCCGCCTGGAGCGAATCGGTCATCAAGCTCCTCTGGGAGCGGCGTCAGCAGCCTCATCAATGGTATGCGCGTCGATCAGTCGGGCTCGCGCAGGCCGCCAAGTTTAGCTGGGCGGAGTATACCAACAAGATGGTCGCGCTATACCGGGAGCTTCTTTGAACATGATCCCCAACTGTCAGTCGGCCGTTCCTGTGACCGGGAATGGCCGATTGCGAGTGCTTCATGTCAGCAAGTTCTATCCTCCGCACGTGGGCGGAATGGAGGCGCATCTTCGGGCGCTGTGTGGCGAACTGCAACAGTCCGTGAATGTGAGCGTAATCGTCGCCAACGACGCTCGGCGAAGTGAGAATGCTCTGGTGGATGGGGTCCAGGTAACGCGGGTTGGAACCCTGTTTGACTTGGCTTCTGCGCCCGTCTGCCCAGGAATGGTTCGAAAGATCCGTGAGGCTGAAGCCGATCTCGTTCATCTCCATCTTCCGAATCCGACTGCGATCCTGGCGTATATGGCTAGTGGCCACACGGCGCGCCTTGTCGTGACCTATCACAGTGATATCGTCCGACAGAAGGTCCTGGGCAGAGCCTTCCAGCCTATACTCCGCAGAGCGTTGGATCGGTGCTCAGCAGTGATTACCTCCTCCCTCAGTTACATCGAGACCTCTCCGATCCTGTCGGCTTACCGGGAGCGATGCCGGGTCATTCCTTATGGCATTCCGATCGAACAGTTTCATCGGTATGACACTGAGGCGGTGGCGAAGATTCGAGCGCAGTACGGCCCCCGGATTGTGATCAGCGTCGGCCGGCTGGTCTACTACAAGGGGTTCGAGTATCTGATCCAGGCCATGGCCAGGGTGAAGGGTCGGCTCCTGATCGTGGGTGAGGGCCCACTGCGGGCCGACCTGGAGCGGAAGACTCGATCCTACAAGTTGGGGGATCGTGTGGTCTTCCTGGGTGGGGTTCAGGATGTCGTCCCGTACTACCACGCGGCAGACGTGTTCGTCCTCGCCTCGACCGCCCGCAGCGAGGCCTTTGGGATCGTTCAGCTTGAGGCCATGGCCTGTGGCAAGCCGGTCGTGAATACTCGCCTGGCTTCAGGCGTCCCGTGGGTGTCCGTAGACGGGGTGACGGGACTCACTGTCCCCCCGGGTGATTCAGAGGCGCTCGCCAAGGCGATTAACCTCCTGCTCGATGACCCCGAACGGCGTGCCGAGTATGGACAGGCAGGCCGCCGTCGCGTCCAACAGGAGTTCACGCTCGAAGTGATGGCTCGTCGAACGCTCCAGCTTTACAGCGAGGTGATGCGATCACCGATTGGATTGGGTCAGGGGAATTGATGGGATGGCGTGTATCTTCCACGACATTCTACTCCGCAAGTCTAGTGTCCTGTCTCAGAGGTTCGCTCAATAAGTCGCCCGGTTATGGATCTTTGGGTAAAGCCTGTCATCCTGAATCCTTCGACTGTCACTCCCGGCCCTTCGCATGTCATTCTGAACCCTTCGGAC
>Ga0214473_10001721_pt1 | contig 28198 bp, 29 predicted proteins | sample RVTome_7_FD_203509 | JGI IMG/M metagenome (GOLD analysis project Ga0214473, IMG submission 203509) | Soil microbial communities from uranium-contaminated site in the Upper Colorado River Basin, Wyoming, United States - RVT98D197 | ecosystem: Environmental > Terrestrial > Soil > Contaminated >...
GTATTCACTTTTTGGTAGTATCCTGTAGGCTCGCATATACGAGCCACTATACATGCCCTTCATCCAACCGCAAGTGTTACGTCATCTATCGGGTCCTAGACAATAAAGAAGGTGCGGAGTATTTGTCGTCCCCGCACCCATCAACCATCACGCGAAACGGACGATTATTTATTATCGCCTAAGAACTATGTAGATCGTTGCTACAAACGCAGCGATAAACGCGATCACAATGGCCGCTGCAGGCCAACCCACTTGGTCGCAGTTGTTAGCTGCTTCCAAAAGGTAGACGGGCATGTCTTCTCACCCCTTTCTCTAGGTGTTTGGTAGATTCCTCTCTCCGGATCTACCTTATCCCTCTCTTATATTTTGCCAGTACTTTATATAGCTTCACCAGCAAAAAACCAAGAAGCAGCAGCCAGGCAATAAACACCGGTACATAAACAAAAAACGGTGTCCACTCTGATAGCAGGTAGATCGGCCAGCCTAAAAACATAGCCGCAGCAACCGGTACTATGATCAAGATGACTGCGAAAAAAATGAGAAAATAGGCAGCTGCAAAAACAAACCCGATTGCTATAGCCACCATAAACGCCATTACTAGAAGTATAGCAATCACAACGACCAGCATAGCAACTGTTGCTATTACGTAACCCAACGGGCCTTTGATTTCTTCACCATTTAGTGAAGGCATGTCTCTACTCCTTCCAAACGGGTATTTTATCACCAATTAGGTAAGCAGGCAAATTAGAGGAGACGGGAGATTTTTTCGGGCAGCTCTGAGAAATCCTTAAATTCAAAATCGGCCCTTACTTTTCCATAAAAATCAGGATGAATATAAGCTAAATTTGCTTCGCTTGTAAATAAAGCCGTCATTACTTTGGCTTTTTTCCCAGTTTCAATATCAAAGTCAGTATCACCAACCAACAAAGTTTCTTCCGGCCGAGCTTTGCATATTTTCATCGCTTTTTCGGCAATCTCCGGGTGAGGCTTTCTATGTTCCACATCTTCGCCACCCAAAACCAGATCAAAATATTTATCTAAATCCACGCCTTTTAAATGGCCCGCTGTTCTTTTTCTGGGGGCAAGGGTGATTATAGCTAACTTCAAATCTTTCTTTTTTAGAAAATCCAAAACTTCAACTAAATTTTCTTGGGTTTCCAGGCTCTTATATGCTTCGTCCAAATGCGTGAAATATAATTCACTAAACTTTTCTTTATCTTCCACTCCGTGAAGCGAGGTTTTTACTTCTACGGATGTGTAGAAAGCATCACGAACTATCTCTTCATCAGTCAACTTTTTATTAAAGTGGTTGTAGGCTTGATGATAAGCATAAAGATGGTGTTTTAGTGAATCAACAATCGTCCCGTCGAAATCAAACAGAACTGCTTTCAACATAGGAAAATTTTACCACTGTCGACAGAGGCAGGTAAATTAGCTAGTTTTCTCTTTGGGCGGGTGAACGTTTCTCTTTTTGGTAAAGGATAATCTACGTTCCTCTTTTGCCGCTAGTCCTGCCTCAACTTTTTCTTGGCACTCCTTATCCGGACAAACGTACATTGTCAATTTTGTTTTTGTAAGTCCAGTAAAAAAGGTTTTTGATTTTCCCCGGATTCGTTCTTTCCCACATCTTATACACGGGTTTTTTGTAAGTCCCATAAATTAATATCTTCGTCTTGGTGCCCGATCATGAAAACCACCACCGCTGCCACCACGGTTAAAACCGCCTGGCCGCTCTTCGCGTGGTCGGGCTTCGTTGACGACTATATTCCTACCAGCAACTTCTTTGCCATTGAGCTTCTCAACCGCTTTATCAGCTTCTTCATCACTTGCCATTTCCACAAAACCAAAACCTTTGGAGTTACCACTGAATTTATCAGTGATCAAGGTAGCGCTTTCGACAGTACCAATCTCTGCAAATAGCTTTTCCAGCTGAGACTGGCTAACATCATAAGAAAGCGACCCAACAAATAATCGCTTAGCCATATTTTTCCTTTCTAGCAAAACTGACGCGTTGCCTCGCGCCTTATCTACTTACCTACTTGTTGGAAAACCAAAAGAGGAAAGAAACCTAAGGATATTTTAATGAATGTATTATACCACAACCAAATTTGTAAATCAACCTAGTGTATCGGTCCAGGACATATTGGACTTTTTAAGGAAATCCACCACTACTTGCATTGGAGTTTCGTTCTTTAAAGAATGGTGCGGTCTTTTAATATTGTACCAGAGAAGGTAGTCAATTAACTTGTCGTTAAAGTTTTCAGTATTGGACTCTTCTAATAAAGCCCTGTTAAAGTCTACGAATTCTTCCTGAATAGTCCGGTTGAACCTCTTAATACAACCATTCTGTTTAGGACATCTGGGGTAAATAAAGAAGTGGGCAAATCATTCGACTTTTTCGCCGTTGAGGTAGACGGAAACGACGGTTTTTTCGGAAACCTGCACTTGGCCAGAAAATTCTAGATCGGTGATTACTTGCGCGCAGACACCGATTGAGTCTGATTTTGTCTGCCCAGCAGTTATACGAATTTGAACCTGCTCTGGGTAACTTTCCAAAACAGCCGTTTCATCTTTCAATTTGTAACACGCAGTTGGTAGTTGAACAGCTCCTTTGTAATACAAAATCTCACTCTCATGTTTAGTTTGAGCTGTGATTTTTTCGCTATCAACGATTGTTTTCCAACCGTTCTTACTAGCTGAATCGCTGGCATCTTTCGAACCGTTTGCAACAATATCGTTAGTCCCAAGAGAAATGTTCTTTTGATACCACATTCCAGCGTAAAAGCCGGCAAATGGAAGAACGACAAATAAAGCTAAAGCCAACAATTTGGAATACCAGGTAACTTCTCTAAATTTCATTCTTCAATACCCTTAATTTAATAATACTGCCTTACTAAAAAAGCAACAACAAAAAATACTCAAAGCCTCCAACTACCAGTATACTGGTATACTAGTAACTACCCACGATGTTTTTAACCTCCCGTTTTTAAAGCTAATAGTCTCCAGAAGTAAGTTTTGCCCTTGCTTTGACATCCGATTTTGCCGCCAGCGCAAGCTCAATAAATTTTAGTAACCGATTCGTCGGCATTTCTCTATTTGGTTTTCCAACCCAATCCTCCAGGCCACTCCTGAATTTCTGGCTTTTGTTCTCCAACAGAATCCTTGTCGTCCTTATAGTTTCATAACTCATCTTCAACACTTCTTTAATCTCCGCATCGGAATAGTCAGAAAGCAACATAATGTATAGGGTAAGCCTCTTTGCTAGCATCACCCTTTCTTCACTCGTCAAAAACTCTGCTAAAAATTTCTTTAATTCCGCTTGTTTATGATGGGATATAACCTCGATGAAGGTTTCATTGATTTGTCCCCAAACAGAGTTATCTAGAAATTGCCTTGACGCCCTCGGCATACAACTACCAGTATACTAGTATACTGGTTAATAATCCATACGAGTTGGAGTGACGTGTAATCAATTAGAACTTAGATTGTGGAGATTTTAACAAGTTTCGCGGCCTTCTCGCCTCGATTTTTGACTTCGACCGAATTTTTTTTCAAGGTGGTTTCGCTGACTACCCAGCGCTCTGGTGCTCCAATCAAATCTGCATCCGCCAATTTCACACCCGGGCTTTCTTCCCGATCATCGTAGAGAACTTCCTCGCCTTTTTTAGTTAATTTTTCATAAACTTCTTCTGCCTTACTAATCACTGATCCCTGATCCCCAATCCCTATCAGGTGCGCTTGAAAAGGTGCGACTGACTTGGGCCAAATAATTCCTTGCGAGTCGTGGAAAACCTCAACTATCGCTGCCATCAAACGACCAACACCAATGCCGTAACAACCCATGATAATTGGTTTATTCTTTCCATCCTTATCAACGAAGTTTGCCCCCATGCTTCCAGAATATTTTGTCCCCAGAGAAAAAACTTGCCCAGCCTCGATTGCGTTGGTTTGAGAAAGCTTCTCCTTACATTCCGGACAATTATCCTTAACGCTCCTTTCTTCAGCAAACTGTTTATTAATCGCATAACCGCAAGCCTTACAGTTAAAAATAATATCTTCACCAACCTCGGCTGGAACTTGGAATTCGTAGGTAATGTCACCACCGATACTCCCGCCAGAAGCTTGGGAAACTAAGATTTTCAACCCTACCCTACTAAATATTTTTGTGTAAGCTGCAATTGCTTTTTTGAAAAACTCTTTGAAATCTGCTTCGTCGGCGTGAAAAGAGTAAAGATCTTTCATGAAAAACTCGCGAGTGCGAAGCAATCCTCCAGTCGAACGAAGCTCATTGCGAAACTTATCTTGAATTTGGTAGGCGGAGAAAGGCAAATCTTTATAGCTTTTTACGTAGCGGCGAGCAAGATCCGTAATAACTTCCTCATGAGTAGGACCAAGAGCGTATTCTTTGTCGTGTCGGTCGCGAGTGACGAAAAGTGGAGGATCTATTGTTTTCCATCTGCCGGTTTCTTGCCAAAGAGTTTTTGGTGCCAGAACCGGCATGGAAAATTCTTGGCCGCCAAGCGTATTCATTTCCTCCCTGATTATATTTTCGATTTTTTGGTGAACCCGCCAACCAAGAGGCAAAAAAGTGTAGATTCCAGCCGCTAATTGGTCAATAAAACCAGCCCGGGCTAATAATTTATGGGAGATACTTTCCGCTTCTTTCGGAGCTTCGCGTAAGGATTTCCCAAATAGTTTAGAGTAACGCATTTGAAATAAAGTTTAGCGGGAAGTAATTAAACAGTCAAGCATACCTTGGTTTTAAGATCTAAGATTGAAGATGTAAGAATTTTAATTAAGTTTGTCTGTAAGACTTTAAGTCCTACATCTTAGATCTGAAAACTTACATCTGACTTCAGCGGAATATTTTGATGATATCGTTGTAGGTAATAATAAAAAAGAAAATTATTATAACTATATAACCCGCTGAATGAATGAGTCTTTCGATTTTTTGATTTACTTTTTTACCAGAGATCCCTTCAAAAAGGGTGAAAAAAAGTCGACCGCCATCAAGAGCTGGCAGAGGAAGGACGTTTATCACTCCCAAAATCAAACTAATAAGGGCTATTACCTCAACCAAAGTAAATATACCTTTTGTACCAGTGACCCCAATAAATGTGCCGATTAATCCCGCAATTCCTATTGGTCCTGAAACTGTTTGGGCAACTGGTTGGACAGATTTTTGCTCGAAAGCTTCACCAAATAGCGCGATAAATATCTTCCCTTGATAAAAAAGCATATTTACTGCGTGCATCGGACCCACAAAAAATTTATCTACACCCTCATAACGTATCGTTGCTACCTTGTCCAAAACCACTCCAAGTGGCGCTTCGTCTTTTGGTGGATTCAGCCTCGGAGTAACCGATATAGAGCGGTTTTGACGATCTAAAAGATTGAAGACCTGAATATTAATTTCTTTACCTTTATTTTTCTCCACAAATTTTTGAAAATTCCCGATTGAAGAAAATGTTTTACCGTTCGCACTAGTTACTTCATCCAAATCTTGCAATCCTGCTCTTGCTGCAGGTGTCTTGGGTTGCACATAAACTATTAAAACTCCGTCGGTTTGTTTACCAAACGGAAAATTAATTGTAATATCTTGCCCTGATGTTGGAATACTAAGCGGCTGATCCGATCGGAACCCACTATAAGCTAAAAGGGCAGTAAAAAGTAGGAAAGCGATGATCAAATTCACTACTACTCCGGCAACGATAATTGCAGATCGTACCCATGGGCTTCTAGCAACAAAACTACGCTGATCAACCGATCCGCCTTCGTCTTCACCAAATAATTTAACAAACCCACCAGCCGGAATCGCATTTATTGAGTAAACGGTCTCTCCTACCTTCTTTCCCCACACTCGCGGCGGAAAACCAAAACCAAATTCCTCCACTTTCACTTTGAAAAATTTTGCCATAAAAAAATGGCCCGCTTCATGTAGAAAAACAAGCAATCCTATGAGTATAATTCCAATAATTAGAGCTAGTATTATGTTCATATTTGTAGAAACTCGCTACTTTTCTGTTTAGATAAATGTTCTATTTCGCCAGTTTTTTCTTCCGTAATTTTCTGTACTTTTTCGACGGATCTGAATTTTTCGTCCTCAGAAATTTCTTTTTTCTTTTCAGCCCTGTGAAGAAACTCAACAGCTTCTCTTCTGATTTGGCGAATACTCACACGGGCGCTTTCGCTTTTGTCGCTGACAATCTTTGTCATTTCTCGCCGCCTCTCCTCAGAAAGCGGCGGTATAGGTACACGAATAATATTACCTTCAGTGTTTGGGTTTAGTGCTAGTTCTGAGGCACGAATTGCGCGTTCTACCGCTTGAACGCTTGACTGATCCCAAATCTGGAGAACGAGAAGTCTAGGCTCTGGAGCGTTGATTGAAGCTAGATCACGTAAGCTCATTTTCGTACCGTAAACCTCTATCTTTAGGTTTTCAAGCAAAGCCGGGCTAGCTCTCCCAGTGCGAACTGATGAAAGCTCTTCCTTCAAATGAGTAAGGGCCTTTTCCATCCTGCTTTTTGCTTCGTTTATAAGTTGGTCAGAGTTCATCTTGGGTTTTAATTTATTCTCCCAATGCAAAACGCACTATTTTTCTAACTTGTATATTCTCCCCTGTTTTCGAAACCACTTCGGCTATCAATTCTTTCACACTCTTTTCGGGGTCGCGGATATATTCTTGTTTTAACAATTCCTCGGCACTCTCAGGATTCATTGCCGCTATTTGCATCGCTAGTTCTTTGGCCAAAGTTTTAAATTCTTTTGTCCTTGCTACAAAATCAGTCTCACAGGCAAGGTATACCATTGCTCCTATTCTACCGTTGTTATGAACATAAGTCTCGATCAATCCTTGTTCTGTTTTTCTTTCGGCCCTGTCAGCGGCTTTTTCCAATCCCTTCTCTATTAGTATTTTTTTAGCTAGTTCCACATCACCCTCTGCTTTGACAAGGGCACTTCTTACCTCCATAACAGGTGCGTCTGTTTCACCCCGCACCTTTTTTATAATTTCTGCCGTAATTTTAATCATATTTTTTAATCAAATATAAAAATTATTCTTTTGCGTCCTCTTTTTGTTCCTTTTTCTCTCTTTCAGCTTCTTTCTTCACCCAAATATTTCTACCTTCTTCATAAGCGTTGGTCAACGTTCTAATAATTAGCGAGACGGATTTGATTGCGTCGTCGTTTGCAGCTATTGGATAATTTATATTTGTCGGGTCGGCATTGGTATCTACCAAAGCAACTACCGGAACTAGCATTTTATTTGCTTCCCGTACCGCGTTATTTTCTTTCCGTGCATCAACTATTACCAAACAATCCGGAAGTTTTTTGAGATTCCTAATTCCGCCGATAAATCTTGTCAGTTTAATAATCTCTTTTTGGATCAAAAGTAGCTCTTTTTTTGTATAATTTTTTTCCTCTCTACTTAGCTTCTCTTCCAGATTAAATAGTTTTTCGATCGTTTTTTTTACTGAATCAAAATTTGTCAAGAGTCCTCCCAACCAACGATGGGTCAGATACATTGCACCCGCTCTTTCCGCCTCCGTCTTTACTATAGCCGATGTCTGCTTTTTAGTAGCCAGGAATATCACTTCTCCTGCCCTGGAAGCAGTGTCTTTTATAAATCCGCTAGCCTCGCTTAATTGTTGCTCGGTTTTTTCTAAATCGATAATATGAATCCCAGATTGCTGACTGAATATATATTTTTTCATTTTTGGGTTCCAGCGCCGTACTTGATGACCAAAATGAACCCCAGCTTCCAGCAGGTCCGTCAATGATGGTTTTTTATTCATAACTCGCGGTAGTGTAACAAATTTAAATACAAAAAAGCAAGGGTTCTGCTTCTTAAAAGAAACAGAACCCTATGATGATACCATTCTGGCTTTCCCATTACTAGGTTACGGTCTCTACTCCCTCGAACTGCCTTTTGCGGAAACTTGTTGGCAGTTCTATTGCTGACCTACCACCAACACAGTGAAGACAAATCGTGTTCATTGGTAACCCAATGGCCTCCACCAGTTCCGGTACGGATAGGTAACGCACTGAGGCCACACCCCAATGCCTGACTAGTTTCTCCTCCACTTCTTCCCTGACACCTCCAAACCTTGCCGCGATAAGTTCCCTCCTCGTTGCCATATCGATGCCCAAATAACAAGGCTTGACGATTGGGGGAAACGTGGAGCGGATATGGACTTCAGCCGCACCCGCCATTTTCAATATTTGTATCACTCGGTTGTTAGAATTACCCCGTACGATCGAATCGTCAATGACGATTAGCCTCTGCCCTGCGATGATGCTTGTCGTCGAGTACTTCAACTCGTTCCTTATTGCGCGTTCGGCCTGGTTCGGATTGAGGAAAACGCGAAACAGAAGATTGGCTACTATCCCATGGGCTGCTGGAATACCAGATTCAGCAGTATAACCATCCGCGGCGTAAAAACCGCTTCTCGGTACTCCAATTACCAAATCCGCAGGAGTTGGGTTACTCCTTGCTAGAATCTGGCCTGCTCTGTACCTTACCCCGTATGCTTCCGCTCCTTGAAGAATTGAATCCGGCCTTAAGAAGTAAATCAGCTCGAAGACACAAATACCAAGGCTTGTGGGAATCATGCCCTGGTGGCTGGTCATCCCGTCTTCGTCGAAGACGATTATCTCACCCGGCTCCACTTCTCTGAAAAATTCAACCGTCTGGTTGTTGAAAACACCAGACTCCGATGCTGCCGCCCAATAACCGTTTGTCTTACCAATACACAGCGGCCTATTGCCAGTCGGGTCTCTGGCCATAAGCACCGAGTCTTTGGTAAGAATCGCTACGCAGTAAGAACCCCGAAGAAGCGGCATCACATGGCGTAGTTTGTCGACCCAAGTTTCCCCCGGTGCTCTTGTCAGGAGCTTGGCAACAACCTCGCTGTCAGTGGTCGTTTCGAACTTTTCACCCTCTGCTTCAAGCTCTTTTCGAAGCCCACGAGCGTTCACAAGATTACCGTTGTGACCAAGACAAATTTCACCATTCTGACCTGCTACTTTCAGCGGCTGGACATTGCAGTTCTTATCCAGGCCAGTTGTCGAGTAACGAGTGTGCCCGATCGCTGCGAAGCCTTTCAGCTTCTTAACTGACTTCTGAGTCGGAAAGACCTGAGTCACCAACCCTCGGCCTTTCTTCAGATGCAGATTTTCACCATCGGTGGTGGCAATCCCAGCGCCTTCCTGCCCCCTAGTTTGCTGTCCATCAAGAGCTCGCGCAGTCAACCAAGCTACCGGCGCATTAGGCGCAAAAACTGTGTACAAACCACAAGCATGTCCAAGACTCTCACCAACCGGCAACTCACCTTCCTCCTTACTTACAGCCTCTCATTCCAAAATGCAAAAAGGCCGCAATTAGCGACCTACGAAATGTTAACGTGCCCTCTTTTTTCTGCACTATCAATATTACATAGATAATACTATGACACAAGTGGGGAAATTATCCTTTTCTATCAAACAAAAGGTGATCGGTTTTTCTTTTTTATCTTTCTAATTCAAGGAATTTATATTTATATCCTTCGGATCTACTTTGTTTCTCGTAAACTACATTTTTAAACTCTGAATAGTCTGGGAAAAAAGCATCGGCTTCGTACTCGCCTTCAACAACTGTTAGATACAATTTGTCAGCATATTTAATCCCTTGTTCGAAAATTTGTCCGCCGCCGATGATAAAAATCTCACCACTCTCTATACTCGCCGCCGCTTTTACTGCTTCTTCAAGTGAGTGGGCAACGATCACATCAGAAACTTTGAAATACTCATGATGAGTAACAACAACATTGGTTCGATACGGCAGGGGTTTACCGATTGACTCAAATGTCTTCCGCCCCATTATCACCGGATGACCAAAAGTAATTTTCTTAAAGCGCTTTAAATCCTCGCCTATATGCCAAAGAAGTTTATTGCCCTTTCCAATCGCACGATTCTGGGTTACTGCAGCGATAATGCTTATTTTCGGTCCTTTCATTAGAATCCTCCTACAACTGTTATTTCCCCTTTTATCGGTGGGTGGGGATCGTAACCTTCGAGCGTGAAATCTTCGAATTTGAACTCATCGATGTTTTTCACGGCGGGGTTCAATTTCATCGTCGGGAAAGATCGGGGTTTGCGCCCGAGTTGCTCCTTTACTTGATCAATGTGATTTTTATATATGTGCACATCACCAAAGGTATGAACAAATTCTCCAACTGGGATTTTTGTCACGTGGGAAAACATTAGGGTCAATAAAGCGTAACTTGCAATGTTAAAAGGTACTCCTAGAAACATATCAGCACTCCTCTGATAAAGTTGGCAGGAAAGTTTGCCGTCCAAAACATTGAAATGGAAGATTGTGTGGCAGGGCGGCAGAGCCATAGATTTTCCTGGCGCAGCCATTTCATAAATAAATTCAGGATTCCAAGCCGAAAGTACTATATGTCTTCTTTCCGGTGTTCTTTTCAATTTATCTATAGCCCACTTAAGTTGGTCTATCGTTCTTCCGTCACTTGTCTTCCATCTTCGCCATTGCGCTCCATAGACTGGCCCTAACTCTCCCCACTTTTTAGCAAATTTGGCATCGTCTGCAATTTTTTCGATGAATTCATCTTGACTAAGAATTTTTTTCTCCTTTTTGTTTTTTTCTTTGTCCCGTTCGTTAGAACGCATGCTTTGCATATTTTTCATTTTTAATTTTGTGCCTGAAGGGCCAAGCTCTGCTTCATTTTTAATTTGGGCTTCTTTGAAGCGCTTGTATGCCCATTCATCCCAGATATGGACACCGTTGTCGACCAAATACTTAACATTGGAATCGCCTCGAAGAAACCACAGAAGTTCGTGTAGTATACCCCGCATAAACACTTTTTTGGTTGTAAGAAGTGGGTACCCCTCGGATAAATCGAAACGAATTTGGCGGCCGAAAACACCTATTTCGCTATTATCTGTGCCAAAAATAGGCTTCTCATAACCGTTTTCTAAAATATCTCGCAGTAGATTCAGGTATTGATATTCTGGATGCGTTTGTTTTCTAGACATAATCTAATTTAAATATTGTAGCCCACCTTAGTGATTACCTGCCTACCGTCCACCTTTGTAGTTGCCGATCCATTCCATTTGGCCAAATACCACCAATTTGGCCAATTACCTGCTGAGATGGTGTTCGGCATAACAAGGAGTCCTCTTGTTACACTAATTAAACCTGCACTTCTTCATCTTTTGTAGTCACCCGGCCACCCTGCCACTGACCACGGTAAGAAGCTCCTTTACCAGATACTTCCCAAAAAATTATGTGAACGATCCTTGCCCCCAGTTCTATTTTTACGCTACAACCGCCCATATTTTTAAGGCCAAAATTCAAAGGCCCACTATATCCGGGTGCTGCTTGAGTCGTCAAAAGCCATATGCCTGATCGCAGAAGTGTTGACCGGGGGTGAAATGTTGCGACCAGGTAATCTGGTAAATTAATCTTTTCGATCGTCTGCACCAGATAAAACTCTCCTGGTTTTACCGTAAAGGTAGTGGGCTTTTTCGGATCGTATTTTGCTACTGAGACATGATCGACTGTTTTTCTTTTTTCTTCGCCAAGAAATGTCTCCCCCTTGATTTCAAAAACTTCCCCAAGTCGCAAGTCCAACCCAGCACCCTCGGGATTTTCCAAATCCCGCGCGCCGAGACTTTCTACTAGCTTAGCTTCTTTTATGAGTTCTTTGATTCGATCAACCCCTAATGCCATACTTTAATTAATTTTTATAGCCCACGTCGGTGGTCGCAGCATTTGAAAGTACCTAAATTACCTTCGCGATTAGCGAATGAATTTAGTTACGAAGAATGCTATCTTATCAACTCCTAATGCTGCCATACTAAATACTTGATACTTGATACTTACTACTTAATACTTTCTAATTTACTCAGCTCAGGTTTAGTGTGAACATACCTAGACCTGTAGCCCTTAACACCTTTATCTACCTGTTCAAATAATATTTGGCAAACAGATAAACCTGCTTTTAATAGAACTGGCTTTTTGGAAAGATTTTTCAAGGTCAGAATAGGTTTGCCGATATAATTTGGCGGCAAAAGATCCGCATCAAAAGTCACCAAAATCCCAAGCCTAGCTAAACTAGAGCGAGGTATCACTCTAGCGATTAAGTTGTTTGGTAAGGTAATTTTTTCAATTGTATTGGCAAGCAAAAATTCATCTAGCGAGAGGTGATAATCATTCAAATTTATTTCTTTACCTCTATCCGGATCCAAAGCTTGTTCCCCAAGTCTCAAATCTACACTCACAGATTTGACTAGCGACTCATCATACGGTTCGATTTTTAATTTGTCTTCTTTTATAAGTTGCTTAATTGTTATTCCTGATAAAACCATTAGCTATTCGTCCTTTTTACTTTTTTCTAAATTCTTGTGAAAGTTTTGACGCTTCTGGTTTATCTTGACCGACATATTTGGCCCCCTTCTTCTGCCGATAAGTAACTTCTGCCGGAGATGAAAGTTGTTCAAAAGTGAAAGAACATATTCTCATGCCAGGATAAAGTGCTACAGGCATTATACCAATATTTCCTAATTCCATAACTGGTTTTCCTAGCCATCCTGGATCAAAGCGAGCAGCAGTCGAATGAACAATGATTCCCAAACGACCCAAACTACTTCTGCCTTCAAGCCGACCAATAAGATCATTGTCCAGTTCCAAACTCTCGTGCGTGCTCGCCAAAACAAACTCTCCCGGCCGCATAATAAAAGGTTCGTTTTCCGGCACTTTTATTTCCTTCATGATTCTCTCGGAAAGTTTTGCCTGGCGCGGGTCAAAATAAGGCACTTTGGAATGATCGAAAATTTTGAAAGTTTTCCCTAGGTGAAAATCAATCGTGCAAGGACCAAGTTGCTCTGCCAAATTTGGCTTTGGGGTAATTTTTATCTTACCTATCTTTAAATATTTGAGAATGTCTTTATCAGAAAGTACCATAGTTTTAAGAATGGGAAACAAGGGTGAGAAGGGTGACAAGTCTGGATGGGTTTTTTAATTCAACCCGTCTTTTCCTTCTCCTCCTGAACCCTCATATTTTTCAGTACCAACCGCACTTAGATTAGCACGGCCGCAAATCTCTGACAACTCCCCAAATTTTCCCAACCAAGCTGAGCTTGGCCAACAAAAAACCCCGATACGATCGGGATTTCTTGTCCTAAACCAACATAAACTACAGTAAGCAGTCAACAGACGGCAGAAAACTGATATTTTGTTTTATCTGCTTGCTGTCTTCTGCTCTCTGCTTTCCGATATTGGCTTGGGAGATACCCCGAAAAATGACACAGTGGTCACTTCGGGGTATTAGGCCGGTGCAAGCACATGAGGTGTACGTCTGTCGGACGGGTGATGGAACCTACCGATGGCTGAGAGCAGTCGACGACCGCTTATTTATTCTCAGCAGACTAACAGTAGGTCATCGTGTGTGCGACGACGTTCATTATCCTCAAACGGCCAATCTCTCCAGTCTCCGGGAGACTACAGAGAGGTTCGATGGTTTGCCGAGCCCTGGACTGAGGTCCACTCCCTCACGGGTCTCTATACCTATCGGAACCTCTTTAACTCTCAGCGTCAAAGTTCGGTGTTTTAGGTCCAGATCCTACCAAACGATTCGCAAGAATCTAGACCGCATGTTCAGCAAGCAAAGGAATGCTCCCCTCCGCTAAAACTTGCCGCCAGAGAAATCCTATCCCCCAACAGCAGTCTCCTTTATAGGAGGCAGTGAGGTGGTTGCCGCAAGGGCTAACCTTTAAAAACCTCGATTGCTGCCGGATCTCTCTGAGAGTGTACGTCGAATAGTCTGCATCATCTCTGCTCACAAGGTAGCAATTACCAAGGAGCAACAAGCGACCGACCTTCAACGGCTCCCTCAAAACAACATCAATAATGACCTTGTCTTGGGGGAAATAAGTTAATATTTTAAATAAAAAAGTGCCCTCTATATTTAATGTTATATATTATATAACAACCATGCAAGTCCCCAATTGATAGCAGAAAGTCAAGTGTTAAAATCAATTGGACATATTTTACTGCGATCGCAGGAAATTGTGTCCGCCTAGACCAGTAAAAAACCGACCTACTCTCCCAAATTACCTTGGGATTTCCGTCGGTTTCTTTTGGACTTCAACATCTTCTCAGCTCTACGAAGTCCTGTCTGCCAAATCAGCCTGGCAGACCTGCCATCCTCTCCCATCTCCCTTTTCTTTCGTCGCTGCTGATCGCGACGGGTTTTCCTCCGAAGACCACGATATTCGTCCATGAAAACTCGCCTCCCTACTATTAACTAACTATGTCTCCCTCGTCTTGCTGTGAGGTTCATTAGAAAGCCTCGAGCAGTCGAGAAACACCTAATGCGACAGGTAAAAGTAGGGCCTTGATAATCACCGCTAATAAGATTCCTCCGACGATAATCACCAAAGTCCGTACGCAAGCAGGCATTCTACTAACGCGCTTCATCTAGCTCACCGCATCAATCACTACGTATCCAAGCCCTATGAGGACAATACCCACGATGACCAGCAGCAAAAACCACTCGTCTCGACCAAGATGTTTTACCATCCAGGAAAAAACACGAGACATGACAACCTCCTTCCTCCTAAAACTACTCTCCCAAACCTATATTTATTCTTACATCCTATATCCTAGATCCTACATCCAAAATCCAATATAGGTTTAGGAGAGTCGAGGGGTAAGTTCGTGATCGGGCGTGGATCAAAGGGGCTTTGATCGATCGCGCCACTTACTCCTCGACGAAGTCCTTTTTTAAAAGGGTAGGACTTAAACCCTCGTGTTGACCTTCTCTGGCAAGTGATGCTCAAGCCCAAGCGACCGAACCACATCAGTGTGGTTGAAATGACTCGAGACAACTATTGCCCCAGAAAGGTCACCTTTCTGCCTCAGGATATCCCTGCGCGTCGCGTCTGCGTGGGCGTGGATCCCAAGTGCAGTTTCGGTGTCAATCGCGCTCGCAGCTCTTTGGTTGTAGAAAGCCAAAAGACCTTCTAAGGTCTCCAGCTCCCACACCTTTTGCTGCAGGATAGCGCGAACAACACCCTTCACACTCTCACTGGTTCCGGTCCCCGGGCCGATTCCAAAGAACCGCCGGAAAGCCAGACGCTGGCGCCAAAAAAGCAGAAAACCAGCGACACCGGCGAGAATGATAACAGCAGCGATTAACACAATCGCCGCGTATGCAGGAAGTCCGAACATCTATCTCCTCCTTTCCAGAACTTCCGTTTTTTTTACCTTGAAAACCTAGATCTTCAAGACACTCTCAAATCAACCTTTTCAAATGAAAAAGGAAAACTTAAGAGTTTAAGCGAAGAGTGACTAACGGTTCCTTGCAGATTACTCCACAAGGTCTCCTACATTCGCTTCCCAAAGTGTTTACCGTTTGGGACGGTTTGCGCCGGTGCAGCCTATTTTGGGGCCAAGACCGTATCGAGGGTGTTGAAGCCGACAAACGGCAGCAAATTCAACACCGTGATAACGACCCCTGCCCAAAGCGCCAACACGAAGTTGGCTATGGCTAGCTCTCGCATTCATGCACCTCCTACGAGACTCGTTGCGTAGCGATGTCTCGTCTCTCCCGTCGGGAACGTGGTCGACCGTGCTTCCATTTGGAAGCAAGCGGTTTTATCCCTTTGGGTTGGGTTCGATGCTTCATCGAGCCTCCTACTTGGGTCTTGGCAAGATGAGCCCAGGGAACGAAGCCTTGATGACCTCGACCTCAATCGGGTCCACATCCGCCCCGCTCCACAAACACTCCCTGCAACCTTCACCTTTACAGGCGGCGCAAGTGTGCTCGAGGCTTTGCTTCAATTAGATATCCTCCTACTAAAAATCCCGCCGAAGAAACCTTCATCCTTAGCTTGAAGATAAAAGCCTCTTCGGCGGGACTAGCAAAAGCCAACCCCGCCGTATATAAGGTGCAAAATTCTGTTCTAGCTTTTACTAGACAGACGTAGTAATTTTAACACACTATAGGTTAAATGTCAACCACTGTAGTACGCTCTATATGTTCAAAACTTTCTCAGTTTTCATGTATTCCCGCGCCCTGCGCTTGAGCAATAATCGACACTAATAGAACTCAAGCTAAAGTGCTCTGATTCTGACCTAATAAAAAACCGCCTTACGAGGACGGCGTCTTTGGACTTGCAAAAAAGCAAAGAGGAAACTGGAACTGACCTCGATTTAATCGGGGGAATTCCAGAGGATGTCCCGAAGCTTTTTTGGTTAGTCCAACAGCTCCCGCAGTTTGGCGGCCGCTTTGGTGCTACCTTTTCGGCAAAGGTAGCAGAGAATTTAAATCGCCGGAAGACGATACAAATGGACGCGGTGGATCAAACGACTATCGGCATCTTCGATTTCAATTTCGAAATTTTTAAGCTTTACGCGTTCACCTTTTTGGGGTATACGCCCAATTTGAGTCTCAATCAACCCAGCAAGCGTTGTAAAACCATCCCCCTTCAAGTTCACGTGAAGAACATCCTCTATGTCAGAAATTCTTGCGGATCCTTTAATTTCAAACCCACCACCTTTAATCGGCTTTACCACCCTATCTGCTTTCAGACTTTTATCGAATATGTCTCCTACTATTTCCTCTAAAATATCTTCCAGCGAAACTACTCCCGTAAAACTCCCGTGTTCATCTACTACTAAAGCAAATTTTTTCTTCAGTTTGGCAAAATCGGAGAGGAGATCAGCTACTTTTTTACCTTCCGGAACAATAAAAGGTAGCACCGCCAGTTCTTTTATTTTTGTTTCCCAACTTCGCTTTTGGATTTCCTTCAGGGCAAAATCGATATCAAATATTCCGATGATATTTTCTTCATCTCCCTCAAAAACAGGAAATCGGGAATAATCTGTTTTTACCACCACATCCATTACTTCCCGAAGACTTTTATTCCCATCTAAATACACCACCGAAATCTCAGGAGTCATTACTTCACTCACCCGCACGTCCTCAAATTCAACTACGTTTTCCATGATTTCTGCTGCATCGCGCCCCAAAAGCCCAGCTTCCTCACTAATTGCGATTACGCTTTTGAGCTCTTCTTCAGTAACCACCGGCGAATGGGTAGAAAATAGGCTGGTGAAAAATGATGAGATCTTTTCAAGCACAACCACTGCTGGATAAAGGAAAAAGCCGACAATTTCCAGTGCAGGTGCCACAAAAAGGGCGGTTGACGCACTATTGTGAGCAGCTAGGCTTTTTGGCAGGGTGTCTCCAAGAATAAGGAGCAAAATGGTCACCACGCCAGTCGCCACGCCCACACCAACCGATCCAAAAGTGCGGGTAGCCAAAAATGTTGCATAAGAAGCAATAAGGATATTGACTAAATTGTTGCCAACCAAAATCGTGGCGAGGAGACGGTTTGGGTTATTTTTTAATCTTTGCAAAGCAGCAGCCCCGGATCTACCTTCTTTGACCAAAGAATGGAGTTTGAATTTACTAATTGAAAAAATCGCCGTTTCGCTGGAAGCAAAGAAAGCAGATAATATAAATAAGATTGCAAATATTAATAACTCTACCATGGCAGATTATTCAACATTTTAACATAATAATAAAAATATTAATTTGGGGAAGACGAGGTTTCCGACACCTTTTTCGGAAGTCGCCAGCTCATCCATTTACACTTTGGATAACCCCCACAACCGTAAAATGGGCGGCCTTTTCTTGTTCTTTTTATTACTATTGGGTCGCCGCTTTCTGGACATTTTGAGTCAGTTTTTTCCTCAAAACCTTTGGTAAATTTATGTTCTGGGAATTTTTCACAAGCAAGAAATTTCCCAAAACGACCATAGCGGATAACCAACGGGTGTCCTTCAGGGCATTTCTCACTAGTTAACTCTGGGAAAATTTTCACTCTATCGCTTTCTTCAAACGTTTTTTCCAGCTCCTTTGAAAATGGGTCGTAAAACTCGGCTATGATCGGTACCCATTGTTTTTCACCATTCGCAATATCGTCTAGTTGATCCTCCATTTTAGCCGTAAAAGAAACATCGACAATCCCAGGGAAATTTTTCACTAGAAAATCGTTTACCGCAGCTCCAAGAGGTGTAGGTCGAAACCGACGCTGCTCCAGTTCAACATAGTGTCTATCCTGAATAGTAGAAATAATCGGTGCATAAGTACTTGGACGCCCTATTCCTTTCTCTTCAAGTAGCTTAATCAGGCTAGCCTCAGTATATCTAGGTGGCGGTTCAGTAAAATGTTGCTCTTGTAGAAGCTCAATAAGATCTAATTTTGTTCCTTTCGCCAGTGCAGGAACAAATTTATCATCGGTGCCGGTAACTTCGCCTTCCTCACGACCGTACACTTTGGTCCAACCTGTAAATTTGATCTTCGAACCAACAGCACGAAAGAGGTATTTTTTTACGCCGATATCTAGTGATATTTGATCATATATTGCTTCTGCCATCTGGCTAGCTACGAACCGCTTCCAAATTAAATCATAAAGTTTCTTATGATCATTTGGCATTTGTAATTTGTCATTTGTCATTCCGACTTTGGTCGGACGAATAGCCTCATGGGCTTCTTGGGCAACTTTCGATTGAGTCTTATAATAACGTGGTTTAGAAGGCAAAAATTCTGAACCAAACTCTTTTTTAATAAAATTCCTCGCCATATTTATAGCTACCGACGCTACATTTAACGAATCGGTGCGGTGATAAGTGATCAATCCTTCTTCATAAAGATCTTGGGCTAGTTTCATGGTTTTTTTACTCGTATAACCATAAGAATTAACTCCTGCTTGAGTCATGGTAGAAGTTGTATATGGAGGGTATGGGTATTTTTTGACTTCCTTTTCCTCCAAACTCTCTACCTGCCAAAGCGCGTCTTTTGTCTCAAGATCCCGAACAACACCCTCGGATTCTTTTTTATTGTGAACTTCAATTTTTTTACCTTCTTTTTGGATCAAGCTAGCTACAAAAGCCTCATCTTTAGCTACTTTTTCCTTTTTTAAAAGTGCTCCAACACTCCAATACTCTATTGGCACGAAGGCTTCGATCTCCCGCTCCCGCTCGACAATTAGACGAACTGCGACTGATTGCACGCGTCCGGCCGAAAGACCACTTTTCACTTTTTTCCAAAGAAGAGGGGAAAGTTTGTAGCCTACCAAACGATCAAGAACCCTGCGGGCTACCTGAGCATCGATTAGCTGCAAATCAAGCTTTCTCGGGGCTTTCAGCGCCTTCTCCACTGCTTCTTTTGTAATCTCATGAAAAACAATCCGTTTAAAAGTAACCGGTGACCAGTTACCAGTAACAAGTTGGTCGCTTTTTTCTTTTTTCTTGTTACCTGTCACTTGTTGCTTGTTACCTATTAGCTGGCTAGTATGCCACGCTATAGCTTCCCCCTCCCTATCCGGATCGGTCGCCAGAACTATTTCTTTCGCACTTCTTGCCGCGTCTTTGAGATGCTCAACCACCTTTCTTTTAGCACGCGGAATGACATATTGGGGCTCAAAGTTTTTTTCAACATCCACGCCAAGTTTCGCTTTGGGCAAATCACGCACGTGGCCCATGCTAGCTTCGATTTTGTATTTACCTCCAAGAAAACGGGAGAGTGTCCGCGCCTTAGTAGGGCTTTCTACAATAACTAGATTTTCTGGCATGTTGGGATAAATTATAGCACGCTACGTATATTCGAAACTTTTAGTTTCTCATGTACTCCCGCATGCTGCGACCACTTCGTGGGCTAACACTATCAAAAAAGTGGAAAGCACCGCGTGTAGTAGTTGTGGGCGCGGTGCTCAAATTGGATCGGACCAGGCTCAGGCGACTTGTTCGGCTTTGCCCACCCCGTTCTGTCGCGATGGGGAGAAGTGAGGAGCCATTACGATAGCCACTGCGAGCCCTGCCTTCGAGAGTGTCATCCAGTCTCTCCTGTAGTGCTCCACTACAACCTGGAGGTCTTCACCGTTGCGTTGGAAGAACTCAAGAACCTCACCCAATGGGAGATCTTCACGTGGGCCAAAAGCACACTGACGAGTGAAGGCTTCGCCTGTAACAGGATCTACCCATATGCTTGCCAGGGCACGCATAAGAGCAGACTCTGTTATCCACAGTCCGTGCCCGTTGAGGCTAGTCACTGACTTAGCTATCTCACCAGTCCAATTCCACATCTCCCATCTCACATCCTTTCTTCCCCTGTAGGGGCGTTTACTTTACTCCAATCCGCAACAAAAAGTCAACATACAAGCGCAAGATTTCTTGTTGCAAAGCATACTCTTGACCAAACACTCTTTTATTGGTAAACTACAAAGCTGCCAAATCCTATAGGCCGTAGAGATCAAGGAGGAGACGTGTCACCAAAGATCAAGGCAGTTTGCCTAGCCTGTATTGAACCAACGGTCCAGCGAGCCGTTCGGAGATACCTGGAAGGAATCGGCCTTCTTGAAGACTACTACACAACCCACAGAGTACCGGGCGGCTCTTTCAACATTGTCAGCACGCTGCGTGACATTGGTGCAGTAGTCTCGCATTTCGGGGCAACTCGTGTCTTCTTGTTTGACCACGAGGATTGCTTCATCTACAGGTCGCTCGGCAATGACTCAGAGGCTGCTCATATTAAGAGCCTGAAGAAAGCCGGTAGGCTGATTCAGACGACCTATCCTGGTGTGACCGAGGTCCGTATTTTCTTCATGCGGAAAATACCTGCCGGAGGAGGCTGGAAGGTGGAGGAAGTTACGGAGTAAGAGAGTTCTTGCCGACTTGAAGAAAGAGTGGGATAGCTAGAGCGTGGCGTTCTTTTTGGACCCACGCTCGGCTTCCTCAATCTTCTAACGATCCAACGCATACGTACCAGAACCAAGGGATTTTATTTTACCTTTTATCTCCATCAGAGAAAGTACCGAACCTACTTTTGCCGCCGGCATCTTCGAATTCCGCGCAATTTCATCAATATGAACAGGTCCTTCTTGCAGCAAATCCAAGATGATTTGCTCATCAGGCGAATCGGCCTGAGCCTCTCCTACATCCGAGATCCTAGATCCCACATCCAAATTCAGTTCTTCCAATATATCCTCAATATTCATTACCAATTTCGCGCCTTGTTTTATAAGTTCAGCCGGACCCTTGGCAAGTTTCGAATACATCGGTCCAGCAACAGCGAAAACTTCTCTACCCTGCTCACCAGCGCAGCCAGCTGTAATCAAAGAACCGCTCTCCTCCCCTGCCTCTGTCACTAGCACTCCAAGAGAAAGTCCGCTAATTATCCGGTTTCTGGCTGGAAAATTGCCTGGAATAGACTGCATACCAACCGGGAATTCGCTAATAACAGCTCCATGCCCGTCCACAATTTCGTCGGCCAATGCTGCATTTTCTCGCGGATAGATCACGTCAACTCCTCCACCCAGCACTGCGATTGTTTTGCCGTCGTTTCCAATAGTTACCCTGTGAGAATGTGAATCCACCCCACGTGCCAGTCCGGAAACAACTACAAAACCGGCTGCTACTAAATCCCGAACCAAAATCTCGGTTACTTCTTTGCCATAAGAAGTCATTTTTCTCGCCCCAACTACAGCGATAGTTCTTGGTTTCAATTCCGATTCCAACCCACTCGGCAACTCACCTTTCACATACAAAACCGGCGGTGCATCTGGTATTTCTTTCAGCAGTTTTGGATAATTCTCACTGTCAAGTGTTATCACTTTAATATTTTGTTTGCCAATCGTATCAATATACCTTTCTATATCAAAGCTTTTTCTAAATTTTATGAATTGATTAAATAAGGTTGGGGTGAGTATTTTTTCAAGCGTTTTTTCATCTGCTTTCCAAACATTTTCTGCCAGCTTGAAGTGTTTGAGAAGAATTTTAAATCTTACCGGCCCAATCCCCGGCGCAGCAGCAAGTGCAATATAGTAAGGCAAGTCGGTTTTCATAACACTGATTATATATTAATTTGTTAATGGCTACTATATTGGTTGCGATCTTTTTTAGCCCATTTTAGTGGTCGCAGAGCGTCAGAGTACCTGAAGAATTGAACCAAGCGAAATTCTGAAGTTACTGAGCGATCTATTCATATTAAATCGTCGCTTGGGGTTTTAGGTGATTTATCAACAAGGGCCACGGACTCTCTTTGCAGGGATTTACCAGCTTGATTTCTGATATTTTTTATAGGATAATACCCTCTAGCAAAAACTGGAGGAAGAAGATGAGACTCAGCGAGAAAGAGAAGACAAGCATCAGGTTGTTGCGCGTAGTCACTTTAGTAGCCATAACCGCCATGAATCTGGTGGTTTTAGTACCAGCGACCGAATCGATTATAACTGGAGAGGATCCAAAAACAATTTCTAGCTACTTACCTGCTATGGTCTTTAGCGTGATTGTATCTTGGCTGCTCTGGCGGTATAGTTCCGACGTTTTGAACGAGAGACCGATACGTTTAGCCACCTTGTATGTTTGGATAATAGCAGTGGGCGTTTTGCTGTCATATCCTGTGGCACCCGCGTCTCTCATCGCCACTATAATCTTAACAGTTCTAGCTATCATAGGCGCCACCGATCCTGTCAACATTTTGATAGCCCTTACCTTCTTCATCGCAAGTGGAACAATCTTAGCAATGTTTCACCCTTGGGTGCGCAATCAAAAGAGTAGGGCTAATGGCTCGTCAGCGGGTCAGCCAACGGAGGAGCCAGATCAACCAACACAGTGATCAACCCAGCCGGCTCGCACTCTCCGAGTCGGCTTTCTACTTTAATTAACAAACCAACGCCAAAGTTACCTTCAATTTGTCAGAATCATCTGCCACACATGAATTATTCACACTCAATCGTCTTTTGGGGTATCTTCTTCTGCGGAAAAAACCTCTATTTTAGGTTCGTTTTTCGGCGGTAGGGTTTTTTCATCAGTTTGTTCATCCGGTTCTATCTCCGTGTTTTTTGATTCATCTTCTTCTGGGGTTGGCAGTTCTTCTTGTTCAGTTTTTGGAGACGCGGGTAGATCTGGTTCAACTTTATCTGTTTGGTTTAAAACCTGGCCTTCTATTGGTGATAGGGTTGGCGGTTCGTTAGTCGGCGACTCTTGCGGGCTATTGTCATCTTCACCCGCCTTAGCAGAAGCTAGTTTCTTATTAATAAATAGATGTCCCTTTGCGAACCAAACCGCCATCAACAAAACAGATGCTACGGCTAGTAGTATCATTATCGGAACTAAATTACTAAAATCTTGTCCTTGTGTTGTCGCTAGTGCTGCAACTTTGACTTCAAAAGGCTGAATCTCTTCAGGCTTATCCCGAGTGTCTGCTACTTCTATATTAGAAGCTAATTTTTGGCCCCTTATTTCGATATTCACCGAATGCTTACCGGGAGACACGTTTACAAAAAAGGCGAAACCGTTTTTATCGGCAACTACCTCTTCAAACTCGGGAATAAGAGTAATTTTTGCTTTATTGAGCGGTTTTCCCGATAAATCCATTGCCTTTATTTTGACACTATAACCTTTGGTCTTAAAACTAGATATCTTACTCTCGCCAACATTTCCAGCTGCGTCTTTACTTCGAACTCGAAAATAAAATTGGGTACCAATCGTAAGAATATTGCTGGAAAGAGCAACTTTATGGTTCTTGGTAAGAGCCTGATCATATGCAGATATTTTCAGATCTTTTGTCACTCCGTACTCTACTATTGAATTTGAATCTTCGTCAGTCTTCCAAACAACGGTCGCTTTATCAAAACCCACGTCTTCAACTTTTAAATCTGATATTTTGGGCGAAGTCGTATCTTTTCCAGGAGTTGAGGTAGTCTGAGAAGCCGGTTTATTTGTTGGGGTGGTAGGGCTTGTAGGGCTTATCTGGTTTGCTTGAGCTGCGCTTATTGTGTATGTTCCACCAATCATACCATTTAGTATATTGGCATTATCCGTGCTCCGCACCAGCACTGTTCCATCAGTAAAATTCACCGAGGTAGAACCCGAACTATTTTTCGCCTTGAAATGTACACTTGCCACAAGTTGATCACCAGTAACTGGCGGCTCGCCTGCGTTTACACCTCTTGCAATTGTAACCACTCCTGAACTAATAGTTTCTTGAGCTTTGATCTGGAATGCACTGCTGCTACCATCTATGCTCACCGCATCAAGCTTACTGGTATCGTAGGCGATCTTTGCTTGGACTGCGTTTACAGGTTCGCCTTCACTGTTTTCTCTGACTTGAACACTAAAACTTTCCCCTTGGTTTAATGTTTTACTTGCTGGAGTAAGGTAGATACTAGCTGCTGCGTAGATTGGGTTTGGGGTGGCAATTAAAAAAACTCCGAAAAATAAATAAAATGTGAGCAAAAAGCAAGAGAATTTTTTGATTTTGGCAAAACTTAGTAGACGAATGAGATTGATGGATTTCATAGCAAGCTACCACCTAGCGTAATTACCATTAACCCGTCCAGTTTGTCAGCAGGATAGAAAGATCAAAAATATCTACTGTGCCATTCCCATTGAAATCTGCAGCTGGATATACTGTTTGCCAATGAGTAAGAAGAATACTTAAATCAAATATGTCTACTTTGCCGTCTTTATTTGCATCTCCAGGCCTGATCGTGGTTGCGTTTACAGTATTTGACTGTCCAGAAATATTACCCATAGCATCGCCTGCTTTCACAAAATAGCTATAACTTGTCCCAGCTATAAGACCCGTATCTGAATAATTTGTGGCTGTTACCGTAGCAATTTTACTCCCACTCCGATAGATTTCGTATCCTGTAACAGCCAGGTTATCGGTGCTGGGATTCCAACTTAAATTAATCTGGGTTCCGCTCACCGGTGTAGCAGTCAGCGCCGTAGGAACAGTTGGGGCCTGGTTATCTACTGTAACTGTAATACTATTCGTATTAGTACTGCCTTGGGTATCATATGCTTTGGCTACAATTGTATGTACACCTGTATCACCAGCCACTGTTTGCCAGACATATGAATATGGTACCGAGGTATCTGTGTTTCTCACAGACCCGTCAATAATAAACTCTACTTTCGTTACTCCCTGATCATCAGAAGCGTTAGCATTTATAGTGACATTACCTGCTACCACCTGATTATTCAAAGGCTGGGTGATATTGACGTTTGGTATTGGATTGGTAATGGTATATGTACCAGGTGTCATAGTACCTAAAATGTCTGTGTTATCGGTGCTCCTTATTAAGACTGTTCCAGATGCAAAATTGACCGTCGTCCCACCGGGATTAATTTTGGCTTTAAAATTGATTATCGCCACGAGTTTATCACCAGTCAATGGTGGATTACCGCCAGATACTCCACGGGCTATTGTAATCGTTCCGGTACCTATAGTTTCCTGCGCTGTAATTTGAAAAGCACTGCTGCTACTATCTATACTCGATGCTTCCAACCTTGCGGTATCAAAAGTTAATACGGCTTGAACAGCATTTACTGGCTCCACTCCAGAATCTTCTCTCACTTGGACACTAAAAGTTGTATTTTGGACAACCGATTGACTAGGTGGTGAAACATAAATTCTCGCTGTCCCAACTGCCTGGCTAGCAGGTTCTCGGCTCTGACGAACTGCGACAGAAGTGAGAGGTATCGTAATAAGAATAATTAATGTCAGCGCGATTACTATTAAATCTTTACCTTTGTATGGAGGGTTTAAATGCTTACGGTATTGACTGAGCAGGTTGTCAGGTTTCATTTTTAGTATAATTATTATCTAATAATAACCGCTTACTTGTCAAATTTATCCAGTCCAGTTGGTGAGAAGAATAGATAGATCAAAGATGTCTACCCTGCCATCTTTGTTGATGTCAGCTGCTCCCCCGGTTGCTCCCCAGTTAGATAGGAGTATTGATAGATCAAAGATGTTTACTACCCCATCACCATTGATGTCTCCTGGTTTTTCTGGAGGAGGTTCAGAACTCTGCAGCGATAAACCTGTATGTTGCGGATTTCCCATATATTGGTTCCAAAAAGTTGTACCGCTGACTACCGGAAAACCTAGATCAAAAGCGTAGTAATGCCCGTACCCGCTGGTAGTAAATACATCTATAGTACCGTTCCCATCCAAGTCAGCAATAACCGGGCTTGCCCTTGTGTCAAGCGAGTAGCCTAAATCGATACTCCAGATTGGTGCAACTCCGGCAACGATTGGTAGGGTCCAAACAGATGCTTTTGCAGGACTTGGAGTGGTCTGAGAAAATATTATATCCATTTTTCCATCGTTATTTACATCATAAAGACCAGGCGAACTCTCTCTTGTATTAAAATAGACACTTCCAGTGAATTCACTTCCATCATGATTAAATTGAAAAATTCTCTGCGACCAACTAAACATTATTTCCAAATTACCGTCAGCGTCCACGTCATATAATACAGGGCTAGATTCAAGAGAAGGCTGATTATTTGGTACTGATGGCAGTTGCACCTTAAAGGGAGAGTTTGGAGCTGGTGTGCCGTCTTTGTGCCAGACATAAACCCAGCCTTCTCCTTTTGTAATATCTGAAGCTGTCGGCATGACAATTTCCAGGCCAGGGTAGTTTTTATCCAAATCTCCTACTGCTGGTGTAGGCATATCATAATAAGAACCACCTAAATACCGATAGTAGTCTGTCTGTTGTGGCCAACCAGAAAATAATTGACCCGATGAATCAAATATGTAGACCTTCCCAATACGTGACCCAATTATTATCTCCAATTTTCCGTTCCCGTTTATATCCGCCAAAACTGGTGAAGAATCTACCTTACTATTGCTTAGACTTAGACCATCTAGCCCCATTCTGGTAGCTGGGAAACCAGGCAAAGAATCCCCATCTAGATGAAGGGCGTGTACCTTTTTATTATCCGCAAAAATTATATCAAGAACTCCATCTGCATCGATGTCACCCACTGCTGGAGAGGCTCGGAAAAAGCCTGAGCTTGTGTAAAGATATTTTGGCCAACCAGGCTTTAGACTCCCGTTGTAATTGAAAACAAAACCCTGTGTGATGTTAGAAATTATTATTTCTAGCTTTTTATCACCATCAAGATCAACTAGAGTTGGTGAAGATGTGAAACCTCCTCCCGAAGACTCATACGGCCAACCCGGTAAAATATCAGCCGAGGAATCGTAAACATATATTTTGGCGTCGGGATATCCTGTAGCAATAACAGCTTCGTTTTTACCATCATTATTTATATCACCAATTGCTGGTGTGCTAAATGGCATGTTATCAATAAATATCGGCCAACCATTTATCAGACCGCTTGTAAATGTTATTGTAGTTTTATAAGAGGAGCTCGTACTTGTAGTTGAATAAACCGTGAGACGCAAGCTATACAGCTTCCCATCTTCCAAGCTAGCGGTGTCCCATACACCAAGGAGTCCGTTTTGAACAGGTTGGTTTCCACTACTAGCTAATGAGATCCCTGTGTCCAACCAGCTGGAGGCGTATTTACCTACACCCCATTCCAACTTATAGTTAGAAAGGCCTAGCCCACTCTTAGTTGCTGCTGTACCCTCAATTTCTACAGCGTCGCCAGTCATTAACGAGGTTGGAGATGTAATCTCAGCATCGATATTATCCACATCTACATCGTGGGTCTGGAATTGATAGTTTTTACCTGAGTTATCCGTTGCGGTCAACCGAAATATATTAGTGCCCTCAACAAGCCGAGTAGTATCTACTGTGGCTAAGACTCCATCTATTACCTGATTAGTTGAATTGGCTACTGTAGTCCAGCTTGCTGGCGCTCTACCCTCCCCAACTTCTATTTTGTAACTAGCAAAGTTTGGTCCTGGTACGCTACCAGTTATTTGCAGACCACTACCAGAGACCATCGTTCTGCTACCTGGGCTGGTGATTATTGGTGTAAGTGGCTTTGTACTCGAAAGAGCCATTGAGCCTGCCGCGTTGATCCTTCCATATCCAAAATATTTGTCTTTACCGTTGTCTCCCAAATCGTTTGACCCAACCCTAGTAATTTGTCTTACTTCTTCATTGGTTAATAAAGGGTTTTTAGCCAAAAGAAGTGCCGCCAGGCCAGCCACGTGAGGCGTGGCCATACTAGTACCGGAGACACGGCAGTATTTTGTTCCTACGGTTCTTTCTGCAATACACATTGGCGAGACAGCCGCTTTGAGTGACAAGGTGTCAACCCCGGGGGCAGCAACGTCAATCTTTTCTCCCCAGTTGGAGAAGCTTGCTTTGGCGTCATTGTAATCTGAAGCTGCTATCGTAAGCGCGTGGTCGG
>Ga0214473_10001722_pt1 | contig 28189 bp, 32 predicted proteins | sample RVTome_7_FD_203509 | JGI IMG/M metagenome (GOLD analysis project Ga0214473, IMG submission 203509) | Soil microbial communities from uranium-contaminated site in the Upper Colorado River Basin, Wyoming, United States - RVT98D197 | ecosystem: Environmental > Terrestrial > Soil > Contaminated >...
TGCGCGAAGCGGCTGTGTCGCTGGCTCAGCGGGCCGCGAGCGCCTGAAGCGCCACGGCGAGGCCCGCGTGGTCGGGCAACGCCTCGCCGAGGCCCGAGGGAAGGATCGCGAGCCCGCGCCCGAGGAGCGGCCACACGCGCCTGGAAACTCGCTCCCGGAGCGGAGCGAAGCAGAGCTCCTCGCCGGCGGCGGTCGCGATCGTGCCGAGGATCACCGCCTGCGGTGCGAGCACGAAGACGAGCGCCACGATGCCGCGCGCCAGGTAATCGTTCCAGCGCTCCATCTCGTCGCGCGCGAAGGCATCGCCCTCGCGCGCAGCCGCGACGAGGTGGCGCGGCGTCGCGCGCTCGCGCCCGCCGGCCAGCTCCGCGACGCGGCCCTGCTCCGGCGCGATCCGGCGCAGCCGGCGCGCCCACGCGGCTCCCCCCACGTAGGCCTCGAGGCAGCCGCGCATCCCGCACGCGCAGGGCTCGCCGTCCCACTCGACGGGCAGGTGGCCGATCTCTCCCGCGTTGCCGCGCAGGCCGGCGTGCAGGCGCCCGCCGAGCACGAGTCCGCCCCCCACCCCGGTCGACATGGTGAGGTAGACGAGGTCCTCGAAGCCGCGGCCGGCGCCGTAGCGCCACTCGGCGAGCGCGGCGGCGTTGGCGTCGTTCTCGACGCGGACGGGCGCTCCGAGCGCGCCGGCGAGGAGATCGCGCAGCGGCACCGTTCCCCAGCCCGGCAGGTTCGGCGGGTGCAGGATCTCGCCGCGGACGGGATCGACCGGCCCCGGCGCCGACACGCCGACCGCCGCGAGGTCTGCGGCGCCGAGGCCCACCTCGGCCAACAGCCGGCGCGCATCGGCCGCGATCCGTGCCACGTCGGCCGCGGGATCTCCGCTCGGCTCGGTTGGCCGGCGCATCCGCGCCGTCACGTGTCCCTGCGCGTCGCCGAGCGCGAGCGCGACCTTGGTTCCCCCGATGTCGATCCCGAGCAGCGTGGCGATGCCGAAACTCCTTCGGATCCGCGGAGTTCCGCCGCGGTCCGGGAACATACCACGCGGCCCTCAACGCCGGGAGCCGCCGTGCCGATGAAAAGCTGCGACGCAGCGGCAGACTGCGGGACCAGCTGCCGGTCCCTGTCGCGGAGGGAGACGATGACCTCGCGTGTTCTCGGGGTGCTCCTCGGCCTCTCGGCCGCCTTCGGGTGCTCCGCCTTCGGAGACCCGATGGGGCGCGAGCGGGCGCTCGAGGGCTCCCAGCTCCGCTACACCCAGCAAGTGCGCTGGGGCGACTTCGACGCCGCCAGCGAGTTCGTCGACCCCGCGATCCGCGAGGAGTTCCTGGGCTTTGCTTCCGCCTTCGAGGGGATCCGCATCACCGAGTACGACATCGGTCGGATCGAATACGAAGGCAACCGCGAGTCCGCGACGGTGCACGTGACCTATCACGGGTACTCGCTCGCCAACGCGCAGGAGCGGCGCATCGAGGAGCAGCAGCACTGGGTCCGGCCGGGACGGGACAACACCTGGTGGGTCCAGCCGAAGCTCGCGGGGCTCCTCGAGCCCTTCGCGGGAGGGACGCCCTAGCGTGCACCACCGCCGTACCATCCTGATCGCCGACGACGCGGCCCTCTTCCGCGACCTCGGGTCGCTCTTCCTCGCGCGCACCGGCGAGGTGGTGACCGCCCGCGACGGCATCGAGGCGCTCGCGCGCATCGCCCGCGAGCGGCCGGACGTGGTCGTCGCCGACCTCGACATGCCGCGTCTCGACGGCGCGGATCTCTGCCGGCGCCTCAAGGCCGACCCCGAGACGCGCGCCATCCCGGTCATCCTGGTGACGTCGGGCGACGAGGCGCAGCACCGGGCGCGCGCCGTCCGCGCCGGGGCCGACGACGTGATCGCGAAGCCGATCAGCCGGATCACGCTGATCCAGGCCGTGAACCGGTTCCTGCGCGGAACGGGGATCCGCGGGCTCACGCGCGTCCCGATGGTGGCCGAGGTCCACATCGTCGGCACCTCGGACCTCTCCCACGGAATCGCCCGAAACCTCTCGCGCGGCGGCATCTTCGTCGAGGCGGAACGGACGGCGGCGCCCGACACGGAGGTCGAGCTGCGCTTCGAGCTCCCCGACTCGCGCGTGCCCATCGCGCCCACGGCAGAGATCATCTGGTGCCGCCCGCGCACCCCGGAGCACGCGGCAGGGATGGGCATGCGCTTCCTCGCACTCGACCGCGCCAGCGTCCTGCGCATCGACGAGTACGTCTACCAGCGGGCCGGCCGGATCGAGGAGACGCCGAGCCCCTCCGGTCCCACGGCCCGATGACGCGACGCTCGCGGCGCATGGCGCTCGGGCTCGCCCTGGCCACGCTGCTCGCGGCGCCCGGGGCTCCCACCCTCGCGACGCCGAACGCCGCGACGCTCCCGGACGCGTCCGAGCGCGAGGCCTGGCAGGAACGGGTGGCCGAGGCGCGGGCCGCGGTCCTGCGCGCGCAGCAGCGACGCACCGCGGCGGAGACGGCCGTCGACCGGATGCGCCACCGCCGCCATCCGCGGGGCGAGGCCCGCGAGGCCCTCTTCGCCGAGCGCGAGGCGGCCCGGGCGGGCGTGGGCGAAGCGGAGCGTGCGCTCGAGGAGCTGCTCGAGGAGGCGCGCCGGGCGGGCGTGCCGCCCGGCTGGCTGCGGGCGCCGGCCGCCCAGTCTGGGGCCGCGGCGGCCGCGGCGCCCGAGTAGCCGCTACTCGAGGTCGCTCTCGATGTGGATGTCCTCGGAGAGGTTCCACTCGCGGGCGCGGGAGCGGACGATCGCGAGCGTCTTGTCGCCCTGACGCACAACGGTGTTGTCCCGCGTGACGATCCCATCGCCCGCGTGGGCGCTCAGCGTCTCCACGATGATCGGCGTGTCGCTGGCGTCGCCGTCGGCGGGCGTGATCTGGAGCAGCGGCCCGTCGCTGCCGCCGGTCTGGAGCGCGATGGTCGGGGCGCTCGCCCGGGGCGACTGGGCGGCCTGCTCCGCCTTCGCCTGCTGGTTCATCTCGCGCAGGGTGGCGAGCCGCTCGTCGAGCCGCTTCGCGTAGTCCGACGTCGCGCGGGAGTCGCTCGGCGTCAGCCGCTCGTAGCCGCGCAGCGAGCTCAGCGCCTTGCGCTGGGCCTGACCCCGGTAGGCCTCGGGAATCGCCTTGGCATCGTCCGTGAAGGCGTAGGCCCCCTCGTCCGTCCGGTAGGAGTAGTAGCTCTCGGCCGCCGACGGGCCGGCGAGGGCCAGGGCGGCGATGGCGGGCGCGCAGCGCAGCAGGGACATCCGAACGATTCGCTTCAGCATGGGCAGCACCTCGTTGAAGGTGGGTGCCCCACGGGAGCGCGAGGTGACGCCCCTCCCCCGCCGCCGATTTGACATCCCGGTGCGCAGTCGATACCACTTTCCCCAGCATTGCTGCGGGGTAGAGCAGTCTGGTAGCTCGTCGGGCTCATAACCCGGAGGTCGGGGGTTCAAATCCCCCCCCCGCTACCACCGATACTGCCGGCTCCTGAGCGCGCTTGGGCTTGGGAGCCGGCAGTTTCATCTCCGGATCCAACTCGAGCACCCCCTCGATCCGGCCATCCTGATAGACGCGGATCCTGTGGTCGCCGAGCAGCGCGCCAAGCGCCAGCCGGCTCATCGCCACGTCGGCGCGCAGCGTCGCATCGATCTCCCGCAGCTTCTCGCGCACCCGGGGCATGATCTCCTCCGCCGTCGGGAGCGAGATCCGGGTCTGCTCGTACTCCCTGGCCACGCGGGCGCGCTCTTCCTGGAGCACCCCGAGCCGAGCCTTCGCCTCGGTCAGGTCGAGCTTGATCGCCAGGTCGAGCGCTCGGCCGATCTCCGCGTCGAGCTGGGAGAGCGTCTCCTCGAGCCGGCGCGGCTCCGCGGCTGCGATCCGACGGCGCAGCTCCGCGAGCGCCACCTCGAGTGCGTGGGCCGCGATCTCCTCGTCGATCGCCCCGCGGACGGCCGCGAGCACGGCCGCCTCGAGCTGGGCCTGCGGGATCCGAACGTCGTTCTCGCAGCTCCCGCGGTTGCGCTGCCAGGAGCAGCCCCACTCCGGGCGCCCGGTGAGCGCGTGGTAGCTGCCGCCGCACTCCCCGCACACGAGGAAACCGGCCAGGAGCCGCCGCCGGCGGCCCGAGGGGATCCCGAGAGCGGTGCGCCGGATCTTCCCCTTCGCGTCTCGGACGTGCCGCTCGTTCCGGCGGCCGCGCGCTTCCTGCGCCGCCTGCCAGAGCTCGTCGGGAACGATGCGCCATGCCTCCTCCTGCTGGCGCACCCACTCCGACTCGGGCCTCTCGAAGCGCTGGCGCTTGCCCGTCTCGTGGTCCTTGATCCACTCCGAGCGGTTCCACACGCGCTCCCCGCGGTAGAGCGGGTTGCGGAGCATCTCGCGGATGGCGCTCGGCGACCACGAGGCCGCCCTTCCCCGCCCGCCCCGCGGCCGCGGCGGCGCGATGCCCTCGGCATTCATCCGGTGCGCCAGCGTCCGCAGCCCGAGCCCCTGGCGGGCGTAGCCCTCGAACAGGCGCACGACCACGGGCGCGAGCTCGGGATCCACCTCGAGCCGGTAGCCCTGCGTCACGGGGTGCCCGTGCGCGTCGTGCCCGACCACGATCGGCACCGTGCGGTAGCCGAAGGGTGCCCCGCCCGTGGCGAGCTTGCGATCGAAGCACCCGCGCAGCCCGCGCAGGGTGTCCTTCCGCACCTTCTCGAGGTACTCCGCGTTCATCACGTTCATCACGCGCGCGCCCACGTTGTCGAGATCGAGGTCGGTCGAGGCCTCGAATGCGCGCTTCTTCCGGGCGCGGATGCGGTTGCGGATCCAACCGAGGTCCTCCTCGTTGCGGCCGAGGCGTGCGAAGTCGTAGGCGACGAGCACGTCCCACTCGTCGATCCGCGCCATGAGCCCGAGGAGCCCGGGCCGGTTGTGCCGCGAGGCGCCCGAGATCCCAGCCTCGGCCACGATGGCGCTCTCCACGAGCTGCCAGCCCTTCCGCTCGGCGTACTCGCGGCAGCGCGCGATCTGATCCTCGGGCGACGTGTCCGATTGCTTGTCCGTCGACATGCGTGCGTAGATGGCGGCCCTCATCCTGCTCCCCCCGGCGCCCGCGCTTCGTGCGAACGCTTCGCCTGTTCATAGGTCATGGTCGCGAGGTGCTGCGAGATCAACCACGCGAAGCCCATGATGAATCCGAAGGCCCCTACTGCGAAGAAGAATCCCGATCCGCTCACACGGAAGTCGCTAATGCGCATCGGCCAGAGGAGATTGGCGCCTTGGAGCACTGCCGAGAGTAGCAAGAGCGCCACACCGACCCGCGAGTCTGCCTGCTGCGTCGCGAGCGATCTTGCTACGTCGAGGCTGTAACCGATCTTCGTGGTCGAGAGTTCGACGATCGCGGAGAGTCCCATCCCCAGGTTCCCCCGCACGAGAAGCACCGAGGCGCCTAGGGTGAGAAGCAACGCGAGCGACTGAACAAGCGTGCGAAGCACAGCGTTAGCCTCCGATCGTGAGCACTACCCCGAGGAACGTGCCGATCACGCCCACAACGCCGACGAAGATGGCGACGTTCGCGAGCCGGCTAGAATCCTTTTCGGGGGCGTCCATCTTTGCGACCATGCGCTCCGGGAGCTTCTGCTCGACCATCGCCCGGGCGGAGTCCCGGTAGGCGTCGAAGTAGCTGCTCGGAACCATCGGATTGCCGAGGCCAGCGATCGCTGAGACGATCGATGAGACGTCCGCGTCCGCGATGCTCGCGAACCATGCCGGCGCGGCGTGTGGCCCCTGCGTCGTCGCTAGCCGCAGGAGGATCCCGCCGCCCGCCCCGCCCTCGGGCGTCTGGTAGCTCTCCTCTCGCAGGATGCGCTCCGCGACCTCGACCGGCATCACGCACAACCCCCTTCTTTGGCTCCCCCGGTAAGTCAGCTCCGGCGGGCGAGCGCCCTCGCCACGATCTCATAGGCCACCGTCCCGAACGGCAGCCCCTTCTCGTCGGCGAGTCGATGAAGCGTCGCCAGCTCCGCGTCTGTGAGCATCACGACCACGCGGTTGCGCCGGACCTCCGCCACCGGGCGCCGGGGCCTCCCCGATCCCGGTCGCGGTCCACCACGGCCCGTCCGCTTCACGGCTGCCATCCTACCTCCACTACGCAAGGTTTGCAAGTTAATCAAAAAGCCATCGGTCCCATCGCGGCGAGGCTGCCGCGGCGGCAAGCGGTCATTTCGGGTTCACCGAAAGCCACGCGTTGATGAATCTGTCCACGAGGTCTTTCGCACTGTTGCGGACATGCGGGATGTCACCGTAACCGACCGCAGCCGACGACCAGGTCGCTGCTAACTGAACGAGCGCTCCGTTGCGTACGAGCCGAACATCCTCTCGTAGTTCGATCGCGACATTGAAAGCAGCGGACTCCCCAGGCCGCGTATGCGTCGCGGTGATGTTGACGAAGAAGTACCCCCCCGTGGGTTGGAACCTCGTTGCATCCCACTCTTCCAATGTCATCACCTTGATTCCCGCCATGCGGAGCTTCAACTCGACGTCGGTCTGGATGGTGCTTTCGCTGAGGCCCGCGCGCTGGGCGGCCTCCCCGAACCCTTCCACGGAGACATACACGCCGGTCAGCCCCTTGAGGTTGAACCTGGTAAGCGAAGGTTCAGCCGCCTGGGGCTCCCCGAACGAGCCCAGAAGGACGAGCAGCACGAGCGCCGCCCTCACAGCAGCGCCTCGATAGCGTCGGCCAGCTCATCCATGGGTCGCCTCCCTTATTGAACAAGAGCATTGTCTGCATATGGCGGACCCGGCCGGTCGATGGACGGGGCGCCGCAGCAGAGGCTAGGCCTGAGCCAGCCGCCTCCACTACCACCCGCCCTACGTAGCCAGACACCGATCGCATCTCCGCCGCGGCCCGCTTCCGCAGCGCCGCGGATTGAGCAACGGGGAGCCGCAACATGATCGAATGCCGCGAGCGCCGGTCTCGCGGCGAGGTCCCGCGCACCGGGCGATTCGGCTGCACCGGCCGCTCGAGGGCCGGCGCCAGGAGCCACGCGACGTAGCCCGAAACCGAGCGGAGATCGGCCGCCGCCAGGTCGCGCAGCTTCCGCACCTCGGCCGCGGTGAGCTGCACCTTGACGCCTACCGCGACCGTTCGTTCGGGCTTCTTGCGCTTCCGGCTGTGTCGGGCGGTCATGCGCGAGTCCTAGGTTGCCCCAAGCAAGAGAAGGTCGCCCGCTCCCCTTGACGTTGCCCCCCGTGAGCTGTGCATACTGAGGGTTCGGGGGACGCAGCGGTTGGACGGACGGAGGCCGCCGGCCCCTTCTTCAATGGGGTGAGAGCAGCAGGAAATGGTCCTCTTCCGCAAGCGCCGCGAACATCAAGAACTTGTCACTAAAATGGCCGTGCGCTTTCTCGACTTGTTGAGAATGGGCTGGCACGTCGCTCACCAGGGGGTTCCGATCTCCGAAGCCATTGAGTTGACGGCGACAATGATTGGAGAGATCTGCGAGGGTTGGAAGTACAACCGTAAGCGTCAAACCCTCACACTTGATGGCACTATGGTGATTCGAGTAGCGGATTGCCAGACGCTAAGCGCTTTGGTGGAGATTGTATTGGCCATGGAATTCGCGATCAAGGGTTACGACGTTGCGGCATGTAGGAAGGCTTGGGAGGAGGCTGCCCCTTGCGTCGAGCATAGTCTCGAAACAAACCGTCCCGGATGGGTAGAAGTGCTGACGAAGCACCGCGAATAAGATGAAGGGTCTGCCGATTGCGGCCACCAGGGAGAGCGCCCCCGCGCTCATTGGGCAGGGCGCAGGAGGAGTCTACCTTTGGAGTCGCTCGAGGATGTGGACGACCCGACCTTTCGCAGAAAACTCGATCAAGCAACGATCGCGGCAAGTCCGTTTCATCTGCCGGACATCGCAGACGTAGTAACCGACCTCGCTGTCCTCCATGGCCGAGTTATCCGCTGTCTTCGCGTCGCGAGACGTAGCGCGTCGAGAGATGATCCAGCCAGACCCGGAGTCAACTGCCACGCCTACGCGCTTGGCCTGCATGCCACCCAAGCCTTCCGGGAAATCAACAAATCGCCCGAATCGGACTTCGTGACCTCACTTATAGAATCCGGCTTGCTTGTTCCGCAGACGTGCGAGGATGTTCGAGAAGGAGACGTCGTGCCGTACCGGAGCGACCAGAGGATCACGCATTCTGGTATTGCCCTCCGATTCGAAATCGAGAGCAAGTGGGGGGAGGGATCGATCTTTCGGCACTCCCTCTTCGCAGTCCCTCTCAACTACGGGTCGGCTATCAGTTTTCATAGATCACCAGAACTCGCAGCGATCGAGTCAGCCTACCGTGTGTGGTTCTTTGCGCTCGCTGCGCGCTAGCGATCCCCGTCAGTATCGGCCCCTATCCCGCCCTCGTCTAATACCTCGCTGACCTATGCGAAGCGCGGCTCGCCAGCGCCAGGGCGTCAGCGTCACGCGCTCCCCTCGAAGCTGAGCGCGGCCATGCGCTCGCGCAGTTTGGCCAGCAGGTCGGGGGCAAGCGACGGTGACGCAGCCCGCGCGGGTTCACGCGGGCTGGACCGTCTCGAGCGTGCCGTCGGCGCTGACGCGCCAGTGCCTCCGCAGGTCCGACCGCCGTTTCCACGGGAGTTTTCGCGCGTGTAGTTGAAGGCGTCTGCGAGCTCCTCGTAGAGCTCGAGGAGCGGGTCCTCCCCGTGCCACCTCGGCCCGAAGAGCGCCCGCCCCCGGGCCCAGCGCGCGGCGGCGGCCGCTTGGAGCGGAAGCGCCACGAAACGGGCCGCGGCGCCCGGAGCCACCCGAGGGGGCGGCCCAGGTTGCCCCCGGGCGCGACTTCTCGGGCGGGTCCGATCCAATGGTCGGGGGCGCCGTCGCACGCTACGCGAGCGCGTGTCACTCATGCTCCGCCAACGGCGCCTCCGCTACGGTCCCTCGGATCGGGAGTGCGGGAACCGGCGTGAGGGCGCCGGCCCCCGCGTCCCCCCTGCCGCCGACCGCGGGAAGGTCGGCAGGAGATCCGCATGTCGATTTCGAGTCAGGAGGCTCACCAGATCGCCGACGTGGCCATGGCGATCGCCATCGGCGTCGGAGCGCTGCTCCAGTCCCTCCCGAAGCCACGGCGATTGGCCGCGCGCGGGCTCCTCGAAGACTTCCGGGACCGTGCTCGCGAGGGAGGCAGGGCCCTCACCACCGACGTGCTCGAGCAAATGATCGAGGCGATCGACCACCGCTAGATCCTCCGCGGCGCCGGGCGTCACGCGAGCTGCGCGCGCAGTGCTTGCTCGAGCTCCGGGTTCCGCCCCACGAAGCCGCTGAGCAGCCCGAAGATCCGCTCCGAGTCGCCGACCCTCGGCCGCGGCGTCCGCCCCGCCCGCTCGATCGTCGAGGCGAGCAGCGCTGCGTTCATCCCGCCGCACTCGAGCAGGCGAGCCGCGACGAGCTCCACCTCGCCCCAGTGCGCCCGCAGCAGCAGCTCGGCGTCCAGCGCCGCGTCGCGCGCCAGACTATCGGCCGCGGAGACCGCCCGGCGAACCGCCACCCCTCTCGCGATGCGCGTCGCCGGAACGGGCGCACGACGGATCGTCCACTCTGCGGAGAGCACGCGCAGGTGCAGGAGCTTGTCCGCGTCGCCGCCCTCGAAGCGCGGCCGCCCGCCCGCGATCGCCTCGGCCATGAAGCCGGCCGCGAACGCTCGCATCGCCTCGGCGAACGCGCGCTCGTCGAGCCGCACCGGGTCGAGCTCGCCCAGGTGCACACACCCGCCGCGCTGCCCGATTCCGAGCGTCACGCCGAGCACGGCCGGGAGCGTCGGACTGTGGTACACGGCCACCGCGTGCCCCGCCTCGTGAATCGCTGTCCCCTTGATCCGGTCCATTTCTCTTCCCCCTGCCGCGCGCTCGCGCGGCGTTGTTAGGTCAACCGTTGCCATCCCTCTTCTTCGTCCACGCGGATTACCCCATGCTCGCCATAAAGCGATTCCCAAGTCGCCTGTTCGCGACCGAGCACGAGCGCGACGACGCCGGCGGCCGCGTTCGCGAGATCATCATGCCCGCCCGGCGCGTGGTCGATCGTGTCTCGCCCCCCGCGCGCCGTCCTCCGCTCGAGCCCGACGAGCTGGGAGATGAGCTTCTCGTTCGCGAGCAGCACCACGCGGCCGCTGTTCATCGCCGGCAGGAGCTCGCGGTACAGGTCGCTCTTCGGCTTCTCGGCCGGCTGGTAGCGGATGCCCGCCTTCTCGAACCGCTCGGCCACCCACGCCGCCCCGTAACGATCGCCCGTCACCCTCTCCACTCCGTAGCTGCGCAGCGTGTCGGCGAACTCAGACACCACGGCCTCGGGGCTGAACGGCGGCCGGCGCTCGCGGAGGCAGTCGAGGATCGCGGCTTCGCCCTCGCCGTGCCCAACCGCCAGCGTCATGCTGTCCGCGCTCCCGCCGCTGGGATCGACGAAGGCGTGATAGGCCACGCCCGAGATTCGCCCCACCTCGAAGCGGTCGGGCTCGACGCACGTTTCGACCGCCTCGCGGGTGAGGAGGGCCTCGATGTCGCTGCGGAACTCGGCCAGATACTCGGCCCGCGCCGCCAGCTCGTCCTCCTCGAGCGCCTGCTGCACGACGGACTCGGGGAGCGTCGGGTTCATGGCGCGGCTCGGCGCCTGCCACACGAGCGCGCGCGGGTCCTCGGTCCCGTACCAGCGGCGGTGCGCATTCCAGAGCTCGCCCCGGCGCGCATACGGCGACGAGATCGCCACGAGCAGCGAGCCGGGGATCGTCGCCATGCCCGGACGCACCGCGCGAACGATCTCGCGGTCCGGATTGCTGCCGTCCTCGTCGCTTGCCCAGAAGGCGAGCTCGTCGAGAATCACGCCGGCCAGCGAGTAGCCGCGCGTGCCGCGGAAGGAAGCGGCGTGCACCTCGATGGAGACGCGCGTCGCGAGGTGGATCTCCTCCTGCGTCCGCCGCTCGACGAGGCGGGCCAGCATCGGCACGCCATCGAGGAAGCCCTCGACGTAGCGCATCACCACACGCGCCTGCCGACGGTCGCTCGCCAGCACGAGCACCGTGGCGCGCTCGCCCGGGGCCAGGTGCTTCGAGTAGTCGCGGAAGCATGCGAGGTACACCGCCACGAGCGCCGCGATCAGGGACTTGCCCCCGCGGCGGCCTGCGATTACCCACGCTTCCCGGGGGTCAGACGGCGCCCGCTCGCGGCGGGTGTGCTCGTGATAGATCGCGCGCGCCTCGGGGCCCATCGACAACCCGAAGAGTGCTTGCAAGAACGCCGCCCAGCGCGCCCAGCTCTCGGCCGGCGTGAACCACGGCCCGAAGAGCTCGGGGTCGCGCATCGCCTCGACGATCGAGACGGCATCGGCAGGGCGGCGGGGACGGCTCATGCTTCCCCTCCCGCCGCACGCAGCGGCTCGGCCTCGATGCGGGGGCCACATCGGCCGCGACCGAAGCTCGGATCGTCTGCCCGCGCGGCAGGGCCGAACCACGCGAGGAACGTCTCGAGCCGCAGCACCACGAGCGCGTCCGCATCCTCCGCCCGCTTGCGCTTCACGATCGCCACCGGGAGCTCCGTCGGCGCCGCCGCCCGCTCGGCCTGGCGTGCCGCCTCGAGCAGGTCGGCGTAGCCCGGGCGCGAGAGCAGCTTGCACTCGATCGACCACCCCGGAGCGAGCACGTCGCTGCGCCCGCCGTCGCGTCCGCCGGTGTACGCCCCCCGGCGGCTGCCACCGAAGAGGGCCGCGACTCGACGCTCCCACGCCTTCCAGCTCGCGTCAGACATGCGGCGGCTCCTCGAGACGCTCCGTCCGGCCGGTGGAGTCGTGATCGAGCGCAGGCGCGGCCGCGCCCTCGGATGGCGCGAGCGCGTCGACGATTGCCGTGCAGGCGTCCGCTCGACGCCCCCAGCGCCGGGCCTCCTCGTGTGCACCTTTGCCGCCCGCCGCAGCCCCGATGGCGAGCAGGCCCGCGAGCTTCGAGGCCTGATCCATCGCAGGCTCGAGACCCGCCGCGAACTGCCGTAGCCGCGCCTCGAGCGGCTCGTGGGTAGAGGCCGCAAGCTCGGCCAGGAGCTTCGGGGTCCACCGGATCCGAGCGCGGGCCCGAAGCTGGGGGCCGCGCAGCCGAACGAGCGCCTCCCCGAGCGGGGTGCGCCACGCCTGGCGGCGGTGGACGTCGAACGTCGCCGGCCGAAGCCTCGCGCGGATCCGCCAGGGCTCCTGCCGCTCGCGACGTTCGCGCCGCGACCACACGTAGGCGAGGCCCGCGGCGCGGAGCCGGCGCGCTGCCCGGAGGATCGACTCCCGGCCGGCGCGTGTCGGGGCGTCGAGGAGCAGCCCGTCCTCGGCTTCGAGCGCCGGCGCTTGGAGCAGGAGCCAGCGCTCGCGAGCGCCCAGGCGCAGCCGGGCCAGGTCACGCGTGCGCGTGGCGCCGACCCTGCACGAGGCGCATGGGAGGTGATCGGCCACGAGCTCGAGCGCGGCTTGGTGCTCCGGCCCGAGCTTCTCGGCGACGTCGCACGGCGCGTCGCCGACAGGGCAGAGGTGCGCACCAAACGTTGTCGGGATGGGCAGCGTGCTAGAGGCTGCAACGTTAGGTGCAGTCACGCGCTGCCCTCCGGCTCGAAGCCCCGCTGCGCCTCGGCGAGATCGTCCTCGGCCAGCGCCTCGGGCTCGCTCTCGCTTGCGACGTTGCCCTGTGCGGGGCGATCGGCTGCGGGGTCGGCCTCGGCTACCGACTCGGCGTCGATCTGCGGGGCTCCGCCGTTCGCGCGCTCTGCGAGGTAGCTCCGCAGGTCGGGCACGTCGCGCAGCGCGCGCTCGAGGCCGAGCGCCTGCAAGGCGCTGCGGCGCTGCCCGAGCAAGCTCCCCGCCCGCGTCGCGAGATCAGCGTCCTCGGTCTGCGCGAACTGCATCACGAGCGCGCGCGAGAGCAGCCCGAGAAACACGACGTCGCGCACGAGCAGACGCCGCTGCTCGCTGGCGAGCTCGCCGCCGATCTCGGCCAGGAGACGCTGCTCCTCGTCAGCCGCGGCAGCAGCGAGCGCCACCACGGCAGGGCGGAAGGGGCCGCTGCGGCTCCGCAGGGCGCGGAGGTCGGCGGGCAAGATGACGGCAGCACGGCGTACGAGATCCCAGCTCCTGCGCACACCCTCGGCGTCACGCGCGCGCCACTCGTCGGTGCCCACCTTCGGGCCGGGGCGACGCTTGCGACTCGGGCCGGGGGGGCGGCGCTTGCGGTTCACGAGCGCCCCCTCTCCGGACGTTGCGGGAGGGTGCTACGCCCGGCGCGGCGAGTTTCCTCGTCGTCACGCGGGGTTAGGCGAAGGCTTCCGAAAGGCAGCTCGACCTGTAGCTCGTGCCCAACCGCGGCACGCGGAGCGAACGCATGCCAGTCGGCCGGCGGATCGAGCGGGGCGAGTCGACGTGTGCGCGTTGCGCCCCGAACCGCGAGCTCGAGCTGCCCGGGCGGCTGCGTCTCGTGATTCCCCGATCGCCGAGCCGTTCCCGTCGCGCGTGCTGCGCTCGGCGCGCCAGCGCCGGCAGCGCGGCGCTGACGGGGGTCATCGGGGTAGTAGCTGCCCTGCTCTGTTCTGCTTCTTATAGGGGCAGCTGGGGCAGCTCTTCGGTGGCTGTCCACTTGGGGCAGTCGGGGCAGCTGGGGCAGCTGCTTCACGGCACATCCTCCTCGCCGTCGCCGGTCTCGTTCGGCGCGACCCAGACGAACTCCTGCGGCGCTGTCTTCCCGGTCCCGCGCTGGCGCCACCAGACCGGGGCGGCGCGCTTCTTCGCGCTCGCGCTGGCGTCGAAGTGGAACGCGAGGTCCCGCTTGAGAGCGTTCATGAACTCGTCGCCGGCCGAACTGCTCACGCCTGAGATCAGCCCGGCGGCCTTCGCCGCGTCGATCAGCTGGCGGCCGCTCGTGAACCGCGGTCGGCCCTGGTCGTCGCGGTCGCCGTGGACCTCGAAGAGCTCGCGCACCCGCTCCCGGTCGAGCCCCTGCCCCTCGAGCGCCGTGCAGCGCACGACTCCCGCGCCCCGGGAGCCGTCGGTCAGGCGGGGCCTCATGTAGTGGAGCGGCTCGTCCCAGGAGCCGAAGTGGCTGTCGACGTCCATCTGCCAGCGGCCGCCGTCCTCCCGCTGGGTCCGTTGCAGGTGCAGGATCGTGCGGGCCGCGCCGCCCTTCACGACGGCCCCGAGCGCGGAGTGGGCGGCGATCCCGCTCCCGAGGGCGCCCTTCGGAACGTGGTCGAGGGTCAGCGTCGCCGCGTCCGTCACGGTCGCGAGCCTCGCGATCCTCGCGAAGACGGGCCCCATCTCGCCGTTGTCCGACGGGTCGAGGCCCGGAATGAACTTGTAGAGCGTGTCGAGGATCAGCAGCACCGCGCCGAGGCGCTTCACGAGCTCGGCCAGGCGATCGCCGTCGGAGTCGCCGAGCAACGTCACCACGACGTCCCGCTTACGGGTCGGAGCGACGAGGTGGAAGTCGCGACCGATCTCCGGCATCGGCACGCTTGCGTCGCTCGAGATCGCCTCCATCCGCCGGCGCATCATCGCCGCGGTCATCTCGAGGCAGCAGTAGACGACGATCCCGCGCCGCGCGGGGAGCCCGAGAAACGGGGCTCCGGTTGCGACGCACATCGCGAGCTGCGCCGCGAAGTAGCTCTTCCCCGTCTTCGAGCCGCCGTTGCAGTTGGCGGAGCTCCCCCGGTGCAGCAGCCCTTCGACGATCGCTTCGGGGATCTCGTCGGTCTCGAACTCAGCCCGCGACAGCACCTCGATCGGACGCAGCTCCGCCTTCCGGCCGCCCGCGAGATCGACGAACTCCGCGAGCGTCCGCCAGCGCTTCCCGCACTTCGCGCTCGAGCAGTGCCCGTGTCCGTCAGCCCACACGACGGCGCTCCCGCCGCGGGCCCTCTTCGGCTGGGCGTCATGCAGCGGGCAGGCGAACGCGATGCGCGCGCGGTCGGCGACGGCAGCGTCGAGGAAGACGGTCGCCTCGAGTCGGAGCCCCAGCTCCGCGAGCTCGTCGAGGATCCATGCGCAGGGGTGGTCGCCCGGGGCGTCGGTGCGCTCCGCGGACGCGGCCGACACCGCCGGCACCCGATCGGCCGGCGACCGATGCTCGGCCAGGTCGCGCAGGAAGGCCGCGAGATCCGCGGCTTCCACCGGCAGGAGATCACCGGCTTCGTCGAGGGTGTGGAAGCGCGTGAACGGCGAGCGGTCGAGCCCGCACAGCGGGAGGTAGGTCCCGTTGCCGGTGTCCTCGATTTGCTCCTGCCGCGGGCAGACGAGATCGGCTTCGTCTCGAGCTCCGGCTTCGAGCGCGATTCCGCGCAGCAGCGCGCGCACGTCGCGGGCCGGCGCCGCGCGGTCGAAGAAGATCCAGACGTGCCAGCCCTTGCCGCGCGATCGCTCCGGCACCGCGCGCAGGCCGCGCAGCGCGAGCGCCTGGACGATCGCGTCCACCATCGCGCAGGCCTCGGCGTCGTCCGGGTCGATGCTCCAGCTCTTGAAGTCGAGATCGACCGCGGCCCAGCTCACCCGCTCGGAATCGACGAAGGGAACGGCTCCGATGCGCGCGCGGCCGCGGACGTGATCGAGAAGCACCTCCGCGGTCAGCGGCCCGCGCCGGGTCGCATCGTCGCGCAGGTGCGCCCGGGGGCTCGACCCCCGGAAGAGCTCCGCCAGGAGCTCCGCGCGACGCTCGGCGCCAAGATCGTGCACGCGCGCGCCGGCATCGAGAGCGGTCACGCAGCCCCTCGCTCGAGCGGCTCGCGCATGGGGCGCTCGTGGTCGAGCGCGCAGCGCTCCGGGTCTGCGCCGCCCCCCGTCTCGGACCCGTCGGTCGGCGGCACGAGCTCGCGCCATACGAGGTCCGCGACGAGGCGCCCGAGGGCCTCGGCGAACGCGCGGCGGCGGGCGGCGAGCGCCATCAGGCCGGCTCACCCACGGTCGTTTTCGGGGGAGTGGACGAGGCGCACGGGGGGCTCGAGGCGCGCCAGCTCGCGCCGGCGTTCCGTTGCGAGGCGCTCGCGAGCAACCTCGATCAGATCGCTGTCATGGATTCTGCCGAGGAGCCTGGGATGCCCGTCGGTCCAGTCGATGAGTGCCAGGTCGATCGCGCCCATGTCGGATGGCTCCTCCTCATAGAGAAAGAGCCATCGGCTTGGCGCGATCCTTTACAAGCGGGTGCGGATTCTGGCGCGGAGCCGATAGAGCTGGGAGGCGGCCGTGCCCGGGGCTATTCCACAACGCTCGGCAGCCGCCTCCCAGGTCGGCTCTAAGCCCTCCTCGCCCTCCCGAGCGAGATCAAGGAAGGCATCGAGTAGCTTGCGCTGCGCGGCCGTGGAGACCTCGAGAATCGCTTCGACGCGGCGGGCCTTCTGCTCGCGGTCAGCTTCCTGCTCGCTGAGGAGCTCAATCTCCGCGTCGACCGCGCCGGCGGCGGTCGGGTCCTCGAGTGGAACCACTGTGACGGGGACCTCCTGCGTTTCCTCCCCCGCGCCTTCGGCAGCGGGTGCGCGCTTGACTCGGAGCCCTTCATCGGACTTGAGCAAGCGCACCGCCTGATTTCGCACGGACACTTCGAAGAGCGCGAGCCGGTCCCTCACCCGCCTGCCGCGGCCGATCTCGCGTTCGACCACCATCAGCGCCGCGGTGAGCAAGGCCGCCTCCACGTCGCGTCGCGGCACTCCGTAGCGGCGCGCTAGCCGGGCGGGGAGGCTCTCCGAAAGCAGCACTTCGAACAGGGCCCGTCGGCAGAGTCCATCAGCACCGGCATGGGCCGCAGCGTAGAAGATCGAGAACGCGAAACCGGCGAGGACCCAACGCGGATCGGTAGGCGCCGCGGCGTCGAGCTCGCCGCCGGGCCTAATCTCGTCCCGGAGGTGATGGAGCAGCATGCGGCACACGAGGGGCGGGTAGCCTTCAAGGGCCGACTCGTAGCCCTGCATCCGCGCCTCGATGGCGGGGTCGTTCGGAGCGCTGGCGGCCTCTCGTTCCTTCTCGTCGAGCGTCTCCTCGAGCGCGAGCGTGAGGGGGTTCCTCATCGTTCGACCCACGCGAAGCGTCGCCTTAGGCCGTTGAGATGGGTCCGGGGCAACCGCCCATCGTGCTGAAGCCGTCCAACCACGATGCCCGGAGAGACTCCGATGCTCGTTGCAAACTTGCAGATGGAAGTCTGCCCAAGGCGTTCGCGCTCGACGAAGTCAGAGTAGCTATCCCGAGGGATCAGCGTTTCAGCGGAAAAGGTGTTCGCTTCGCCTTCGCGAGGGTCGGCAACGATGTGGTTGAAATCGACGAATCGAGATCTCTTGCCGTGAAGGAGAATATGCCCGAGCTCGTGGAAGAACGAGAACCAGAACACGTCTTCGTAGGGGTATCGAAGGCTCAACTGAATCAGCGCGCGCGTCGGACTCACCCATCTGGCAGCGCCGTTCGCAAAGGTCCTCGGTAGGTGAGGAACGAATACCAGCGCCACTCCCGCCGATGCGCAAAGCCTAACCAGGGCGTCCTCAAATTCCTCAGGAGGCTTCAAGGTGAGAGATCTCATCCCAGGAAGTGACGACCGAAGAGCGCGCTCGTCAAAAGGAGCCGTCTTGATGAGACTTGCCTCGATGTCTCCCCTGCGCAGCCAAGCGGCCAGGGCGCCCGGTGAGACGCGCCCGCGATTCGCCACGCGGTAGGCGGTCTCGTCATTGAGTGCGACAAGGTCAAGGTTCGCAACACCGAAAAACTTCAGTAGCTCCTTAACCCTCTCCGTCCTCACTCGAGTTTCTGCAACCCAACTGCGTGTGGCCATCTCGGCGTAAGGAAACTCCTCGGCCAAAGAGGCTTGAGCCTCCAATGCCCGCTCGGCTTCAATCGCCGCAAGAGTCTCTCGATACTGCTTCTCAAGGTTGTTCCAGAACGCGGCAGGAATCCCAAGCACGCTCTCGAGCTGAATCGCGGTTTCTGGCGTAATCTGGGCCTTGCCCTGAACAATCTCGTTAATCGTCTTCTGCGGCCGACCCATCCGACGGGCAAGCTCCGCCTGCGGGAGATCGATCGCGTCCAGAGTCTCGCGAAGAGTCTCGCCAGGCGGAATCGCAATATCGCTCAGGAGTCGACGGTGCTGCGCGTCAACCATGGTAATCCACGACGTCGATGATCAGTATCTCAGTCACCTTGCCTGGATCCTCACCGCTTGAGGAGGAGGGTTCGAAGATCAGTCGGTACGGTTGCTCCAGGTCAACAGCGAAACGTCCTTGCTCAGGGCCCTTCAAGGGATGGCAGCGCGCTCCGGGAATTCTGAACAGGTCGGCCATAGTTGGAGCTGCCTGAATCTCGTTGATCCGCCTCACGTAGAGACGCCCGCAAACTACTCCCCACTTCCTTGCCGCCTCTCGATTCTCGCGGAAGCACTTCTCGAGTTTTCGGGTCCGGAACCTCACATCCACGGGGAGAGCTCCAGAAGAGCAGCGATGAGCCGGGAGGGGGGATTACGGCACGCATCGTAGGGCGGCTCGGCCTGATCCGGTAAATAGTATTAACCCATTAGGTTAATAGCCGCAAGCCCCAGCCCTGGGGGGGGCGCGGTTCCCGCTACGCGGCCCGCGCCGGAACCTGCCCGGCGATGGGAAGCGCTAGCGGCGCCGGCAGTCGGCAGTATCGGGCGTTGCAGCCCCCCGCTACCAACCGAATGCGTCCGGGGTGCTTGCGACCCCGGACGCTCCATTTTCAGGTCCACGCTGAGCCAAGCGGTCCCCTCGACGTGGAAGCCGCGCTCGGGGTCCGCGCCCACGCGCAGCCGCTCGCCCCGGAGTAGCTCCACCAGGGCCCGGCGTGCGCGCTCGGGATCGGCTCCCAGGGCGGCGCCGAGCTCGCTCAGCTGCTCGGCGAGCATCGGCCGCAGGGCCTCGGGGTCGACCTCCGCCTCCATCGCGCGAAGGTCGGCGACGAGGCGTGCCCGCTCGGCCTTGAGCGCCGCCAGGTGCGCGGCGATCTCGTCGAGCCCCTCCACACGCATGGCCAGGGCGACCAGGCGCTCGATCTCCTGCGGTAGCTCGGCCAGCCGGGCTTGCTTCGCGCCGAGGCCCGGGTCGGCGCGGCGCTGTTGCACGAGCGCTACCGCGCGCTCGACCACGTAGGCTACGGCGTTGGGCACGAGCACCTGGGTTCGGATGGCGCCGAGGACGCGGGCCTCGAGTTCCGGGTAGCGGATGCGGAGCGTGCTGGCGCAGACCCCGCGGTCGCGGCTCCACGAGCACGCGAAGGTGTCGGCCGTCGTGGTGCAGAAGGCGCCGCCGCAGCTCTCACAGGCGAGAAAGCCCGCCAGCAGGCGCCGCGCCCGCGGGCTGCGCGCGGGGCCGGCCGGAATGCAGCCGGTGGGGCTCTGGGTGCAGGGCTGCATCGCGCCGCGGCGCTCGGCGATGCGCTCCTGCACGGCGGCCCACAGCCCCTTTTCCACGATGCGCCACGCCTCGTCCTGCTGGCGCAGCCACTCGGACTCCGGGCGCTCGACCCGCCGCCGGGCGCCATGGCGGGGCTTCACCCAGCGGCTGCGGTTCCAGATCAGCTCGCCCCCGTACAGCGGGTTCCGCAGCATCTCGCGGATGGCGTTCGGGGACCAGGACCGCGGGCGGTGCTTCTGATGTCCCCGAGGCCGCGGGGTGGGCACGCCCTCGGCGTTCAGGCGCTTCGCGATGACTTTGATGCCGTCGCCGCTGGCGTAGCGGGCGAAGATGCCGCGCACGACGTCGGCCTCGGCCTCGTGCACCACGATCCGCGAGCCCTGCCCTTCCCCGATCCGCTCGGTCCGGTAGCCGTAGGGAACGGCACCGGCCGCCAGCTTGCGTTCGACGCGACCGAGGAGCCCGCGGTGGGTGTTCGCGCGGATCTTCTTCCGCTCCTCGGCGTTCATCACGCCACCGATCTGGGAGGCGAGCGACGCGAGCGGCTGGCTGGCCATCACGTCGTAGCCCTCGCGCTCGTGCTCCTCCAGGAGGTTGAGCACCCAGCCGAAGTCCTCCAGGTTGCGGGCGATGCGGCTGCCGTCCCAACACAGCAGCACGTCCCACGCATCGATGCTGGCCATGAGGCGCAGCAGACCCGGGCGGTTGTGGCGGGATGCGCCGGAGATCCCCGCGTCCTGCTCGACGAGCACCACCTGGAGCGCGTGGCGCGCGGCGTACGCGCGGCAACGGGTGATCTGGTCCGCCGGTGAGTCGGCCGACTGCATGTCGGTCGACATGCGAGCGTAGATGGCGGCGCGGGTGCTCATTTCGCGTTGGCCTCGGGCATCGTATCACGCGCGAGGTCCCGCAGGACGGCCTCCGCGAGCAGCTCCGCCAGCGCGTCCAGGAAGGGCCGATGCTCAGGCGATGGCAGCCGGACTGAAGGGGAACATGGCGATGATGGGGATGGCGACGCCCTCGACTGCGAAACGACCGCCGCGGGGCGCCCGTTGCTGTTCGACCTTGCGGGCCTACGGGCCACGGCTGCTCCCTGGCGTGGAACCGGAGCCGTCGAACGCAAGATCGGAGGCGGCCGGAGTATCCGAGTCGGCAACCCGGCGCGGGCTCGATCGAGGCGGAATCGTCCGTCGCGACCACGGTGGACGGGGCCGCCTCGCTCCTGGACGATGTGGAGCACTCGCTGCATAGTCGCAGCAATATCAGGCAAAGCGCTCATCGGTTGTCTCCATGTCGTGAGTGGCCCGAGCGACGGTTGGGTGAAGGCAACTGTCCTCCTCATGGAAGCAAGGTTCTGACATCACGGGCGGTGTGCAACTGCGCGGGTAACGTGCTGACTTTGCCCACACCTCCAGGTAACTGGGGGGTTGGATGGGTGTCCTATAGGTCCGTCCGCGGACAGTGGAGTTGATCACTGCGATCGCCTGCCCGTCACTTGCGGATTCCTAAAGCGGCCTGCGCACGAGTCCTCGCGTCGGGATCGGAGTGATGGCCACGACCAGGATCGAGATGGCCTTCGGGGCGAGGTCCTTGCCGAGGGGCTGGCGACGGCCTGTCGGCCGAGGATGAGCCCGATCGAATCGACGAGCCCGGTGCGGAGGCTATTCCGAACCCGCGTTACCCCCACGAAACCCGGAAGAGCCTCTCACTTCTCGGAGTGTCTACCGACCGGCGTCGTCTCCACGGATCCTGCGCTGTCCAGCATTGCCTTCATCTGTTGAGCAGCTCGGGGGTGGATCTGGAACACGTACTTGATCTTGCCGATCAGGCTTCGTCGCTGATCGTCAGTGCAGCCGTATCGGCGCGCTCGACGAATAGCCGAGGCTAGCCTGCGCCGATACGCCTTTGAAACGCTCAGATTGGTGTTCAGGTTGAGGCCCAGGAACATTCGCCGGACGTTTCGCGGCAGAGGAGTTGCACGCCTAAGCTTGAGGCCAATGGCCGCCAGCTGAGCGGTGTAGAGCTGCGCGATTGCTTCGACCGCCTCGCGAGATTCTCCGCTGATGCCAACGTTGTCAGACCAGCGCGAGACGGACACGCCTTGCAGCCGGGCCACTTCGAACACCACGGCGTCGATGTCACGAAACATAAGATCCGCAAGGGCCGGGGATGTCGGTGCTCCCTGTACGAGCCAGCCGTCTAGGGTGGTCAATCCAAGAACAGTCTCCCGCACATTCGGGGTCACGCAGTGTCGATCGAGCCGGTGCGCAATGCGATCCTCGGCAATCGACGAGTAGCAGTTCTGCACGTCGAGGCTGAGAAACCAGGGCCTCCCGACGTGTATGGCTGCCGTCAGTTCTGGCGTCGACCGCTGCAGCGGGGATTGAGGTGTAACCCTCCGGAGATCGGCGAGGAGCCTCCGTTGGACAGCGCGCAGGAGTGGATGCGGTGCGTAATACACACGTCGTCCGCCATTCTCCTTCCTCTTGCTCCGTCGGACGTACCAGCCTTCAGGGTCGGTCCGGATCTCGCGGACGATCTCATGCCATAGCGCTGGGTGAACTCCAAGGGGCGAGCCCCCGGCTAAAGTGCCTCTCTCGACGCCGAGGCCCGGGCTCGTTTCGAACCCGTCGTGGCCGGTTCTAGCTCCGCGTACTGCGGGGGCAGGCTGCGCAAGCCTCGGCGTCGAGGCACCGTGTACGTATTGGAACAGATCCCATAGGTGCTCTAGTAGCTCCCATAGGGGCTGGAGGAAGGCGTGTACTCGGTTCCGCCTTCGACCCGTCGACCTCTCCGGGGAACAGCCTTCCGTTTTCGGAGGACCTTCCCTTTCGCGGCTGACGTCTCCGTGGTGGGAAGTGCCCGCCCTTGCCCGGCCGGAGCCCGAGATCGGGCTCCCCCTTCCCGAACTGTCCCCTCGGCCGGATTCGGCTCGGGGGTTTTCTACCTGCAAGCGAGCCGCGCGGGCTCGTCGCCGGGAGAACTTATCCGCGCGGTCGCGGAGGAACGCTTCCGCGCGATCGAAATCGTTGGCGTAGTCTCGGGAGTGTGCTCCTGCCCGGAAGTCGAGGCAGATCTCCACCAGAGCCCCTGGGTCGTCCCCGACGCCGGTATCCGCTTTCGCCTGGTCGAGGGCGGTCTCGACCGTCGCCACCTGGTCAGGGAACAAGGGGACTCCAAACGCTGTCCTCTTCGTTCCAGCGGGCTCCTCACGCCCCCGCCGCGTGCAACCGTGCCCTGAGTGGTAGTCGAGGCACAGCCGTTCCAGCGCATGTCCCCGTGAGGGGCGCGGCATCTCGGCCTGAATCAGGGCCAGGGTATGGACGACGATCTTCCGCTGCCCCGGCGTCAGCTGGAATACCAGCGGCGAACCATTTGCGTTCCCGGGTTCTTCCCCGCCGGCCTTGGTGTCACTCGGCATGGTCATCGGCCTTGGCAGATTTCGCGGCCGCCTGGGCGCGCCGCGCGTGCAGCCAGTCGAGCTCGGCGGGAGAGAGCCTGACCCAAGCTCCGTCGCTGACCCGCCCACGCGCTTTGGCCTCGACGAGGTCTGCCTTCGCGGAGTGATAAAGCACCCATCGAACGTACACGCTGACGCTGCGGCGCGGGTCCAGCTCGGCGATTCGCCGGAGCGTCGCCAGCTCTCCCTCGGTCATCCGAATCTCAAGCCGTTTGCTCTTGCTCATCTGCCCTCTCTTGCAAAATCCTGCACAGTTGTACGTACGACGGAATGTGTGCCGTCCCGTCGTCGCCGTCTCGCCTCGCCGCTTCCGGATTCGGGCGCCGCGGGAGACCCCTTGGACCTGATCTCGAGCTCGCAACCAGTCGTGTGGCAGCGCGTCTGTCGCCGCGAGGTCTGTTCAAGGATCTTCATAGGCCGGGAAAATAGAGAGCGATTCGAGCGGCGCCCGGGACAAATGGGTGGCGTGATGTCCCGTCGAGGAGGACTGATGTCCCCGGCGCGCTCGGAAGGTTGTGTGAAGAGGCCCGACCTGCGCGGACGCCGTCGACCCTTGGGTGTCGACGAGCGTTCAGAAAGCGCCGCCGCGTGCTTAGCTCTCGTCCGGATTCTCAGCTGCGTAGGGCAGGTTCCTAAGCGCAGGAAGGCGCCTTGCCTGAGAGGCGCGCTGCTTCACCAGCCGCTTCCGATCGCTTCGTATGCGCTGGAGGTACTTGAGGCACGCCGCTGCGGACCGAAATCGGAAGTGTTCTACGAGAACCTTGATTGCCTCCCAGGGCTCGAGGGGGCAGTGATCTACGACCCGCAAACTCTCTTCATCAGCGAAGTCGACGTACTCGTTCGCGATCTGCACTTGCCCCTGCCCATGGGTCAGCTCGTGGTAGGCCCAAGCGACTTCACGCCTCGGGTATTTTCGCCGTCGGCCTCCAGGACCCTTGATGAGCCAGCCCATGTGACGAGCCGCCTTCTTGAATCGACCAGGTCCGGCCTCGTTCCGAACGATGCGGTGGGCGCCCCGGACTCGACGCTGAATCGCTTCCAGTTGTCTGCGGAGCACTGGAGCGTCGAGCGCTTCGCTCAAAGCCGCTTCCAGGAACCTCGCGTCGTCGCGCGAGAACGAGATGACCTCGGTCCCCTTCGAGGTTTCAGACCAGTCCTGGATCTTCTGGATCAGTCGCCGGATCCGCTCAATCAAGAGTTCATCGGAATAGAATCCCCGTCGCAGGAATCGGGCCATACCGCGGATAAATCGGTCGTCACGTACGGATCCTGGAGCCCCGCGTGAGGCTCCAGAGGCCGCACCGGTACACGACACCGGATAGAGTGACCTCTCCTGAGGCGGCCTCCCCCTGGCCGCGCAGGCGGAGTCCTCTACTCCGTCGCCAGCGCCCGGACCACGGTCGAGGCACCTACGCCGAGCAGCCGAGCGATTTCCCGGAACGACTTGCCCGACCGGCGGAGGCGCACGGCGCGGGCGTTGGCCCTCTCGTCCAGGGCCCGGGGGCGACCGGGATGGCGGCCCCGTCGGCGGGCTGCGGCGAGCCCCGCCACCGTGCGCTCGCGGATGAGATCTCGCTCGAACTCAGCTAGAGCGGCCAGCACGTGGAAGGTGAGCTTGCCCGTGGGTGTGCTCGTGTCGATCGCCTGATCGCGGACGACCAGGTCGACGCCGAGCGCCTCCAGCTCGCTGGCCACCGTCACGAGGTGTCGTACGGAGCGTGCCAGCCGATCGAGCTTGGCGACCACGACCATGTCCAGGTCGCGGCGGCCGGCCGCCGACAGCATCCGGTCGAGCGCAGGCCGGCGGTCCTTCGCCCCGCTCACCCCATGGTCCACGTACTCTCCTACGATTCTCAGGCCGCGGGCCCCGGCGTACTCGCGCAGGGGATGGAGCTGCGCCTCGGGGTTCTGCTCCGTGGTGCTGACCCTGCAGTAGAGCGCGACGCGGCGCATGCTGGTGGCCTCCTCTGGCCTGGGGCCTCGACGACATCAACGAGGCTTCGTGGGGTCGCTTGTGAGCTCATTTCTCAGCTCGTCAGGGGTTATGGGATGGGGGCGGACAGAAGATCCGCGGAGTGGGCGGAGGAGGTCGCGGGCGGCCGGGGTGACGACCTCGCGCGGGCCCCGGCGCGAAGGCACCACGCCCAGAACCCGTCGGCGGGCGTGGTCGAGTAACTCCGTGTTCGCCCGCAGCAGCTCAATGGCCGGCTCGTGGAACTCCGGCCGCAGGCCCGCCCACGCGAGCCCGCCCGCCCGTCGCGCCTGCCATCGCAGCTCTCTGCTCCCCGGGAATACCAACCGGCGATCGCAGCTGTCCGTCTCCACGCACCAGAGCAGCTCACCCGCCGCCTCCCAGAGGCGACGCTCGGAAACCCCGCCCGATCGCAGCAGGCTCGCGAGCGTCGGCGCAGCTGCGACCAGGTAGGCGAGCGCTCGCCGTCCCTCCCGGACGTGCACGTCGAAGCACTCGGCCGGCCAGCCGTCGATGGGGTCGTACTGCTCGAAACGGTCGCGCTCGACGCGCACGTCGGCGTGGGCCGCCATCTGCGCCACGATGCCGAGGCCAAGCGGGAGCACCCCGGTGCGGCCGCCCCACGCGGCCCGCATGAGCGTTGCGACCCGGTGGTTCGGGGCGACCGCTTCGATCACGGCCTCGAGGTCGGGGCGGGCTTTCCCCGGCCGCATGTCAGCCGACTCGCGCGCTGCCGGGCCTGACAGCTGCCACGCAGCGATCGCACGAGACACTGGATCCCGACTCGTCGCGATCACATCGACGAGCTCGCGGGCCGTAGCCTGCGACGCCCACTGCCGCTCCGCGGCCCGCTGGGGATCGAATCCGGCGGTCACGACTAAGTCGCAGCCCGACCGGTCCTTCACCCCGCTCGCAAGCTCTTCCACCAGCCGCAACACGACCTCGATCGTGCCGCCGACTCGCTTGCGCCATGCTGCGTTCTTCAGCGCCCAGATCGTCGCCTCGGCGGCGTCGAGGTTGCCGAGGCCGACGTCTTCCAAGGCGATCACGGGCAGGCGGCGGACGAGGTAGGGCGGATCGAGCTGGAGCAACGCGCGGGCCATCGTGAGCGCGGTCATGACCTTGCCGCGGCGGATGGACTTTTGGAGGGCCGAGCTGGCCCGCCACTTGTGACCCGGAGAGATCGTCCGCTCGTCGAAGGCGCGGAGAGGCTCGGCCATCCGTCGCTCTAGCCGGGCGCGAATCTCATCGCCGGCTTCGCCCCACCGACGACTCACCCCGATGCTCCCGGGTCGAACAGCTCGGCGCACGTCTCGCGTAGGCTGCAATAGCCGCGCTCGACCACGATCACGTGATCCAGAACCCGGATCCCGAGGATCTCACCGACCCGGGCCAGGCGAACCGTGACCTCGCGATCTTCGCTGCTGGGTGTCGGGTCCCCGCTCGGGTGGCTGTGGGCGAGGACGATCGCGACGGCCCCCAGTCCGACGGCGGCCTGGAAGACCTCGCGGGGGTGCACGAGCGACGCCGTAGCGGTGCCGACACTGACGATTTGGTAGGCGACCGGTCGATGACGCCCGTCCAGCAGGATGGCGACAAAGTGCTCCCGCGCGTCGTTCGCCAAGAGCTGCCGGACGAAGCGGGTGACGGCAGCCGGGCTCTGCATCGCCTCCGCGATCCGCCGGGGCCTACCGCGGTAGCTCACCCGCGCTTCCCGAACCGTCCTGGTGGATGTGCTCGTCGCTGTCTCGTCAAGTCGCTGGACCAGAGGAGCACCCGCGTTGAATTCTAGACGTACGCTCAACTGTGTCGATCTAACAGTCAAGGCTAATGCGACAAGCCTGCGAGCCTACCCGCCGCTCTCGTGGGGAGGTTGACGCCTGCTCCCCTCGAGAGTAGATTCCGCGCGTCTGCCCCCTGACTCTTTTGGGGGACAGATGTCTTCGAAAATCGTTCGAATCGCCGCGGCTCTCCTTGCCACCGCACTCTTCGCCCGGACATCCAGTGCCACCATCATCAACCTCGACGGCACGACCGGTGATCCCGTATCTATCTTCCTTGCTACTGGTATGTATGACATCACTCCCATCGGAGTAGAGGCCGGCGGGCTCTACAACGCGTACGATGGATCCAACGATCACCCCGGCAACTGGGTGCATGCCTACACGATCTCTTCGGAGGAGCTGGGAAGTACCCTCCTCTGGGACGGAACCGTTCACGAATCTGACCTGGAGGCGCTCGCCAACGCGGTCTCCACACAGTTCGCGATTACGTTCGACCAAGAGGTGGCCTTCTTCATTTTCGACACTTCCTATGCCGACAACGATGGCGGTGTGTCACTTCGTCTTCAGCCTGTCCCAGAACCCTCGACACTTATTCTGCTTGCCCTAGGCATTCTCGGCCTTTACATGGTTAGAGCGAGGAGCCACCGGTCAGTCGTCGGCAGGTTCGGAGCGGAGAATGTTGCCCGGAGTCGACTTGGAAGCACCGCGCTTCGGTCAACCTCGACTTCACTGGTCCGTTAGGCAGAGGGTTGGTTGAAGTCCATCGCTGAGCACTCTCGACTCTCCTCGTACCGGGAGGCTCTTCTAGAGCATCTTTTCACGGGAGCACTCCTAAGCGTCCTTTGGCGCACCGGGCCCGTTCGGGCGGAGTTCATGAAGCCGCAGGTCGACGGCGCTGGCTACGACCTCGTCATCGACTCCAACGGTGTCACTCGGCCTATCCAGCTCAAGAGATCCTTCAAGGGCGCAAAGACTGCCTCCCAGAAAGTCATCTTCGGCTCTCCGAGAAGCCAAGCGGATGCGTTGTCTGGATCGTGTTTGAGCCCGAGACCCTTGAACTCGTACCTCTGGTTCGATTCGAAGCCTGGGAAACCGCTCCCGAGTCTCTCGTCCTACAAGATCGCCCGTCACACCAAGGGCAACGCCAAAGGTGAGAAGGCGGAGCGGCCCATGCTGCGAGTCGTGCCCCGAAGCCGCTTCGTTCAGCTGCCCTCAATCGAGGCGGTCCTCGAGCAGCTATTCGGCCCGCCCAAACCGCGCGGGTCGGCCTAACGATCCGCTACAGCGCTGACCGGCCGCTCCTCGGCCTGCCAGGAGTCCGGACGCCGAGTCGTTCGTCGATGCCCGAGCGAGCCGTCGGCTCTGTTCTGAAATGGAGGGTTTGTGGCCCAGGCTTGGACCGGCTGCGAGCTTGAGGTGGGAAGGGGGGTTGTAGACCCTAAGGTCCCACTTTCCGCACTTGTCCGGCGCGATTTCTCCCCCCGACGGTCGGCTGGCAACCGTCGCTAGAGGTGGCGGAAGGCGCTCGGGGGGATTTCGAGCAGGTCGAGGATC
>Ga0214473_10001723_pt1 | contig 28172 bp, 30 predicted proteins | sample RVTome_7_FD_203509 | JGI IMG/M metagenome (GOLD analysis project Ga0214473, IMG submission 203509) | Soil microbial communities from uranium-contaminated site in the Upper Colorado River Basin, Wyoming, United States - RVT98D197 | ecosystem: Environmental > Terrestrial > Soil > Contaminated >...
TATTTATTGCCAAGGAACTCTGGATTAAATGTATCACGAATCCAGTAGTCGAAACCGTTGCCGCTTTTATATACCCTGTCGGCGTCAAAATAGGATTGCAAAGAGCCTCCATCGTAATATATGATCAAATTCTCGGCGAAAGATACCCCTGTCCACAAGAAAACTATCATCATAGTCAGTACGATAACTTTTTTCATTCGATTTTCACCTCCTATTACGCTTGAAAAGACCTTTTCCGAATAATACACCGGATGATAAAAAAGGCATAGGCCATTTTTTAAGGGATGGAGCAGGAACGAAAAAGTGGCCTATCCCCTATCCACACCCCCAAGACAATGGGATCAGAACTTTGTTAAATGTCAAGACGCGTTACTGATCCTCTTCCGGGTTAGGCGCTGCCCCCAAGATGTTTACGCAAAACTCTGTGGCGGTGCTCGAAGACCCGCCCTATGAACCAGCCGACCAAGCGCGGCGCCCACCGCGGGAGAAACGTCAAACGATCAACCAGAAGAACCGCCGAGGGATCAGACGGACAGTCGAGAATCCGCCGCTCGTGTCGCCATAACTTCATCGACCTCATGGGAGACTCCTCGATGAACCCGCGACCATCGACGAGTTCGATCAACGTGAGATCTGAATAATCAAAGGGAAGAATGCCGAAGAGAAAAACATAACTGCGAAAGAGACGAATTCCGGGCTTCACGTCGAGGTCGGTTACGTTGCGGATATGCCTGGGGGCGGTCATTCTGAAAAAGGGCCACATCTCAGCGGAGATGCCATCCCAGGATGTGATCCAGGCCCAGACGCGCTCACGGGGACTAGACAGCTTCGATTCGAACCGCAACGTGATCGCCATACACCTCCTTGGTGACACTTAACCAATTAATATACGAATTTCCCGTTTGGTCTGGACATGGATACACTCTAGCACAAGTTAAGAAAAGCATAAAGGGGGACAGGTTGTTTTTTAAGGGATGGAATAGGGCTGGAAAAGTGTTCTATCTTCATTCTCTGCCGTCTAAGACAATGAGATCAGGATTTAGGCAATGTCAAGGTGCGCCCCTGATCCCCCCGTCAATGGCAATCCTCGCAGACCTCTCCTCGCCATGCCTCGAAGCCCTCCCGGGCAATGATCGGCACCATGATCAGGGCGGCTACTGGATCGGCCCACCACCACCCAAACAGGGCGTTCAAGGCCAGCCCTCCAAGCAATATGGCCGATAGGTACGCGCATAGATCGGTTTGGCGGGAGTCGGCTACCAGGGCATGGCTGCCTAGGTCGGCTGCGACCTTACGCTTGGCCCGCGCCAGCAACGGCATCACGATCAGGGAAACAGCTGCCAACACGATGCCGGCAATACTTGTCTCCGGCGTCTCGCTTGTAACCAATGACTTTACAGCCTCGAAGCAGACATAGGCGGCTAACAGGAAAAAGCTGCCACCGACCAATCTGAGGGCGAGCCGCTCGCGGCTTTCGTCGTGCGCAGGCGAGGCGAGCCGCCACAGCAGGATTGCCCCGGACGTGCATTCGATGAGTGAGTCCACCCCGAAGCCGACAAGTGCGATGCTGCCGGCCAGCCATCCGGCGCCGATCGCAACAGCGGCCTCCAGCATGTTCCAGCCGAGGGTGAAATATTCGAGCCTCCGCCCGCGCCGGAGATGATGCGCGCGTTCGGTATTGGTGCAGGAGGAGCATTCAGCAGTCTTGTTCATAAAGTCAATGAAATCAGAACTTTGTCCCGTGTCAAACCGCAACCCCTAATCCTTTTCCTTCGTCCTCGCTTGCCGAATCATTGCTACCGGAAGCCACAACAGGCGCCAGTTGGCGATGTCGAGCAAAGGGATAATCAGCGTCAAGCCTTTGTCCTCGTGTGGATAAATGATGTAGGAAAGAGCGGCAAGGATGAAGGACACGATGGGAACGGTGGAATGATGATGAGCAATCCCGTGCCTTTTATTCCTCATATTGCCAATCACAGAACGCCAGTTCATCGCGACGATGCATAGCGCAAAGACCAGGATAATAATCGCGATAATAAGCCGGGCAGTGGTCATGTTATTTCACCTCATATTTAAGATTTGAATTTTCCGCTTAAATTATAGCACATGATAGGGGGCTGGTCTCAAAGTTCGCAGGTACTAAGGGCAGGACTTTTCCCCAAGTCAAGGCGCGACCCCGCTGTTCTACTTTATTTCCTGAGAACGTTTGTGATCAGTAGCGACTATCAGTCGTTCGCTGGAATGCCTTGTTGTGGTTCATAAATTCTTCTCGATAATCTCCTTGATGTACCTCGGGATGTCTTTCTGAAGTTCCATTGTTCTTCTTTTGAGGCGGTCGTAAACTGAGACTTCTTCACCAGACCACATAATGTCCACCCGGCGCGCTTGTCGCATGGCGATATGGTCATAGTCTTCTGGATAAGCTCAGTAGCATCTCCGGCATATCTCCGGTTTCTTCATCTCTTGCCAGTTGGCACAGTGTTCGCACGACCAAGACTTGGCGCGGTTAGCTGACCCGCAGAGAAGCATGTACGACTTCGGATCATCCATTATCATTTCATCATCTCCGACGACCTCGAATGGAATTCGATGGTCGATCTGAAGAAGCCGCTCTTCAAACTCTTCCAGATAGATAGCGCAACGACATCCGTGAAGATCGATCAATTTCGCCTTGAGCTGCTTGGCGAAGGCGGTTCGGCCTCTAAGCTTTGAGAATCTTGCCTTCTTGGGGTCGCCGAAACGATAAGCCCCGATCTTACGGCCATCACTGCCGGCAACACGGAACATCTCCAATGGAATGCCTTGTTCCTTGACATCCCGAGCTGCCCTCGGAGGATGGTTGTATCCGTACTTCTCTTTCAGTTCCTCAGTTGTGATTTGGCCATGCTTCAGAATATGATCAATTACCGTGCGGGGCCGCTTAGCTGTGACCGCCTTGCACTTCTTCACGAATTCGCGGGGGAGATCCTTCGCTTTCAATTGCGGCTCTCCATAAGGCAGAGTTGCTCTCCTCGTGTGTAGCGATATACTGTCGGGACATTCGCCAGTTCGTCTGCAAGGCTTGGGGATAAATACAATGACTCAATGGTAACATCAACTCTGCCCAAGAGGGTTGCTTGGGTAGACCGGCCTGCATAAAGCTCAATCAGTGTCAGGTTAAGTTCTTCTGGGAGGGTTTTGCCAAAGGTCTTAGCTCCGGTACGGCCATCGTAGCTGACCAGATAGCGAATGCCTTGCTGGTTCAAACCATCGAGTGATTCGACAAATTCGCAGAATTGCACGCTCTGCAAGTATCGCGTGTCTCTGTTGCCACAAACCCCCTGGTATGGAGGGTCCATATAGACAAGGTCAGCCTGTGTGACTTTTTCAAGAATGTCACGGTAGTTCACCGACGTGACTGTTGTCTTTCCCTTCAAATAATATGAGGAGCCAAGAACTTGCTGGTTCATTGTTTCCGGTTGCATTCCCTTTCGTCTGTTGTCTGGACTCTGGTTAAACTCGCCTTGCGAATTGTATCGAACAGAGCCCTTCACACAACGAGCCAGCAGATATAAAAAAAGGTCGGAACGACCAGTGCGATTGAAGTCATCCCTTGCATTGTCATAGAAAGACCTCGGGTCATCTAGTTGCCTCTTCCAGAGTGCTTCATATTGGGAGGCGATTTTTTCTGGTGTTTCGATGATGGCACGCCATAAGTCCATGAGGGGCTTGTTTAGGTCATTGATATGGTAGCGCTTGCCGAGCTTATTCACTGCTGCGGCTATGGTGATAGCAGCCGAACCGGCAAATGGCTCGTACAGCGTCTCGAACTTCTCCGGGAAGTACCGTAGAATATCCGACGCAAGATTTCTCTTGCTGCCTTGGTAGGGTATAGGATGTGGAATTGTTCTTGTCTTCATATTATCTGTTCTTTTCTATACTCTAACTTATGAATAGCTAGAAAATTTTCTATATATTACTAAAGACGGAAATTCTGCCTTTTGTTTTCCGTAATTCAATTATTATATCGTGATAAACTGGAAAGTAAACAGAATTATAAAGAGTGTGAGAGCCTGAAAATTGGTGATAGGTTTGCCGAAGGAGGGGTTTTTCGTGGTGCATTCGGGGTGGGTCATAATAGAGCCATCCCCCGTAAAGACGGGGGATGGCTGGGCTATCTTACGTCCCCATCTCCCACGAGCTAAGATACTTTTCCTGTTCCGGGGTGAGGGTATCAATTGCCACCCCCATGGCCCTGAGCTTGAGCCGGGCGATCTCTTTATCGATATCCATCGGCACGCGGTAGACCTTCTTTTCCAATTTCTTGGCGTTCTTGGCCAGGTACTCGCAGGCCAGGGCCTGGTTGGCAAAGCTCATATCCATAACACTCGAAGGGTGCCCCTCAGCCGCTGCCAGGTTCACCAGCCTGCCCTCTCCCAGGACATTGATCCGTTTGCCCTTGGCGAGGGTATATTCCTCCACAAACTCCCTGACCTTGCGCCGCTTGGTCGCTATCTTTCCCAGCCCTTCCAGATCGAGCTCCACGTTGAAATGGCCGGAGTTGGCCACGATGGCGCCGTCCTTCATCAGCTCAAAGTGCTCCTTCCTGATGACCTTGATATCCCCGGTCAGGGTGACGAAGAAGTCGCCTATGACTGCGGCCTCGGCTATGGGCATGACCCGGTAGCCGTCCATCACGGCCTCCAAGGCACGCAAAGGATCTACCTCGGTGATGATCACGTTGGCACCCATGCCCTGGGCCCGCATGGCCACCCCCCTGCCGCACCACCCGTATCCGCAGACTACGAAGCAGGAGCCGGCCAGCAGGCGGTTGGTGGCCCTGAGGATACCGTCGATGGTGCTCTGGCCGGTGCCGTAGCGGTTGTCGAAGAGGTGCTTGGTGTCGGCGTCGTTCACCGCGATCACCGGGAACATCAGCACCCCTTCTTTCTCCATGCTCCTCAAGCGGATGACGCCGGTAGTGGTCTCCTCGGTGCTCCCGAGGATGCCCTTCACCAGACCCTCCTTGTCTTTGGGAGAGAGCCCGGTAACCCATTCCTTGACCGGTGGCGCGAGCTCATCCAGCCTCCCCCATCCGATCATGTGCAAGGCGGAGACCAAGTCCGCGCCGTCGTCCATGGTGATGGCAGGGCGATGGGCAATGGCCTCCCGGATGTGGCGGTAATAGGTCGCGCCGTCCTCCCCCTTGATGGCGAAGGTCGGTATACCCAGGTCCTCTACGAGCGTCGCAGCTGCGTCATCCTGGGTGCTCAAGGGGTTGGAGGCGCAGAGCACCACCTCCGCGCCGCCGGCCTTCAAGACCTCGGCCAGGTTGGCCGTCTCAGTGGTGATGTGCAGGCAGGCGGATACCCGTATGCCCTTCAAGGGCTTTTCCTTGGCAAAGCGTTCTTTTATTAGCTTTAAGACCGGCATCTCGTGTCCGGCCCACTCGGTCCTCAATTTTCCCTTTTCAGCCAGTTTCTTGTCTTTGATGTCACAGTTCAAGCGCAGTCTCCTCTCAATGCAGTAGTTCTGTCTTTATCTAGGCTACGTAAGAAGATTCAAAGAACCCCGCCCTTGGCGTCCCGCCAAAGGTGGGATCGAATCCTGGAATCCTCGAACCCTTCTTTCCCAAAGCGCCGCGCGCGTCTCCCGCACCTCCCTTTTATTGCAATGGAAACGGGATGCCGCTAAGCGGCAGGGATCAACCCCGCTGTAAGGAATTCTTGTGGCCCAAAGGCCGTAATCAGCGGGGTAGCTTATTTAACGCCTGCTGCTTTTTTCAGGTCATCCACCCTGTGTGTCCGCTCCCAGGTAAACTCCGGCTCGCTTCTGCCGAAGTGGCCGTAGCAGGCTGTCTTTTTATAGATGGGACGCAGGAGATCCAGATACTGGATGATCCGCGCCGGCCTGAAGTCGAATATCTCGTTCACGATCTTGGCCAGCTTATCAGGCGGAATCTTCCCCGTGCCCCTGGTGTCCAGCATGATGGAGACAGGCTCGGCCTTGCCGATGGTGTAGGCGATCTGGATCTCGCATATGTCGGCCAGACCGGCAGCCACGATGTTCTTCGCCACGTGCCGGGCCATATAGGAGCTGCTGCGGTCCACCTTGGATGGGTCCTTGCCGGAGAAGGCGCCGCCGCCGTGCCTCCCCTGCCCGCCATAGGTGTCGACGATGATCTTTCGCCCCGTCATCCCGCAGTCCGCCAAGGGGCCGCCGGTTACGAACCTGCCGGTGGTGTTGATGTAGTATTTGGTATCCTTATCCCTCAGCCTTTCCGGTATAACGTTCTTGATCACCTCCTCGATGATCCCCTCCCTGAGCGTTTCGTTCTTGACGTCGGGCGTGTGCTGGGCGGCGATAACGACAGCGTCCACACGCACCGGTTTCCTGTCGATGTACTGGACAGTCACCTGGGACTTGCCGTCGGGGCGCAGAAAGTCGAGGATATTGTTCTTGCGGACGTAGGCCAGCCGCTTGGTAAGCGAGTGGGCAAAGGCAATGGTCATGGGCATGAGCTCAGGGGTTTCATTACAGGCGTAGCCGACCATGAGACCCTGGTCGCCTGCACCCTGCTCCTCGCTGTTGACCCCCCGGGCAATGTCCGGGGATTGCTGATCGATAGAGGTCATTATCGCGCAGGTCTCCCAATCGAAGCCCATAGCGGAATCGTTATACCCGATCTCCTTGATGGTCTCCCTTACGATCTTGGGCATTTCCACGTAGCACTCCGTGGTGATCTCCCCGGCGATAAAGGCGAGCCCGGTGGTCACGAGGCACTCACAGGCGACCCTGCCCCTGGGGTCATCTTTGATGATGGCATCGAGGATGGCGTCGGAGATCTGATCGGCCACCTTATCGGGATGCCCCTCCGTTACCGACTCGGAGGTGAACAAAAAGTTGGTCATAGCCATGGATATATTCCTCCTTCTTCTTTTATTCCTTACATTGGATGAAGTCCTCTGGAAATCGTTCGGCCATCTTCTTTCGGATGAAGAGCTCGGTTTCTTTAGCGGTGGAGAATTGCAAGACCTCCTTCAGGAGACCTTCGCCCTCGGTGTGGGTAGAGCGCCGCAGGACCTTTTTCACCCGGGGTATGGCAAGGGGGTGCATGCTCAACTCATCGAGCCCCAACCCCAAAAAGATCAGGGTGTAGAGGGGGTCGGCGGCCATCTCGCCGCAGATCCCCACCTCAATGCCCTCCTTATGGGCGATGTCCACCACCCCTTTTATATTGCGCAGGATGGCCGGGTGCAGTGGCTCGTAGAGATAGGATACATGTTCGTTTACCCGATCTATAGCCAGGGAGTACTGGATGAGGTCATTGGTGCCGATGCTGAAGAAATCTGCCTCGCAGGCGAGGATATCGGCGGTGATGGCGGCAGAGGGGATCTCGATCATAACCCCGAGGGGGATATCCGGATCGAAGGCGACCTTCTTGGCCCTCAGCTCATCTTTGGCATCCTCCAGGATAACCTTCACCTGCCGGAGCTCCTCCACCCCGGAGATCATGGGCAGCAGGATCTTGACCTTGCCATAGGTACTGGCCCGCAGGATCCCCCGCAGCTGCGCCTTAAAGATATCCTGCTCCATGAGACAGAACCGAATGGCCCTCAGACCCATGGCCGGGTTCATCTCCTCGGCCAGCTCGATGTGGGAGGCGAACTTATCCCCCCCGAGGTCGAGGGTCCTGATGGTGACGGGGTAGGGGGCAATCTTCTGCACCAGTTGTTTGTAGACCTGGACGTGCTCCTCCTCATCGGGGAGGGTCTTTCTATTCAAGTAGAGGAATTCGGTACGATACAATCCTATCCCCGCGGCTCCGTACTGGATGACGGCGGGGATCTCCTCAATAAGCTCTATATTGGCCTGCAGGGTGAGGTAATATCCGTCCTGGGTCTCAGATGTGAGAGGCGCATACTTGAGCAGCTCCCGCTCGAGATAACGGTAGCGTTGCTGCTTGAGTTGATACGCCTTGATGGTTGCCGGCGAGGGATCGACGACGATGATACCTTCGGTGCCATCGATGATGATCGTTTCTCCCCCTGCCACATAGGTCGTGATGTCTTCCAGCCCCACGACGGCGGGGATCTCGAGGGAACGGGAGACTATGGCCGTATGGGATGTCTTTCCTCCTACCTCGGTGACGAAACCGATGACCCTCTGGAGGTTTAACTGAATGGTATCCGCGGGGGAGAGATCATGGGCGACCACGATCACCTCTCCTTCAAGATCCTCTATCTGCCTGAGCTCCCTTCCGATGAGGTTGCGGAGGACCCTCTCCACGACATGTCTTATGTCCTCTTTTCTCTCTTTGAGATACTCATCTTCGATGGCATCGAAGGCATCGGAGATCTTGTCCAAGGTGACCTTGAGGGCCCACTCCGTGTTCACCAGTTGCTCCTGGATCATCCGGATGGTCTCATCGCGCAGCATGCGGTCTTCCATCAACTTGAGGTGGACATCGAGGATGTAGGAGTGCTGCCCGAACCCCTTTTCCAAGATACGCTGCTTGACCTCCTCCAGCTGTTTTTTCGATTCCTCGATGGCCGCTTCGAACCGCTTGACCTCGGAAATCACCTGCCCCGCCGTTACCTTGCGGGGAACGAATGTGGCGCGCGAGCGCTCCAAGGGCGCGGCCTTCCCGATGACGATCCCCGGGGAAACCCCGATCCCTTTAAGGGTCTTCTCTTCGCTGTTAGATGGCGTGTTCTTTTTCACCGAATTTACCCTCGATCAGCTTGCCTATCTCCTTCATGGCCACCTTTGCGTCCTTTCCCCAGGCCCTCACCACGATCTTCGAGCCTTGGCAGGCGGCGAGCAGCAGGAGGCCCATGATACTCTTTGCGTTGGCCTCGATCCCATCCTTAGTCACCGTGATGGTGGATTGGAAATTGCTGGCTGTCTGCACCACCATATTGGCCGCTCGGGCATGGAGGCCCAGCTTATTCTTAATAATGAAGGTTCGCTCCTTTACCGGCTCCACTATTGCTTCTCGCCTACCGTATTGCGCTCCAGGATCTCACTGGCCAGGTGGATGTTCTTTTGCCCGTACAATTTGATAAAGGAGGCCAGCTCATCGAGCGTCTTCTCCTCACGCAGGGGGGTGGACAACTTGATCAACATCGGCAGGTTGATCCCCGTCACGATCTCCACCTTCCCCTTTTTCTGAAAAGAAAGGCTGATATTGGATGGCGTGCCCCCGAACATGTCGGTCAATATCAAGACCCCCTTTCCCATATCCACTTTTTTGATGCCCTTCTTGATCCTCGCCTCCACCTCTTCCAGGGGATCGGAAGGGTCTATGGAAATGGGCTCTATGCCCTCGACGGCGCCGACGATTTGTTGCGTGGCCATGAGGAACTCGTCCGCCAAGGCCGAGTGGGTGACGATGACGACGCCAATCATTTTATTCATATCAACCTCGCTCTATATCTCGATGTCTGACCGTGATCTCTTTGCCTTGTTTGCCCAACATGGCGGTCAGGTGCTCGGCGATCACAACCGAACGGTGTTTTCCGCCGGTGCAGCCGATGGCGATGGTCAGGTAAGATTTCCCTTCCTTCTCATACAGCGGGATCAGATATTCGATCATCTCGCTGAACCGGTGGAGAAACTCCGTGGTCTCCTTCTGCTTCAGGACATAGTCCCTGACCGTGCTGTCCTTGCCGGTGAGCCCGCGCAGCTCCCTGACGAAAAAGGGGTTGGGCAGAAGACGCACGTCCATCACGATGTCGGCCTCTGCCGGCAACCCATAGCTGTAGCCGAAAGAGAGCAGGGTTGCCTTCATCCGCTTGGCCGGTACGGTCATCAGACGCTCCATGACGATATCCCGCAGTTGATGGACGTTGAGATCCGAGGTGTCGATGACTTCATCGGCGATCTCCCTGAGAAAGGCCATTTCACCCCGTTCCTCTTTCACCGCCTCTGGCAGGGCTATCCCCCGTTCCTTTGCCACGGGGTGGCTGCGTCTGGTCTCGCTGTAACGTCTGATCAGTGCCTCGTTTGTCGATTCGAGAAAGAGGATCTTTACCTCATGCCCTTTTCCCCGGAGGTCTTGGACGCGTTTTTGAAAATCTTCCAGAAACTCCTTTCCCCTAATGTCCACTGCTATGGCCACCCGCGAGAGCTCACCGGTGGAATGTTGACAGAGTTCGATAAAGGTGGGAATAAGGGTTGCCGGCATATTGTCTATGCAATAGAACCCCATATCCTCCAAGGCCCTCATCGCCGTGGACTTTCCCGACCCCGAGAGGCCGCTGATGATCGTTATCTGCAGCGCTTTCACGCGCTGTTGCGCCGAACCCGCGTGATCCCCCTCATGCACATCGTCTCCCCGTCTTAGGACATAGCATTAATCCAAGGTTCCGTAAGGCTTGCCCGTCATCAATACTATAAGATTTTTATTCTATCCCTTTTTCTTAAGGCCCTTGAGGAGTTTGCGTTCGAATTCTCTGGCCGCATGATATCCCCTCTTCTTGAGGAGGTGGTCCCTGGTAGCCACCTCCACAATGGCGGTCAGGTTTCTGCCCGGCCTGACAGGTATCCTCTTGCGGGGGATCTCCAGCCCCATGATGGTATAGGTCTCCGTCTCCAGTCCCAGGCGATCAGTGATACATTCCTCAGGGTCCACCAGTTCGATGACGAGGTCGATCTGTTTCTTTTCGCTGGTGGCTGATATGCCAAAGAGCTGCTCGATGTCGATGATGCCCAGCCCCCTGATCTCCATGTGATGCCGGCCCAGTTCGTGACTGAAGCCATGGACGGCTCCGCCGCCCCCCTTCTCTATCTGGATGAGGTCGTCCGCCACGAGACGATGTCCATGCATGACGAGGTCGAGGGCGCACTCCGTTTTGCCGACGCCGCTCTTGCCCAAGATGAGGACCCCTACGCCGAGGACATCGAGTAAGACACCATGCAGACTGATGCGGAGGGATTTGCCCTGCGCCATGATCCTCCCCTATGGTAACTCGTAATGTTCGTCCTCTTCGGCGATGAGGCGGTAGATCTCTTTCTCGGAGGCGGCCTCCATCAGCCGTTTTCGCAATCGGCCGTCTTTTAAGATGCGTGATAGCCTGGCCAGGGCTTGCAGGTGTTCGCCGGCGCTCTCCTCCGGGGCAAAGAGTAAGAAAAAGAGATGGGATGGTTTTTCATCAATAGACTGAAAGTCGATACCCTCTCTGGTGCGGCCAAAGGAACAGATAATGTTTTTTATCTCCTTCAGCCTGCCATGAGGTATGGCGATGCCGTCCCCGATGCCCGTACTGCCCAACCGCTCTCTCTCCAGGAGGACCTGTACGGGTTTCTCTTTGTTTGTCAGCCTGCCGTGTTCAACCAAGACGGAGACCAGCTCCTCCAAGACACCCTTCTTGTCTCGGGAGATAAGTTCCCCTATGATGGAATCGGCGTGCAATATGTCCGTTATCTTCATTGCCTCACCTTGCTCAGGCTGACCATGTTTGCCGTCTCTTCGGGCGTTTTGATTTGTCTCTGTGCTTCTTGATCTGACGCTCTATCTTGTCCACGACCATATCGATAGCCGCATGAATATCCTCCATGCTCTCCATCCCGTGTATGACGGCGCCATTGCCGGCCGTGATGTTCACTTCTATTGTATGCCTGAACTTTTCTGTTGAAAAGATTACATGGGCCTCGACAGGCTCCTGGAGATACTTTTTTACCTTTTGGAGCTTCTCACCGATATACGCCTTTAAGGAGGGGGTGGGCTCCATGTGTCTGAAGGTTATGTTGATCTGCATCTGTGCCTCCGTTCGTTTGTGTTCGGTCTGGCTTTTAAAACTTAAAATCTTAGCTAAAGAGGGAGGGGTTGTCAAGGCAATCCCCTCCTCAGGCGGGGGGTCTTACATGATCTTTTTCCTCTCATTGGAGGAAAGGATCTTCATCATCTCCCGGTACTTGGCCACGGTGCGGCGGGCTATGGCGATATTATGTCTCTCCTTGAGCAGCAGGCATATCTTCTCGTCGCTATAGGGCCTTCGGGGGCTTTCTTCTGCGACGACCTGTTTAATCAGGTTTTGTACCCGCTTAACGGCTACCTCTTCGCCATGTCCCCCTACCTTGCCGCTGAAGAAAAACTTCAGCTCATAGATCCCCTGTGGCGTATGGGCATATTTATTCGTCGTGACCCGGCTCACAGTGGACTCATGCATCTGGATATCATCAGCCACCTCTCTCAAGACAAGGGGTTTGAGATGATCGATCCCCGTCTCGAGAAAATCCCTCTGAAACGAGACAATGCTCTTGGCGACCTTGTAGAGGGTCGCCTGTCGCTGCTGGATGCTCCTGATGAGCCAGAGCGCGGATTTCATTTTTTCTTTGAGATAACCGCGGGGGACATCTTTTTTGTCGGTGCTGATGAGCTCACGATAATAGGTGTTGATACGCAGCTTGGGCACCCCATCATCGTTTAAGGCGACCACATAGTCCCCTTCAACCTTATAGACGAAGACATCGGGGATAATAGCCCTCGCCTCTTCGGGACTAAAGGGGCGCCCTGGTTTGGGATCGAGATGCGAGATAACCTCGACGGCCGTTAAAACCTCAGGGAGGGGAACCTTTAATTTTCTGGCCAATTCACCGTAATCCCTGTTTTTGCAGTATGAGAGGTAGCCTTGCACTATCTCTTCCGCCAACGGGTTTCTTTCGGCAAGCCCTCGCAACTGGATGAGGAGGCATTCTTGCAGATCCCGCGCCCCTACCCCCGGAGGATCAAAGGACTGGATGAGATTGAGCACCTCCTCTGCCGTCTTGGCCGAATAGCGCAGTTCCTTACAGACCTCCTCCAGAGATCCCTGGAGATAACCGTTCTCGTCGATATTGCCGATGATAAAGACCCCGACCTCTTGCTCCTGAGGGGATAGGGGGCTCATCCTGAGCTGCCACAGCAGATAGTCGGCAAGTGTGACCTGGCGGGTGATCAGGTTTTCCCACGGGGTCTCCCCTCCATCGGTCCTCGGGGGGGTATAGGAGCTGATGCTGTGGCCCTCCATATATTCTTCCCAGTCTTGATCCTTGACGGATTCTGATTTGGAGGCTTCACCTTCAGCAACGGCCTCCTTTTGCTCTCTCTCCTCTTGTTCCCGCTCCTCCTGACCGCTGTCCTCCTCCAGCACGGGATTTTCTTTAATCTCCTGGGAGATGATCTCCTGGAGCTCCATCCGGGACAGTTGCAGCAGCTTGATGGCCTGTTGCAGCTGGGGCGTCATGACCAGCTGTTGGGTCAACCTGAGATCCTGTTTGATCTCCAAGGCCACCGCTTTTACCCCTTCTTCCCTTTGCGGGGCCGCGCTTCCTTCTGTGTGCGCCCCCTGTGCTCCAATCGGAAGTGCTCCCCGAGGTATATCTCGCGGGCCTTCTTGCTGGCCGCGATCTTCTTCGGGGTACCCATCTCCAATATCCGCCCCTCACTCAATATGTAAGCCCGATCACACACGTGCAGGGCCTCCCGCACGTTGTGGTCGGTAACTATCACCCCGATACCCTTTTTCTTGAGCTGATGGATGATCTTTTGAATCTCGATGACCGCCAAAGGGTCAATGCCTGCAAAGGGCTCGTCGAGGAGGATGAGAGAAGGGGCCAGGACGAGCGCCCTGGTGATCTCCACCCTTCGCCGCTCCCCTCCCGAGAGGGAATACGCCTTGTTCTTCGCCAGGTGGGTGATGTTGAGCTCTTTCAGGAGCTCCTGGAGTCTTCTCTTCTTCTCCTCACGGGCGAGATTCAAGGTTTCCAAGATGGCCAAGATGTTTTCCTCAACGGTCAATTTTCTGAAGACCGACGGCTCTTGCGGGAGATAGGTGATCCCGCGCCTCGCCCGTTGGTACATGGGAAGCCCACCGATATCCTCCCCGTTGAACAATACCTTTCCCCCGTCGGGTCTGATCAAGCCGATGATCATATAGAAGGTAGTGGTCTTTCCGGCCCCATTGGGGCCCAGCAGTCCTACCACCTCTCCTGCATGGATCTTGAGGTTCACCCGATCCACTACCACCCTCCCGTTATATGATTTGATGAGCCCGATGGTCTCCAGGGTCTGTGTTTTATCGGCTGTCATTTTTTCACCTTGTCCGGCAGGATGGTGACGGTTACCCGCTTTTCTCCCCCCAAGACCAGCTTGCCTTCCTCGTAGTAATAGGTGGCCTCTTCGCAGATGATTGTTTTGGTAGTCTGCACCATGCGCACGTTTCCCCGAGCCACGATCTTTTCGATCCCCTTGCCCTCATCGTTGAGAAAGAGCAGGAGGCGGTCGGCATAGAGGGTGAAATCCTCTTGCCTTGCCACGACATCACCGATATAGGTGATCAGCTTTTTCTCGTACTCGGCCTCCAATTGCCGGGAGGTGATGTTGATGGGGCCCCTTTTCCCTTTGAATTCTTCCATCATCTGGGCCGAGGCCGGCTGCACCAGCAGCCACAAAATGATGATAGATATCGTATACGTAAGCCCTTTCATCCTTTGATCACCGTCTGAACCTTTCTCAATATCGAGATTTTTTTCGTCTTCAAATCGACCACGAGCCCCACCCCCTTGACCTGCACCCCCTTGCCCTCGAGCATGACGGGATCTGCGGTAGTAATCAGCTGCTTCTCAGCGTCATAGCGAAGGGAGTTAGTGGTCACCCGGTAGCCATCGCTGGAAGTGATCACTACATCCCCCCACACCTTGATCTCCTTTTTCTCTTTCATGGATCCCTTATTGCCCTTCATGGTGATGATGCGGCCCCCCTCGGCGTAGAAGGTGACTGCCAGATCCTCTAAGGTGGTGTAGTCGGCTTCGCGGAAATGTTGGCCGGACTTCGCCCTCAGATCCCACTCTTTCTTTTTCCCCTTGGTCTCCACGTAGTGGATATCCTCGAGGGTGAGGTCAGCGGCTGTGTTGGCATCTTGTTTTACCTCCGGGATGATCTCCTCATCATCGCCGTGCCCTCCGAAGAGGAGATATCCCCCGAGTACCGAGAGGACCAGCCCCATGCCGATAAGGATGATCAGCTTGGATAGTTTCATCCATACCTCCTGAGGATCTCATCCCACTTGCCCTGGGCCTGCAGCAGGAGGTCGCACACCTCCCGCACCGCTCCCCTACCACCGGGGCATTGGGTGACATAGAGGGCCCATTGCTTCGCCTCTGGCGCCCCATCGGCCACGACGATGGGAACCCCCACCCGCTTCAAGAGGGTGATGTCGACCAGATCATCGCCGACAAAGCAGGCCTCCTCATCCTTGATCCCCGCCGAACAAGCGATCTCCTCATAGGCCGCTACCTTGTCGTATACCCCCTGGCGAACCCAGAGGACCCCGAGATCATCGGCCCTCTTTTGAACGACCGGCGAGTTCCTGCCCGTCAGCATGGCCACCTCGATCCCCGCCTGTCTGAGGAGCTTGATTCCATGGCCGTCCCGGACATCAAAGGCCTTGATCTCCCTCCCCTCATGATCCATGATGATCCTCCCATCGGTCAACACCCCATCGACATCGAGGACCAAAAGCCTCACCTTGGCCGCCTTGGCGCGCAGCTTTTCAATGCTTGCCCCTGCCATCTCAGACCACCCCGGCCTTGAGGAGGTCGTGCAGGTGGATGATTCCCTGGGGGGTCCTCTCCCCGGCCTTGTCAAAGGCGAACAGGGAGGTGATGGAGTGCTCCTCCATGCGCTGAACGGCCTGGGCAGCCAGGGTATCGGCCTCGATCCACTTGGGGTTTTTGGTCATGACCGCGGCGGCCGTCCTCTCCAAGAGGTCGGGATATCGCTCCAGGGCCCTGCGGAGGTCGCCGTCGGTGATCACCCCCACCAGCTCTTTCCGTGCGTTCATGACCCCCGTCACCCCCATCCGCTTGGAGGTGATCTCCACCAAGGCCTCCTTCATCAAGGCGTCCTCATATACCATGGGGAGCTCCTCACCCCCGTGCATCAGGTCGCGCACCTTGAGCAGGAGCCGCTTGCCGAGCTTACCTCCCGGGTGCAGGATGGCAAAGTCCTCTTTCTTAAACCCGCGCTTCTCCAGCAGGGCGACTGCCAGGGCGTCCCCCATGGCCAGGGTCACGGTCGTACTGGCGGTGGGGGCCAACCCCAGGGGGCAGGCCTCCTCCTCTACGCTCACATCCAACACCACGTCCCCGGCCCGGGCCAGGGTCGAGTTGGCTTTTCCGGTCAGGGCGATCAGTTTGTTCCCATACCGCTTGATGAGGGGGAGGATCTGGGAGAGCTCATCGGTCTCGCCGCTGTTGGAGATGGCCACGACGATATCCTTCTTTCCCAGCATGCCCAGGTCGCCGTGGATCCCTTCGGTGGGGTGCAGGAAGAAGGCAGGGGTGCCGGTGCTGGCCAGCGTAGAGGCGATCTTTTGCCCGATGATCCCCGATTTGCCAACCCCTGTCACCACCACCTTCCCCTCGGAGGAGAGGATCAGTTCCACCGCTTGCACAAATTCCTCATCGATCCTCTCCACCAGTTGCTCGATGGCCTTGGCCTCGATATGCAATACCTGCTTGGCCCGTTCGATGATCATCCTCCATCCTCCTTCACAATCCGATCGATGGCCTTGAGCTGTTTGAGCAGCGGGGAGAGGGCGTCGAGTTGCAGGGAATTGGCGCCGTCGCTCAGGGCCTGCTCCGGGTTCGGGTGGACCTCGAAGAAGACCCCATCCACCCCCGCCCCGACAGCCGCCCTGGCCAGGTGGGGGATCAATTCCCTGTTTCCCCCGGAGGCCTTGCCCGCCCCGCCGGGGAGCTGGACGCTGTGGGTGGCGTCGTAGATCACGGGATATCCCAGACCCCGCATGACGGGGAGCGCTTTCATGTCACTGACGAGGTTGTTGTAGCCAAAGGAGGTCCCCCGCTCGGTGAGGAGGATCTGTTCGTTGCCCGTGGAGGTTATCTTCTCCACCACGTGGGCCATATCCCAGGGCGCCAAAAACTGACCCTTCTTGACGTTGATCGGCTTTCCCGTCCTGCCGGCCTCCACCAAGAGGTCGGTCTGGCGGCAGAGAAAGGCTGGGATCTGGATCACATCCAGGACCTCCGCTGCCGTGGCTACCTCGCCGACGCTGTGGACATCGGAGAGGACGGGCAGCCCGAGCTCATCCTTCACCTGCTGCAAGATCCTCAATCCCTCCATGAGCCCCGGGCCCCGGCCGGACGAGATGGAGGTGCGGTTGGCCTTGTCGTATGAAGCCTTGAAGATGAGGGGGATGGGGAGGCTGCGGGTGATCTCTTGCAGCTGCTTGGCGAGGGAGAGGGTGAATGCTTCCCCCTCGATCACGCAGGGACCGGCGATCAAGATCAGGGGGGCGCCTCCCCCCACGGTTATCCCCTTGATATGGATCCCTCTGCTCACCGTCACTTCCTCTTTGCTGCGAGAGAGGCCCTGATGAACTCCCGGAACAGGGGATGGGGGTTCCAGGGCCTCGATTGAAACTCGGGGTGAAACTGGCACCCTAAAAACCAGGGATGATCGGGGATCTCGATGATCTCCACCAACTCGTTGTCCGGCGAAGCACCGCTGATCCGCATCCCCTTTTGGGTAAGGGGTTCCCGGTAGCGGTTGTTGAATTCGTAGCGATGGCGGTGCCGCTCGGAGATGACCTTCTCTTTATATGCTTCGTAGGCGCGGCTTTCCCTTACCAGGTGACAGGGATAGGCGCCCAGCCGCATGGTCCCCCCTTTGGCGCTCCCCTCATCCCTGCGCTCGACGGTCTTCGTCTGGTAATTGACCCACTCCTGCATGAGATAGATAACGGGATGGGGGGTGTCGGGGTCGAATTCCGCGCTGTTGGCCCGCTCCAGGCCGGCCACGTTTCGGGCATATTCGGTCACCGCCAGCTGCATACCCAGGCAGATCCCGAAGAAGGGGACGCCGTGTTCCCGGGCGTGGCGGATGGCCTCGATCTTTCCCTCGATCCCCCGCTGCCCAAATCCCCCGGGTATGAGGATGCCGTCTGCATGGGAGATGCCGTCCCCGGTGCCGCTGCGCTCGATCTCCTCAGAGTCCACGTAATCCAGGTTCACCCGGCAATCATTGGCAAGCCCCCCGTGGATCAGGGCCTCGTTGAGGCTCTTGTAAGAGTCTCGCAGGTTGACATATTTGCCCACCACGGCGATGGTCACCTCATCCTTGGGGCTTTTGACTTTTCGGCAGATCCCCTCCCACGCGCCCAGATCCGGGGCCTTGGTCCACATGTTGAGGATCTCAATGATCTTTTCATCCAACCCCTCTTGATGGAAGCAGAGGGGTACCTCGTAGATGCTCTCCACGTCCTTGGCGGTGAAGACGGAATCGGGCTCCACGTTGCAGAAGAGGGCGATCTTGGCCTTGATCTCCGGGGAAAGGAAGCGGTCTGTTCGACAGAGCAATATATCGGGCTGGATGCCGATCTCCCGCAACTCCTTAACACTATGCTGGGTCGGCTTGGTCTTCACTTCTCCCGCCGCCTTGATGTAGGGGACCAAGGTCAGGTGTATGTAGCAGACGTTCTCCTTGCCCACATCCCCCTTGAACTGCCGGATCGCTTCAAGAAAAGGGAGGCTCTCGATATCGCCGACGGTCCCCCCCACCTCGGTGATGACCAGATCCACACTGTCGGCCAACTCCAGGATGGTGCGTTTGATCTCATCGGTGATGTGGGGGATGACCTGGACGGTCGCCCCCAAATAATCCCCTTGCCGCTCCTTGGTGATGACCGTGTGGTAGATCCTGCCCGTGGTGCAGTTGTTCTTCTGGCTGAGTTTGGCGTGTGTGTAGCGTTCATAGTGGCCCAGGTCCAAATCGGTCTCTGCCCCGTCGTCGGTCACGAAGACCTCCCCGTGCTGGAAGGGGTTCATGGTGCCCGGGTCTACGTTGATGTAGGGGTCGAACTTGAGCATGGATAGGGTGAGCCCCCTGCTCTCCATCAGGGCCCCGATCGAGGAAGCAGCCAGCCCCTTACCCAGGGAGGAGAGCACACCCCCGGTGATGAAGATGAACTTGGTCCTCATGGCTTCCTCCTGAGGAATCGTTCCATCAGCTTATAGCCTTCGTCGATCACGATACCGCTTTCGACTGCCGTCTGCTCGTTAAATCCCTTTGTTCCTGATGGGCGCTTTTTGGTGGAATCGTAGATCACAAAGGGAACCGGGTCGTCGGTGTGGGTCTTAAGCGCAAGGGGGGTGGGATGGTCGGGCAGGACCATGATCCGGTGATCGCCTCTGTGCTCCATCCCTTTGCAGATGGTCCCCACTACCTTTTCGTCAAAGGCCTCGATGGCCGCTATCTTTGCATCCAGATCGCCGTTGTGGGAGGCCTCATCAGGGGCCTCCACGTGGAGGTAAACGAGGTCGTCTTTCTCCAGGGCCTGCAGCCCATGCTCGGCCTTGCCTTGATAGTCGGTATCCAAATAGCCGGTGGCACCGGGCACGGTGATGACCCGCAAGCCGGCATAGATGCCGATCCCCTTGATCAGGTCAACAGCCGAGATGACGCCGCCCTGCAAACCAAACCGCTCAACGAAGCTCGGCAGCTGCGGGGCCCGCCCCTGCCCCCAGGGCCAGGTGGCATTGGCCTCCCGTTTCCCCTCCTGGCGCCTCGTACGGTTTACCGGATGTTCATTCAAGAGCATCTGCGTCTCGGTCATGAGCTTGATGAGCTCCGGGGCTCCATCACCTGCCGGGAGGTATGCCCCGATCTCCTGGGAGGTGATATCATGCGGTGGGATGGTCTTTATCCGCTCCCCCTTCCCCTTCCAGACCAGGAGGTGGCGATAGCTCACCCCCGGGTAGAAGCGAAAGATCGAGTTGCCCAGTTTTTTGTCCAGATCCCGGATGATAGCGCCCCCCTCCTCGGTAGAGATGTGTCCGGCGCTGTAGTCCTCCATGATCACCGATCCCTTGACGGCCTCCAGGGTCACCAGGTTCAGGCGGAAGGCGCAATCCTCAGGACCGAGCTTGATCCCGATGCTGGCGGCCTCCAAAGGGCCGCGCCCGGTGTAGTAGCGCTTGGGGTTATATCCGAAGATGGAGAGGTTGGCGATCTCGCTTCCCTTGGGCAACCCCTTGGGGATGGTGCGCACGAGCCCCAGTTCCCCTTGCTGGGCCAGGGCATCCATGTTCGGGGTACGGGCGGCCATCAAGGGGGTCTTACCCCCCAGCTCTTTTACAGGACGATCGGCCATCCCGTCGCCGATGAGGATGAGGTATTTCATGGATGCTTGTGCCTATGCAACTTTTATACCTAAAAAACCCACTATATCAAAATTGGCTCAGAAGTCAAACGAAAAAGGGAACCCCTTTTCCGGGCCCCCAGCCATAACCACTTCCCAGTATGCCATTACTGCCAGGCAAAGATAGGAGGTAATAAAAGCTGGAGAGGAGGTGATATAGTGGGTGACAACGGGGTTATGGGTATCTATGGATGAGAATAAGGGAGAGCAACCAAAAACAGCGGGGCAGGGCTGGATTGCGTTACGACGATATAACCGTGAATATTAATATGCGACCTTCAGTTTTAGAGAAACCTCTTGCAATTTTTTGTCGAGGGTCCACAGTGAAACCCTGCTCAAGATAGCCGAAGCGAGCAGATGTATATCAATGTATCCTAATCCTTTCCGCATCAAGCTATAGTTCTCTATGAACTGCATGACCTCTTCATGTTCGGCATGAAGTGCCGCTGGAAGCGTCTTGAGAAGAGAGAGAATCTCGAGCCTATTGTTAAGATTCCCACAGGCGAGTTCCCCAATGATGTAGGGATGACAAATCACATGCCCTCGATCAAGCAGCCCTTCTAGACCGATAGTTCCATGGCGGAGGTGCATGACCCATACAGAGGTATCAACAAGAACCATGTTATGTCCTTGGCGCTCTCCTCCGAGGGATCCGCATCAATTTTTTTTCGCTTCCGCCAAGCTGAGCAAGCCTTTTACTGCTCTCCCTCGCTATGAGGGCCTCGAGCCCAAGCCTGACCAGCGAGGTCTTTTCTTCAATGCCGGTCAATTGTGCCGCCTTGTCAAGCAGTTCGTCTTCTATATTCAGCGTTGTTCTCATGATTTCCTCCTCTTCAATATGCATTATTATATGTATTAATATGCATTAATGATATGCTCTTGTCAAGAGGGGTTTGGTGACGAAAATGACTCGTCGGCTTCTTTTCAATAAATATCAAAATTACTCTCATCCCCCTGTCTGGAGGAAAGATCATGGGAAGCACTATAAAAAGTATGACAACAGCCACCTCGGGGCGCTAGAGGCTTGCTAGATACCGTTGCAGCCGTTCCAGCCCCTGCTCGATCTTCTCCAGGGAATTGGCGTAGGAGAAGCGCAGAAACCCCTCTGCCCGGCTCCCGAAGTCTATCCCCGGTGTCACCCCCACGCCGGCCTTTTCCAGGATTGCGAAGGCCAGTTTATAGGAATCCGCGGCGTATTCCCGGGCATTGGCCAGGATGTAGAAGGCCCCGGTTGGCTCCACCGCCACCTTGAGCCCCATCTCCTTGAGCCCCTTGAGCATAAACTCCCGGCGGCAATTGTAGGTCTCCTTCATCTCCTCCACCTCTTTGTGCGCATCTTTCAGGGCGGCGATTCCCGCCCACTGGACAAAGGAGTTGGGGGAGATGAAGAGGTTTTGTTGCATCACCTGCATGGGCCTGATGAACTCTTGGGGCGCTATGAGATAACCTAAGCGCCATCCCGTCATGGCGTAGAGCTTGGAAAAGCCATTGAGGACAAAGCAGCGATCGGTAAACTCCAGCATGGTGTGCTCTTCCCCCTTGTAGACGAGGCCGTGGTATATCTCATCGGAGATGATAAAGGGGGAGAGGGAGGCAATCTCCTCCATCCTCTTGTTGTCCATGACGATGCCGGTGGGGTTGGCGGGTGAGTTGACGATGATCCCCTTGGTCCGCGCGGTGATCCGCCGCTTGATCTCGGCAGGGAGGTATTGGAACCCTTCCTCCTCCTCGGTATCCACGAGGATGGCCCTTCCCTCCACGTAGGAGATGATGTTCGGGTAGCAGGGATAGTGGGGGTTCGGGAGGATTACCTCTTCCCCGCGCTCCAACAGGGCGGAGAAGAGCAGGAGCATGGCCGGTGAGGTCCCGGAGGTGATAAGGACCTGATCCGCGGAAACCTCTACCCCGTATTTCTCCGCATAGTGCTCGCAGATGGCCTCCCGTAGCGGCACCAAGCCCAGGCTGTGGGTGTAGTGGGTTTCTCCCTGCCTGATGGCCCGCATACAGGCCTCCTTGATAGGCTCGGGGGTGTCGAAGTCTGGCTCACCCACCTCCAGGTGGATCACCCCCTGGCCGCGGCACTCCATCTCCGCGGCCCGCTCCATGACGTCCATGACTATGAAGGGCTTCATCTCCTTGGCCCGTGAAGCGATCATCTGCTCCTCCTGATCCAAACCTTTTCTCCTCTCCCCCATCCCCGCTCCCGATGCAGGTTCCTCTCCTTGAGGGAGATTTCCAGCAACCCCGCGCTCCCCCACAGGGCGATGATCTCCCCTTCTTTGCCTTCCGCGGAAGAGGATTTGAGCCCCTTGATCCTCTCCCCCTTGATCTCTATCTCGATTAGCCCGTCCGGGGCGAACGCTCCCAAATCTTCCTCGGATATATTAGTGACGAGGTTGCCGAAGTAATCGACCCAGATCCCCTCGCCGAGGAGGGTCGCTCCGTCCAGCGCAGGTTCGGGGATGGCCAGCCTTGTCAAATCGGCGCAATCGACGGCAGGTCCCATCTCCTCAGGGGCGATTTCCAGGGAGAGGTGGGCAGCTGCAGGGGCGAAGATGTCCCTGCCGTGGAAGGTCTGGCTCACGCGGGGGAGGCGAAAGCGCTTCTCAACCAGCTGATAAGCCTGCACCTCCTGCTCCTGCTTGAGCACGAGGGTGAAGCAGCCGTTGTCGGGCCCCACAAAGAGGTAATCCCTTGTCTCCAGGACCAGGGGTTTCCGTGCGCCGCCCACGCCGGGGTCCACCACGGCCACGTGGATGGTCCCTGGCGGGTAGAACGCATAGGTCTGCCCCAAGACAAAGGCGGCCCCCATCACGTCGTGGGGGGCGATATGGTGGGCCAGGTCGACGATGCGGCAGTCGGGGTTGATGTGGAGGATGACACCTTTCATAGCCCCGATATGCCCGTCTCCCCAGCCGAAATCGGTCAACAGGGTAATGATCGGTCTATCCGCCATCTTTTCCCGTGATCTGCTTCAGGCGTTTCTCAAAGGGAGGTTTGACAATCCCTTTTTCCGTGATAATGGCGCTCACATATCGGTGCGGGGTGACGTCAAAGGCGGGGTTGCGGACCTTGATCCCTTGTGGGGCCAGGCATCTCCCCCACAGGGTGGACACCTCCGACGCCTCGCGCTCCTCGATGGGGATCTCCGCACCTGTCTTGGCGCCCCTGTCAAAGGTGGAAAGCGGGGCAGCCACGTAAAAGGGTATCTCATGCTCCTTCGCCAGGATGGCCAGGGTGTAGGTCCCGATCTTGTTGGCCACATCCCCGTTGCAAGCGATCCTGTCCGCCCCGACGATAACAAGATCGATCTCACCCTGCTGCATGAGGTATCCGGCCATATTGTCGGCGATAAGGGTCACCGGGATTCCCTCTCTTGTTAGCTCCCAGGCGGTGAGTCGGGCCCCCTGCAGCAGCGGCCGGGTCTCTGTGGCGATTACCGTGATCGCCTTCTTGTCCTCCCAAGCCCTCCTGATCACCCCCAGGGCGGTGCCGTAACCCCCGGTGGCCAGGGCGCCGGCATTGCAGTGGGTCAAGATGGTATCATTTGCGTGGATTAGGTCTTTGCCCTGCTCGCCGATCCTCTTGTTGGTCTCGATGTCCTCCGCCAGAATGGCGAGGGCCTCGTTGACCAAAAGCCCCTTGACGGCCTCAACCCCCTTCTCCTTGTTGGCCTCACACACCCCCTTCATCCTTTCCAGGGCCCAGCGGAGGTTGATGGCGGTGGGGCGCGCTGCCTTGAGGGTTTTGCAGATGGAGCTGAGTTCTTGATAAAAGGGGGTAAAGTTCTTCTTGTCTATGCCCAGGGCCCCCAGGGCGATCCCCATGGCGGCGGCGATGCCGATGGCCGGGGCACCCCTGATGGCCATGGTCTTGATGGCCTCGGTCACGGCAGAGGCGCTCTGGCACTCGACGTAAACCTCCTCATCAGGCAGCCGGCGCTGATCGAGGATGACGACCCTGTTATCCTTCCACGCTATGGTCTTGGGAAACATCGCAAAGCCTTTAAAAAAAAGGGTTCAATCCCGCACCTTAATTTAGATTTTATGGACTGCGGCCGAAGGTGGCCCTTTGGCCAGATCTGTCTCCCTGCGACACCCCATCAATAAAAATATCCGAATGGTAGGGGGCCGCAAAGCGGGAGGGGTCGAGTTTCTATCTTTTCACTAGAATCCTAGAACCCTTGTACGCTGGAACCCTTGTTTCTTCCTATCATAGGGGAGCGAGGCTACGCTGTCAAACGATTAAGGAGAGGCGATAGATCCTTCACAGTGCTTGATGAGGGTTGATCGACATCCCCTTTTTCACTGATGCTGCTTCCCGAAAAGGTTTGCCCCCCAACCTGTCTCAATGGCATATTGCATGCATTTTGAGAAGAGCTCATAATCAAGGTCCGGGCACTTGATGTTTTTTTTCTCCAGTATTGACCGAGTCTTATCGTTGCTGAATATCCTGTTGTCCCTCATATAGGGTTTGTATGCGTCAACGTACGTATCGAAGAGGATTTCAAGGCCGTTCCTCGATTGTTTGTCGAAATCTTCCGTGCGAACCGCCTCTATCCCCTCGAGATTAAAATATCTTGTAGTGTATTCGACCAATGCGTCGATGGTCTTGGACCTTTCGTTGACGATATGAAATACGCTTCCTTCCAGACAGGTATCCATTATCTCCATAAATGCCTTGATGAAAAAGTCAACGGGTACCAGGTTTATGCCGTTCCCGTTTCCCGCTTCTATCCGGATCGGCAAATGCAGGGAGCCGTCCGTGCCCATTTTCACGCCCATCTGCTGCGCCCTCTTGCCGCCGCTTTCTTCAATATCTTTCATGAAGAGGTTCTTGAGGAAAAGGATCGTCCTTAAAGGGTAGTACAGGGCAGTGAAGCGGAGGCTTCTTCCGTCTTCCGCACTGCCGTAGACGATAGAGGGTCGGTACACGTTGAGCCTGATCCCCTCGTCATCACATTTCTCGAAAAGGATCCGCTCGCCGTAATATTTCGTTTCTTCATAGACGTTTGTAAACGAGGTTGTTTCAACAAATTCTTCCCTGCAAGGACCGCTCTTCTTGCCTGCCACATAGGCCGTGCTCAAGTGGTGGAAGAAATAGCACTTGCTCCGAGCGGCAAGATCGAGGACGCGCTGGAGGCCCTCGATGTTTGCCCTCTCTACCTCCGTCCTTTTTCTTTCCGAAAATGAGGTATTGGAAGCGCAGTGGATTATTTCATCTATGGTATTCGTGAGATCAGCGTAGCGCTCCTGAGTGAGGCCCAGATCCGGCTGGTCCATGCGCGCCTCAATGACCTTGAGCCGGCGTTTGTCCTTAGGACTTATGCCGAACCATGTTAATAATTGCTCAACCCTTGCATGGGCGCTCGCCCGGCTATTGGGCCGGACGAGTAATAAGACCCGATATCCTTGGCGCAGCAACTCACTGGCTATATGGCTGCCGAGGAACCCCGTTCCTCCGGTCACCAGAATAGTGCAGGCCTTAGTATGGCGCTTTTCTGTAATTGTTCGGGACGATGCTCTGATGGTTTACCCCTGCATAAGCTTACGGCCTCATGCTCACCTGTATAAAAAGTGTTCTTTTCTCGCACATCCCTGGGAGAGGATATACTTCATCAGTTTGATCCCCTTGATATCTGCGCTTAATCTTTCGAGCTCGGGGTCTATTTCTGTCATGGCCTTTCCTATCCTTTCGGCATCCGATCTGCTTGTTTGATCGATGTAGTAGTCATATTCCAGGATAGCCCTTTTTCCGAAATCCATCGGCGTGAGAAAGCCGAACTCATTTTCTATGCCGTACTTATCCCCGACTTTTTTAAATAGCCCATTGATCTCCTTGATGATATCGATTCTGTCAAGAGGCACATACAGGATGAAGGCGATCACATGCTTATGCCGGGCCATCCTCGAGCTTATGATCCGGAACATGTTGAGCCATACGAGGTCCGTCATTTCCGGTCGGGAATAGAGTTGCGCGTAGAAATCACGCAGGTCTTCGTCAACGGCGCCGGCAAGCGTCTCGGGTGACGGTGAGAGCGCGGCCTCGAGCAAAGGATACATTTCTTCCATGCAAAAGATTTCGTAGGCGTATTTATCGCCCTCGAAATTCCGGAGCAGCTCCGCCCACTCGTCCTCTGCCAATCTGGGCAGTCCGAGCATCAACATCCTGAACAACTTGTCATCGATAGTTACCCCTGCCATTTTCTTGACCGCGTCACGGGCGTATCTGTCTCCCACCATGAAGACCATGGAGTTTATGTCGAGTGACTTGGTGAGATTCTCTTTAACCTTGTCGGCCAATGCAGCGGACGGCGACATGAAGGTAGAGAGGTAGTGTCCTCCAAGCACCGCCAGGGCGACGCCGATCCTTCGTGCGCTGAGATCGCGAGCAAGGGCGACGGCTTCATCGAAAGTCCCCAGAGGCACCAAAAGCCCTTGCTCATCCTTGGTGGTTGGATACATCCTGACATGGGCCTTCGTGCAGATACCGGGCGGCGGCACCATCTCATTGCGAAAGGCGAAGATATTGGGCGCTCCTACGTCATTGAGGTCGAAGACATGCCCTGCGCTGTCCACAAATTCCGCATTAATGAGGTTATCGGCGGCTACACCGTAGGCGTTTGACCACGTTGAAAATATTCCGGTGCACACTATGTTGCCGCAGACAGTGGCGGCGGGTTCGGCAACGTTTACCCTGAACCCGTGTTTTTGCACCTCTTTTTGCAGATCAAAGGAGGTAACCCCCGGCTCGATGGCAGCAACCCAGTTATCACGGTCGATAGCAATGGATTTCATCCGGTTCATGTCCAAGACGATGCCGTCGGTAAAGACGATACCGAAAACGCTGCTGCCGTTCCCCCTGACCACGTAAGGTAGGCCGTGCTTGTTCGCCATGTTCACTATGGCGACGATTTCGTCCTTCGTTCTTGGTAACACGACATAGCCCGGCATCTGCATATCTTTCAAAGGGAAGGGATCATTCGCATAGGTTACAAGGATCGCCGGGTCATTCGTCGCCCACTCCGTACCCACGATTTTTCTTAAGTCTTTTAAAACAGCATCCTCCTCTATTTTAGTAACCGCCTTGTTCTCGCTCAAAGAGGCTTCAACATGTCTCTTCAACGCCTCCATTACCTTCAGAGGGCGCATACCCGTCACGAAATGACACTGTTTATCGCAGATCCCGCAGAGGGTGCAGGTATTGGCTATATCAACAAGCCCTTCAGTGAGAGGGAGGAGATTATTGGCCAGGGCGCTGTAAATGTCCATTCTGCCCTGGGGAAAATAACTGACATAGTGCCGCTTTTCTCCGGCAGGGCACAGACCGGTTTCTAGGAAATCAATCTTACACATGGCGTAATGACGGCACTGAGAGGCTATTTGTCGCGCTTGTTCCGAGATCATACGACCTCCTTATAGTAAACAGTATCCATGGACGTGGATGTTATTTCAAGAGGCATTATTTCCGGTAGCCGGATGGGAGCAAAACGTTCCCTTCCCAGGAACCCAATCGTTAACCCCTACTCCTCATCATAAATGAGCAGGGGTATCCTGTCAAACGATTAACGGCGAACCGGAAGAGACCAGTACCCCGCTTCCTCCTGCTAAAGCAAAGATGATGACGTTAGAAAGGGAATGGCAGCACCGTAGGCGTGCCACCGAAGCGGCAGCACCGAAGCGGCACTACCGAAGCGGCACTACCGAAGCGGCACTACCGAAGCGGCACTACCGAAGCGGTACCACCGAAGCGGCAGCACCGAAGCGGCAGCACCGAAGCGGTACCACCGAAGCGGCAGCACCGAAGCGGCACTACCGAAGCGGCAGCACCGAAGCGGCACTACCGAAGCGGCAGCACCGAAGCGGCAGCACCGAAGCGGTACTACCGAAGCGGCAGCACCGAAGCGGTACCACCGAAGCGGCAGCACCGAAGCGGTACCACCGAAGCGGCAGCACCGAAGCGGTACCACCGAAGCGGCAGCACCGA
>Ga0214473_10001724_pt1 | contig 28153 bp, 27 predicted proteins | sample RVTome_7_FD_203509 | JGI IMG/M metagenome (GOLD analysis project Ga0214473, IMG submission 203509) | Soil microbial communities from uranium-contaminated site in the Upper Colorado River Basin, Wyoming, United States - RVT98D197 | ecosystem: Environmental > Terrestrial > Soil > Contaminated >...
ATTTAAAATCAACCAGAACCCGGAAAAAGAAATCCCTTCAACTGAGCGGACATCTATAACCGCTAATGACCCGGACTTGTGTAAGTGCCACCGACGATATCCACCCACTCGATTTGCAGAAGAGGCACAAAAGGTCTCTGGTCTCTGGTTCCTCGTCTCTGGTTCTGCTGATCGCAAGAAGATTCCGGGCCACCAGAAACCAGAAACCAGAAACCGTATCCTCCATGGACTCCAAGATCGTCGAGTTTTCTGCTCTCTTGCGGCAGAACGGGGTGCGTGTCTCGGTGTCGGAGGACATGGATGCCTTTCGCGCCTTGGAGGTACTAGGGCTCGGGGACCGGGTGGCCTTCAAAGATGCGCTGCGTTCGAGCATCATCAAGCGCTCGGTCGATGGGCCGGTATTCGATGAGCTCTTCGATCTCTACTTCGGCGGCGTGGGCGATCTGCTCAAAGGCAACAGCGGTGCGCTCATGTCGGCGCTGCAACTCACCGAGGCGGAGTTCCAGGACTTGCTCGACAGGCTCGACGAGTTGCTGCAGGCGCTCGATGTGGAGCTCTCAGACGTGGCGCAAGCGCTGTTGATGAACGATACAGGGCGCTTGGAGCGTTTGCTGCGCCAGGCCGCGGGTGCGGAGGTTAACGCCATTCAGCGGCCCTTTCAGGAGGGGCGCTACAGCCACGGGGTGGCGCAGGCGCTGGGGCTTGGATCCCTGTCAGGCGAATTGGAGGGCCTCAAGGAGCGTCTCCGCGAGGCCGGCCTGGACGCGCAACTCGCCCAACGGCTCCGGCAGTTGATCGATCGGCGCTTGCAGGACCTGACGGAGATGATCAAGCGCACGGTTCGTATGGAGCTGGAGAAGCACGATCTCTCGGTGCGCCAGGATGAACGCCTGCAGACGCTGGCGGAGAAGAACTTCTACTACTTGTCGGAGGACGAGATCCGTCGCATGAAGGTGGCCGTCACCAAGCTGGCGCAGCGGCTGAAGGACATCGTCGCCATCCGCCGCCGGCAGGCCAAACGCGGCAAGTTCGACCTGCAGAACACATTGCGAAAGAACCTGCAGTACGGTGGGGTACCCTTCAAAATCCAGTTCGACCGCCGCGTGCGGGACCGACCTCAAGTGATGGTGTTATGTGACGTCTCGGACTCGGTGCGCAACGTCTCGCGCTTCATGCTGCAGTTCGTCTACTCGCTGCAGGATCTCTATTCGCGCGTGCGCAGCTTCATCTTCGTCAGCGAGATCGGGGAGATCACGCAGCTGTTCGAAGAACTCGAGATCAGCGGGGCCATCGAACAGGCGCTCAGCGGCCAGGTCATAAATGTCTATGCCCACTCCGATTTCGGGCGGGCGTTTCGCACCTTCCAGCGCGACTACCTGGCGGCGGTGAACACCAAGACCACCGTGATCGTGTTGGGCGATGCGCGCAACAACTACAACCTGGCGCAGGAGTGGGCCTTGAAGGAGATCCAGCAGCGCGCTAAGCAACTCATCTGGCTGAATCCGGAGAATCGCCTTACGTGGGGATTCGGTGATAGCGAGATGGACCGGTATCTGCCATTCTGTGATCTCGTCGAGGAGTGCCGCAATCTCAATCAGCTCTACCGCGTCATCGATCGGCTCGTACGCTAGGGCCTGCGGCCGCCGCCGTTTTCGGTTGTTCTATGTCACTGCAGAGTTTCAGGTCTGAGAGGCTGCTAACCGGGAAAGGGATTGACGCCGATAAATGTTTCTGCGCAGAATAAATTTCAGCGGTATCAGCGGTATCATAGGAGCACGTCATGAGCCTTGAGGATTCAATTTTGATGAGCGTTGGCGGGCTCACGCTCGATCCGATGACCAAAACGCCCATCGTGATCCTCAAAGACCGCGACAACAAGCTCAACCTGCCGATCTGGATCGGGCTGCTCGAGGCCACGGCCATGGCAACGGAGCTCGAGGGCATCAAAATGGCGCGCCCGATGACGCACGATCTGTTGCGCAACGTGCTGGCCGAGCTCGGCGCCACTGTCCAATGCGTCGAGATCACCGATCTCAAAGACAACACCTACTTTGCGCTGATCCACATCCGTATCAATGGATCAGAGCGCACCATCGACTCGCGGCCGAGTGATGCCATTTCGCTGGCGCTGCGCACCAAGAGTCCCATCTACGTGAACAAGCGTGTCATCGAGACGTCGAGCCTGCTGCACCAAGGCGACGACGCCAACGATACCAATCTCTCCAATGTCTCGCGCGACAAGTGGGCGGAGATCCTGGAGAAGATGTCTCCCGACGATTTCAAATACAAAATGTGAAGCGGGCATTTCGCCCGGCAACCGACACACTTAGCCGCGCAGTGAAGGTACAATGGGCCGACGCCGATTTCGACGCAAGGATCTGAAACGTCCCGACCAGTTTGTCAGCCACGGCTGGCAGCTCTTGACCTGGGCAGCGGAGCACTCGCGCAAGCTGTCCTGGGGAGTGGCAGCGGTGGCCGTGGTGGCTCTGCTGATCGCGGCGGTGGGTGCGATTCGCAGCGCCCGCATGCGCCAGGCCAACGAGGATCTCGGTCGCGCACTGGTAGACTTCCGTGCCGGTCAGTACGCTACTGCCGCCAAGCAATTGGGCGAAGTGGGCAACCGCTGGCGCGGAACAGCTGCCGGGCACCTGGCGGCGCTCTATGCCGCCAATGCCGAGCTCAAGTCCGATAACCTGGCTGCCGCGACCGAGCTGCTCCAGGAACTGGTCGCCAATCGCGACTGGCCTGGATACTTGCAGCAGCAGGCGCTGTTTGATCTAGGCATGGCACTGGAACGCAACGGCGATACGGGCGGTGCGGCAGCGCGTTATCAGGAGGCGGCGGCACTGGAGGGGCCGTATGTTGCGCCGACGGTGTTGGCGGAAGCACGTTGTCGCGAGCAACTCGGGGAGAAAGACAAAGCCCAGGTGCTTTACCAGCGCTATGCGCACGATTTCCCTGATGGGGCGGAAGCGGACGTGGTGGCGGCCAAGCTGGGGACGGCCGGGCACGCTGGTTAACATAACGTATCTTATCAGACGTTGCCTGCAGCTGTCCGCACCAGCACGATAGCCCCTTGTAACGCCCGCCATCGCTGCTGGAACTTTGCTGCCCTGAGCTCTCCTTCCCGGTTTCCTCATCCGTGAGCCGTGGCTCGGCCCGTGTTATGTTGATCAAGGCCGAGTCTTGCAGATATAAACAGCGGCATGTCGACGAGTCTGCATCGCACAGCCTTACGTCCAGCACCGGTTGAGGCGCAAAGCCGAGCCGACGCTTTGAGTGTGCGCTATGAGCGGTGAGGAAGCATTGGACGCTGACACCTTCCAGCAGGACGACCTGGTTGTGTTCAACCAGTGGCTTTGGGTTACCCGGCTTGGTTCGATTCTAGCCTTGTTGTTACTGGCGCTGTTCCTGAAATGGCTGGTGGTAGTCAGTATCCCGCTCGCAGCCATCGGTTCGGTGGCCGGCGTGGATCTGCTGGTGTCATTGGCTTACCGCCACTGGATCCGTCGCCGGCAAGCCTTGCGCGCCCTGGCTTACGTCCAACTGTTCGGAGACGCATTGGCTCTGGTGATCGCATTGTCCTGCATCGGCGCGGCTCCGGCACTGTTTCACCTGCTCCTTCTTCTCGTCATCGTGCCGGCCGGCATGATCGAATGGCAATGCACCCTTGCCATGGTGAGCTTCGCCAGCGCCGGCCATTTTTCTCTGTTATGGCAAAATGGTGCTGCCGCTTTGCTCTCAATCGACGGCGTGGTGCCGCCGGCGCTGTTCGTCATAGTGGGTGGACAATCCCTCTATTACGCCCGCCACGTTGCGGAAAAAAACTGGGAGCTGGCGGCAGGCGCCGAAACTCTCGGCCATCTCAACCAGCGCTTGGAGGAAGAAGGAGCCATCAGTGCGGCCTTGCTGCGTGCGGCGCAGGCGCTGACCACCTCGCTGGACCCGAAGGACATCCTGGAGCGTCTGAATGACGTCGTCCGCTCCGCCCTGCGCTGCGACTGGAGCGTAACGCTGCTACATGACGCCGGACGCAACGTCTACCGCGTCGCCGGCATCTCGGGAACCCAGCCTGAGGTCATTGAGGGCCTTCGCGATCTGGAGTTTGCGCGAGAGAACCTGCCGCTGTTCGAGGAAGTCACCCGGCAGGAGCTCGTAACAGTCGAGAACCGAGCCTCGCCCTTTTTCCCTCCCGGGGTGGCAGCCCGCTGGCTGTCGAGATCGTTCTTATGTGCGGATCTCAAACACGCCGGAACCTCCATTGGTATTCTGGGGGCCGGATTCGCTGATCGCGAGGGACCCTTCTCCCTGCGCGAAGTGCGCCTGTTCCGCAGCATTGCACAACAGGCGGCGATTGCGATCGAGAATGCCCGCCTGGTCGACAGCTGGCGCGCAGCCAGCCGGCTGAAATCCGAGTTCATCGGATCCATGTCGCACGAGCTGCGCTCGCCGCTCAACGTCGTCATAGGCTACGTCGATCTGCTCCTCGACGATGTCATGGGCGTGCTGAAAGACGAGCAGCGCACCGCCCTCGAATCCGTCCGCCAGGCGGCGCTGCAACTGCTGGAGCTGATTCAGGAAACTCTCGACCTCAACCGCCTCGAATCCGGACGGCTACCGCTGGACATCGATCCCTTCACGATTCAGGAGTTTCTCGAGCATCTGCAGAGCAGCGTATCGCCCTACTGGGTCAAGCTCGGCGTCAACTTGAGCTGGCGGGCCGAGCCCGCAACGGTGCTCATCCGCACCGACCGCGCCAAGCTCAAGAAAGTGATGCGGAACCTCATCCATAATGCGCTCAAGTTCACCGATCGCGGATCGGTTGACGTGCGCATCTCGGTCGACAACGGCTGGGTGGACTTCACCGTGGCGGACACCGGCATCGGCATGAGCAAGGATGCTCTCCCGTACATCTTCGACATGTTCCGCCAGGTGGACGGCTCCAACACCCGCCGCCACGGCGGTGTCGGGCTGGGACTATACATCGTCAAACAACTGGTCGGCGGCCTGGGCGGGGAAGTCAGCGTCAACAGCACACCCGGAGTTGGCTCGACGTTCAACGTCCGGTTAAAAGTAGGTTGTTAGTTGTTATGCGTTAACAACTTAAAAAAACAACCTAACAACCTAACAACCTAACAACCTAACAACCTGCCTCTACGGATGTAGCCCGACGCCGCCGAGGCCGGTTTCCTCGGGCAGGCCGAGCATGCAGTTCATGTTCTGAATGGCTGAGCCAGCCGCGCCTTTGCCCAGGTTGTCGAGAGCGGAGAACACCACTACCCTACCCCGCTGCTCGTCGACATCGGCGCCGATGTGGACGAAATTCGAACCTGCCACAGAGGCGACACTGGGGTAAGGCAGGTACTGCCAGCTCACCTGCTCCTTTTCCATATCGAGGATGCGCACGAAGTACTCGCCGCGGTAGAACTCGAGATAGAGCTCCAGCACGTCCGCGCGCGAAGCCCTGCGAGTCAGGAAGCCATGACAACTCGACAGAATGCCGCGTGCGAACGGAGCATAGTACGGCGTAAAGTGAATTGTGGCCTTGGCACCAGCCACGCCGGTCAATTCCTGCTCGATTTCTGCCGTATGACGGTGTCCGATGACGTTGTACGGAAAGGCTGAATGTCCGATCTCACTGTGGTGCGTCGGTACGCTGGGCTCCGCTCCGGCGCCCGAGGTGCCTGAGAGTGCATCGACGATGATGCGGTCGAGATCGACCAGGCCCGCACGCACGAGGGGCGCCAGGCCCAGGATGGTAGCGTAGGCAAAGCAGCCAGGGTTGGCGACCAGGCGTGCCGAACGGATGGCGTCGCGGTGGAGTTCCGTAGCTCCGTAGGGAGCCTCGCGCACCAGATCCCAGCTCGTGTGCTTGGCGCCGTAAACCTGCTCGAACAAGGCCGAATCCTTGAGCCTGAAATCCGAGCCCAAATCGATCACCTTGCTGCCCTGTGTCACATATTGACCCGCCCGGGTCATCGATTCGCGCGACGGCATGCACAGAAACACCACGTCGCAAGGCGCCGCCGCCTCTTCGGTGGTGAAGCGGAGACCGGAACCCCATAGATTGCGGTGCACCTTCTCGAGCTGCTTGTCGCCGCGCGAGGTCACCCAGGCTATCTCCACAGCCGGATGTTGCAGCAATAGCCGCAGCAGCTCCCCTCCGGAATAACCCGAGCCGCCGACGACACCTGTCGCAATCTTCTTTCCCGCCACCAAAGCAAACCTCCTGATGGGAGCAGACCTTAGCCGGAATGCGACCGCGGGGGAAGGCGTGAAGATAAAGCTTCAAGCTGAAAGCTAAAAGCGGCAAGCCAGAACTGGAAGTTAGAAGCTTCTCTTCTCTGGCTTCTGGCTTCTGGCTTCTGGCTTTTAGCTTCTTCTGCAGCCTCCGAGGCAGACGCAGTCGTGGGTACAACCGTTGGCGGTACAGCGGTCGATGGTGCAGGGATTGCCGTCACTACAATCCTTATCCGACGCGCACGGAGCGAGTGGAACGCAGCTGTCGCTAGCCGCATCGCATTTCTTGGCGAGAAAGGTTTCACAGCCCGGAGGACAGATGGGCTGGACCTCGGCGAATGAGAAATCGAAACACGACGGCGTCCGCTCCTTACACTGACAGCAGATCTGGCCGCGCGGCAACGGAGGCGGCGAGGGACGACAAGGACAGCGCCGGCCGCCCACATCGCAGATCTGACCCGGCAACGGACAGTGCAATGCGCTGTCACATGGTTGCCCGGTACACTGCTGCGTGTTGGTGTCGAAGCACTCGCCAATGCCGCATGGTGTCGGCGAGGAACATAGCGCGGAGCATTCGCAGCCATGTCCCGCCTGGCCGGTGCATTCTCCCGCCACCACAGTGCCGTCGTCGCAGGTACGACTGCATGGGCCGGCGCAATCAGCCGAGTCGGCACACGGTTCGGCAGTCGGCGTAGGTGCCGGTTCGCACGGCAGGCAACGGCCCTCCGCACACTGCCCAGTGGCAGGGTCGAAGGCTTCGGCCGGGCACCAGGAGTTGGCGAGGGATGTACCTCGATGCTGGCAGCAGGCGACTTCAGAAACCGAGATCGAGGCACCATTACAGGCTGAGTGTCTGAAACAATGCCCCTCGGCCTTCGGCGTAGTGGTTGGCGTAGGAGTGGTCTCCGGTACTGGCGTGGACAATAGCGCGGGCAATTCAAAGCCGAGGACGGCGAAGGGTTGCCCGCCCGGGTCGAGAACGGACACGCCGATGATCTGGAGCCGTACTGGCGCGCCCGTGAGTGGTTCCACCGGCAATGAAGCCTCCAGCAGAGCTGAGCCTTCGTTGATCTCGAGGGCGAAGATGAATGGGGGCGCGCTGCGGGCAGCGCTGCTTGGTGAAACCGTCGCGTCTATGACCAACTGGGCGTTGGCCGAGGTCACGTGCGTACCACTGGCGTCGACGACGCCGTTGAGCAGCAGCCGAACGCGCGGGCCGTCCAGTGCGGCAGCGGCCGCTCGTGGGTTACGATAGCGTTGGCGTGGTAAGCTCGTGTCCGCCCCGGCGCCCTCCCCTATCACCACTCTGCCGGAATCGAAGGAGAACCTGGAGGCCGCGCCGGCCGGCACGACCAAATCGCCTGCCATCCCTCCCGATTGCGTGCCCGCCATTCCGGACGACCGCGAAAGGACGGTCGCCGGTGCTCCGGCTGCCGCCGCTCCCGCCATGTGCAGACACCAAACCACCACCGCTGCGGCGGTCAACCGTCCCATCGATCTGTGAAATATCAAGCAACCCATCCGAACATTAACCTTGACGCTCACCAACATCATACCCCGCAAAACGGGCAAAAACGAATGCCTCGGTCCCGTTATTACAAGGGCTCACCCACTGGCCGTGCGCAGTGTGGTGTCTATCGAATCCGCTGAAGAATCAGGTGGCAAAAACGGCAATGCCATGTTTTGCTCCTCCTTGTTCAGCGATCTTGCGACTCAGGACACTAGAACGCACTCCTCTCTGTTGCCCGTTGCAAGTGCGTCTCAGCTGCAAACCACCAGACACGGATGAACATCCGCACCAGCAGCAGGACCTCACCCCAAAGCAGGGACGAGGCCACACCCAATGCCGATCGCGCCGGAATGAACCAAGCCACAGTTTGATAGATCACCCAGCTGGCGATGCTGGTGGCGAGTAGCAGGACCGCCAAGGGAAAGGTGCGCCGTTGTCTGCGCAGCACGAAAGCAAAGGCCCAGCCCAACGCCCTGATGACGCCAGCATCGGTGTTGGTGACACGGATACGCGCGTGATCATGCGCCGTGGCAAAGAAGAGTACCGCCAATCCACCGAAGATGGCGCTCAGCGCCGCCACCGCGTACCCGGTAATCTCCGAAGTGCTTTCCGCGGCCCAGTGCATCAGAGTGCGATCGAGAAGCGCGCTGGCGGTGATGGCAGCGGCGTGCAACAGATTGACGACGACGGCCAGGCCGAGATACGTCGGGTAAGTACGAGAGCCGCGCGCGACAGAGGCGGAGAGCGGCTCCTCTTCGCACACCGCAGCTACGGTGATCGCGTTCAGCCACGCCCCCAGCGAGATGAATCCGACGGTCATGACTATGCCGCCGGCCAGAAGCATGAGAAAACTCTCGCCATGATGAATGAACAGATCGATGAACACCTGCACGCTCAAGTCATTAAGCAGTGAGCGTGTGGCCAAGGACTTGTCCAGTGCGAGCGATAGCCACGACCATGCCGCCGCCCCGAACGACAGCGCTGCCGCGAGGCTCGCCAGGAACAGGATGATCACGACCGGCCAGCGGCGAAGTGCGATCTTGAGTCCCGAACGGTAGGCGCGGTGTATCATTCACCACCCCGTCAGCATGGACATGAGGTTCTGGAACCAGAAGCCCCAGCGCCCCGCAACGCGGACGAGCCCGCGCGTGCCCGCCCCTCGCATGCGCGAGTTGTTGATGACATTCACGTCGAGAGGTAAAGCCTCGACGACGGCCCACTCGACGCGTTCCCGGCCAGTGTACTCGAAGCGCTTCCAGCGCTCCTGCCCGTTCCAGTGTTCCGTCGAGACGCTGCCGTCGTCGAAGGTGATCTGGACATCCACAGGAAGAGCGACACCACCCAGTCGCTCAACGAGCACCTCGTTGCGGTAGCGCCGCTCTGAGCTTCCCTGCGGCGCCACCTCCTCTTCAGGCTCCTGGCCGGCGAAGCGGTATCCGCCGGCGCCATGCAACTGTTCGGCGCGCACGCGCGTGACGGCGTAGTCCAGAACTTCCGAACCCGAAAGCAGTTGGTCGAAATACCAGCCTAGATCCTGACCGAGGCTCTCTTCGATGCTCCGCACAAAATCCTCTCCGCGTGGATGGCGGAAGCGCCAGCGATCAAAGTAGCTCTGCAAGGCCTGGTAGAAGACCTCGTCACCGACAATGCCGCTCAAAGTGTCGAGGGCGAGTGCCATTTTGCCGTAGGAGACCGCGGAATAGCTGGAGCGGTCGAGGAACTGCCACGCCGGCTTGACGATCGGGTCGTATTGCGGGGCACGAGCGTACTGCAGCCGGTGCATCGTCACACTGTCAACCTGCAGTCCCATCAGATCGAGGTAGCTGCCGCGCCCGTAGGCACCATCCATGATCCGCCCTTCGAGGAAAGAGTTGATGCCCTCGTCCAGCCACGCCTCCTCGAATTCATTGTTGGCGACCACACCGTACCAGTACTGGTGCCCGAGCTCGTGTACGGTGACCATTTCCGGGAGCCTGAAGCCGCGCGGCATCCACCAGGCGGAGCCTACAGTGATCAGGGTCGGGTACTCCATGCCGGCGGCGCGGTAGGCACCCGGCCCGGGTTCGATGATGGTCAGCTGTGGGTAAGGATACGGTCCGATGGTCTGGCGATACCGCGCCAGCGCCACTTGCGCCGCCTGCAGATAGCGCTCGGCCTGGCGTGAGCGGCCCGGGTGCGACAGCAGCCGCAGATTGACGCCATCGCTCGTGCGTTCGATGACACGAAAACGCCGATCGGCGGCCCAGGCGAAATCGTGCACATCTTCGGCGACGAAGCGCAGGGTCTGGGTGGTTTCATCCTGACGTTTCTCCACCAATACGCCGGTGGCGCCCACGACCCTGTCGCGCGGCACCGTCAGGGTTACGTCGTACACTCCGAAGTCGGCAAAAAACTCGGTGGTCAGATGATATTGGTGGCAGTTCCAGCGGCCGTCTTCGTACACCCCGATCTTCGGGAACCACTGCGCTGCCATGGTAAACGGTCCGGCGTAACCGGAGCGAGCGACGATCTTGGGCAGCTTGGCTTCGAAGTCGATTTCGATGGCAACGGTGTCGCCCGGCGCCACCGGCTCTTCCAGTGACACACGCAGGACCGTGCGATCGTCGATGTTGTCATCGTCCGGATGCGCGAAGCTCGCCCGCTCCATCAGGTCAATGCCGCCGACGCGCAAGCTATTCACCTTGATGTATCCCCAGCCGTCGGGGTGCTTCTTCTCCCATCGTGCCCACATCTCGTCGGCATCGCGCATGAAGGAGGACCGGCTGTTGGCAAACGCATTCAGGTAAAGATGGAAGTACAACTCCGAGGCGGCCTGCGAAGTGGCGTTGCGCCAGTGCAGCACCTGGCGGCCATCTACGACGTGGGTCTTGGCGTCATAACGCGCCGCGATGGTGTAGTTGGCGATTCGAGGCGAAACGGCAGGCTCAGCCAGTGCGGCGCGCGAGAGCAAGACCAGCCCGAGCGCGGCGGCGGCAGCAACCGGGAGCAGCTGGCGCCGCACGCGCAGGCCCGGGTGCGTGTCACAAGCCATAGGCGAAGGCCATGTGCGCTGTGCTGACTTCACGCGTCCAGCTTGGCGCGTAACAGTTCACTGAGTTTCTGCGGGTTGGCTTTGCCCTGAGTCGCCTTCATGACCTGCCCGACGAAGAAGCCGAACAACTTGTCCTTGCCGGCTCGGTACTGTGCCACCTTGTCAGCGTTGGCCGCGATCACCTGCTCAATGGCGGCGAGAATCGTCCCTTCGTCGGAGATCTGGGTCAGTCCCTGCTCCGACACGATCTGCACCGCCGTCTTGCCGGTGGCTACCATTTCGTCGAAGACCGCTTTGGCGATTTTACCGCTGATCTCGCCGCTGTCGATGAGCTCCACCATGGCCGCCAGCCGCTCGGGCGCAACCGGCCAGTCGTGAATCACCAGGGCCGTGTCGAGCTTACGTTCGCGGATCAGGCGGAGTAGATCACCCATGATCCAGTTGCTCAGCGCCTTCGGATTGCGGTACTGGCGCACCGCCGCCTCGTAGTAGTCGCTGACGTCCTTGCGCTGGGTGAGGACCTCGGCATCGTATTGCGGCAAGCCGAACTCCCGCACGAAGCGCTGCCGGCGTGTGTCGGGGAGCTCGGGCAAGGTTCGGCGCACCTCCGCTACCCAGTCGTCGCTTACTTCGAGCGGCAACAGGTCGGGCTCGGGAAAGTAGCGGTAGTCATCGGCGAACTCTTTGGTGCGCATCGAGCGGGTGACTTCGCGGTCCGGATCCCAAAGGCGCGTCTCCTGCACCAGGCGTCCGCCGCCGTCCAGCACCTCGCGCTGCCGCTTGATCTCGTAGTCCACTGCCCGTTCCACGGCACGGAACGAGTTCATGTTCTTGATCTCAACCTTGGTGCCTAGAGTCGCGGCGCCCAGAGGTCGAATCGACACGTTGGCATCGCAGCGGAAGCTGCCCTCTTCCATATTGCCGTCGCAGATTTCGAGGTACTGCAGTATAATTCGCAACTTGCGCAAATACGCGCTCGCCTCCTGCGCGGAGCGGATGTCCGGTTCGCTGACGATTTCGAGTAGCGGCACGCCACAGCGGTTGAAGTCGACCAGGCTGGCGTCCCCGTGGGCGTCGTGGATGTTCTTTCCGGTATCTTCTTCCATGTGGATGCGAGTCAGGCGCACGCGCTTGCTCGCGCCATCCACTTCGATCTCGACGGCGCCACCGAGGCACAACGGGAGCTCGTACTGGCTGATCTGATAGCCCTTGGGAAGGTCGGGATAGAAGTAATTCTTTCTTGCCCAGCGACTGTAGCGCGCAATCTGGCAGCCGGTGGCGAGCCCGGCCCGGATGGCAAACTCGACCACACGGCGGTTGAGCACGGGAAGCGAACCGGGCATCCCCAGGCATACCGGACAGGTGTGCTGATTGGGCGGCGCGCCGAACTTGGTCGAGCAGGCGCAAAACACCTTCGACTGCGTCAGCAGCTCCGCGTGCACTTCCAATCCGATGACGGGCTCGTATTCCATTACGGTTTCTGGTTTCTGGTTCTTGGTCCCTGGTTTCTGGTCTCAAACCAGAGACCAGAAACTAGAAACCAGAAACCCTTCTCTCATGCCACTCCGTGGCCTGCTCATAGGCGTAGGCGGCGCGGAGGACGGTTTCCTCTTCGAACGGCCGGCCGACGATTTGCAGGCCGATCGGGAGCCCCTGCGCATCGAAGCCGCACGGCAGCGAGATGCCCGGGAGTCCCGCCAGATTGATCGAGATGGTGAAGATGTCGGACAGATACATCTGCAGCGGGTCGCTCGTCTTCTCTCCGATACGAAAGGCCGTGGTGGGTGCCGTGGGCGTGACGATGACGTCCTGGGTGGCGAACACGTCAGCGAAGTCGCGCCGGATCAACGTCCGAACTTTTTGTGCCTTGAGGTAGTAGGCGTCGTAATAGCCGGCAGAGAGCACGTAGGTTCCCAGCATGATGCGGCGTTTCACTTCGCTGCCGAACCCTGTGGCTCGCGTACGCTGATACATGGTGAGCAGGGATTCCGCGTCCTGCCGCAGGCCGTACTTGATGCCATCATAGCGCGCCAGGTTTGAGCTCGCTTCGGCGGTGGCGATGACGTAGTATGTGGGTACGGCGTAATCGGTATGCGGAAGGGACACCTCGCTGACTTGTGCACCTAGCTTTTCCAGCGTGCTGACGGCGGCCCGGACGGCCTTCTCCACCTCTGGTTGCATGCCCTCGACGAAGTACTCCCGCGGGATGCCCACGCGCAGCCCTTTGATGCCTGCGTCGAGCTGCGCGGCGTAATCCGGCACGCAGCGGTTGACGGAGGTGGAATCTCGCGGGTCGTGTCCGGCGATGGCGGCGAGCAGGTGGGCGCAGCCGGCAACGTTGTTGGCCATCGGGCCGACCTGATCAAGCGACGAGGCGTAAGCCACCACGCCGTAGCGACTGACGCGCCCGTAGGTGGGCTTGATGCCGACCACGCCACAGCAGGCCGCCGGCTGGCGGATGGAGCCACCGGTGTCGGTGCCGAGCGTACCCAGGCACTGGCGTGCGGCGACGGCCGAGGCCGAACCGCCTGATGAGCCACCCGGCACCCGCTCGAGATCCCACGGGTTGCGCGTGATCATGAACCCGGAGTTTTCTGTCGACGATCCCATGGCAAATTCATCGCAGTTGGTCTTGCCAACACACACGGCGCCGGCCTGCAGCAGCCTCTCGGTGACAGTGGCGTTGTAAGGAGCGATGAACTGGCCCAGAATCTTCGATCCCGCGGTGGTCCGGATGCCCTTGGTCAAAATGACGTCCTTGATGCCGACCGGGATGCCGAGCAGGACGCCGGCCTCCCCGCGGGCGCGGCGTTCGTCGGCAGCACGGGCCCGCTCCAGGGCGACCTCTTCGGTCACGGTGATGAACGAATGGACCCACGCCTCACTGCTGCGAATACGGTCCATTACGGCGCTTGTCAGCTCGATCGAGCTGATCTGTCTCCGGGCCAGCAGCGCCGCCGCTTCGTCGATGGTAAGAGTGGTCAAATCCACAAACGTAAAGCCCCTTGTCTAAGGTCTGGTCGAGGTGGAACGGTAAGCGTGCCGTCCGGGATGGACATCACTCAATGATTTTGGGCACCTTGAAGAAGTCACCGTCTCGTGCCGGTGCGTTGCTACGCAACTCTTCGGGGGCAGCCGGGTTCAGGACTACATCTTCGCGAAACGCTTCGGTCATCTCCACGACATGGGCGGTGGGGGTGACATTCTCCGTATCCAGCGCCGCGAGCTTTTCGAAATACTGCAGGATGTGATCCAGCTGATCGGTGATCGCGGCCTCTTCCTGCTCGTCCAGGTCCAAGCGCGCCAGTACGGCGATATGTCGAACCACTTCACGGCTGAGGGCCATGGACTGCGCTTAACACAAGGGCGGGATGGCTTCAATTGCGCGCGATCGCTCCGGACTGACGGCGCGAGTCTGGATCCCTCCTTTGGTGGCACCGGGCTCTGTCCGGTGCGCAGGGTTTACGCTGGAGGGTTCGTGCTGCCGATAGGGTATCGGGGTTTGGAGAAGACCTATCGCACCGGACAGAGCCCGGTGCCACCAGATACACCTCCTTCCCGCGGGGGCTGGCAGCCCGGAACGATAACAGCATGACTAGTACGACCCGCTACCTGTTGACTTTCTATCCTGGTAACAGTTACAGACAAGCTATACATGGCGCACGAACGGCAGCAGCTCGGCACGCAGGGAGAACAGGCGGCGGAGCGCTATTTGCGCCGGCAGCGTTACGCTATCATCGTGCGCAACTATCGCTGCCGGGCGGGCGAGGTCGACCTCATCGCTTTGGACCAGCGCACTGTGGTGTTCGTCGAGGTGAAGACGCGTACCCATGAAGGCTTCGGCAGCCCGCTGGAAGCTGTGAACCGGCGCAAGCAACGTCAGATCCGGCGCGCGGCGCTGTACTATCTAACCGCCAACCGCTTGCAGGATCGCGATGCGCGCTTCGACGTGGTGGGTGTGTGGTGGGAAGGGGGCAGCGTGCATTGCGAGCTGGTGAAGAACGCCTTCGAGATGGTCTGAGGCCTGTGGCATTGCCTTGAGAGCCGCGGCGCTGCGTGCTAACGCCATCGCATGCTGGACGTCCGTCTCATTCGCGAGCGTAGCGAGTTCGTCAAATCCGAACTGGCAAAGGTCGGCTATGACAGCCTTGCCGTGGACGCCTTGCTGGCTGCCGATGTGCGCCGGCGGGCGCTGATCACCGAGGTCGAGTCACTGCGGGCTCAACGTGCCGAGGTGTCGCGCACCATCGGCAAACAGGATCCGGCAGCGCGGGCGCAGCTGGTCAAGAACATGCGCGAGGTCGGCGACCGCATCGCCGCGCTCGAGCAGGATCTGGCCGCGGCCGAAGCCGATTTTGAGCTCCGCATGCTGGAGGTGCCTAACCTGCCCGACCCGAGTGTGCCGGCGGGGCGCGACGACCGCGACAACACCGTGCTGCGGGCCGAGGGCCAAGCGCGGCAGTTTGATTTTACTCCCCGGCCGCATTGGGAGATCGGGCCGGAGCTGGGCATTCTCGACTTCGACCGTGGCGTGAAGATTTCCGGATCGCGCTTTTACGTGCTGAAAGGCGCCGGGGCGCGGCTGCAACGGGCGCTGATCACTTGGATGCTGGATCTGCATGTCGGAAAGCATGGCTACACCGAGATCTACCCCCCGTATCTCGTGAAGCAGCAATGCTTGTACGGTGCCGGCCAGTTGCCGAAATTCGCCGACAATATCTACCGCGATTCCGAAGACGACCTGTGGATGATCGGCACCGCGGAGATCCCGGTCACCAATTTGCATCGCGACGAGGTTTTGGACGCCAGCGCCCTGCCCCTTTCCTACGTCGCCTACACCGCTTGCTTCCGGCGCGAGAAGATGTCCGCCGGCCGCGACGTGCGCGGCATCAAGCGCGGACACCAGTTTGACAAAGTGGAGATGTACAAGCTGGTGACGCCGAGTGAATCGCCGGCGGCGCTGGAACAGCTGGTCGAGCACGCGCAAGACGTTGCCCGCGGGCTGGAAATACCGCACCGCGTGATTTCGATCTGTACGGGTGATCTCGGTTTCGTGGCGGCCAAGAAATACGACCTCGAGCTGTGGGCCCCGGGATGTGACGAATGGCTCGAAGTCAGCTCGTGCAGCAACTGCACCGATTTCCAGGCCCGTCGGACCAACATCCGTTACCGCCCTGCTCCGCGCGCAAAACCGGAATTCGTCCACACGCTCAACGGCTCCGGCCTGGCACTGCCGCGGGTGCTGATCGCCGTGATGGAAAACTACCAGCAGACCGACGGCAGCGTCGTAGTTCCCAAAGTCCTGCGCTCGTACATGGGCGGAGTGGATCGGATTACCCCGGCCGCGTAGCAGAGCCGCAGCCTGGAGAACCGGGCCTCCACCCTGACCCTCCTCCGTTCGCGGAAGTGCTCACAGAGGAGGGGAGCCTAGACCCAGCCTAGACCGGAGGGGTCCGCGTGGGTGTACGCCTTCGGTGGTCGATCGAACGATAGGCGATAAGCGATCTGCGATCAGCGAGAATCACACGATCTTATTCAGCGGGTACTCGATGATGCCTACTGCGCCTTTACGGAGCAGCCGCGGAATCAATTCGCGCACTTCGAGCTCGGAGATCACGCTTTCGACGGCAAACCATTCTTTGCCGTGCAGCTGACCGGTCTGAAACAAGGGCGAGACCGTGGGTGCGGTCAGGCTGGGGATCATGGCGATGATGGCTTGCAGCTGATGCCGCGGCACGTTCATCTTGATGCCCACCTTGCTCTCGGCGGCTAGCGCGCCCTGCAGCAGGACGCTGATCTGCTCGATCCTTTCCCGCTTCCAGGGATCCTGCCAGGCCTGAGGGTTGGCGATGAGCTGCGGGTTGGATTCGAACAGCTCAGCGACTATCCGGAGGCGATTGGCGCGGATGGTGCTGCCGGTTTCGGTCACCTCGACAATGGCGTCCACCAGGCCCCCGGCGGCTTTGGCTTCCGTCGCTCCCCAGGAGAATTCCACCTCGACCGGCACATTGTGCGAAGCGAAGAACCGTCTGGTGTAGTTCACCAACTCGGTGGCGATGCGCTTGCCGCGCAAATCCTCCGGCACACGCACCGGTGAATCCTCGGGCACCACCAGCACCCAACGCGTCGGCCGGAAACTGGCTTTCGAATAAACCAGGTCGCAGACCACGTGGATCTGCGAGTCGTTCTCGAGGATCCAGTCTTGCCCGGTCAGGCCGGCATCGAGCGTGCCGTCCTCGACATAGCGGGCCATCTCCTGCGCCCGTACGAGCGAGCAGCTGATGGCTGGATCATCGATGGTGGGGAAATAGCTCCGCTCGGAGACAGAAATCTTCCACCCGGCCTTGCGGAACAATTCAACGGTCGTGTTTTGCAGGCTGCCTTTGGGCACGCCGAGCTTCAGTATGGTCATTTAATGCTAGTCGAAAGTCTATAGTCGATAGTTGAGAGTTAAAGGTTGGAAGCTCCAAGCTAGAAGCAGTTACTTCTTCCCGTAGAGCTGTTCAGGGTCGACTATCCGGTCGGCCGTGACGTGCCAACCTGTGTGGTCGACTTTACGGAAAAAGCAGCTCTTGTATCCCTCGTGACATGCCGCCCCGCCGCGCTGGTATACCTTCAGCAAGACCGCGTCGGCATCGCAATCGACGCGGATTTCTCTGACTTCCTGGAAGTTGCCCGAGCTTCCGCCTTTCAGCCACAGTTTTTGCCGCGAGGTGCTGAAATAGCACGCCTGGCCCGTCGCCAACGTCTTCTGCCAGGCTTCGCGGTTCATGTAGGCCAGCATCAAAACCTCACCGCTGTCGGCGTCCTGGGTGACGACTGTGACCAGCCCCCCACGTTTGTTGAAATCCGGTTCTGTCATGCAGCGATGTACGTAACACAGGAAACGCCCTGGTCGCAATCGTGGGTGGAATGCCTCCTAGGCGAAGAGCCACGAACGTGTCATACCTCAGCAACGAGAAGGAGCAATCATGGGACGACTGCAGGACAGAGGAGTCATAATCACCGGCAGAAGCTTTTTGCAAGTTGCTGGGCTCAGGCGGCGCGGCAGCACAAGCAGCATTTCGCCACAGCCGCTCTCGCCGTTTGCCGCTCTGCCGCTTCCTCGCTAAGGTCGCTCACACGGAGAGGCACGTGATGAAATTGGCAGAAATCGCCGAACGCATCGGCTGTCAGTTGCGCGGCGACGGGCAGATCGAGATCCACGCACTGGCGCCGATTGAAGAGGCGGGTCCGGGCACGCTGACCTTCGTGGCCAATCCGCGCTACCGCTCTCACCTGCGTACGACCAGGGCCTCCGCCGTGATCGTAGGCGAAAGCGAAGGGGAGTTGGCCCTGCCCTGCCTTGTAGCGGCAGACCCGTACCGCACCTTTGCCCAGGCGCTGGAACTCTTCTATGTCCCGCCTCCGGCGTTCAGCGGAATTCACCCCACGGCGGTGATCGCGCCGAGCGTGCGGGTTGGAAGAAATGCGCGCATCGGCCCCTACTGCGTTATCGGCGAGGATGTGGTTCTGGGTGACGACGCCTACTTGGACGCGCACGTGGTGATCTACCCCGAGGCGGTGATCGGGGACCTCTTTCGCGCCTATGCTCATGCGGTGGTGCGGGAGCGGGTGCGGATCGGAGAGCGTGTCACGCTGCACAGCGGCAGTGTGGTTGGTGGCGACGGCTTTGGTTACGTCATCGACGCTGCGGGGAAGGCGCAGAAGATTGTCCAGGCCGGTACCGTGGTGCTTGAAGACGACGTTGAAATCGGGTCGAATACAACCGTCGACCGGGCTACGGTGGGCGCTACCGTAATCCGGCGAGGTGCGAAGCTGGACAACCTGGTCATGGTGGCCCATGGCTGCTCGGTGGGCGAAGGCAGTGCCTTGGCGGCACAGGTCGGTCTGGCCGGTAGCACGCGAGTCGGCCGCTTCGTGCGCATGGGGGGGCAGGCCGGAGTCACCGGGCACCTCACCATCGGTGACGGCGCACAAATCGCAGCCCGGGGTGGGGTGACCAAGGACGTACCCGCCGGCACCACGGTGGGCGGCTTTCCGGCCGTGGAGGTGCACCTGTGGCGGCGGATAGTAGCGGGCTGGGTGCGGCTTCCGGAGGTGTTGAGACGGTTGCGACAGGTCGAAAAAGCCCTCTCTTTACACGCTCCGGCGGACGATCAGTCACCTTGACGACCCGGGCCGCCTCCGCTAGCTAGTTTATTTTGTCCCACCACTGTCTGAGGAGTCCCCTTCCGTGAAGCTGAACATCCACGAAATCGAAGAGGCCGTGAAGGAGTTGGCCTACGATGAGCCTACCAAAGCGCTCAACGAGGTGCTGGCTCACGGAAACGTCGTCGACTACATTTTCGAGGCACCGGCCAGCGTGCGCCTGGAGTACTACCGGGCTGGGCAGGAACTGTTTTTTACTGGCCACATCAGCGGGACTGTCGTTGGCCGCTGCGCGCGCTGTGTGGAATCATACGCCTTTCCACTGCAAGAGGACTTTACTCTTGTGCTGGTGCCCCGTAGCGATTTGCCGTCTGAGACGGAGTTGAACGAGGAGGATCTGGACCTCAGCTTCTACGAGGGGGACTGCGTCGATCTCACCCCACTGGTTCAGGAGCAGCTGCTGTTGGCTCTGCCGACGCGGCCGCTTTGCCGCGAAAGCTGCAGCGGCCTCTGCCCACACTGTGGCGCCAATCTGAACCTGCAGACGTGTGGTTGTGCTCCGGCCGCGGGCGACCCGCGCCTGGCGGTGCTGCGCACGCTGAAAGTGTGGCGTTAGTTTGACGGCAGAGGGCAAAGACGCATAAATTCCGGAGCGAGCCGATCCGGGAGCTGTGGCCTACGTGTCCTGCGCCGGAGTGTTGGCATCGAACGACTGTAATCAAGTACGCAGACAAGGAGTTTTGCCATGGCAGTCCCGAAGCGAAAAACGTCACATTCCAAGCGCAACAAGCGCCGCGCCCATGACGGTTTGACGGCGCCGAACGTCATCGCCTGCCCGCAATGTGGCGAGTCAACCGTCATGCATCGGGCCTGCCCACACTGCGGTACCTACCGCGGCCGCAAAGTGATCGCCGTCGAAACCGACTAGAACCCTCAGCGGGGCTGCTATGCCTGCACAAGTCTCTTTTCTTTTCCCGGGGCAAGGGTCCCAGGAAGTCGGCATGGGGAAAGATCTGTGCGATCGGTTTCCCATCGCGCGCGAGGTCTTCGCCGAAGCTGACACGGTGCTCGGCTTTCCCTTGTCTCGCTTGTGCTTCGAGGGGCCGCTCGAGGATCTCACCCTTACTGTCAACACCCAGCCCGCCCTGCTCACTGCCAGCTGGGCGCTGGCTCGCGTGCTCAGCACGGAATTCCAGCTGACGCCGGCCTGGGCGGCAGGTCACAGCCTGGGTGAGTTCAGCGCGCTGGTGGCGGCTGGCGCGCTGGCTTTCGCCGACGCCCTCATGGTGGTGCGAGAGCGCGGACGAGCCATGCAGACCGCCGTGGCACCGGGCGTTGGCGGCATGGCCGCCGTCATGGGCTTGGAACTGGATGAGCTGACTAAAGTCTGCCAAGACGCTGCGCAAGGCCAGGTGGTCAGTCCAGCGAATTTGAACGGCGGCGGGCAGATCGTCATCGCTGGACACCGGGAAGCGGTCGAGCGAGCCGGCTCGCTCGCACAGCAGCGCGGCGCCAAGCGCGTGGTGCCGCTGGCCGTCAGCGCACCCTTTCATTGTGCCTTGATGGCGCCGGCGGCCGATCGCCTCCGAGACGTTCTGGAACCGGTGGAAGTTTCTGCCCTCGCGTGTCCGGTCGTCAGCAACGTGGAAGCCAGGCCCAACTCCGAGGCGCAGCGGGTGAAGGATCTGCTGGTGCGACAGGTCGTCAGTCCGGTGCGCTGGCAGGAGTCAGTGGAGATGCTGGCTGGAACGGGCTGCCGGGCTGCCATCGAGGTAGGGCCAGGGCGGGTGCTCTGCGGCCTCGTCCGCCGTATTACGCGGGAGATCCGCTGCGTCCCCGGAGACGACTTTGGGGCAATACAATCGCTGAGTGAGGCGCAATGAATGCGGTCCTGAAAGAGCAGGTGGCGCTGGTGACCGGGGCATCGCGCGGTATTGGACGAATGGTGGCCTGCTCCCTCGCCCGGGCCGGGGCCCACGTGGTGGTGAATTATGTCAGCAACGAGGCTGCCGGAGGCGAGACCATTCGGCTGATCGAGGAAGCCGGCGGGCAGGCCAGTCCGTCGCGGTTCGACATCGCTGACCCCGAGGCGGTACGGGGTGCTGTGGCTCAAATGGTGGAGCGGCTCGGCCGCTGTGACATCCTGGTGAACAATGCCGGCATGACGATCGACAACCTGGTGGTCCGACTCAAGGCGGGAGATTGGGACCAGGTCATGGCGGTGAACCTCAGGGGCACCTTCAATTGTACCAAAGCGGTACTGCGCTCCATGATGCGGGCGCAATACGGGCGCATCATCAACATGGGTTCAATTATTGGGAGCATGGGCAATGCCGGCCAGGCAGCCTACGCGGCGGCCAAGGCTGGCATCGTCGGTTTCACCAAGTCAATGGCCCGCGAGCTCGCGGCTCGCAACATCACAGTCAATACTGTGGCGCCCGGCTTCATCGAAACCGAGATGACCGCGAGCTTGTCTGAGGCGGTGCGAACGGAGTATTTGAAGCTGATTCCGGCTGGGCGTTTGGGCAGGGCGGAGGAGGTGGCGGATGCGGTGCTCTTTCTCGCGCGCCCTGAATCTGCCTATATCACCGGACAGGTCATTGGCGTGAACGGCGGCCTCTACATGTAAGGAGAGGGAGGGAGTAATCGGATGCCATCAGCAGTAGAAGCGAAGGTGAAGGAGATCATCTGCGAGCAGCTCGGCGTGAGCGAAGATGAGGTGACACCAGACGCCTCCTTCATCGAAGATCTCGGCGCCGACTCGCTCGACATCGTCGAACTGGTCATGGCGCTTGAAGAAGAGTACGACATGGAGATCACGGACGAAGAGGCGGAGAAGATTCGCACCGTCCAGGACGTGATCACCTACATCGACGGCCATAAAAAATAGCGCCGTCGCGGCAAGTTTATTGAGACGAAGGAACGCTTGAAAAATGACGGAACTTGAGCGGGTGGACGCGGAAGTCTACCGCGCCCTGTCGCAGGAGGCGCAAAGGCAGGAACAGAATCTCGAGCTGATCGCTTCCGAGAACGTGGTCAGCCGGGCGGTTCTCGAGGCTCAGGGCTCAATTCTCACCAACAAGTACGCCGAGGGATACCCTGGCCGCCGCTACTATGGCGGCTGCGAATTTGCCGATGTGGTGGAACAACTGGCGATCGACCGCGCCAAGCTCCTGTTCAGTGCCGAACACGTCAACGTCCAGCCGCATTCCGGGTCACAGGCCAACATGGCCGTGTACTTTTCCCAGCTCGCACCGGGCGACACCATCTTGAGCATGGACCTCACCCACGGGGGGCATCTCACCCACGGCAGCCCGGTGAATTTTTCCGGTAAGTTTTTCAAGGTCATCCCGTACGGGGTGCGCCAGTCCGATGAGCGTATCGACTACGATGCGATGGCCGAGCTGGCCCGCACGCACCGTCCCAAAATGATAGTCGTGGGCTACAGCGCATATCCGCGTGAGGTCGACTTTCGCCCGTTCCGCCGGGTCGCCGACGAAATCGGAGCGGTGGTGATGGTGGACATCGCCCATTTTGCCGGCTTGGTAGCCGCCGGTATCCATCCCTCCCCGGTGCCGCATGCCGAGTTCGTGACCACCACCACCCACAAGACGCTGCGCGGCCCGCGGGGCGGCATGATTATGTGCCGCGAAGCTTTAGCCAAGGGCCTGAATTCTTCGGTTTTTCCGGGTAGTCAAGGCGGGCCGCTGATGCACGTCATTGCCGCCAAGGCCGTCGCCCTCAAAGAAGCCCTTTCTCCCGGTTTCAAGTCCTATCAGCAGCAGATCGTCCACAATGCCAAAGCTTTGGCCGCCGCACTCGTGGCCAAGGGATTCCGTCTGGTTTCGGGAGGTACGGACAACCATCTCATGCTCCTCGATCTGCGCCAGAGCGAGTTGACTGGAAAGATCGCCCAGGAGACGCTCGATCGGGCCCATATCACGGTGAACAAGAACACCGTGCCGTTCGAGACCCGCTCGCCGTTCGTTACCAGCGGCATCCGCATCGGTACGCCAGCGGTGACCACACGCGGCATGAAGGAAAAGGAGATGGGGTTCATCGCCGACTGCATCGCCCGGGCGCTGGACTCGGTGGGCGATGACGCCGCCCTCGCTTCCGTGGCGGATGACGTGGTCTCGCTCTGCCGCAAATTCCCCATCAACCAAGCCGCTTTCCCAGGGGCTTGAGGGCTTGGGGGTGGTCGGTAGCCCGTGTCTGTCGCCATATGAGACTACCGACTGCCGGCTACGGACTACCCCTCGGGCTCCCAGGCCCTCTCTTGAAACACCCGCCCGCTAGGCAGACAATAGGGCCATGTGTAACGTGGTCGGGGTGCCATGGAAACGTGGTGCCATTTTGGTATTAGTGGGCCTCATTGGGATCGTGCCGCTGCGGCAAAGTCGAGCTCAGTCAGCTCCGAGCGCGGACGAGGACGAGCAGTTCATCGAGTACCAGCTGCGTCCGAACGATGATCCCTCGAAAGTTGCGCGCATGTTTCGCATCAGCATCGAAGAGCTTCTGGCGCTCAACCGCATTCCAGACGCGCACCGGCTGACCGTAGGAACCACGCTGAAGATACCCGATCCACATGCGGCCCGAGTAAAGCAGCTCGCCGTAGAAAAGCGTACTCTCGAGGGGCAGCTGGCCGCCTCGGAATCCAAGATCAGTGCCCTCAGCAGCAGTGTCGGCCAGCTGGAATCGCAGGTTGCCGACTTGCGGGAGAGCAACGACGAGTTACGCAGCGAGCAGACGCTCAACCGCGTCTGGCGTGTGGGAGCGTTCATTGGCGCCGCGGCCGCGGCCGTGTTCGCCCTGGCTCTGTTGCTGACGTGGGCGAAGGCGCGCGATGCCGAACGTCATGTCACGGTCTTGCTGAAAGAAGCCGAGGTGACGCACGCGGCCATCGAGAAGTATCGCCAATTAGGTGCCCAGTTCGAGCTCAAGTACCAGAGTCTCTTTCACCAGGTCGGAACCCCCTCCCCCACGCAAGCCCGGGCGCACGCTCTGCGCGCCGCCTACGAGGAGGATCGGGCGCGTCTGGACGCGATCGTCAGCGACGCCGAGCGGCAGATCGCCACCGCGCTGACACAGCTGTCGCCCAAACGAGAACAGCCACATACCCCGGCCCACTTGACCGCCGTGCCGGCGGGTCGTAAAATGAGCTGAAAGGTCTCAGCTATCAGCCCTCAGCTTTTTCAGCAGTCAGCTCGAAGATTGCAGAGACGGGGCCTGAGTGCTGATAGCTGATAGCTGTTTCACCTCAGCCGCCGCGCGTCTTTTTCAGGGAGGCTCTGAACTCTTCGTCGAGCACGAAGGGCTGGCCCGGGATGATGACCGTGTCACGCTTCCACTGGCGGTCGTTGCGGTCAGGGCAGTTGATGTTGTAATGCAGTCCCCTGCTCTCCTTGCGCCTGATTGCCGACTTGATGATCACCTCGGCGACGGTGGCGATGTTGCGGAGCTCAATCAGGTCGCCGGTGATCAGGAAGTCCCAGTAGTAGTCGCGGATTTCCTCTTGTAGCAACGAGATGCGCTTGAGGGCGCGGGCCAGCCGCCGGTTCGAGCGAACGATGCCGACGTAATTCCACATCAGGCGGCGGATCTCATCCCAGTTTTGCGTCACTACCACCGACTCGTCGCTATCCACCGCGCCGCCGGGATTCCACTCCGGCAGTGAGGGGATCGGCGCGCGCTCCTGCCGCAGCAGGGCACGGGCGGCGACGGAAGCGCGGTGGCCAAAGACCAGCGCCTCCAGCAGGGAGTTGGAAGCCAGTCTGTTGGCCCCATGTAGACCGGTCATGGCCACCTCGCCGGCGGCGAACAGGCGGCGGACGGCGGTTGCCCCGGTGGCATCGGTCACCACGCCGCCACAGCAATAATGCGCCGCCGGCACCACCGGGATGGGCTGGGCGGTGATGTCGATGCCGTAGCTCAGGCAGCGTTCGTAGATGTGCGGGAAGCGGCCGCGGACGGAGTTGGCGTCTCGATGGGTGATGTCGAGGTATACGTGTTCGAAGCCGTGCACCTTCATTTCATTATCGATCGCCCTAGCGACGATGTCGCGCGGCGCCAGCTCCGCATCAGGGTGGTAGCGGGACATGAAGGCCTCGCCGTCAGGTCGGCGTAGAATGGCACCCTCTCCGCGCATCGCCTCGGTGATCAGAAACGACTTGGCTTGCGGGTGGTACAGGCAGGTGGGGTGGAACTGTATGAATTCCATATTGCCGATGGGCACGCCGGCGCGATAAGCCATGGCGACGCCGTCTCCCGTGGCAATGTCGGGGTTGCTGGTGTACAGGTACACCTTCCCGGTTCCTCCGGTGGCCAGCAGGGTCGTACGCGCTTGGAAGCGTTTGACCTCACCGCGGTCGAGGTCGAGGGCGTAAGCGCCCCAGCACGATGGCGCTTGCACGGAGGAGTCGAACTTGGCATCGATCAGCAGGTCGACGGCCAGGTGGCGTTCGTGGACCGTGATGTTGGGTGTTTGGCGGACCGCATGCACCAGGGCGCGCATGATCTCGCGGCCGGTGGCGTCGACGGCGTGCAAGATACGCCGGTGACTGTGGCCCCCTTCTCGTCCCAGATCGTATTCGCCGTCTTCGGTTCCGGGCCGGTGCGAGAAATTGGTGCCCAGCGCGATGAGGTCGCGAATGCGGTCGGGTCCCTCGCGGACCACCAGGTCGACGATGTCGGAATGGCACAGGTCGGCTCCCGCCGTCATGGTGTCGCGGCTGTGATCCTCGAACGAATCTTCAGCGCTCCATACCGAGGCGATGCCACCCTGGGCGTATTCGGTTGCACTTTCGGGCAGGCGATCTTTGGTGATCACCGCGACGGAACCAACCCGGGCGGCGCGCAGCGCGAACGTCAGGCCGGCCAGCCCGCTGCCGATAACGAGGCAATCTGTGTCCATCGCAGACTACTTTAGCACGTAGAGGCCGATGCGCGCCAAGTTGGAGAAAGCGGTTGAAAAGGCACCTCCGAATCGGTACCCTCGGCGCCATGCCACGGGGACGAAGACTTACAGCCGGGCTGTTTTTTGTCCTTGTCACGGCGTTGCCGGCAGAGGCAGACATTTACAGGTACCGCGATAGCCGCGGTGTACTGCATTTTTCCAACGCCCCGACTGAGCCGCAGTACCAGTTTTATGTGCCCGACGCGGCCGGACCGAGGAAGGTCCGGCGCTGCCATAATGAGGCAATCGACGGCGCGCGACGCAAGACTTACGATGGGATCATTCGCGAGGCGGCGCGGCGCCACCAGGTGGATGCGGCCCTGGTGAAGGCGGTGATACGGGCTGAATCGGATTTCGTCCCGCAGGCCGTTTCGCCGAAAGGCGCTCTGGGCTTGATGCAGCTGATGCCGGCGACGGCCCGGCAGCGGAACGTATGGCGGGTGATGGAGCCGCGTGAGAATGTGGAAGGCGGGGTGGTCCATCTGCGCTATTTGCTCGACCGCTATGCCGGCGACCTTCGCCTCGCCTTGGCGGCGTACAATGCCGGCGAGAAGGCGGTCGACGATCACGGCGGTGTTCCGCCATATCCTGAGACCCTGGAGTACCTATCGCGCGTTTTGCGCTTCCGCGATTCGTACCTGCAGGAACAGTAGTGTTTCCCAGGCGGCTCCGCCGGCAGGCCTGAGCATTTTGAGGTCTTGAGATGTCCATCATGCGCCGCATCACCCCGAGCGCGCGCGTCGCCAACCTTCCGAACTTCCTGACCTTCTTTCGCATTCTGCTGATCCCCGTTCTGGTGGTGATTCTGACCAGGCCGGGCCGCACCGCAAGTCTGATGGCGGCGGCGACTTTCTTTCTGGCCTGCCTGTCCGATTTCTTCGACGGCTATCTGGCGCGGCGCTGGGGAATCAGCACCACCCTCGGGGAGCTCCTCGATCCGCTTGCCGACAAGTTGATAGTTGCTGCCGCGTTGATCATGCTGGCGGGGCTGGACCGCACGCCGATGGTGCCGGCGTGGATGATCGTGGTGATCATCGGACGGGAGATTGCCGTGACCGGGCTGAGGGCGGTGGCGCTCGGGCGTGGGCTTGTCCTGGCCGCGCAGGAGCTCGGCAAGTACAAGATGGTGTTCCAGATGTTCGCGCTACACGGGCTGCTCCTGCACTACAATTTCTTGGGGGTCGACTTTCATCTGGCGGGCATGTATTTTCTGTGGATCTCGCTGGTGATCAGCTTGTGGTCCGGGATCCACTATCATGTCCGGGTCATCCGGCAGCTGATGAGAGGGCCGTCCAGCGTACAGGCGTAACCCGGCTACCTTGTGCTGTGATGCGAAGCGTGTTACTTCCGAAAGCTCCGCCGCGAAGTCATCCCACGCGCCCTTAGCTCAGCTGGATAGAGCGGCAGACTACGAATCTGTAGGTCGGGTGTTCGAATCACCCAGGGCGCACTTTCTCTTTATCCTTGTAACCCAATGACTTATGTCTCAGCGGGTGCCACGTCTGAACAATGGCGCCACTTGTCCACGGAAGCACCACGGAAGCATTCGGAGGCAGTTCGCGGCCCCTACCGGTCACCCGGCCCGGCCTCGCGTGGCAATCTGCCGCACCGTCTCCGGTGCCCACGGCTTGCCGGTCCGGCTCAGGCGCCCTTCCACATTGAGCCGTGCAGCGATCGCCGCGAAGCTCAGCCGCTCGCCACCCCGCGGCTTGCGCCGTAGCTTCTTGATCAGCGTGACCACTTCGGCTTCACCCGGCCGGGTCCCGTAGGGCTTGCGACCCTCACAGCGGCCGGTAGTGCGACGCTTCCGGACGCGCGCGGCCTTCAGCTTCGATACGATCGTGGAACGGGCGGACCGGCTGGCCCGTGACCTGATCGTGGGCGAGCTGATCCTGAACCAGTTGCGCGAGCTGGGGGTGAAGGTGATTGCAGCCGACTCCGGGACCGAGCTGGCAGCCGGCGACGATGACCCGACCCGGACCCTCATTCGCCTAGAGATCGTTCAAACCTTTCTTGAGTCGTTCCGAGTGTTGTTTCACGCCGCGCTCGACGTGCTGTTCCGTGGAAACGATCACGGAACCATGATCGGTATCTTCATCGGGCGCCTTAATCTGTATAAAGGGTCTTCAGGAAATCGTGTGGGTGAATGTTGATGATTTCGCGCATTGAAGACGGGGCGGGGGCGGCGCGGGCCGGTAACGAGCCAGGCGACGCGGTGGGGCGGGGTGTTGGTGAACACCGCGCCCGCTGGCGCGTGCGTGCGATC
>Ga0214473_10001725_pt1 | contig 28129 bp, 34 predicted proteins | sample RVTome_7_FD_203509 | JGI IMG/M metagenome (GOLD analysis project Ga0214473, IMG submission 203509) | Soil microbial communities from uranium-contaminated site in the Upper Colorado River Basin, Wyoming, United States - RVT98D197 | ecosystem: Environmental > Terrestrial > Soil > Contaminated >...
AGCCAGACCCCTCCGTCACCGTGCGCGACCACGCGCACGCGGGGCGGCACCGACCGCCATTCCGGTGCCGCCCCGCCCTCCCGGATTCCCATCGCAGTTTGATCCAAACCCGCTTTTCGTGGTATTACGGATCTCGCCGGGATCCGATCGGCTGAAAAGGAGGGAAAACAGTGTTCACCAAGCGGCGCTCGGCATTGGCTAGGACACAGACAGTCGCCCCCGTGAAGTGCCTGGTCCCGTCCGAATCGCTCTCTCCATCAGAGCTCGACGAGCGCACGCGCGCGCTTGCGCGCGCCGGTTGTGACGCTGCACGCGCCTACTGCCAACAGCGTGTACGCATCATCGTCCGCGAAGTTCAGGAGCAGGATGCTCGAACGAACTCTGACTAAGCTCTAAACTCGTGGACTCCACGCCGGAGCACCCACTCAAGAGCGCTGGGTCGTAGACCAGCGCTCTTTTCTATAGGACCAGAAATCGATTCGCCCGCCCACGTCGCCGTTCGGCGATCGAACTTGAACTCGCGAGTCATCCCCGAGCCCCTGCCTACCGTTCATTGGGCCCGTCCTTGAAAATCGAATCGATCACCGTTGCTGCACCAATCACGCCGAGCACGATGCCGACGGCCCTCCCCAGTCCCCGGCGTTCCTCCGACAACCAACGCTGCTCTATCATGAGGAGTGCGCTGCGGAAGTAATTGGCGATTAGCGGCCATTTCGCGCGCACGTCTTCTTGGTCGCTCGGATTCAAAATGATGTACTGCACAAGCTGCGGCAGGAACGCGCCGACATCCGTGCCTTGCAGCACGAAGGCCAGTACCGGATGGTCTGACGCCACCGCCATTCCGACCTCGACGTGGAGCAGCTCCGAGATGCCCATCCCGGTCTTGGTCCGCTCGTGAACGTCTTCTTGGATATACCGCGGGGTCGCAACGAGGACGACACAGTCTGCATCCTTGATTCCGTCGCGCATCTGTTCCCACGGTGGCCGCGGCGCCCCGATCGTTTTCCTGTTGCCGATCACGGTCTGGCGTCGAAATCTAGACATGGCCGACGATTCCGGTTCCCGTTCCGGCGCGTGTGAGGGGGGCGTGGGTACGGGAATGGGAATCAGGTGTTGTTGATGAGCGCGAAGCCGCCGTGGGCGCGCTGGATGTGACCGGTCGTTTGTAGCTTTACGAGAGCCTCACCGAGGGTCGCGTTACGAGCGCGAAGTGTTTCGCGGAGCGCTTCGCGCTGCATGGGACGACCGGCCTGTCGTAAGGCATCCACGATGCGCTCTTCGAGATGCGGCTCTGTTTCTGCGGCCAGCGTGCCCTCGTCGCACTGGGCGAGGCGGAGATGCGGCGACGGCTCCGTGGCCAGCTCGAGGAGAGTTGGGGGCAGCGCAGGTGCCGCTCGATGCTCGGCGGTGAGTTGCACGCGCCCATCGCGTCGCCGCACGAAGAGGTTGCTGTCGCCCCACGCGTGCAGGTCTCCCGAGCCGCGAAGGGCCTGGCCGTCATGGCCGCCGTTCTTGCGCAGGTGATGCACGAGGACGATGGCGAGCGCATAGCGGCGCTGGAGTGTCCGGAGTTCTCCGAGGAGCGCCGACATCTCGCCGGCCGAGTTTTCATCGATGCGATGCAAGCGCACGAGCGGATCGAGGATCAAGAGATGCGGCCTGTGCCGCTCGATGGTGAGCGTCAGACGCTCGCGGTCGCGCTCGGTGTCGAGCCGAAGCGCATGGCTCAGGATGAGACCCAGATCGAGCGATGCGATATCCTGCCCGCGCGCAGCGGCGATGGCGCGGATCCGATCGCGCAGCTGCGCGGGCGGATCCTCCGCACCGTAGAAAAGCACCGGCCCGGCTTCGGACACGGCGAAACGCCCCAGACAGGGCGTTCCGCCGGCCACACTGACGGCCAGATCGAGTCCGAGCCACGTCTTGCAGCACTTGGGCGCGCCGCCGATGACCCCGACCCCTTCACGGCTCCAAAGCTCATCGACGAGCCAGCCCACACGAGCCGGATCGGACTGCACTTCGGATGCCGCGACGACGCGCAGTGGCTCAGTCGCCACGCCGCCGCGCCTTTTGAGCGAGTTCCGCCTCGCGCTTGCGGTAGCTCTCACCGGTCATCGTCACGATCTCCGCGTGGTGCGTCAGTCGGTCGATGAGCGCCGTCGCACAGGCGGCGTTCGGAAACACCGTGTTCCACTCCGAAAACGCCAGGTTGGTGGTCAAGACGATCGACCGCCGCTCGTACCGACGCGACACGATCTGGAAAAGGAGATCGGCCGCGTGATTGTCGTAGGACAAATACCCGACCTCGTCAATGGCGAGCACCCCAGGTTGCGTGTAGTACCGCAAGCGCCGCTCGAGTGCACGCGCCGTCTCTTGCTTCGAGAGATCGAGCAGGAGATCCGATGCTGTCGTGAAGACGGCATTGGCACCCCGCTGTGCAGCCGCGTGCACCAGATTCTTGGCCAGCATCGTCTTGCCGAGCCCCTGAGACGCGACCAAGATGACGTTCTCCGCTCGGTCCATGAAGTTCATGGTGAGCACACGCTCCACCGTCCCCCGGTCGATCTTTGCCGGCCACTCCCAGTCGAAATCCGCCATCGGCTTGAAGCGCCCGATCCGCGAGCGCCGAAGCCGCCGCTCGACGCTCTTGCGGGCGCGCTCCTGCAGCTCGAGCCGGGCGACATCCTCCAGCACCTGCCGCACCGAGTTCCGGTTCTTGGTCGCACGCGCGATGAAATCGTCCAATTCGTCCGCCACAAGCCACAGCCCGAGCGCACGGAGCGATTCCGCAAGATCAAGCATCGTTCCGTTCCTTGTCGTCGTGTCCGAGGGCATCGTAATCCTCCAATCGATGAGGGGTTACTCGCAAGTCCCGCACGCGGGGATCGTCCGGCAAGTCGACGGCCATCGGCGGCCGCAAACCGCGCTCGCGCCGGCGCTGCTCGAGCACATGCGCGATCGAGCCGCTCGAATACGCTTCACACTCGATCGCCGTCCGCGTCGCCTGTCGCAGTTCTTCGGCGCCGTAGGCGTCCAGAAGCCGCAAGAGACGTGAGGTGTGATAGCCCATGTTGTCACCACGCAGCGCCAGGACATCGAAAAGAGCATCTGTCTCAGGCACCGCCGCCCGCAATCGATCGCGACCCTTGAGCTCACGCGCCGCCTTCTTCCACTCGACGAGCGACTCGATGTGAGCCGGATCCTCGACACAGGCGCCGCTCTCGTAGGAGCGCCGGTGATGGGCGACTTCCTTCTCGCCGTCCAGCACGCGCAGCGTCTCGGCGCCCACGGCCAGCGTCAGGGGCTTGCGCACGAGCGGGTGCGGAATCGAGTACAAGTTGCGATCGAAACGCACGTACGGGGTCTTCCCCGAGCGCACCGACCGCACCAGATCCGTCTCGAAGGGATGCTCGGGAAGCCGGATGAGATAGCTCCGCTCACGCTCGAGCGCCTCGCCGACTGGCAGAATCGCGTCACCCGGCACCCGTCGCACATGCGCGATCTCGTCTCGCCACTTCTCAAACTGCGCGTTCAGATCCGCCACGTCCCGGAATGTCCGCGCCGCGAAGAAGCTCGTCCGCAAATATTGAATCTGTCTTTCGACACGTCCCTTCTCGTTCCCGCGCGCCACCCCCACAGGCCGTGGTGCGAAGTGATAGTGCGATGCCAGCTCCAAGAGTCGCGGTTGGTAGTGAATCGCCTCACCACGACGCTCGAGCACCGCACTCTTCAAGTTGTCATAGAGCAACGCCCTCGGCACGCCGCCAAAATACTCGAAGGCTTCGACGTGACCACGAATGAAGCTCTCGAGCGTCTGATCCAGCATGAAAATCGCGTGTATCGCACGCGACCAACTCAAGACCATGACGAAGCACGAGAGCGCCCGGCTCGCCCGACCAATTGCCACCTTGCCGAAGCATCCCCAGTCCACCTGCGCTTGCTCACCCGGGAAGACGTGAAGACGCAAATACGCCTCCACCTTCCGCGCCGGACGAAGCTTCAACACCACACGGCGCAGCTGCACCACCGACCCGCGGTAGCCCCGGTCACGGAGCATCTCGAAGAGCCGCGTCGCACGCAGACGCGGGTACTGCTCGAGCACTCCACGGATGAAGGGCATGTAAGGGTCAAGGACACTCACTCGCGGGCGGCCGCCTCGCAGTTGAAACCGCTCCGACTCGATCGCACCCAGCACCGCATCCCGGTGTACGCCGAGCGCCGACGCGATCGTGCCCGCCTTCCAGTGCTCCGCGTAGTACAGACGCCGGATTTCCGTCCGCTGTTCGAGGCTGATCATCGCCACACCTCACTCGCGCCGATATGCCGGCCGGCTCCACCACGAATCCCACTGCACCCAATGCCCGCGACGACCACAAATGCAGCACCGCACCGTGCGGCGCACTTCGACCAACGCATCCCCAACCTCCTTCCGCGCCACCGCGGCACGCGGCGGCACGGACGGCAGTTCTACGCGCCGGCTCTCGATGGGGGAAGTTTGGTCCGTCACGCGAGATTCCAGGCGCCGCCGATACGCTCGCTGGCGATCCCGGTGATCGAGGCGACCCTCGAGGGTCTTCTGGTCGCGGGCTCGACTCCTGCGACGATTGCGCTTGTAGCCCGCAGTGCGACACGCCGAGCCGCAGTACGCGTGCCCTCGGTCGCAAGAACGACAGATGGAAAATGGCTTGCCACAATATCGGCAAGCACGCATCCGCTGCGGTGTCTCTGGTGTCTCCACGTCCCCAACGGCCGGGGACCACCCACTCGGACCTCTGGACAGACGCGGAGACGGACGCGATACTTATCCCGTCGAACACGTCTCCACGTGCCAGACACCGAGGGCCCGGAGGTGTCAGCTCCGGGCCCTCATCTCTTCGGGTCCACCCGGCCCGCCTGCAACCCTAACCCAAAACCGCCCCAACCGGCATCAGCCCGGCAAAACGATCAGATTCTGACGATTCTCTGCGAGCGTTGACATTTCCCCACCGGTCCGACTGGGAGGAACCCCATCTTCGCGGTGATCCGCGTGACGAAGCCGGCAAATGCCTCGTCCTCTTTTCGCAGGCTCGAGCTGATGAAGGCTTTTGGCTTCCGTTGTTCTGCCATGTGTTACCTCAAGTCTTCGGGGTGACCACCAAGGATGTCCTCGCTACTCTACATCCCCTGCCCAGAGGGGTGTTATAAATCCCCCTCCGGACCGACCCTCGAAAACCACAGGAATTGACGGCTTTTTCGCCCTCGTGCTACGGTGTCCACGAAACGCAGAGGGTTGTATCCGGAATGCTCCGCGAAGCGGATGAGTTACGTGAAGAGCACGAACTCGCGCCTATCGAGGTGTGCGCGAGGGCTGGAGGTCCAGAGCATTCCGGATACAACCAGTTGAACTGAACCGCGCGGAGCCTATGGGCGTTGTTTCGGTTGGGCGGGGCTGGGGTGCGGGTTTCGGGCGGACCGGCTGACCGGGGCGGTCGAGTCGGCGCGTAACGGGATGTCGCGAGGTGAGCCGCCGAGAGAGCTTCGGCGGCTTTGCTTTTGCATCGCGCACGAGGAGGGCTGGTAATGGTCAGGCACAAGTCCTGACTACTCCCGGCCCCCGGCCACCCCTTTGACCTTGACAGGCCCGAAAATTGCACTTATCCTGCTCTTAGAGTATCTCCCCTCTTGCTTCGGCGGGAGGGCGCGGGGCTACCGAAAGGTAGCCCCTGCTTTTTCCCAGCCATTCCGCTACACTCCCCAACCTCATGCGCACGAACGTCTACGTCGACGCCTTCAACCTCTACTACGGCTGCCTAAAGAAGACGCCGTACCGCTGGCTCGATCTGGCCAGGCTCTGTACGCTCCTGCTCCCCGAGCACGCCATGAACCGGATCCGCTACTTCACCGCTCTCGTGCACGAGCGGCCGGATAAGCCTGGGACGAACGCGCGGCAGCAAGTGTACCTGCGTGCCCTACGCACGCTCCCCGGTCTGTCGATCCACCTCGGCTACTACCTCACGAACCCAGTTTTCATGCGCGAGTGGCTGCCCTCGGGCCAGGCGCGCAAGTCTGTCCGCGTGCTCAAGACCGAAGAGAAGGGCTCGGATGTCAACCTCGCGACGTACCTGCTCGTCGATGGCTTTCACAACGAATACGACGCGGCCGTCGTTATCTCCAACGATTCGGATCTCTGCGAGCCGATCCGGATCGTTCGCCACGAGCTCGGCAAGACCGTCGGGATCCTCAACCCGCATCCCAATCCGAGCCGCGCGCTGCTCCCCCACGTGACGTTCATCAAACAGATTCGGCGCGGTGTGCTCGCCAAGAGCCAGTTTCCCAACATCCTCACCGACTCCCAAGGCAGCTTCCACAAGCCCGTCGGGTGGTAGGTGCGATTGTGTGATTCGCTGACGCAACAGTGCGACGGCTACCACAACTGCACCATTCCGCCGCGCTTCAGTGTATCATTATGAACTTCGCCGATACCTCTGACCCGTCGGCAGTTTGCAGACGAGCGAAGTATACGCCGGATACTAGCTTCCCCCGGGCTGAACGGCGGTTCCAGTCGACGACGTGAACTCCACCAAATGCAGTCTCAGAGTATGGTGTTGCTACGTGGCGGCCTAGTGCGTCGTACACAGCAATGGTCACTCGCGTCAAAGACGGAACGGTGAACTGAAATCCTGATCCATTGGACAAGACTGACAGCGCCAAACTGTTGTTCCTCAGACGACCAGGGTCACCAAAGCGCACATCTGTAGTCACCGCGATGCCCGTCTCGTTTGAAAGTTCAGACGCTCCAGTGCTGTTAAATGCCTGAACTCTATATCGAAGTGGTATTCCTTGCGGGGCTGTCAGGTCCTGTGTGCTCGTCATTGTGACTGTGTCTATCAATTCGTAGATGTCGGTACAGCTGGTGATGCTGTGGTACCGCGACCGGAAGATTCGATAGCCCGAAACAGTTCCCGAGGATGCACTCCAAGAAAGCGATACGCTGGACCCACTCAAGGTCGCACTGAGATTCGCCGGCGCACCAGGAGGCGTCGCCGCTGGGAGAGCAGTCGGAGCAGCCGAGGCGTCAACCATCTCCGTGGTGACCACAATGCGATAGTAATACATCCGCGAGTATTGCACTGTGTTGTCTATGTATGTATAGTGTTCACGGTCAGATGTGTAGTTTGGATCTCCGCTATACACGGAGTTGAGTAGTGAGAAGGCTCCATAGCATGTGTCCGAGCGATAGAGATCGTAGTACACGGACCGACGTGTGTCGGACTCGGTCCACGTAAGGGTAACCGCGGTTGTACCCCCTTGCGCTTGAAAAGACGTGCCGATCGATGTCGTGTTGAAGAAGTCCGCTGCCGTTTGCACGTAGGACCAAGCTTCATCAGGAATAACCGGGTTCAAAGGGTAAGAGAACTGGGAGCAACCCGGGCTGGCCATAGAACTCGTCATCCCGTATGCTTCGCCAATCACGGCGGGGCGGGCACTGTAGATCAGAACGTCCGCGCCGCACCGGAATCTCTGTGGGTTTTCTACGTGAGATAATCTAGGGGCCGCCGTGGAATAGTACAACCGACGGGCCCGTACTTCACTATTGTAACCCAGTACTTGGGCGAACTTGCTTGTCCAGGCGTTGGCCAAATAAAGACTGTGGGTGGTGTAGGGTCCCTGAACACATGGGTGCGTCTGATGCTGACATGCGGGCGGCAAACAATCCTCATAGAGGGGGTACCCAGTCAACCAATTGCCGTCGTTGTGATGAACCGAGATGAATGCATCGGCTCCGATGGGATCACCATATGTTGCCCGAGTGTAGTAGGGCACGTCATAGTCCCCTGTTCTCGTGAGCCGGAATGTCACTGGGGTTGGGTTCCACCTCGCCCACTCGGCTTCGAACACTGTTTCCTTGCTGACGATTAGATTCAAGACTGATTCGAAGCAGGGGCCACCTACGGCCCCCTTGTCGTCACCGCCGTGACCCGGGTCAAGGACAACGACTACGCCGATGGCTTCTCTCGCCGTCCATAGAACAAGACTCGTCGCCAGAAGGGCGACCCTACTCTGAGACCTGGAGATGGCCAACACGAATGCCCCCCGTCGATAGCTCCATAAAAGCAATCAGATCGCCGGTGCGAGCGAACTTGGGATCCAACCCGTCAATCGCGGGCTCCACCGGAATGCGCCACGCGCCATCCGCCGCCACCAGGTACAGCCTTGCACCCGCAATCGTCTCGTCCTGATCAACTTCGTGAAATCCAAGGACGTATCGACCATCAGGAGAAACGGAAGTAGCGGTGAAGCCGTTCGCGCCCACTTGACCCCCGAGGTCGACAACGACGTTCCCGTCTTGATCAACAACGGCCGAATAGAACCCTCGAGTGTTGTCCTGGACTGTGATCACATACTTCTGCATGTCTGGGAACGCGTCAACGGCAAAGGCGGCGTAAACATTGGTGGCTTGGAGCGTCAGTTGCCGTTCGTGTTCTTGTGGGCGCGTTCGAAATTCAGAAAGTGCGTTGGTCGAAGGTAATGGCTGCAGGAATGGTCTCTCCACAGCGGGTGGCGTTCCCGGCTGCCACTCTGTCGGCGGCGACACCGTCGTGCGCCTGCGCGACGTATCCCAGCAGTAGATGGTTCCATTCGCTGCCCAGGTAAACCTACCAACCTCGCCTCTTAGCAAGGTCGTGATAGGACCCGTACCGGCCGCATTCCGAGCCACGATACTTGCTAGTCCGGCACGTACATCGCCGACCTCCTGCGTACGACACGCAATCCACTGGCCGTCCGGAGACCAAGAGATATACCTATTGATGATATAGTCACTACTCGACGGCAGAACGAGGGTTGGGGGTACCGCGGGTGTGGCGGCGTCGAAAATATACAAGGCCCCATCCGCCCCAAGAAATGCCAGGCGCTGGTCGGTCGGTGACCACGGGCTGTCAACTGGCAGCCTCCCCTGAAGTGTTGCAAGGGACTGGAAGGTAGCGGCCGGGGCGCTGCCTCCACCCCCCGCTCCAGATCCATCGAGCCACGTTATGAATTCATTACTAGTTGCTGGCGTTGCGACCCGCACACGCGGTTTCTGGGTGAGACATGACACGGAATCCGGCGGGAACGTCATGCGGGACTTCGTATAGACGGGCACGTCGCAGAGTGTGAAGAGAGCATACGGGAACGTGGGGTTCGATGGTGGGTTCCGGCGCTTGACGATGATGTCCGTCTGCCCTCCGCTCCCCGCGTTGAACACCATGATCGTGCCAAGCGAAACGATGCCGCCAGCCGACGCTTGGCAGGAGCGGAATGAGATATTGAAGCCGGTGCTGTCGAGCGGAGCACCCAGGGTCAGCGAGCTCTCCGGTGCCGTGTAGCCCAGGAAGTAGCCGTCTGGATTCACGAACTGGATCCGGAACTCCGCGCCTGTGATCCCGTTTGTGGATGCCCCTGCGGTTTTCGCCACAACGTACAGCGTCGTCGGCACCCCTGGGGCCGCGTGCATGCAGTGGATGGTACCGGCTGCGTCCCCAAAGACACCTACATACCCGTCGTTCGTCTGCGTCAGTGCAGTCGTCGCCACGCAGATCGAAAGCGCCAGCACCACAGCAACCGTGGTGTGCTTCATGAATCGTCTCCCTTGGAGATCGCTCGTCGATTCCCGAGACGCCTAGCTGGCCGACCGGGACACGAAGTCCGAACCAGCGGACCTCTCTTAGTGCGGCCGAATGTTGCCAACGTGGGCGCCGTGTCTGGAGAAAGTCAAGCGAATAGTGCCGCATCAGCCAATCAGTAGACTGGTTTTGTCTCTTAATCGTCGGCGCGACCTGCCCCGTGTCACTCCCTCCCGTCTACGCGCCTGGGAGTCCACGCCACGTCTCGTTCTTGTTTCCTCGCAACTTTCCCTTGACCTCCCAGACGCCAGCCGGGTACTAGTCCCGACGGCCATCGGTGGCCACGGTTTGCCATGCTTCGGGATGTGAGGTAGAGTGGACGTGGACCTAAGCATGCCTCCCGCAAAGACTTACACCACCCCCCAGGTCGCCAAGCTCGTCGGCATCCATCAGCGGACCCTCATCCGCTGGCTCGAGGATGGCAAGATCGCCGAGCCGCCAAGGAACCGGAGCAACCGCCGCGTTTTCACCGACGACGACATCGAGACCATCCGGAGCTTCGCGACCCGCCTCTACCCGCCACCCCGGCGGAAGGACCGAACACGCACATGAAAGTCATCGCAGTCACCAACCACAAGGGCGGCGTCGGCAAGACGCACACGGCCTTCAACCTCGCCGGCGCGTACGCCGAGAATCCCGCGACGCGCGTGCTCCTCATAGACCTGGATCCGCAGATGAACCTTACGGGGCTCTTCCTGGGCCCGGAGGACCGGAACCCGTCGCTCTTCGACGTCCTCGTGGAGGAGATGCCGCTCGCGCAGGCGATCCACCAGACGCGCTTCCCGGGGATCGGCATCGTGCCCTCGAGCAGGCGACTGCGAAACCTCGATGCCCACCTCCACAACGAGCCGGACGCCCAGACCAGGCTCGCCGAGGCACTCCGCGAGCTCCCGGCAGACCAGTACCCCTACGCCGTAGCGATCCTCGACTGCCCGCCGAACCTCGACCTCATGACCCGGAACGCGCTCGCCGCCGCGCAGCGCGTCGTCGTCCCGATCGAGGCCGCACGGTTCAGCGCCGAGGGCCTGGACGCGCTCCTCGAGACCGTCGAGTCCATGAAACGAGCGGTCAACCGCGACCTCGAGATCGCCGGCGTCCTCCTCAGCCGGTTCATCAACCGCCGGATGACCCAGCAGACCTACGACCGCGCGCTCCGCGAGCGGGGGCTGCGACTCTTCCGGACGAAGATCAAGGACAGCGCGGTCTACGCCAAGGCGATCGAGGTGGGGCGGCCCATCACGGACTTCATGCACCGGTCCGAATTTGCGAACGCCTTCCGGGACCTCGTCGAGGAGCTCGAGCATGCCTATGCCCACAGCTGAACCCAAGCGCAAGAAGCCCGCGGCCGGGGCCCTGGACGAGGCCATCCGGAAGAACCTCACCGTCCTCGACCGCGACCACGCGAAGGTCGAGGAGCCGACCCCTCACACGCTCGAGCTGCAAGACGTCAGGGCGCACTCGCAGCGCGACCCGGACGCACGGCTCGTCTCCATGGCGGCCATCCGGCCTGATCCGCACCAGGTCCGAACCCTCGTCGACATCGAGAGCGATGAGTTCCGCGACCTCGTCGCGAACATCGAGCAGCAGGGCCTGCTGCAGGCCATCACCGTCCGCTGGCTACCGAGCGAGCGCATCTTCGAGATCGTGACCGGACACCGGCGCTACCACGCCGCCAAGGCCCTCGGGTGGAGGGTCATCCGCGCGAACGTGCGCGACGTCAGCGACGAGGCGAAGACGATCCTGCAGCTGACCGAGAACATCCACCGCCAGAACCTGAGCCCTCTCGAGGAGGCGCGGGCGTTCCGGCAGTACATGGAGCAGCACCACCTGACCCACGAGCAGGTCGCCAAAGAGGTCGGGAAGAGCCGTGTCTACGTGACTGAATCCGTCACCATGCTGGACAAGCTCGCGCCCGACGAACTCCGCTTCCTCGATCAATGTCGGCCGGCCGACATGCCAGGGAAGTCGCTAATCCTAGCGGCGTTACGGGTTCCAGACGCGGAAACTCGGGGGGCCATCCTGCACGGCGAGCTGACCCGGCACGAGGCACGCGAGCACGTGAAGCAGGCGCAGCCTCGGACCGGTCGCCCAAAGCACTTCGGTCGTCGCTACGCGCTTGAGGGCCACGGTGCCATGGTCACCGTCACGTTCAAGAAAGCTTCCGCGAGCGAGGATGAAATCGGCGAGGTCCTCATGGAGGCCTACAAGGAACACAAGAAGCGCGCCCGGCGCGAGGTCACCTGATTTGACCCCGAGCGTCAGGCAGGTACGATGAAACGACACGCCCTATGAACGACGGAACACAGACACCAACGGATAGCCGCGTCGACCCCGACGAGCGGCGGCGCGAACTCATCGAGGCGTTCGAGTCCGCGGGCCGCGAAAAGGCCCGCCAGCAGATCGCCATCCTGCCGTACTACCACGCGATCGAGAACGCGGTCACCAAACCCAACCAGGGTACCTGGGTGACCCGCTACTTCCGCACGAAATGGCGCCCAGCGCTCGGCACCGAGGCGTCCGAGATCGTGCTCGCGCTCCGCTTCTTCGCCGACAAGGAAACCGGCGAAACCTGGGCCGGGTACGACACCATCGCCGAGGTCGCCGGCTTGAGCGTGCGCTGCGTCGAACGCTGGCTGTCACACCAGCCGCCGAAGAACCGTTCGGGCAAGTGGCTCGAGCAGTGGCGGCTGCTGCATACCTACTTCGTCCTCGGCAAGACCAAGCGGTACAACCCTCAGCAGATCGGCAACCGCATCGAGTACCGGCGCTCGACGAACAAAATCCGCGTCGCCATGGACGACCCTGTGCACCCGGACGACGAGCCGCAGCTCTACGTCCACGCGGCCGAGCGAATCGTCCAGGAAGAAGCTAAGACCAGGCAAACAGAGAACATACCCCGTAACCGACCAGCGGACGGTTACGGCCCGGCACCCTACGCCATCGAGGTGGAAAAGTCCGCCCGTAACCGACCAGCGGACGGTTACCCAGCACCGACCAGTGGTCGGAGCAGATCGTTATCTGAACGTATAACGTCACCTAACGTTAATGCGACAGGCAAGAAACCGGACCGGACCCAGCCGAGTCTGTTTGCCCAAGACCCACGGGTTGCCACCCTCGGGCGCGAGGAGCGCCGGAAGCTCGACGCGCTCGTGGACGAGCTCGGTGACTACCTCCGCCGCAAGGACGGATTCCGAGACGACGACGTCCACCAGAGCGCGGGCGCGCACAAGCGCGCGGTCTACTTCCTCGGCGAGCAGCTCGTCCGCCGGGCCATGCGGACCCTCGACGACCGGATCGAGGAAGGCAGGGCCGGCCGGAACGACCCCATCCGGAACCCCTCGGCTGCGTTCTGGGGCATCGTGCGCAATCTGGCGGCCGAGAACGGGGTTTCCCTCGAGCCGGCCGGCGCGATCGCGGTAGCGAGCGAATTTGGGGCTCCAGCGCGGCCCGTAGCGGCTGCCAGGGGGCCTGCCGAGGAGCCGAAGGACACCCCGGAGGAGCGCGCCCGCATCTACAGCGAGCACCTCTTCCCGTTCCAGTACCGTCTGGAACACGATCGCGACCCGTCCGAGGACGAGAAGCGTGCCGCCTACGAGCAGCGCCTGGCGGCCCTTCGGGGCGGGGAGCCTTCGCGGTAACGGCCCAGCATCCATGCCCGCCTCGACACCGCCACCGTCCCAACCTGAGTCCTGCCCGATCTGTCCGAGCCGAGAGATCCACGCCGTCCATCAGCAGCTCGAGGAGTTCGAGTCCCTGCGAAGCCTTCACAAGCGGGACCGTACCGCGTTTTGGTGTGGGGCCATTCTTCGGGCGGCTCAACGCAGCGGGCATGCCATGGCACAGTGGACGGCCCAACATCTCGCCCGGGACCTCGAGCGGCAAGTCGAGAAGAAGCTGCGTCGCCTATGACTCTCGATCGGTACACCCTCGGCATCTTCGCCGCCGGGCTGCTCGCCGGCGCCGCGATCACAATCCTGGCCTCGCTCGCACCCGACCTCCGAATGGTCCTCGACGACTACCGCCGCTTCGTCCGTTCCCGGCGCCGCCCACCGCCGGAACCCCGGCCGCTCGAGCACGGCCGCAAGTAGCGGAGGTGCGTGAGCACGGTTGACGTCGGTCGTACACTGCGGGCATGCCGCGTCGACTGACCGTCCGGAAACGAATCTCACCCGAGCCCATGGGCCCTGACGAGGCAGCGCAGGTCGAGCGCCTGCTCGCCCGGCTCATCGCTCGGGCCTACTGGGCCGACCACCCGGAGCTGGGGCCCCTCCCCGGCGAGGTGCCGCCCGGCACCTCGCCCCCGAGTGCGCCTATCGCCGGGGCCTGCACTCCGCGAGTGCAGGAACCGAGAACCACGTCGAACGACGACTGAACGCGCGCGCCTTCGCCCGTCGCCTCACACTCCGTCCCGCCACGACTGCATGGCCGCTTGACCGCGGCCACCAACGTGTGCAAAAATCCCTTACGTGATTTGCACCCGTTTTGCAGTTCATTCCGCGCAAGTGCTTGGAATGAATCGTGGCGTGCCGTCGCTTCGGCTCCGGGCCACCCTTCACCACATCCACGAAACTACCCGTCAACCTGGGACCCATAACTCCCCAGGTAGGCGGGACCCGGGTTTCGTGGCTGCTTCGTCGCTCGCGCCCACAGGGCGCTCACTCCTCGTCCTCCGCCGCCGGTCGCTAGCGCTCCAAAGGGAACCGGCGGCTACGGATGGTGAAGGGTGGCCCGGAGCCTACGACCTCAGACGCGCCGCGACGAAGAGGGCTGTCGCCCCGCGGCGCTATGCCGTACTCGGCCGGCTGAGGCCGGCGTCCGTGCGGCATCTGAGGTCGGGCTCGGGCTCGGCGCGCGCGAAACAAGGAAGCCCACCGACCTGGGACCCCAAAAGCCCAGGTCGTCGGGACCCCCACCAGTTCGTGAACACGAATTCCCACCCACCGCAGCAAGCGCTCAACAGCGCTTGCCCCGAACGTCCGGCCCAGGGACGGGTGCGCCATCGGGATCGGACCCCGAAAGCAGCTTGGGGAAGACCGGGGCCGGGCCGCACGCCCGGAGCGTGAAACGCGGAGGGGTTGCTCGTGCGGGCCGCCCCGGAAGAGGAGACTGAAACGCTATGCCGAGACTCATCAACTTGGACAAGGTGCCGTCGCGATCGCAGCGGCCACCGCGAGAGACCCTGCCCGAGTGGAAGCCGTCCCAGGGGGCGCGGCGGGTGCTCGAGCTCTTGGTGCGGTACCGGTACCTCTCGCCACAGCTCGTTACCTGGTACATCGAGCAGGCCGGCTCGCGCGGCGGCTACCAGGCGCTCCATGAGCTGACGCGGGTCTGGCGGTACGGGCTGGCGCAGCGGTACCACCGGCCGGCCGAGCCGTGGACGTACGACTTGAAAGATGGCCGGTGGCAGGGGCCGGGGAGCTCGCAGTACGTGTACACCGCGACGCTCGCGGGCGCCCGGATGGTCGTGGACACAGCGGACTGGGCGGCCGAGCGGAAGGGCATCGAGGCCCGGGCCCGAGAGCCGCACATCAGTTTCGACCACGCGCTCGCGGTCACGCTGCTGCAGATGCTGTGGGACCTCGGCGGGCCCAGCTCGCCGCTTGCCACGACGGCGCCCGGCGGGTACTGGGCTGACCGCGACCCGGCGAGCCCGGTTGGGCGAGGGTTCCCAGTCGGGCTCAGCTCAGCGAAGAAGGACGTCGAGTACCGCCGAGACCACGGGCTCGCGCCCGGCCAGCCCCGGAAGTACCGGGTGTTTCCCGACACGACGGTGCTCCTCGATTGGGGCACGCACACCTGGCCGGTCTTCTTCGAGATCGAGCGCACGCACAAGAACGAGAAGCGGGAGCTCGAGCGGCTGAAGGCGTACGTGGAACTCTTGACGCGGCAGCGCGACGTCGCCGGCGACGTGTTCCTAAAGGCCGGGTACGGCCGGCCGCAGGCCGGCATGGTGGTGTTCATCGGGGCGACGCACGCCCACGCGGTGCGGCTGGCGACCACGGCGCGGGTGGCGATCCAGCTCGCTGACTTGGAGAAGGCGGACGGGTACCCGGCGATGCTGTTTGGGAGCCTTGAGACGCTGATCGCCGGCGAGCGCGTCGAGGACGAGGATGGCAAGACGCGCTACGTGGAAAGCATCGTCGAGCCGGCCGACTTCTTCTCCAAGAAGCTGTTCAACGGCCTGGACGGCAAGCTCCGGCCGCTCCTCGGACGGTATGGAGGGGATGATGAGCGCAAGCACGGTTGAGGTCCGGAAGCGGCGCCGGCGCTGGCGCACGCAGCTTCGGAAGCTGCGGCGGGAAGTGGTCGACGTCCTGCGCTGCCGGCAGATCTACGACCGGCTACGCGAGATCGTCGAGGCGAATCCGGCCATCCAGCGTCCCTGGACGTTTCACAACTGGCTCATCCGGAACTATACGATCGCGACACTCGTCCGCGTCCGGCGGCTCGTTGATCAGGACGGGCGGACGTGGTCGCTCGTGCGGCTCCTCGAGGAGATCAAGCGCGACCCGGACCTCGTTTCGTACCGCAGCCATCGCGCGTTCTACCGGAAGCACTACGATCGCCGGGATGGCACGTGGCTCGCGCGGAGCGCCTTCAAGTCCGTTGCCGGACAAGGAGGGGGTGCGCTCCCGCGATCGGTCGTCGAGGCGGATCTCAAAAAGCTGCGGGCGGGGTGGCAGCGTCTCGAGGTGTTCACGAACAAGCGCGTCGCCCACCTCGACCGTCAGGTGCCGCGCGGTCCGGCACCTAAGATCCGCGAGGTGAATGCAGCGATCGACTTGGTGAGCGAGACGCTGCGCCGGTACGAGTTGCTGCTCCTGGGGTCCGCGACGGGGAAGGGGCAAGAGCCCGTGGCCCAGGATGACTGGGACACGGTGCTCACGCGCGCGTGGATTCCGCGAACGCGGCGTGCGCAGTGACGCTCTCGGTGACCGTGCTACACTGGGGAAACCAGCCCACAGATTCCGAAGGCAGGTCGCCCGGGATGGGACAGCAACCCCGATCCCAAATTGACGGCCCGGTGTGAGGTGACGTCACGCTCTCGCTCGCACCCTGCCGCGCCGCCCCGTGACGGTCGGCCGCGGCCGAGCAACGCGGGATTGGGGGCTGGCCGGAGGGCATCGCCGCGGACGCGGTGCTCTTCGCAGTCAGTGGCCCCGGGTTGGGGTGCTGTGGGCCGTGGGTTGGCTGCCATCAAGGCCGGGCCAGCGGGTTGTCGCCGACCAGCCCCGGCTGATTTGTGTGTGCGAAAGTAACCCTTGCAATCTCTAGGAACGACCGAGTACTCTGCGCCCGTCTTCTACACGACACCAGCATTGTAGGGAGGCTCCCATGCTTGATGTGTTGTTTTCGCAGAAATTTACTCAAATCACCAACGGTGCAGTTTGTGCCCTGGTCCTACTCGCGGGACTCATTTTCTTCTTGTGTAGAGCCTCGAACACCGATTTCCCGGGATTCTTTCGCTACCGGGCTGGAAGGTGGGCGTTCATCTGTTGGTTGGCCTGGTGGGTGCCGCTAATGATCACGTATTTGATCGAGACCCCACCCATCGCCACGCTCCTGATAAATGACGTCGGCGACCTCCTACTGGTACTGTCTGGGCTCGTATATATCGCCGGGAATAGGTTCGATCCCAGACAGCGAGTCGTCGTGTTCCTCGTGGCGGCTCTCGCGCTCGTCATGGCGGGTCAAGGGGTCCTCTTTTGGATGGGTCACTACGCGGAGACTCCGACCTCGATTGCTGTGCTTGCCATAGCTCCATCGGTGGCACTTTCGAATATTGCGATTCTGCTCTTCGGATGGGCCATGTACGCGCGTTGGGGACTGACGGCTCTCCCTCTGTTGTTAGTCGCGGCGTTCTACTCGATGGCGCAAGGACCAGCACACCTCGACTATTTCGTGGTCAGGCCGCATCTCAGTAAGGCTGTGGCAACCATGGACTCCGTGGAAACGGAAATCGGAGCCGTGGCGAAATCGGTGGACGTCCTGATCGGGGCTCCCGATAGCTTGCCGCGGGGGGCGATGGCCAAGACCAAGCTAGAATCAGTCAGCAAGGACTTGCAAGTCGAGGCGAAGAGGATGAAGCCGGCTGTCGAGGCTTTGAAGGCACTGGGGAATCTGCGTAAGATCTTCTTCGGGCTTGCTCTCGGGAAGGCGATGCTCGCCGCGTTCTCCTTTGGGCTCTTCTTCAGCATGAACGATGCGGCTCCGCCCTCGATGGATGTCGCCCGAGCTTGGCCATCGGGAGAACGCGTTCCCCTGAATCGGAACCTCACGCGTGCTCTCTACGGCATCGGTGGGGCAGCAGGAGTGGCATTCTTGAGCGCTGCCGTCAGTTGGCTTTTGGGCCGGTTATAGCAAGAGCAGACCTCTGCGGGTCTGCTCAGCCGATTCTCTCAAGAATCGGCAAGGTGAGGCACGGGCCGAGGTGGCTTACCTGCCACCTAAAGGCCGATGCGTGAGGCTAGTGCGAAAGCGATGAGGACTGCCGTGTAGATGGCGAGGTATACAGACGCGCGGCGAACGTCGCGTCGGACCTTGTTCGGTTCCTCTGCGGTATTCATTCGCAACCCCAATCCTCGGCTCGAAGGCCTGCATTCACTGTGCCGCCGCAGCCCCGCTTCCCAAGCGGGCCCGGCCGTGACATCCAAATGAGCGATGCATGGAGCATACCGCCCGTCCTGCGGCACGTCAACATCATAACCCACCGTAATCCACTGAGTCTAGTGGATTACGGCAATCGCGGCAACCTGCATAGCGCGCCCTCCATGCGCGCGACGACCGCCCGAAGGTAGCCACGCCCCTGGAGGCTGTCAACAGGATCTTGACCGCGCGCAGGCATCTGTGTAATCTGCTGCAATTGCGATAGTTGACATGCTCCTGGGAGGAGGGGTTGTGCACCCAGAAACAGTTACCGCCATGCACGCTCGCAAGAATCTCGGTGACCTACTCGACAAGATCAGACTCTTAGGAAGCCGCTTCATCATCACGCGACGGAACACGCCCATTGCCATCCTTCATCCGTACGAACCAGCTGCGGCTGCGGTTGCAGCGACGAAGACGGTCATCCGGAAGCACGCCAAGAAGACACGGCCGGAACGCCCGCGCTCTCGTGGCGCAAGCCGGGACGTGAGGGTTCAACCCCCACAGGCAGGTTGACCCGCAGGCTACGACCGAGGTCCACCTAGGGTGCTCGTCTGCGGTGTCGGCGCGGGTCCAGCGGTTCACCCGCGCTGAACGATCGGAGACGGGCTGGCTGACGCCATCCCCAACGCCCCACCCGGGTCCGCGCGCACCGGAACTCACTCAAAAGGCGCGGGGAGCGGGAAAGCCACGGCAGGGGCACGCCGGGCCCACCGTCGGGACGGCTTGCGCGCAGCCCCGCGCTTCGCTTCAGTGGCCCGCAGATACCTGGATGGCGCTCGAGACCGTGTCCGGGGGAGCCGCGGACGCCAGAATCCGGGCATCGGGACGCGCTTCCTCTGCTCCCGCCTTTTCGCAGTGCGAGAATGTGAAGACAGGCTCCCCTGGGGAGTCTCTGAACCTTGCCAAGGCTTCGGCCGTGTCCGCGATCAGCCAAACTTTGATAGTCCAGCACCGGTCCGTTTGGGACGGCTTGCACCCGTTGGCCATGATCAGCATGGCCGCTAACAGCATTCGCCACAACGAGATACACCTCTACAGCCTCATGGGTCCCGGGCGAGGCGGATAGGTTGTATCGCTCCCATGGCGGCGTGCCGAGCGCGACCTTACGGGAGGAAGATAAGCCAAGGGCACCAAAAGTTCAACCATCTGGTGTTCCGACTCGACATTTTGATAGTATCAAATGGTGCTTGCGGCCAAAGTGGGTGGTAGCTTAAGATCGTGTGTTTGGGGGGGTAGGTCGACGACGAGTTCGACGGCCAGATGCGGAGGTCAGCTATGCCATCCACAGAAAAGATCGAAGAGTTGGCGGGTGACGACGAGCACGTCACCATCGATGCCATCGCCAAGGAAATCGACCGGCATCGAAACACAGTCTTTCGCATGCTCGAGAACCCGGCTCTGCGGGCCAAAGTCATCCTCAAGCGTGGCACAGCGACCCTGATTCGACGCAGGGAATTCCTTCGCCACTTCGAGAAGATGCACACGCTCTCAGAGACCCTTGAGACGGCAGGAAGACAGTCCAGAACTCTCCAAGCGACCATCAAGACCTCGAAGGAGTACGTCGACAGATACCTCGACCACGGGAGCGACCTCGACGGTGCGGAGGCCGGCCTCATCAAGATCTACAAAGACCGTAAGACCCCAGAATGCCAAGAGGACATCCGTAGAGCGATAGAGGCGGGCAAGATCATCTGCCTGGCTGGCGTTTCTCTGCGTGGCATTCTATCTCCGGGGTCGCCCTTGCAGCGGGAGCTTCTTCGAAGAATCGAGATCGGCGACGAGTTTGATTTGCATGGGATTGTCCTCGACCCGAACTACGCCATTGCCAAGCTCCGTGCCAACTTCGAAAGCGGCGCCGTGCCGTTTACGCAGTCCCAGCTCTACCTCGACTTCAAGAACACGCGGGCCGGTTATCTTGAACTCAGAAGGCAAATCGAAGAGAGGGGGTCCCGTGCGAAGGTCATGGTCACCGTCCTGTCGTTCCACTACCCTCGCTTCGTGCTAGCGGTGTCCTTCGGCCAGGACGCTGACGGAGAAACTGACGGCTTCATGCTCACCGAAAACTACCTGCTCGCCCCGGTCTTCGAGAGCAAGGATCGTTGCATCGGTGAGATCATGCCCGTGTTCAAGTTCGTGATTCATTCCGACTCGTACAAGCGCGAGAAGCAGATGTTTGAGTACATGTGGAGCACCGGAAAAGAAAAAGTGGCTACTGCGGATGAGGGTCGCCTGAAAAAAGTTGCATCCGGGGTCTTTCTAGAGAATTGGGAAGAACGCAAGTGAGTGAGATAACATCTGTTGCGTTGGAAGCTCCGCACGGCTATTACACTGGGTACACTGGGTCTCTCCGCAACCACCGCTGGCCGTCTGCCAGCACCTGGAAACCAATCGGCAAAGTGGGGTTGGAAGGCCGTCCGTAGATGCGTCCAACGACCCCAGCGGAACAGCGGAGTCGCTTTCCGGAGGCTGGCTGACGCCATCCCCAACGCCCCACCCAGGATCCGCGAACGAACCGAGAAGGCCCCCCGGTTTTTTGTTTGCTGTTCTTGTTTGTTTTCTCCGACGTCCGCGTGGCCGGGAGCTTCCTCCTGCGTGTATCCGGCGGTGCAAACCAGGACATGAGCGACACCGTCACCGACGACCCGAATGATGAAGTCGTGATTACTTCCACGGGGGCGCGCCGTGGCACACACGACGATTGGTCCAGCGGCGCCGGCGGCAGCCATTCCGAGACTGTTTCGTTGGACACGCAAAGATGGACCGAATTTCTCTACAGGATGGTTCCGGAACAGCCGGTGTATTACAGCCTCGAGGAGGAGCTCAACAAGGCTATGCAACGCATCATGCGTCAGGCGAACGGCGAAGCGCAGCTCTTCTTCGATCCGAAGCTTCCGACCATTCCTCTAGCCGTCCTCTGGAGGGGCACGAAGAGATTTCCCGTCGCAGAAATCACGCCGTCGCGCCTAGCCGCCTTCAAGGAGCGCGTGTATTCACGTCTCGGCGTACTCACTGCCGAGCAGGTGCGCACCCTGCTCGAGGGGCGACACACTCTCGTTCTCGACGAATTCCGCAAATATCGCGAAGCGCTCGAGCAGCAGGCGGTCGAGGCAGTACCCGCACCCGCATCGGAGCCAGTGTTCGAAGCTCCGCCGAAGCTCGCACCCAAGAGTGCCGGTCGCAAGGCTCCGGGCAAGAAACAGCGCAACAAAGCGGCGAAGCAAGGCCCTGATTTGACAGCTCCAGCCTAACGGCCTAGCCTGTCGATTACGGGTGCACATCGGGCCGACCCGAGAGCAGCGTCCCCACGTCGGGGATTCCCTCTCGCGGACCGTTCCGCTGTGTGTTGAGGGGCACTCCGTTGAGGGGTGCCCCGCTTTCTCTCCTGTTCGTTCCCAACCCAAGACGAGACCGTCCACCGCGCACGAGGCGCGAGTGGATCGCGTTCTCGGTCGTGGTGCGACATCGTCGCATCCCCCGTGAAGGAGGAACACCGTGTCGTACCTCTCGGGCGTGAAGTCCGACCTCAAGGGTCTCTTCGACGAGGCCTTCGACCACGCGTGGCAAGAGATCGTCGAGCCCGCGCTGAAGCAGTCCTACAAGAACGGCGTCGCCGACGGCCGCGCTGGCAAGGGCGAGAACGGCGAGCGCACGGCGCAACCCCGCCGGCAGTGGGGTCAGCGGCGCACTGTCCAGCGCCAGAACGAGGAGGCGTGACATGCCGCGCTACCGCGTCTTCCTCACTGACCTCGTGACGTCGGGTTTCGACATCGAGGCGGCGAGCCCGAAGGCCGCGGCCGACGAAGTGGCCGAGCTCTCGACCGACGACGGCAAGTTCGTCCACGCCGAGACGTCTCGGCTCGAGGTCTTCGGCACGGACGCGCACGGATCCATGGTTCCCGTCCCGATGCTCTACGCGTGGCCCAGCTATCGCGTGATCGAGGGTGGTGAGTCTCGTGAGTGAACCGGCGATCGCCTACCCGGTCGAGCCTCGCTACCCGATCTGTCCGGAGTGTCTCGGCAATCTCTTCCTGCCGGCCGAGCGCGGAGCGAGCTTCAACTGTCCGGACTGCGGCCTCGAGCTGCAGCTCTCCGCTCGGGGCGTCGAAGACGCACCGACGGCCTACTACGTCTCGACGCTTCACCGACAGAAGCGGGTCAAGCCACCGCCGAGAGTCGACGGGCCCAAGGACATCCACCGGCTCCTGCGGCCGCTCATCGCGGACGCGGACCGGGAAATGTTCTACGCCGTCCTGCTCTCGACGAAGAACCACGTGCTCGAGATCGCCCTCGTGTCCGTCGGCAGTCTCTCCGCCTCGATCGTGCATCCCCGGGAGGTGTTGAAGCCGGCCGTCCGGCTCAGCGCCGCGGCGCTCATCGTCGCGCACAACCATCCGAGTGGGGTGCCTGATCCGAGCCCGGAAGACGTCGAGTTCACGAAGCGGCTCTGCCGTTGTGGCGAGCTGATCGGGATTCGGCTTCTCGACCATGTGATCGTCGCCGGCGACAGCTTCGTGTCGCTCAAAGAGCTGGGTGAGTTCTGATGCCCGCCGAACCCAGGCCTTCGGCCCTCGTGCTCCGGGCCCAGGACCACCCGTTCGACCACCGCGACTCGCGGTTCCTGTTCCGGAAGCCGCTCGTGGCGACGCCGGCGGCACTCGAGGCGTTCGGCCTCGAGACCATCCGCCGCTGCTACCTCGAGCTGCAGCAGCTCGCCCAGCAGCAGCGGGGCCTCGACTACGGCCAAGCGTTCGACGACCGCGGGAACCCTGACGGTCCCCCGCTCTGGTTCATCGAGGACCAAGAGGTCGTGACGGCCTTGCTGCCGTCGGACTACTGAAAGGAGGTGCAGCGTGCCGCCCAAGGTTTGCTGCCGCTGCGGCAGCGAGGACGCCGAGGAGCGTTTCTCGCTCGGCATCTACGCCGGCGTCTGGTGCGACGCCTGCTGGAAGGCGTCGGTCTACCGGGACGAGGGCCCTTCCGGCTTCGATCCGCTCGACGCCGGCGAGGCGTACGACGAGGACGACTACTGATCCCCCACCGTCACGCGCAGTGACCAAGCACAAGGAGGGATGGCCCATGGCCAGCCTCAACAAAGCCTTGCTCATCGGCTACGTCGGCGCGGACCCCGAGGTCCACGAAGTCAGCGGTCCAAGGACCGTCGTCCGGCTCCGCGTCGCCACGAACGAACGCTGGACGGACCTGGAGGGACAGAAGCACGAACGCACCGACTGGCACACCGTCATCGTCTGGGAGCAGCCGGCGAAGTTCTGCCGCGAGTATGTCCGCAAGGGAGCCGCCGTGTACATCGAGGGTCCGATGCACGTCCGCACCTGGGTCGACCGGGAGGGCACCAAGCGCTACACGACCGAGATCGTGGGGCGCACGATCCAGCTCCTCGACCGCAAGGGCGAGCAACCGACGCACGAGCACGACACGCAAGAGGAGGCCGTGATCGCCGGCGATGCTCCGACCGAGGAACGTCGCAAGGACTCCTCGAGCTGATCGAGGCAACATCCCAGGTGGGCCGCCCGCGTTCAACGCGCGGACGGCCCTTTTCTCTTCAACATCCCGACCTCGGAAGCTGGGTGCCCGTGCATCACCACGGCAGATTTTTGAGGTGGTTGCCCTCGTCTAGCGCCAGTGCTAACCTCTCCGGCCAACCGTTGCCTGGAGGTCCACCCATGTCCGACATGTCCAAGGACGATCGTAAGCAGCTCGAGCGGCTCATCAAGCCGCTCTCCCCAGCGGATCGCCAGAAGACCGCCAGTGTCCTCAAGCGCGTCGCGAAGCTCTACGACGGCGGTATGCTCGCCGACGTCCCCGACGGCCTGCGTCCGAACATCCTCGAGGTGATTCCAACTCTCGATATGCCGACCAAGGAGCTCATCGACCGTACGTTCCTCGTGAACCACCGTAGCGAAACCATCCGCTACATCGAAACCGGCAAGCTCTAGCTCCGCGGCCAATAGGAGGTCGGCCTCGGGTTGCAGAAATTATTCGCTTAGGCGTGCCCCCAAATACACGTACGGGGTCATGATTTAGGCCTCGGTACCTAGCTTCCGACGCAGTGCGGCGGGAGATTTGACGACTTCGGCGCGTCCCGGTACCGTGTAGGTGAAGGAGACAACCTTATGGCACAGGAAATTCATCGTGTCGCGTGGACCGTAATGGAGTCCACCAAGGAAGGCGCGGACAGCAGAGAGTTCTGGACCAAGATCGGCCGGAGCTTCCTCAACAAGGACGGCAGCGAGACCGTGCTCTTAGACGCGCTGCCGGTCAACGGCAAGCTCATCCTCCGCGACAAGAAGGCCGCCGCGCCGGCGACCGAAGGTTCCGCCACGGCGTAGCTGGTATGCCGAAGACGCAGCCGGTCACGCTCACCCACCTCGAGCGCTTCGAGCAACGCCTCGTCGAGCGCCTGGCGGCGCTGCGGGCCGACCTGCGCGCCGACATTCACAAAGACACCGAGGAGCTGCTCGCCGAGCACCACCGCAGCCTCACGGAGGCCATCACCGACATCATCCTTGTTGCGTTGCATGCCCCCCGATCACGTTCGTTGCACGAAGAATGGCATGGAATGGATGAGAGGGTAAGCTGGTCGTTCCGTTCTGTGTTTTCTTTATAGGGGGAACGGAACGCGGGTGTCAGCGGGGCTGGTTGGAGACGAGACTCCATCCGTGGAGTCCGCGCTGGATCCTACCTTGTAGCTCGAGATCGACGAGCACTTTCCCGAGACGTTCATTCTGGACCTGGAGCTTGCGTCGCAGGTCGGCGCGATTGAGCGTCTTGGTGGCGCCGAGGGCTCGGAGCACGGTGGTCTCGAGGTTGTCGGAATGCTGGTGGGCGCTGGAGTCGGGATCGATCTCGAGGTGGACGGTTCGGGGATCCTGATCGGCGAGCCGCAAGTGGATGGGTGGTGGTGCAGAAGCGGCGCGGTGTTCCATGGACAGGCGCAAGCGGTCGTGGTCGCGGCGCAGGTACAGGGCGCTATCGGAGAAGGCCCACAGATCCCCGGAGCCGCGCACTGCCTGGCCATCGAGGGCAGTGTGTGCTTTGCGGGCATGGTGCACGATGACGATGGCGACATCGCAGCTTCGCTGCAGGTCGCGGAGGCCGGCGAGAAGAGCGGAGATTTGTTGGGCGTCATTCTCGTCGACATTGTGGAGCCGGACCAAGGGGTCGAGAAGCAGCACGCGGGGATTTACGGCACGCACGGTTTCGAGGAGCCGGGCGCGATCGCCGTCGAGATCGAGTCGCAGGCGGGGTGTAGTGATGACCTGGACGTCGAGGGCGGTGAGCTCGAGGCCGCGATGGCGAGCGAGACACTCGAGGCGTTCGCGGACCTGCGGCAGCGCATCCTCAGCGAGATAGACGAGCGCAGTCCCTGGGGTGCGGACCGGGAAGTGACCGAGGCAGGGGGTGCCACTGCCGACGCTGGTGGCGATTTCGAGTCCGACCCAGGACTTGCCGACCTTGGGGTGGCCGGCGAGCAAGCCGACAGCACTTGCACCCCAAAGACCTTCGATGAGCCAGCGTGGCCGCTCGCCATCGACAGGGATGTCTGCGGCGCGGAGCACCGGGAAGGGCTCGGGAGGGTTGCTCATGGCCAGAGCAGCTTGCGAGCCTGGGCGACGTGGTTGGGATCGCAGACGGAAGCGTCGTGGTCATGGGCGATCTCGAGGCTCTTGAGGGCCAGCTGGTCGGTGGCGCGCAGATTGCCCCGGCCGATCTCGTAGAGGGCATCGAGGCTCCGCGCCTCGAAGGGCGCTCGCGTTGCGCCGGCGATGTTGCATCGGTGTTCGATGTAGCGCTGGGTCTCCTCGCGCGCGAGCGGCCGCAGGCTGCCGCAGTGAGCGAGCCGGCGAGCGACGTCCTCGAGGTCATCGCGCCGGAGCAACCGGCGCAAGCTCTCCTGGCCGGCCAGGACGATGCTGACGACGAGCCGACTGTCCATGTCGAAGTTGGTGAGGAGCCGCAGGACGCCCAGCACTTCGGGCCGGAATTCATGGCCTTCGTCGAGCACCAGCACCGGTCGCAGGCCGTCGGTGTCGGTGGCATTGAGGAAGCGCTCCTGGAGTTTGCGGACGAGCGCTGGGAAGGATCCCACGGGAGCGGTATCGACGGCACAGGCGATCTCGCGGCAGAGATCGCGCTTCGAGAGCCCCGTGACCTTGACGTAGTGGACGCGGTAACGCGCCTCGGGGAGTTGGTCAACGAGGCAGCGCAGGAGCACGGTCTTGCCGGTGCCGGCGGGGGCGATGAGTGCCGCCGACATGCGGTGCTCGATGCTGCGGAGAAGCGCCGCGAGCTCCTCTTCGAAGGGCTGGAAGGTGAAGCGGTCTCGGACCGGGATCTCACGCGTGAAGGGGGTCGTATGGAAGCCGAAGCGGCTCTTCAGATCTTTCATGACTCGTTCTCCTCTCGAGGCTCGGGGAGTCCACCGTCCGGATCGAGGATCGGACCGAAGTCGCGCTCGAAGGCGAGATCGGCGGCGGATTTGGGCAAGGGGTGCTGAATCTCTTCTTCGGAGTGCCGGGCTGCGCGGCGGGCGTGGGCGTTGGCTGTGAGGTCGACGGGGTGCAGGTCGATGCAGCGGCCTTGGTGCAGGAAGACGAGGGTGCCTTCGAGCAGTCGGTGATGGATCAGGACGCGCTGCCCGGCGTAGCCGCGAGGCACCTCGTAGAGGATGCCATCCACCGAGACGACGTGGTCGGCGCTCACCCTGCGGTCGAGGTGAATCTCGAACTTGCGGCGCAGCTCGGCATCATTGTCGGGGAAGCGGAGCGGCTTGAGGTCGGCAAAGAAGCGCTGGGCGGGCGAGTCGCCGGCGAGGCTCTCGTGCGGGCGCTGGTTGTAGATCTCCCGTACATAGTGCCGGAGCCGCAGCTCCAAGGCGCCGCAGTCGGGATCGACATCGGGCCTGCGGTCGAGTCCCCGCAAGAGATCGGCAAGGCAGGTGCGATTCCACCTCTCGATCTTACCGTGGCCCTCGGGGTAGGCCGCTTCGCCATGGATGAGCAGAACGCCGAGATTGGCGAGCACTCGCACCGTGCTCTCGGCGATGAAGCCGGGACCCTGGTCGAGATAGAGGATGGACATGAGGCCGCAGGTGCGGATGGTCTCGTACAGCCCGCGCAGGAAGAGCACGGCATTCTCTGAGGTGCCGACGACGGGGTCGGGGCCCCAGCGGGTGGCGTCGTCGAGGAAACAGAGCGCCACGCGCCGGGCGCGCTGGGCACCGGCGCGGAAGTGCTTGCCGTCGGCGAGCACCATGTCCAGGCGATGCGGATAGGCGAACCGCCGGGTGTCGCGCTCGGGCTGTTTGGCGATGTGGCCCACGGGAAGACTGAGCCGTCGTGCCGTACGGTAGACGGTGCTGCGATCGAGAGGGGTGTGTGCATCGACGAGGCCCAGTTCCCGGGCCCGCCGGATGATCTCAGGGATCGAGGCGCGGGCATCGAGCTTCTTGGTCGACTCGAGGAACTCGACGAAGCGCACCGGCAACACGCTCGTGTCCGGAGGGCGTTTGTGGCGGCGATTTTCCAGGGCTGCCAGGCCTTGCGATTCATGCGCTCGCAGCCAGCGGTAGAGCGTACGCACGGAAACGCGCCACACGCGACCGTCGAAGAAGCGATGGCGCATGCTGGCAACTGCAGGCACGGCTTGGGCACGCCGCTCTCCCGAGAGCATGCGACTGAGGACCTGGGACACCACTTGGTAGCGAAACAACGCCTTGTATGACGGCTCGGCCAACCCACTCTCCCCGGCTCGGCAGCTCGAGAGCACCGTATGCCCGGGTGGGTGAGCGGCCCAGGTCCTGATTTCGTAACGTAGAG
>Ga0214473_10001726_pt1 | contig 28127 bp, 24 predicted proteins | sample RVTome_7_FD_203509 | JGI IMG/M metagenome (GOLD analysis project Ga0214473, IMG submission 203509) | Soil microbial communities from uranium-contaminated site in the Upper Colorado River Basin, Wyoming, United States - RVT98D197 | ecosystem: Environmental > Terrestrial > Soil > Contaminated >...
GGGAAAGCTGGAAAGTGTGGACTTGAATCCATTCAGAACAGGATGTCGATTTCAGGAATTGGTCTTTGAGCTTGCTCGTGACTTAACTCGGGTGTATGCATCACAGCCAAGTTGCGAGGTTCCCGTTCAGGTCCTTTTCCCGCAGATTGTCGGAATAGTTGATCATTATCTAAGCGAAAAAGTAAGACCTGTCGATCCGGCAAATATCCTTGATGTTTTTCTTTCCCCGTATTATGGCTGGGCCATAGAAAGCCTTTTAAACAGCATAAAACCTGATGTAATGACAGGCGAAACTCCTGAGGTAGCCGTCTATGAGTCAAGCAGGGGGCCGGGCTCGACTTCTGACGTTGATTTCTGGACAAGTAAAGAGGTGCGTGAAGTTGAGCGGTCGCATCTGAACTACATCGTTGCTGATACCCGAATATGGGAACAGTCAGCCGCATACTACATTGATACGCATCCTGCTACTGCTGCTTTTGTGAAAAACCAGGGCTTGGGATTTGCAATGCCCTATTTCCACAATGGCCAGAGTCACGATTATATTCCCGATTTTATCATTCGATTAGATACGGATGGTGGAGAGTCTTATTTGATACTTGAAACCAAAGGCTTTGACGAACTTGAATCAATCAAGAAGGCTGCGGCGGAGCGCTGGATTCATGCAGTGAACGTCGATCAACAATATGGGTATTGGCAGTACGCTGTTGCGAAGAAGCCGGAAGAAGTTAGAAAGTGCTTGGATAATGCGAGAAAACGATAGGGGTCAGCCCTTGACGTTGGACAAATGAAAACAACCAAAAGAAGAAAATGCAGGAGGTCCCTATGCCTCAATTAAGACAGGATCCCACAACGAAAGAGTGGGTTATCATTGCAGCAGAGCGTTCGAAGAGACCCCACGATTTTATAAAGACCGAGACTTTGATCGAAAAACTTCCCTATAAAGAAGACTGCCCCTTCTGTCAGGGCAATGAACATCTCACTCCTCATGAGTCTCTGGCCTATCGAAGCGGGGGGTCGGCAGATAGTAAAGGATGGTGGGTAAGGGTCATTCCCAATAAATTTCCTGCCCTCTCCCCTGAGGGGAGCTTGGAGAGAGAAGAGTTGGGGTTTTTCAGGATGATGGATGGGGTGGGAATCCATGAAGTGGTGATCGAAAGTCCCATCCATAACCAACTTCTCCCTCTGATGGAGGATAGACAGGTGGAGGAGGTCCTTCTTGCCTATCGGGAAAGGTATCTTGCTCTGAGAGACGACCCGAGGATCAAATTGATCATCGTCTTTAAAAACCATGGGGAGGGCGCTGGGACATCACTGGATCACACCCATTCCCAACTCGTCGGAACTTCGGTCGTCCCATCCAATATTCGAAAGAAATTAGAAGAGGCAGCTCGATATTACGATGACCACGGGAGGTGTGTCTATTGTGATTCGATTAAGGAGGAACTTAAATCAGGAAAGAGGATCGTTATGGATACCGAAAGGTTTATTGTCCTCCAATCCTTTGCATCCCGGTCTCCCTTCGAAACCTGGATCGTTCCCAAAGAGCATCAGGCCTCTTTCGGTTTAATCTCTATGGAGGATTCAAAGAGATTTGCAAAGGTCTTAAAGACAACCTTGTTTAAACTCTATTCCAAACTGAACAATCCCGATTATAATTACGTCATCCATACCGCTCCCATTAGGGATGAGCAAGAAGATTACTACCATTGGCATCTTCGGATTATCCCAAGACTGACGACCCCCGCCGGATTTGAAATGGGATCCGGCATCTATATCAACGTTTCCCTTCCCGAGGAGACTGCTCAATTCCTGAGAGAGGGTTAGTGGGGTTTTCTGCAATTACAACCGGTCGCCGAAGAAACCCGTGGGTCTGGTGAGGAGTATGGCTGCCATTAAGATGAATATCACAGCGCCGCTGAAGCCTGCGCTAATGAGAGTCGTAAAAGAGATGACCACACCGATAATGGGTCCGGCAAGCATGGCCCCGCGGATACTCCCAAGTCCTCCCATCACCACAACTACAAAACAGAGAACGAGCATCTGGCCCCCTACATCCGGGTAAAGACCGAAAATGGGTGAGCCAAGGACCCCACAAACGCCCGCAATAGCACTACCCAAGCCAAAAACGAAGGTGAAGATGAGTGAGGAATTGATGCCAAAGGCATTCACCATGTCCTTGTTATCAAGGGATGCCCGGACAATTAATCCAATGTTGGTCTTGCTGATAAAAAACCACATGCCCACCATAATCACTATTCCGACGAGAATAGCAAATAAGCGGTAGCTCGAAATAGGAACAAAACCAAGATAGACAACTTTCATCAAATAGGCCGGCTGGGGAGCCAATTGGTTGCCCGGCCCCCAGATGAGGCGTATCGCCTGAGTCAGACCCATCATCAGGGCGAAGGTGATCAGAAAACCAAGGACAGGGTATTCGTAGACCTTGCTGATGCAAAGCCTCTCGAAAAGGACTCCAACCACCCCTGCGATGAGGGCTCCAAGAACCAGGGCAATCCAAAAATTCCCGCAGATCTTAAAGGTCGTAAAACCAATGTATGCGCCTAAAGTATAGATCGCGCCATGGGAAAGGTTGACCACTTTTAAAAGTCCGAACGTCAGTGCAATCCCGATGGCGATCAAGGTGAGCAAAACGCCTGACGTCAATCCACTGATGAGTTGTGTAATGATCAAAAGATGCATAAGGGACCTCTACTTTTTTCTCAGAACTTTAACCATCACCCTCGGTAGTGAAAAAAGCATGGGGCCCACGCCGCCAGGGAGGTAGAGCACGGACAAGATGAGCACGACAGCCAGGAAAAGGGCCCATGAAGCTGTGTAGGCGCTGATCACATCCTTCAAGATCAAAAAGATGGCCGTGCCGACCATGGGGCCGAAAAAGGAATTTCTACCGCCAAGGAGACAGATCACGACGAGTTCGGACGTGAAGCTGAAATCGTAAACATCGACACTGATGAACCCTGACCTTAAGAGATAGAGGCTGCCCGCGACCGATGCGACAAAACCCGAAATGGTATAGATGAGAAGTTTGAAGCGAAAGGTGTTATACCCTAAAAAACCAACACGAACTTCATTCTCCCGAATGGCCCGCATAATCATTCCCGCAGGGGAAGAAGTAATCCGATGAAGCCATGCAATCATGATGAGCGCCCCAATTCCGACGATCACGTAAATCTGATCGTGGGATTTCAAGTTGATCTTCCAGTCTCCCATCACCTGCATGGGTTGATCGGGAAATCCTAAAAGACCCATCTCGGCTCCGCTGTATTTTGCAAGGGGACTTAAGAAGATGTACATGGTGACATAAGAGGCGGCAATGGAAATCAGGACAAGGTATGCAATGCGAAGGGCCTTGTGAACATCCACCCTGGCCCTTTTTAAAGAGATATATCCTATGACAAATCCCGTGAGGGTCCCCATGGCAATTCCAATAGGAATGGTGATAATGCTCCGATTCCAGAAGAGAGAGAGAATTCCCACCGTAAAGGCGCTGACACCGAAAAACACCCCATGTCCGAGGGAAACCATTCCCGTGAATCCGAAGGCCAGGTTAAAGCCTATCGTAAAGAGACTCCATACGATGATGTCTTCCACCAGGACATCGTAGGTGGTCAAGAAGGGAAGGCCCAGGAACATAAAGGCCAGAACGGCATACCCGACAAAGAATTGGACTCTCGGCTGCTTTTTGAAAAGAGTTTCTTCCATGGCGAACCAATTAGATAATTGGAATGGTGGAATACTCAACCGGAATACTGGAATGGTGGAATACTGGAATAATGGGTTAAAGCTTTAGAATTAACATTTTTCATCTTCCTTGTGTTTTCCCAACATTCCATTCTTCCATCATTCCATTCTTATGGTCCCATCGTTCCATCATTCCATTATTCCAGTCTAAAGATGAATATATTTTTCGATCGCTTTTTCTTGGTGGACCTGAGCAACCGTTCCATGATACGCCACCGAGCCATTCAGGATGACGTAGACCCGGTCTGAGATCTCCAGGGCGACCCGGACATCTTGCTCAGCGAGCAATATCGTCGTTTCCGATTTAAGCTTTTGAAAAACGGAGCAACAATTCATGATCACCTCCGGAGCTAATCCCTCCGAAATCTCATCAAGAATCAACAACTTGGGCCTTACCACAAGGCCCCTCGCAATGGTGAGCATCTGTTGCTCTCCGCCGCTCAACGTCCCTGCCTTTTGATGCCGTCGTTCCTTCAAAATGGGAAAGAGGGAATAGACCAGGTCTAAATGATCGTTTCCCTTAAGCTTGCGGCCGATTAAGGGAATCCGGAGATTTTCCCATGTGGTCACGTTCCCAAAGATTCCACGGTCATCCGGAACATACGCGATCCCCAAACGCCCCCTTTTGTAAGTCGGCAGCCCGGATATCTCATTGCCGTCGAATTGAACGGACCCCGAAACGATGTTGATCAATCCCATAATAGCCTTGAGGGTGCTCGTTTTGCCCACACCATTCCGGCCGATGATGCTGACGATCTCTTTTCCCTTCACGTTCATCGAAAGGTTAAAGATAACCTGGCTGGGACCATAACCGGCATTGACGCTTTCAAGTTCGAGCATTCAGGTGACCTCTTATAAAAAAGGATCTCTGTAATCATGTTTTGAAATCTGTGTAATCAAGAGAGCGCGAAGTTCTTTCTCAGAGCTCTCTTAAATAGACCTTCTGGACAAGCTCATTCTGCCGGATTTCGTTCGGAGTTCCGTCGGCAATGACCTCTCCTCGTGCCATGACGATGATTCGATGGGCCAGCTTCATGACCACATCTATCCTGTGCTCAACGAGGAGAACCGTCCTTTCTCTGCCCATCTCAATGACAATCTTGCTCAATTCGTCAATCTGTTCCAGAGCAAGGCCCGCAAAGGGCTCGTCCAAGAGCAGCAACTTAGGTCTCTGCGTCAGCATGACGGCAAAGTCCAATTTCTTCTGATCGGGAACGGTGAGGTCCCTGCAGAGGACCTCCCTTTGATTCCATAACCCTACTTCCTGAAGGACTTCTTTCACTCTTTCTTTTGTTGCCCCGGTTAGTTTCCAAACCGATTTTCTTGAAGCCGCAACGACGAGATGGGAGGAGACCGTCAATTCAGGGAAGAGGTTTGTGATCTGGAAGCTTCTCCCCATCAAGAGTCTCACTCTTTGATAAGTGGGCGTGCGGGTAATGTCCACACCATCAAAGAATACTTTCCCTTCCGTGGGCTGATAGAGGCCACTGATGAGATTGAAAAGGGTGGTTTTCCCGGCCCCATTCGGACCGATGATGGTGGTGATCGAATTGGGGACCAATTCAAAGCTGACTTTGTTGACGGCCTGGACGCCCGCGAAGTTGATGGAAACGGAATCGAGTTTAAGCATGGCAATACCTAATCAGAAGGCAGCTCCAAATGTGTCTCCTCCCCCCCTTGGAGACTGTGCCGCACTTAGCCGTCCCCCTTCGACACGCTCAGGGCGAACGGCTAAGTAAGTGATTTTTAATCTGGCGTGGTCCGTTCGTGGTGAGCTTGTCGAACCATGAACGGACTTGTAATACAGTCTTGCCTATTCCCAACCTTTTTCTTTTGGAGAGTAGAAGTACTTTTCTCCGGTATAGAGCTTCACGATTTCCTGGGTGTCGAACTTGTCTTTCATCTCCTTAGGTCCTTTGCCACGGGCCACGACAACGGGCTGAATGGTGGTATGATCTCCCGTTTTTCGAACTTCCAACTCCCCTTTGCCGTAGTCACCTTTAAACCCTACCAAACCTGCTGCCACAGCCCTCGGGTCCACCGTTCCCACCTTCTTCACAACATCCGCCCACATCATGACGCTCGCATAATGCAAGTAGTGGCGCATAGAAGGGCGTTTTTCACTGCCATATTTTTTGAAATACTTCTCCAAAAATGCCTTGTTTTTATCCGTCTGTATATTCCAAAAATAATCGGTGACGAGGAATACATCTTTAATCACCTCGGGACTGCAACCGTTGACCTCTTCGATGTTGACATGGAAGGTCACAAATTTCATCTTATCCTTCAGACCCATGGCATAGGCCTGTTTCATACAGTTGATGAACATCATGCCGTTGACGATAAAGGTTGCATAGTCCGGGTTCTTAGCCATGAGCTGTGTGAGAAAAGGCTGATAGTCCGTCGTTCCCGGAGGAATCGCAAGGGTCCCGAGGATTTCTCCCCCGTTTGCCGTTGCATTTTTTATGAAAGCATCCCGGATGACCCAGCCCCATCCAGCATAGTCCGCATAGAGGATAAATGTCTTCTTTCCAACATTCCGGGCCATATGCTCTCCCCCTACCAGTCCATAGGCTTCGAGAGAGCTCCCAATAAAGAATAAGTTGGGCTGCATATTCTTGGGATTCTGTTCCAAATGAGAAGTGGCCGCTTGAAACAGAACAACCCCCTTGTCTCCGAGCTGCTTATTGGCCTGCTGAATGCTGCTGGCAATGGGGGCGAAAACAACCCCGGAATGCATCACGATCCCCTGATTCTTCACCAGGTCTTCAAACCGTCTTGCACCGACGGGAGGTTTCATCTCATCGTCTCGAACATGAACTTTCAGTGGTCTTCCAAGAAGACCCCCTTTTGAATTGATCTCCTCCACGGCCAATTCTGTTCCTTCAACCACGTTTTGGGCCTGATCGGATAGATAGCCTGTCAGTGAAGCAATCGCCCCGATGTTTATCGGCTCTTTTTCCGCTGCCCCGGCGATTCCAAATCCCGCACCCAAGATGATAATGAGAGCCGCCAAAAATAAAAGAATCCATTCCTTCATCTTCATGATTTTTCCTCCCTTCTTTTTATTCTAGTCCTAGTGTCTTCAGCCTTTCCGGCAGGAGTTGACCTGTCTCCCGGTCCCATCCTCTTGTCTGGTAGTATTCTTCAAGCATAGGAGCCAGACGCACGACCCTACCCTTTCCGGGCCCGTCAGTCACAGGCTCAGAAAGAAATCGTTGGGGCAGGGTATCGTCCCCAGGGGTCAATCCCTCCCTCAGGTTGAAAAGGCGCTCCACCTGCACAATCCTCTCTCCGGCTAGCCGCAATTCCTCTGCACTCCATTTCAATCCCGTCACGTAATAAAATGGGTCGGTCAGATTCTCAGGATATCCCAGGTGTCCTTGCGTCGCAAATTTGCAAAGTTCAAGAGAATCGGCGAGTGCCCGCATGTCTTCGCAATAAGCCACCACCTTGCCTTTCCCCTTGATTCCGTTTGGATCAGCAGGCTCTGCGGTCCCGGCGATCTTTTTTAATACGTCTTCCGGCATTCCTCCCATTTCGGCAAAACATAAAGCACGGCAATGGTCCGCCCCTCTGCTCGAAACGGCATACATCAGCCCCCACGTTGGGAAGACTCGAGGATCGGCGTCGGTGGTTTCCATCCCTTTCACGTGGAAGGCGAAGGATTTCGCCTCTTCGCCCCACTCCCCGGAAAGGGCCTTTACTCCGCGGTTTAAGAGACGTCCGAACCCTTCATTCTGTCCCATAAGCTCAATCGACTCCAAAACCGCATGATTCGCATTGGCCCAGGAAAGGTCCAAGCCCTCTGTGATGTCCCTGCCAATAATGCCACGCTGATAGCACTCCATCGCAAAAGCGATCACCACGGGGGCAGAAATGAGGTCCAGGCCATAATAATTGGTCCGGGCATGAGCCTTCAGGACTGCTTCGATTTCTGTCATCCCGCACTGAGCACCGAAAGCCAGGCCGGTGGCTGCTTGGACACCCCTGCCTTTCACAGGGCCGTATTTCCCTTCCTCAACTGCAAAATAATGGGTACAGGGCATGGGACATCCGAAACAAGATTCTGAAGGCCAGAGGTAAGGGTACATTGCATCCCCGTCGATATGGTCGAGATGAGGGCAGCTTCCTTTTTGGCCGTTAAATGTCAAAAAACCTCCCAAAACCCCATATCGATCCCTCAACGCAGACATAGAACCGTATTTGATGAACCGAGCGTAATGTTTTTGCCCCATCAGATCATCCGTCATCTCTCTTGCTTTTCTGTTCAGGGCAGGTGGGTCAAAAACCTCGACCTTCCGGCTGCCCCGAATAACGACAGCTTTCAGGTTTTTTGAACCCATCACCGCACCCAGTCCTCCTCGGCCTGCAGAATGATCGTCCGAAAGGATGATGGACAGACCCACGCCTTCCTCTCCGGCCCGACCGATTGCGGCGATTCCCACATGAGGATCCCCCGCAGAAACCCCTATCTCTGAACGAATGGCAAGAGAGGTTTCTTCAGGCGATTTGCCCCACAGGGGACCCGCGGACCTTAACTTGAATTCCCCGTTGTCAACAAAAAGGTATGAAGGGTGGGCGGCTTTTCCTGAGATCACCAAGGCATCTAAACCGGCCCACTTCAAGGAGGGTCCGAGATTACCACCTCCGTTTCCAGACCCGGTGATGCCGGTCAATGGGCTCTTTGCTGCGACGCTCCATCGGCTTGAAAAGGGAACTTTGGTTCCCACAAAAGGTCCCACAGCAAATATCAACAAGTTCTCAGGGGATAAGGGATTCGTTCCAGGGGGGAGAAGCTTATAGAGTAAAAGGGCAGCCAGACCTCTCCCCCCTATGAATGGAAGAAACTCTTTCTCATTCCAATCCAGATCTGTGACAGTCTCTCTGGTCAGATCGTAACGAGCGATTCGTCCCCAGTATCCACCCGGCGGGCTCATTGCTATCCTCCCTCCTTCGTTAAACCTGCTTCAGGACTTTGGTTTCTTAAAGGCCGATGATCATAATCTCTTCGTAGGGCCATTGAGTCAAGACCTCACAGCCCGTTTCGGTAACGCGATAAGTGTTCTCAACGGCGACACCGCCCGCTTCACCCTCCACATTGAAAAGGGCATGGTAAGCAAACGTCATATTTTTCTCCAATATGAATTCGGGGTCGTCCGGTGTGTAAAAATAGGGCGAGGAATCCCAGGCAATTCCCATGCCGCCGAAATGGTTTTTCCATGTCCCACGCCACTTTCTGATTTGCTCCGAGGTCCTCATGTTTTCCCCCGGCTTGGGCCTTGATTTGGCGATTTCACGAGTCGAGAGGCCCGGCTTGAGCATGTCTTTCACCCTGTCGCACATTTCGACCACGGTTTGATAGACCTCTTTCTGAAGTTCAGAGGGTTTTGCTCCCACCAAAAAGGTCCGGTCGTAACAGACCTTGTAGCCGCAATAGTTGATATGACAGAACTCGGCTGACAGAAACTCACGGGGCCGAATGGGCTTATCCGCCCAGTTAAAACTCCTCGGATTCCCTCGGTCACCCGAATTGAGCACCCATCCCTCCTGATATTCTGCCCCGGCTCCGTAAATGACGCCCGCCACAATATTCTGCACCTCATTTTCTTTCATCCCTACTCTGAAGTCTTTAACAATAGCACCATAAGCCCTTTCGTGGATAGCCGCAGCCATCTTCATGAGAATGATCTCTTCATCAAACTTCACCATCCCACACTCGTCGATCCAGCTGTTTCCATCCACCACCTTTAGCCCCTCTTCCTGGAGAGCCTGATACATGTACGGATTACAGTAATCAACGGAGATCGGCAGGTCAGCGACCCCATGCTTCTTCAGGAAGCCCTTGACCTGCTTTGCGGTAATGGCCCATAGCCTTCTCGCTTCTTCCGGGGGCATGAACCGGTAAGGCTTGGGCTGCAGGAGTTCGTGCTCCGTAACGAACCTTCCCTGGAGCCAGGGACAATCTTCTATAACTCGGGGGCCATCCACTTTCTCCTCAACCGGCACATACGGAAACCCTGCATCCTTGATGAAAAGAACGAAATTATAGGGAATGTGTTTTCCATAAGGATGACTCCACATGCTGGAGAGATATCTTCTTCGATCGTGATTGTAAACAATGGCGGACCCAATTCCCCATTTTGCCATGAATTTGTGTGCCCGATCCACCCTCTTCTTCCTCAACTCTTCCCAGTTGATCCTCTGTTGCCAGTCCACATTTCCTTGTCCGAATCTTAAAGGTATCATCTCTTCCGGCTTCATCATTTCCTCCTTTTCTCTAATAGGTTTACAATATCGCATAGCGCAAAGAGCATAGCGCATGGCGTAAATACGGAACCCACAAAACATTTCCAAGGTTTCAAGATGTCACTCCGTCATGAACCATCAGTTAGAAGATGAGTTTCGGACCAAACCAACCATTGACATGCTGGACGTGTTATCGGCATATCATGAAAATTATATCTGATTTTGGTACTTACGCTATGCTCCATGCGCTTTGCGCTATGCCACTTTCTAAGGAACGAGCACGGACCGGCCGACCAGGTCTCCTCGTTCCAGTTTACTGAGAGCCGCATTCGCCTCGTTCAGGGGATAAGACTCGGCCACAACAGGCTTCACCTTTGAGCTGTTGACCAGATCGATCGTCTCCTTCAGGTCGTTCCGTCCACACGCCCGCGACCCGTAAATCTCCAGTTCCCGGGAGACCAAAAACGGAGACCCGACCTCGAAAGAGACATCCGGGTTGTAGCCGACTGCAACGAATCTTCCAGCGGCCTTTAAAATGTTGAGCCCGAGCGAGTACGTCTGCCGTTTGCCGACAAAATCCATCACGGCGTCTACGCCGCCACCCCCGGATAGCTCCAGGACTTCTTTCCCGGGGTTCTCCTCTGTCATTCGGACCGTCCCCTCTGCACCCATTTCTCTCGCTACGGCCAACGCCTTCTCATTGATATCGATGGCGATAACCCTTGCCCCAAATACCTTGGCAATCTGTACGGCATGAATGCCCAGGCCTCCGGCCCCGATCACGGCCAGCGTCTCTCCAGGTTGAATTCTGACTTTCGACGTCAAGGCACGGTAGGACGTGGCAATCGCATCTGTAATAATAGCAGCTTCCATAAACGGAATATCAGGATTGATCAAAAACAGGGAGTTCGCAGGGGCTTTGACATATTCTGCATAGCCTCCGTCAAGATTAAACCCGATCTGACCCTTTAAATGAGCACACAACATCTCACGTCCGCTTCTGCAAAATCCACATTCACCGCAGGACAGGTAGAAATAGACGACCGCATGCTTCCCGATATAATCTTTATCGACATCTTTCCCGACCTCAACGACCTCCCCCGCTATCTCATGCCCTAGGACATGGGGCAATCTCTTTCCAGAAGGATGGATCCCTTTCCAGATCTTGAGATCGGTTCTACACACCCCACAGGCCCCTACCTTAAGGAGCACCTCGTCAACACCAGGGACCGGAACCGGGCGTTCCCGAAGGACCAATGGAGCATTGAACTCCTCTAGTACCATGCACTTCATCAGAACTCTCCACGGGATAAATATCCCCCATCCACATTCAGGTTATGGCCGGTCACCATTCCGGACGCATCCGATGCCAGGAAAATTGCAGCACCCACTAAATCGTCCGTTTCTAACACCCGGCCTGTGGGAAAAATGTGTTCGTAGTGGGCTTTCAGTCCAGGATCATCAAGGCGTTCTCTCGTCCTCTCTGTCCGAGTTGCCGAAGGACTGATGGTATTGACTCGTATTCCCTCTTTCGCCCATTCAACAGCCAAAACCCGGCTCAGGTGAATCACAGCCGCTTTGCTGACACAGTAGGCTGAAAACTGGCTGACCCCTACGGAACCGTAATTGGAGCCGAGGTTAATGATGCTTCCCTTTTTCTGGTTCATCATCACCTTCCCGACTTCCCTGGACACAAGAAAGGTTCCTGTCACATTAATCCGCAAGACTTCTTCCCACTCCTCTTTTCCCATTTCAAAGGCCGGTTTGCGCAGACCAATGGCCGCATTATTGACCAGGATATCAATCCTTTTAAATCGGTCAACCACCTCGCCTACCATCCTGGCAATCTCGTCCTGATTTCGAATGTCACACGGAATAAAATGAAACCCTTCTGCTTCGTCTAATTCTCGCTTAACGATGTCGGTAATAAAAGCGCATGCGCCGAATTCCTTAAACCCTCGGGCAATGGCCAACCCAATGCCGCGTGTCCCTCCTGTGACAATCGCAACTTTCCCTGTTAAGTCGAATCTCTCTTTCACAAGAATTTACCCTGGAATGATGGGATAGAGGCGTTGCATACGATATTAGATTCAATTTGTTCTGTCAAGTGCTTTCGGTTTCTGTGAATCCGGTTATTGGGATAAAGGTTACGGTTACAAGACCCGTGACTTTGATTTGCGGTTTCCAATTTGCACCTTGGGAAAAAATCGAAAATCGGCAATCATAAATCGAAAATCAAGTCAAAGGTGACAGGCCACCCAATGCTTATCCCCCACGGACACTAAGGGGGGTTCCTGCTCAGAGCAAATTGCCTTGCTTTTGAGGCATCGGGGGTGGAATCTGCAACCCGATGGTACGTTTAAAGGACTGGCAATTTCCCCTGGCAATACCGTTCGATCTCTCTTATCACGAGGATGATTAGGGAGGGAAGCTGAAATCAGAGCCTGGGTGTACGGATGGATCGTATTCTGTAAAAGCTCTTTTGCTTCAGCAAACTCCACGACTTTCCCTAGATACATCACCGCGATATCCGTAGACATATAAGCCACCATCGCAAGGTCGTGCCCGATAAGAAGATAGCTGTGGCCCAATTCTTTTTGCAGTTCTATTAAGAGGTGGACAATCTGAAGCCTAACCGACACATCCAGGGCTGACGTGGGCTCATCTAAAATAATAACCTTTGATTCGGTTGATATGGCCCTCGCAATGGCTACCCGCTGTCGCTGCCCACCGCTGAGTTCATGGGGGAAAACCTTCATCAGTCCGGGATCCAGCCCCACCCTCCTCATCACTTCGGCCACCCTGGATTCCACCGCTTTCTTATTCATCTGTCCGATAATCTCCAAGGGTTCACCGATGATTTCCCTTATTCTGAACCGAGGGCTGAGTGAAGCAAAGGGATCCTGAAAAACCGCCTGAACTTTCCGACGGTAAGCTTTCAGGTCAGGCCCTTTTAAACCATAGAGGTTCTTACCTTCAAAGATAACCTCCCCATCGGTAGCTTTTTCCAAAAGGAGCAGGATCTTTGCCAGGGTCGTCTTGCCGCTTCCGGACTCCCCTACAAGCCCAACCACCTGTCGGGGGCTCAAAGAAAGATCCACCCCATCCACGGCCTTCACCCACCCGATCACCCGATCCCGGAGAACTCCCTTGGTAATAGGGAAATGCATCTTGAGGCCACGGGTTTGCAAAAGGTAGCCTTCATTCTGGTTGGGCGTCATGATCGTCACTGATGAACCCTTCAAAGGTTAGGTTTTTAAAGGATACCAACATTTGACCGAGCGATTATGGGTCAAAGCTATCTCAGGGGGTTCTTCTTGCTGGCACTGCTGGTCTGCAAAAGAGCAACGAGGATGGAAGCTGCATCCCGGAGGCAGATTTGCAAGATCCGGAGGCTCACCCGGGATGGGCATTCGTTTCCTCAGATCCTCTAATCCAAGGGCAGCCTGCAAAAGCAGCGTTGAATAAGGATGAGCAGGTGCGTCAAAAAGATCCATCACCGCTGAACGCTCCACAACTTTGCCGGCATACATCACGATGACATATTCACACAATTCCGCGACGATCCCGAGATTGTGGGTAATGAACAGCAAAGTCAGGCCGGTCTTCTGCTGAATATCTTTCAACAGGTTAAGGTATTGAAGCTGGATGGTCACATCGAGGTTCGTCGTCGCCTCATCAGCAATGAGCAGTTTGGGTTCACAGCTCAGGGCAATGGCACCGACGATCCTTTGTCGCATGCCCCCGCTCATCTCGTGAGGATACTGCCTCATCCGTCTAACAGGATCGGGGATCTTCACAGCCAGAAGAAGTTCCTTGATTCTCTCTTCGAGTGCATTTCTTTTCAACTCGGTGTGGGCTCGCAGGGTCTCTCTGATCTGATCCCCGATGGTAAAAACAGGATCCAGCGACAACATGGTATCTTGCAGAATCATGGCGATCTTCTTCCCCCGGATCCCGGTCATCTCCCTGGAGCTCTTTTTTAAGAGGTCTTCTCCCTCAAAGAGGATTCTCCCTTCCACAATTCGGGCTGCAGGCGGCAGGACTTGGAGGATGGAAAGCGAAACCGTACTCTTCCCACAACCCGATTCTCCGATGAGGGCAACCCGATCGCCGTCATAGGCCTCAAAAGATACCCGGTCGACTGCCTTTACCACCCTCTTTCCGCCAAAACTAAGAAAGTGCGTGCTCAATCCGATGACCTGCAGGAGCGGTTTTTTCGCTATCGTCGTCATTCTAAATTCCGATAATGAGGATCCAAATAGATGCGGAGCCAATCACCAACTAAATTAAATGACATGACCAGCAGTGCAATCGCCATACCCGGGAATACCACTAACCACCAATATCCGGCAATTAACCCTCCTCTTCCCTCCGACAGCATCAGCCCCCAGGCCGGCTTGGGAGGTGGCACCCCGACGCCCAGAAAGGTCAGAGAAGCTTCAACGACAACGGCGATGCCAATCTGGAGAGACGCGAGCGTGATCACACTATTCATGACATTGGGCAGGATATGCTTTCTCATGATTCTGAACTTCCCGCATCCTGCGATGGTGGCGAGATGGACAAAATCCCTCGTTTTAAGGCTTAACGTTTCTCCTCTTGCGACGCGTGCATACCTTGTCCAAAAAACAAGGCTCATGATGACGACGATGTTAAAAACGCCGGGACCCACAATGACGGCCATCAGCATGCCAAACATCACCATAGGAATGCTGAGCCAGGCGTCCGTAAATCTCATGATCACCTGGTCCACCCAGCCCCCAAAAAATCCAGCCGTCACGCCCGCTGCGGTTCCTAAACAACCGGCAAAGATAACGGCACCAAAGGCCACCAGCAAAGATATTCTTGCCCCATAGATCAGCCGGCTAAGGATATCCCTGCCCATGGTGTCTGTGCCTAAGGGGAATTGGAGGGTTCCCCTTTCTTCCCAGAAGGGCGGGAGCAACCTCCGCCTGGGGTTTCCAATCTCTGGGTCATGCAAAGCCAGGAAGTCGGCAAAAATTGCCGAGAGAATGAGAATTAAGAGAATAATGACAGGGATCTTAGGTGCTCTTGTCATGTTAATGATATTGATAACGGATACGCGGGTCTATGTAAGCGTAAAGGATGTCCACCAATAAGTTGATCATGACCATCATGGCCGATATAAAAAGAACGACTGCCTGCACAATATTAAAATCCCGGTAGACAGCCCCATGATACATCAGGAGTCCCAACCCCGGCCAGGCAAATACGGTTTCAACCGCCACAGCGCCGGAAATCATCACCACCAGATTCATTCCGGCCAGGGTGACCACGGGGATCAATGCGTTTTTGAGGGCATGTTTGCCAACAACAGATTTTTCGGAGAGCCCTTTGACCCGGGCCAATTTTATATATTCGCTATTCAGAACTTGTAACAGGGACGAATAGATGATCCGGGTATACCCTGCACTAAAGTACCATCCCAAAGAAAAGGCAGGCATCAAAACATGGGCAATCCCCCCATAACCCCCTGTAGGGAGAATCTTCAATTTTACAGAAAAAATCAGGATGAGCAGCATGGCGATCCAGAAGTTGGGCATGGAAAGACCAAGCAGGGAGAACCATTTCACGAGATTATCCTGCCATCTCCCCCTTCTTCTGGCGGCCATCAGTCCCGCCACCAATCCAATGCACAAAGAGATAAATTTAGCCACCCCTACAAGGAGCAAAGAGGCCGGCAGGCGTGAAACTACGATTTTGGAAACGGGCAGACCGTAATAGATGGACTCTCCGAGGTCGCCCTGTAAAGCCCGTATGATAAAGGTGAAATATTGGACCGGCAAGGGTTGATCCAGACCGAACCGCTGCCGGATCGACTGGAGTTCTGCCTCACTGGCACCGGGAGATGCGATCATATAGACCGGGTCAGGACCAATGCGGGCAGCAAGAAAGATAAGGACCGAAACAATCCATACCACCACAATGGAAAGCAGCAGCCGTCTAACAATATACTTCTTCATTCATGAGACCCCGATGAAAGGCATTTCGATAAGGAATTGCCCGAAAATGATTCCACGAAATACCTCCTCTCCCCTCCGAGGGAGAGGATTGAGGAGAGGGGGAACTAAAAGAGGATATTCACCCCCACCCACGCCCTCCCCCATCGAGGGGGAGGGATTAGTTGAAGTAGTCGATCATCTCATTTTTCCAGCTCCATGTCTTCAAAGGGAGCTGTAAACCATAGGAGAGGCTGAATCCTGTAAGGATTCCCCTTCACCTTGGGGCCGAAGGCCGCAGGGGAATTGATCTCCGTAAGAGGGATCATCACCGTTTTCTCGTGCATTAACCTCTGAATTCGCTCCAACAAATCCTTCCTGACCTCGGGTTTGAACTCCTTCTTAAACTGCTCCCATAATGCCTGGATATCCGGATAATTCCCATAGGGGGTCTGCGGCCCGAACAGGTAGGCCAAACGCGACGCGATCGTCGCTCCTGCGGCGATATCCATAAAAATCTCTCCTTTCATTTTCCCGCTGTCTCGAAAGGCATACCACGCAGCTCTTTCCAAACGCACCATTTGCACAGTAATCCCGACCGCCTTCCAGTACGTGGCCACTTGCTCAGCATATCCCCAGTAGAGTTCATTGGGGTAGAATTTACCTCCCAAAAATCCGTTGGGGAATCCCGCCTCAGCCAGCAGTTTTTTTGCCCTTTCCGGGCTGTAGGGATCCGCTGGAAACGGTACGACTAAAGGATCATAACCCCCTTCTATGCCGATGGATCCGGAAGGCTTTCCCCCGGGGGCATGAATATCAGCGAGGGTCTGTCGATCAATTGCGAAGCTCGCGGCCTTCCGTACCCGAACGTCAGCCCAGGGGGACTTAGGATCCCACTGCGCTGTCATATAGATCGGAAACCTTACAGGGCTTAGCGGAGTGAGAAGTCTAAGCCTTGGGTCTTTTTTTACCTCTTCCATTAAAAGATCTGTAATGAGGGTGGCGACATCCACCTCTCCCCTCCTCACCATCGCCAGCCTGGTTGTCGGATCAGGAATATGGTAAAACTCCATTCTCTTAATGTGAGGGGTCTTTCTCCAGTAGTCCTCAAAGGCTTCGGCCACAAGCTTAACCCCGGGGACAAACTCAACGAGCTTGTACGGACCTGCCCCAACAGGACGCTGCTTAAACCCGGCATCCCCTACTTTCTCCACATACTTTTTCGGCACGATCCATCCTGCTGTGCTCGCCCCCGGCAAGAAATACTCCAGAAAGTCGGGAAAGGATCTCTTAAAATGAAAACGGACTAAATGGGGATTCACCGCCTCAACTTTTTCTGTAATTTCCTGAAAGAATTTGGCTTCCCTGCCTTTGTATCGATTGAAACTGAACACCACATCCTCAGCGGTCATGGCGTCTCCGTTGTGAAACTTCACACCTTTCCGGAGTTTAAACTCATAGACCTTCGAATCCGGGTTAATACTATAAGATTCGGCTAAGCACGGGGTATGCATCCCCTCAGGCATAGATTTCACTAATGCGTCATGAAAGAGCTGCAGCGGAAACCATCCCAGCGTGGCGGGATTGCCTGTAGCGGGGTCAAGCCAGTCAGCCGAAACAGGCCAGTGTATCGCCTGTTTCAATACTCCCTGTGGAGGTGCAGCCCAGATGCCGAATGAACTGAAATGAACCATGCCCCAAATGGCCGGAACCATCATGATCAAAAACCACTTGCTTCTCTCTGTGCTCATTGCCTTAGCCCTCCGTCTCCTCTCTGAAGCAACCTCGAGAGATTCTCGATCGTCCATTATTTAATGAGTCCATAATTGATTAGACATATTCTTCTAAAAATCTCCCCTCCCTCGGTGGGAGGGGACGAAGGGGAGGGGGGACCTAAAAGGTCTTCATCTTGTCCACCCCCACCCTCACCCTCCCCCATCGAGAGGGGGAGGGGATTATTGGGGAGATTCGCAATTTTCTTTGTTAATCTTCAATGTCCATACAATTATGGACCGATTAGGAGGATAGTGAGTTTATTTTCCCAGCTCCATGTCTTCAAAGGGAGAGGTAAACCACAAGAAAGGCTGAATCCGATAAGGATTCCCCTTAGGCCTGGGGCCGAAGGCTGCAGGGGAATTGACCTCCGTCAGGGGGATCCACATCGTCTTTTCGTGAATCAACTTCTGGATGCGCGTGATCGAGTCCTTCCTGACATTGGGCCTCGATTCCTTTTGGTATTGTTCCCATAGCCCCTGGATCTCCGGATAATTTCCATAGGATGTCGGACCAAACAAGTACGCGAGTCGTCCCCCAATGGTCGGAGGCACTGAAGGGTCCATAAAGATATCCCCTTTCATTTTCCCGCCGTCGCGATGGGCGAACCATGTGGGAGCCTCCATCTGCACCATTTCCACAGTGATCCCGATCGCCTTCCAGTAGGTGGCGACCTGCTCCCCATATCCCCAGTAGGTGATTTGGGGATAGAATTTACCTCCGTGAAGACCCTTGGGATATCCCGCTTCGGCTAACAACTTTTTTGCCCTTTCCGGGTCGTAAGGGTCCGCAGGGAACTGCACCGTCAACGGATCTCCCTCCAAGCCGATCGTGCCCACAGGTTTGCACCCAGGCATGTGAATCTCGGCCAACATCGCACGGTCAATAGCCAGGCTCGCGGCCTGCCGGACACGAACGTCAGACCAGGGGGACTTAGGATCCCACTGGGACGCCATGTAGATCAAAAATCTTACAGGGCTTAAAGGGGTGAGAACCCGAAGCTTCGGATCCTTTTTCACATCTTCGTACGCAACATCTTTAATCTGTGTGGCGATGTCCACCTCTCCCCTCCTCACCATCGCCACCCGGGTCGTCTGATCGGGGATATAATAAAACTCCATTCTCTTGATGGGAGGGACTCTTTTCCAGTAATCCTCAAATGCCTCACCCACAATTTTAACCCCAGCGACAAACTCAACGAACTTGTACGGACCGGCTCCAACGGGACGCTGCTTAAAGCCGGCATCCCCCACTTTTTCCACGTACTTTTTGGGCACAATAAAGCCTATCGTGGTTGCCCCTGGTAAAAAGTAGTCCAGGAAATCTGGAAACGGGTTCTTGAAATGAAAGCGGACCAGAAGAGGATTTACAACTTCCACCCTCTCTGTATTCCCGTGAAAAAATTTAGCTTGTCTCCCCTTGTATCGCCAGAAACTGAATACCACATCCTCGGCAGTCATAGGGTCCCCGTTATGGAACTTCACCCCTTTTCGGAGCTTAAACTCATAGACCTTTGAATCCTGACTGATGCTGTAAGATTCGGCCAGGCAAGGGGTGTAGAGACCCTCTGGCATGGATTTCACTAATGCGTCATGAAAGAGCTGCAACGGGAACCAGCCGAGTGTGCCGGGATGACCGGAAGAAGGGTCAAGCCAGTCAGCAGAAACGGACCAGTGAATGGCTTGTTTTAAAACTCCCTCCGGAGGCGCAGCAGAGATAATGGACGAATTGAAATAAACCATTCCCAAAATGGGCAGAACGATCACCCTCAAGAACCATTTGTTTCTCTTTGTGCCCATTGCCGTTCCCCTTCCTCCCCCTTTTGAAGCGGCTTCGACATTCTTGGAGCCGCCCATTGTTGGAATCAATGATTTCATTTTTCCAGCTCGATATCCTCAAAGGGAGCAGTAAACCACACGAGAGGCTGAATCCTGTAAGGATTCCCCTTCACCCTAGGACGAAAAGCCGCGGGGGAATTGTTTTCAGTAAGAGAGATCCACATGGTTTTTTCATGGATTAACCTCTGAATGCGCGTAATCAAATCCTTCCTGACATTAGCTCTCGCCTCCTTTTGGTATTGTTCCCATAGGGCCTGGATATCCGGGTAGTTACCGTAAGAACTGGGACCGAACAGATAGGCCAATCGCCCTCCAATGGTCGGGGCAGAAGCGGGGTCATGAATAAGATCACCTCTCATTTTCCCGCCATCCCGATGTGCAAACCAGGCGGCTCTTTCCAGCAGCACGAGATCCACCGTAATCCCAACTGCCTTCCAATAGGTTGCAATCTGCTCCGCAGACCCCCAGTAGGTGTTTTGGGGATAGAATTTGCCGCCATGCAAACCCTTGGGATAACCCGCCTCGGCCAACAATTTCTTTGCTCGCTCCGGGTCATAGGGATCCGGAGGAAATTGGACCGCCAACGGATCTCCCTCCAAGCCGATCGAACCCACAGCCTTACCCCCAGGCACATGAATATCGGCCAGTAACTTCCGGTCAATTGCAAGGCTTGCAGCCTGTCGCACACGCACATCAGACCAGGGGGACTTAGGATCCCACTGCGCTGCAGGATAGACAATGAACCGTACAGGACTTAGCGGGGTCAGGAGTCTAAGCCCTGGGTCCTTTTTTACATCCTCGTAAAAAACATCTGTCATAAGGGTGGCGATGTCCACCTCACCCCTCTTAACCATCGCCAATCGAGTAGCCGCATCGGGAACGTGGTAAAACTCTATTCTTTTGATGTGGGGGACTTTTCTCCAGTATTCCTCAAAGGCTTCCCCCACAAGTTTAACGCCAGGGACAAACTCGACAAACTTATACGGACCCGCCCCAACGGGATGCTGTTTAAACCCGGTGTCCCCCACTTTTTCAACATACTTTTTCGGTATCACCCAACCAATGGAGGCTGCCCCAGGCAAGAAATACTCCATAAAGTCGGGATAGGGTTTCTTAAAATGAATCCGGACCAGATAAGGATTTACGATTTCCACTTTCTCCGTGTTCTCGTGAGTAAACTTAGCCTGTCTCCCCTTGTATCGCCAGTAGCTGAACACGACATCCTCAGCAGTCATGGTGTCCCCGTTATGGAACTTCACTCCTTGTCGGAGCTTAAATTCATAGATCTTTGAATCCTGACTGACGCTGTAAGATTCGGCTAAACATGGGGTGTAGATTCCCTCAGGCATGGGTTTCACCAATGCATCGTGGAAGAACTGCAATGGAAGGTAGCCCAGTGTCCCGGGAGGGCCCAAAGAAGGATCAAACCAGTCCGCCGAGAGAGCCCAGTGTATCGCCTCTTTCAATACCCCCTGCGGAGGTGCGGCACAAATACCGGGCGGACTGAGATGGAGAATTCCCAGAATGGCCAGAACGATCACGATCGGGGACCACTTCTTCATCGGTGTACTCATTGTCTTTCTCCTTCCTTCTTTGAAGTCGCCTTGGCCCTTAATAATCTAACTCAGGCGACTCTGTCAACAGGTCCTCGGGACGGTATTCGAGGTGGTTCCTGCCTACGGCAGGCAGACCTCAAAAAGCGATCGGAATTGCAGTCATAGGGCCTAGGGCGTTGCCGCGAAACTTCATCTTTCCAGTTCGATGTCTTCAAAGGGGGCAGTGAACCATAAGAGAGGCTGGATCTTGTAAGGATTTCCCTTAACTCTGGGGCCAAGGGCCGCAGGGGAAGTGACCTCAGTAAGGGGAATCCATAGGGTTTTCTCAGAGATGAACTTCTGAACGCGCGTGATCAGGTCCTTCCTGACATTGGGCCTCGATTCCTTCTGGTATTGTTCCCACAACGCCTGGATGTCCGGATAATGGCCATAGGAAGTCGGACCGACCAAATCTCCTCGTTCCAGTTTATTGAGAGCCGCATTCGCTTCGGTCAGGGGATAAGACTCCGCAACAATGGGCTTTTCCTTTGAACTGTTGACCAGATCGATCGTCTCCTTCAGGTCGTTTCGTCCGCACGCCCGCGATCCATAAATCTCCAGTCCCCGGGAGACCAAAAATGGAGTGCCCACCTGAAAAGACACATCCGGGTTGTAGCCGCTCACCATTCCGGATGCTTCCGATGTGCCAGGAAAATCGCAGCACCCACTAAATCGCCCGTCTCTAACACAATTTTTTATGTCAAAAAAAGTAAGATTACCAACTACCAACCCTTTTCTTTCGGAGAGTAGAAGTATTTCTCCCCCTTCATCATTTTCAGCACTTCCTGGGTGTCCAGCTTATCTTTCATCTCCTGGGGACCTTTGCCGCGAACGATGACCACAGGCTGAATGGTGGTATGGTCCCCTGTCTTTCTGATCTCCACTTCTCCCTTGCCATAGTCACCTTTGAAACCGGGTAGCGCAGCCGCCACAGCCTTGGGTTCCACGGTTCCCACCTTTTTGACCGCATCCGCCCACATATTGAGAGCGGTGTATTGATAGTAGTGACGCATGGATGGAGCCTTATCACTGCCGTACTTCTTCTGAAATTTCTCTACGAATTTCTTGTTGCTTTCAGTCGGCACATTCCAGAAGTAGTCCGAAACCAGAATCACATCCTTGATCACTTCGGGGCCACAGCCAGAGACCTCTTCGATACTTGCGTGGGTGGAAACGATCTTCATCTTCTCTTTGAGGCCCATGCTGAAGGCCTGTTTCATGGAACTGACAAACATCATCCCATTGACGATGAAGACAGCGTAATCCGGTTTCTTCGCAAGGATCTGCGTGAGGAAGGGGGCAAAATCCGTCGTTCCGGAGGGGACCGCGATCGACCCGATAATCTCGCCACCATTGGCAGGGATACTTTTCAAAAAGGCATCCCTGATACTCCAGCCGAAGGAATAGTCCGGATAAAGGAGAAATGCTTTCTTCCCAAGATTCTGTGCCGCATATTCTCCACCTGCGAGTCCGAAGGCCTCCAGCGTGCTGCCGGCAAAAAAGAGGGAAGGCTGCATGTTTTTGGGGTGCTGGTAGTCAGGAGTAATGTTACTTTGAAACAGTACCGTTCCAATCTGCTTGTTGGTCTGTTGAATAGACATGGCTACAGCGCCGTGAACCACTCCGCTGTGCATGACAATCCCTTGATTCTTTACAAGGTCCTCAAACCTTCTTGCACCCACAGGAGGCTTCATCTCATCATCTCGAACATGGACTTTCACCTTTCTTCCCAAGAGTCCCCCCCTGGCGTTGAGATCCTCTACGGCAAATTCTAAGCCTTCAGCCGTGTTCTGAGCCTGCTCCGACAGATAGCCTGTCAGCGATACAACACATCCGATAGCGATCTCCTTTTCCGCTGCAAAATTGGTCCTGATTCCCATAGAGAAGACAAACACCAAAACAAAAAAAACGACGCCCATTTTCCATAGATTCATGTCCCTTCCTCCTTTCGTTGATTCTTGCATTGTCAAAAGTTATCTTCCCTCTCCTCCAGGGAGAGGAGTCAAGGTGAGGGATCCTCCTTACTAAAGCCCAATGACCATGATCTCTTCATAGGGCCATTTCGTCAATACCTCACATCCCGTTTCGGTGATGCGATAGGTGTTCTCAATGGCAACGCCTCCGGCCTCACCCTCCACATGGAAAAGGGCATGGTAGGCGATCGTCATATTCCTCTCCAGTTCAATCTCAGGATCATCCGAAGAATAGAAATAAGGGGCAGAGTCCCACGCAATCCCCATACCGGCAAAATGGTTAGACCATTTTCCCCGCCATTTCTTAATCTGCTCCGAAGTCTTAAAGTTCTCGCCCGGCTTGAGTCTCAGCTTTTCGATATCCCGGGTCGTGATCCCCGGTTTAAGAAATGCCTCTACCCTGTTACACATCTCGACCACCGTCTGATAGAGCTCTTTCTGGAGTTCCGAAGGCTTCGCCCCCACTAAAAAGGTCCGATCATAACAGACCTTGTACCCGCAATAATTGATATGACAAAACTCAGCCGACATAAATTCCCGGGGCCGAATCGGCCGATCCGACCAGTTGAAGCTCCGGGGATTGGTTCTGTCCCCCGCATTGATCACCCACCCTTCTTGATACTCCGCACCCGCACCATAAATCACACCGGCCACAATCCCCTGGACATCATTCTCCCTCATCCCGATCCTGAAATCTTTTACGATGGCGCCGTAACCCCTCTCGTGAATCGCCGCAGCCATCTTCATCAGGAGAATCTCTTCATCGAACTTAACCATCCCGCATAGATCGATCCATCCGCTCCCATCCACCACCTTCAACCCCTCATCTGCCAAAGCGTAAGACAGGTAGGGGTTGCAATAGTCCACAGAGATCGGCATATCAAGGACACCATCCTTCTTCAGGAGAGCTTTGACCTGCTTCGCTGTGGTGGCCCATTGTCTCTTTGCCGCCTCGGGCTCCTGGTACCGGTAGGGTCTCGGCTGAGAGAATTCATCTTCTGTCAACAACCTCCCCTCAAGCCAGGGGCAGTCCTCTTTGACCCTTTGAGCATCTACCTCTTTTCGAACAGGCACGTAGGGGAATCCAGCGTCTCTAACAAGAAGAACGAAGTTATAGGGCAGATGTTTTCCGTAAGGATGGTTCCATACGCTAGAAAGATATCTCCGTCGATCGTGGTTGTACACGATCGCAGATCCGATACCGTATTTAGCCATAAACTGCTGGGCCCGGTCCACCCTCTTCTTCCTCAACTCTTCCCAGTTGATCCTCTGTTGCCAGTCCACGTTTCCGTGTCCAAATCTTAAAGGTATCATCTCTTCCGGCTTCATTGTTTCCTCCTTGAATGATTTTTGGGTTCAGGGTTTTTCTTATTTTTCCGGTGACGTCCAAAAGGTGAGATATCTGGATGGAATCTCTATCAGATCGGGCCAGCCTGTCTGAGGTTGGGTAATGCGCCCTATCCTACAGCCATTCCGCCATCGATGAATACCGTCTCTCCGGTAATGTAATCCGATGCATCTGAGGCGAGATAGACTAGGAGAGGCCCCACTTCTTCCACCCGGCCGAGGCGGCCGAGAGGAATTCTTTTTTTCCTTTCCTCATTCAATCTAAAATATTTTTCATCCGTGGAACCCGGGTAAAGGTCCAGCGACCCAGGAGCGATGCAGTTAACCGATACTCCTCGCGAAGCCCATTCTCCCGCCAACGCTCTGGTCATCTGAATGACTGCTGCCTTCGTTACACTGTAACAGATGCGTCCGGGGACTGCCCGTACTCCGAATGTCGAAGCAATATTGATGACCTTTCCTGAACCTTGGGCAAGCATCGTTTTCCCGACGACCTGGGTGACCAGAAACACCCCGGTAACGTTCGTTTGAATCATAGCCGTCCATTCATTTTCAGGGATTTCTTCAAACTTGTGGTTGACATAAGAGGCATTCTGTCCCGCATTGTTAACGAGGACATCGATCCTTCCGAGCTCGGAAGTCACCGTCTCCACCATTCTGGAAATATCATCTGATTTTGTAACATCCGCTTGGATTGCACGGGCTTTCTTTCCGAGATCTTTGATTTGTTTTGCAGTTTGGTCGATCTCTTCCCGATGGCGGGCGGTTAGGACGAGATCACTCCCCGCCTGGGCCAGGGCAAGGGCCATCGTTCTTCCAAGCCCTCTGCCGGCACCCGTTACGATTGTTACTTTGCCCTTCAGTACGGTTGGAGAAAAGATGCCCAGGATTTCCATATTCAAAACCTCATCTAATTCTGAAAAAGGGGTCCATTACATTGAGTGATTATTGTCCATGGATCAAGATAAACGTAAGGCGGGCGAGGACGCCCGCCCTACCCGATTCTAAACAAGGGATTCGTAGGGTCGGCGACCCCGCCGACCGTTCCGGTCCTGCCATTTTTTTATGAAACAAAGTTTTTCAAAATCCCTACTCCCTCGACCTCTATCTCAACCACATCTCCCTTTTTCATCGGGCCGACGCCTGAGGGTGTTCCAGTCGCGATCAGATCCCCTGGGAAGAGTGTCATATACTCCGAAATAAAGCTGACCAGTTCGTTCGATTTGAATAGGAGATCATTGGTGTTTGAGGACTGCACCGTTTTTCCGTTCAGCCGTGTTTCGATCGTCAGGTTATCAGGGTCAAGCCCGGTGGCAATGACCGGTCCGAAGGGGCAGAAAGTATCTATTCCTTTTCCTCTTGTCCACTGCTTATCCTTTTCCTGGTAATCCCTGGCGGAAACGTCATTGACGATCGTATACCCGAGAACGTAGTCAAGGGCCTGGTCCTTTCTGACAGCCTTTGCTTTCTTTCCGATCACAATTCCAAGCTCCCCCTCATAATCGACCCTCTTGCAAGCCTCAGGAAGTATAATATGATCCAGGTGTCCGATAATGGAACTGGGAGGTTTTAAAAAAATCAACGGGACTTCAGGAGGTCCGAAGGGAGACTCCTGGATATGCTTCTGATAGTTGAGTCCTATCGCGACAATTTTTGAAGGCATGACAGGCGGCAGGACTTTCACATCTCCCAGGAGAATCTTTTCGTTGGTCTCAGTTGGACCGGCAAATAGATCTCCGGTCAAAAGAAAAATTGTCTCCCCCTGAAGGGAACCCCACGAAATTTTGCCACTCTTTTCGAAGCGTACGATTTTCATGTCTCTGCTCCTTTTTCGCTTACATAACCCCACCTAACCTCCCCTTATTTTAAGGGGAGAAATTACCTTCCCCTCTGTCCCGTTAATTTAAGCGAAGGTGAGAAAAATCCAAAACTCAAAGACCGGATGGGGGGGTATCGGAGAAAATGTAGAGCGGCTACCTTTTCCATTTCACTCATTTAGCCCCGAATACCATGGAAGATAGATGACTCAGATGGACTCATTGCCATTAAATTAAATGTCCGCATTCTACATTTTTGGAGATATCCCCCCGTCCGGTCTCCTGTCCCCGAATAATCTCACAGCTTATGGGGATGACGGAGGGTTACCTCTTCCCCCATCTCTCAAGCCATGTCTGCTTGCCTTCCGGATTCACGGCATAGGTGGGCCATTCTCCCTTCAGGGCCATAACCACCTGGGTCATGGGCTTTTGCCAGAGCTCGGTATCGGAGTCTGACAGGGTCGAGTACCATGCGGAGTGACCGCTAAGAATAACATTGGGAAACGTCAGGATGGGGTCGTCCGCAGGGATGGGTTCACGGGCAGTGACATCCAGGCCCGCCCCGGCAATAAGACCCTGTTTCAAAGCCTCTACGAGGGCGGCCTGCTGGATGATCTCTCCCCTTGCCGTATTGATTACGTAGCAGGTCGGTTTCATCTTCCTGAACTGTTCGGGGCCGATCATCCCCCGGGTCTCGTCGGTGAGGAGGGCATTGATGCTGATAAAGTCCGATTCACGAAGGAGTGCATCCAGGTCTTTGGGTTCTACCCCGTGGCTTAACATGACGGCCCCAAGGACATAGGGATCGTACGCGATCACTCTGAGCCCCAAACCCCTCGCCTTAAGGGCAACGGTAGTCCCTATCTTCCCGAATCCAATGATCCCCAGTGTCTGCCCTCGCATCCGGAACATAGGATAAAGGATTTCCTTCACCGCCTCTCTGCTGGGCGGTGAGAGCCGGGGCTGCCTTTCTCTGATGGCCTTGTCTATTCGGACAATCCTGCGGCCCAGAGCCATGATGAAGGCAATGGCCTGGCTCGAAACTTCGTCGATACAGTAATCCGGAAGGTTTGTAACGGCGATGCCCATCTTCGTCGCTGTCTCCACATGGATCTTATCGTAACCGATAGAGAGGGTGGAGATGATACGGCACCTGGAAAGGGCGGTAAGGACCCGGGAAGTCCACGGCTGCGACGGGCCCGCGCAAATGATGCCGTCAGCGTCTTTTGCGTTGGCGATCAGTTCATCCTCCGTATTCCAGTTCCCGCTCGCCAGAGTAGCTCCCAAGGGCTTCAAGAGATCTTCCCCAAAATTCATTCCAGGAACCAGAACCGTATTCACGACTTTAAAACCCATGATAAACTCCTTTCCTGTTAGCTAGAAAATAGCATAGCGCAAAGCGCATGGCGCATAGCGTAAGTAACTAAAACAAAAAGCAAAATCTAAACCAAAACCCATTTTCATGGTTCGAGCCTGCACACCGAAGTGCCGTGTTTCGGCACGCAGGCGTGGGTGCCCTCCAGGGACGGGGTATTAGATAGAAGAGTGAAGGCAACAGATTGTATCACGTCTTACCATCTATTTTTCTTACTGTCAACTTTTTTAACAGCAAGCTCTGAAAAACCGATCTCGGTCTCCTCAAAATCTTCTTCCGCAAGAATTCACCCCCAGAGGGCTAGTGTGGACAGATCCCCATGGAAAGAGCACTCATCCCTCCACAAGGAAGATGCTAAAATATCACTTGCGCCATTTGGTCCGAGATCCGATGCACTGAATAGAAAAGGGGGCGAGAGCGACGTCGTGCATCACT
>Ga0214473_10001727_pt1 | contig 28112 bp, 32 predicted proteins | sample RVTome_7_FD_203509 | JGI IMG/M metagenome (GOLD analysis project Ga0214473, IMG submission 203509) | Soil microbial communities from uranium-contaminated site in the Upper Colorado River Basin, Wyoming, United States - RVT98D197 | ecosystem: Environmental > Terrestrial > Soil > Contaminated >...
AGCTGTACCGGGCCTTCGCGGCCAGGGACTGCTCGCTCGCAGAGATCAATCCCCTGGTGATCACGGGAGACGGGCGTCTCCTGGCCCTGGATGCCAAGATGAACTTCGACGACAACGCGCTTTTCCGGCACTCGGAGATCCAGGCCCTCCGTGATCTGGACGAGGAGTCTCCCCTGGAGGTCGAGGCGTCGAAGTTCAACCTGAACTACATCAAGCTGGACGGCAACGTGGGCTGCATGGTGAACGGGGCCGGGTTGGCCATGGCCACCATGGACATCATCAAGCTCGCCGGGGGCGAGCCGGCCAACTTCCTGGACGTGGGGGGCGGGGCCAGCGCCGAGCAGATCGAGAACGCCTTCCGCATCCTGATCTCCGACAGGAACGTTCGGGCCGTCCTGATCAACATCTTCGGGGGGATCCTCCGCTGCGACCGGCTGGCAGAGGGGGTCATCAAGGCCGTGAAGGCCCTCAACGTGAAGCTCCCCATCGTGATCCGGATGGAGGGGACGAACGTCGAGCTGGGAAAGAAGATGCTGGCGGAGTCCGGCCTCAACTTCATCACGGCCGAGGGCATGAAGGACGGCGCCGAGAAGGCCGTCCGGGCCGCCCGGTCGGCGTAACCTCCTCACCAGGCCTCTTTCCACACCGGGTACCGGGTACCCTTTGGGTGAGGTGGGGTACCTGGGGGAGAGGAGCGACTGAGGGGACGGAGATTCCATGAGCATCCTGGTGGACAAGAGCACGCGCGTGGTGGTGCAAGGGGTCACGGGCAAGGAGGGGACGTTTCACGCCCTGGCGTGCCGGGAGTACGGCACGCAGGTGGTGGCGGGAGTGACACCCGGGAAGGGCGGGATCGTCCACGAGGGGATCCCGGTCTTCGACACGGTAATCGCCTCCGTCACCAAAGAAGGGGCCAACACCTCGCTGATCTTCGTGCCTCCCGCCTTCGCGGCCGACGCCATCCTCGAAGCGGCCGACGCCGGGATCCGGGTCATCGTGTGCATCACCGAGGGGATCCCCACCCTGGACATGGTGCGCGTCGGCCGCGCCCTGCAGGGACGGGACACGCGGCTCATCGGGCCGAACTGCCCGGGGATCATCTCGCCGGGCAAGGCCAAGGTCGGCATCATGCCCGGTCACATCCACCGGCCGGGGACGGTCGGCGTCGTGTCCCGGAGCGGCACGCTCACCTACGAGGCGGTGGGGCAGCTCACGGCCCGCGGCATCGGCCAGTCCACCTGCGTCGGGATCGGCGGAGACCCCATCATCGGGACGACCTTCGTGGACGCCCTGCGGCTCTTCCAGGCGGATTCCGAGACCGCGGCCATCCTGATGATCGGCGAGATCGGGGGCACCGCCGAAGAAGATGCTGCGGCCTTCGTCGGGAGTCACCTCACCAAGCCTGTCGTTGGCTTCATCTGCGGGCAGACGGCGCCCCCCGGGAGACGGATGGGGCACGCAGGGGCCATCATCTCCGGGGGGACCGGGACGGCCGCCGAGAAGATGGCGGCCATGCAGAAGGCCGGGATCACCGTGGTGAAGAGTCCGGCGGAGATGGGCGAGGCCGTGGCCCGGTTGCTCCGGAAGACGCCGGGGAAGCCCCGGGTCTCCCGGAAGGTCTCGGCCGGCCCCGCGACGGGGCGCAAGCGACCCGGCTCGGTGCGTGGGCGGCACGCGCGCCCGAAGGGCCGATCCACCCCTTCCAGCAAGCCGAGGAGCAGGCGGCGGCGCTAGGCGCGGCACGACGCCCCGGTATCCAGGATCCGACAGGGAGACCATCTGGCACAGACTGGATGGTCTCTTTTGTGTGAGGTGAGGACGGGAGGTCGGGAGGACACGTGATGGAGCGCACACTGGTGATCGTGAAGCCGGACGCGGTCCGCCGGGGTCACGTGGGCGAGGTGATTCGCCGGTTCGAGGCGGCCGGCCTCACCATCCGGGCCCTCAAGATGGTCTCCCTCACCCGGCGGGAGGCGGAGGGGTTCTACCAGGTGCACCGAGAGCGTCCGTTTTTCGCCAGCCTTAGCCAGTTCATATCCTCCGGTCCCGCGGTGGCGATGGTCCTGGAAGGGCCGGAGGCCATCAGCCGGGTGCGCGCTCTCATGGGCGCAACAGACCCGGTCAAGGCCGCTCCGGGCACGATCCGCAAGGATCTGGCCGCCAGCATCGAGCGGAATGCGGTCCACGGCTCGGATTCGCCGGAGTCGGCGGCCTACGAGATCCCCTATTTCTTCAGCGCGATGGACCAGCATCCCTACGAGCGGGAGGGACCTGTGCGGTGATGGCCTGGCTGCTCCTGCGCCTCCCGCTGGGCATCCCCCAGAGGACAGGACGCGCAACTTCCCGTCGTGTTTGATCATTTCGGTTCCACGAGGCGCTGTCGCGTCGGGCTTTTCCCTTGACACCCCCAGGGGCGCGAAATATACTCAGCGAGTTTTTGCGCCCGCTTCCCAGCGTTCGCGCCGCGCAATGTTGATTGAACTTTCGCAGATTCCGCCGGACGGGCTGGACGTGAGCCTTCCGGAGGAGGTGCTGGATCTCGGCGCATCCGCCGGCATCTGGACGGGCCCGGCAACGGTGCAGGCCACCATGCACATGGCACGCTCCGGGCGCGGGATCCTGATCAGCGGATCCTTCAACGGGGCTGTGCCCCTGGTGTGCAGCCGATGCATCGAGCCGTTTCCCTTCAGTGCCCAGGACCATTTCGAGGTGTATTGCGAGGCCGCGGCGCAGGGCCAGGTCGAGGAGGAACACGAGCTCACCAATGACGAGCTGGATGTGACCTACCTGGAGCAGGGGCGGCTCAATACGGACACCCTCCTGCGGGAGAACATCCTGCTCAGCCTACCCGTTCAACCCCTTTGCCACGAGGACTGTCGGGGGCTCTGCCCACGCTGCGGCGCAAACCTGAACCAGAGCGCCTGCAACTGCACGGAGACCCACGTGGACCCGCGGCTGCAGGCCTTGCGGAAGCTGTTGTAGTCCCGCCCGTCCGGATCCGGCAACGCGGGACGGACTCCTTCGAAGGGGCGGGCGCCTTCCGCCGGCACTATTCCCGGACATCGTTCCGAACGAGCTTTGCCCAGAGAGGACATTCCATGGCGCTCCCCAAGCGACGGCACAGTAATGCCCGGACGGGCAAGCGGCGGGCCCACGACGCGCTCGCGACCGTGGGTCTCTCCCGCTGTCCGCGATGCCAGGCCATGACATTGCCCCACCGCGCCTGCCGCAGTTGCGGGTACTACCGCGGGCGCGAGGTGGTGAAACGGGCGGAGAAGTAGCCGCCCCCGCGGGTCCATCAGCATGCAAGGGACCGAGGCCGTGCGGGTCGCCCTGGATGCCATGGGCGGCGACCGCGGCTCCGAGGTGAACGTCGAGGGCGCCGTCAGCGCCGCGCGGGACTTCGGCGCGGCGGTCACCCTCGTCGGGATCGAGGAGGAGCTGCAGCGCCACCTGCGGCAGCACGATACCCGGGGGCTGCCCCTGACCATCCGGCACGCGCCGGAGGTGGTGGAGATGGGGGAGAGCCCGTCGACGGCCCTGCGGCGGAAGAAGCAGTCCTCCATCCGGATCGGGATCGAGCTGGTCAAGCGGGGCGAGGCGGACGCCTTCGTGAGCGCCGGGAACACCGGCGCGGTCATGGCGACGGCCATGGTGGTCCTGGGGCCGCTGCCAGGGGTCGAGCGACCCGCCATCGCCGTGGTGGTGCCGACCCTGACGGGCCACGCGGTGCTGCTGGACGCGGGGGCCAATGCGGAGTGCAAGGCCCGGCACCTGGTCCAGTTCGCCATCATGGGCACCATTTTTGCCCGCGACATCCTGGGGCTGCCCCGGCCGCGGGTGGGCCTGCTCAGCATCGGGGAGGAGGAATCCAAGGGCAACGAACTGACGCGCGAGGCCTTCAAGGAGCTGGAGGAGGAGGCCTCGCTGAATTTCCTCGGGAACGTCGAGGGGCGGGACGTCTTCAGCGGCACCTTCGATGTGATCGTGTGCGACGGGTTCACGGGCAACGTGGCCCTCAAGATCTCGGAGAGCGTCCTGGACACCATGCTGCACCTGCTCCGGGAGGAGTTCGGACAGGACCTGCGGGGGAAGGCCGGCTCGCTCCTGCTGATGCCCGCCTTCCGCCGGTTCAAGAAGCGGGTCGATCCATCGGAGTACGGCGGGGCCCCGCTCCTGGGCGTGAATGGGGTCTGCTTCATCGGCCACGGCCGCTCGACGGGCAAGGCCATCAAGAACGCCATCCGCGCCGCCGGGGAATGCGTGGGCAGCAAGGTGATCCAGCACATCCGCGAGGGAATCGCCCTCGGGTGAAAGGTTGGATGGAGGGGTGAGCGTCTGATGGGCTGCGCCAGGATCATCGGGACCGGGTCGTACGCGCCGGCCAAGGTCCTGACGAACTACGATCTGGAAAAGTCGCTGGACACCAGCGACGAGTGGATCCGCACGCGAACCGGGATCTCGGAACGGCGGATGACCACGGAGGCCGAGGCCACGTCGGATCTGGCCTACGAGGCGTCGCTCAAGGCCCTCGCCGCGGCCGGGGTGGATCCCGCCGACGTGGACATGATCCTGGTGGCCACGGTCACGCCGGACATGTTCTTCCCATCCACGGCGTGCGTCCTCCAGGACCGCCTGGGTTCCCGGCGGGCGGGGGCCATGGACATCTCGGCCGCCTGCTCGGGGTTCATCTACGGGCTGGCGGTGGCCGATGGGCTCCTGCGCCTGGGGACGCTGCGGACCGTGCTCCTGGTCGGGGCGGAGACCCTGACCAAGATCGTGAACTGGAAGGATCGAAACACCTGCGTGCTCTTCGGCGACGGGGCGGGGGCGGCGGTCCTGCGATGGAGCGAGGGGGAGCGGGGGATCCTCTCCGTCCACCTCTTCGCCGACGGCGCCAAGGGATCGCAGCTCATGATACCGGGCGGCGGGTCGCGCCATCCGATCTCCCAGCAGGTGGTGGACGAGGGGCTGGCCGCCATCCAGATGAACAACGGGAACGAGGTATTCAAGGTGGCGGTGCGGGCCATGGAGGATGCGGCCATCACCGCCCTGAAGCACAATCACCTGGACCTCGGCGATGTGGACCTCCTGGTGCCGCACCAGGCCAACCGTCGGATCATCGACGCCGTGGGACAGCGCCTGGGGCTCCCCGAGGACAAGGTGTGCGTGAACATCCAGAAATACGGCAACACCTCGGCGGCGTCCATCCCCCTGGCGCTGGACGAGGCGATCCAGGCGGGACGGGTGAAGCCGGGGGATCTCCTGCTCCTGTGCGCGTTCGGGGGCGGGTTGACTTGGGGCTCGGCCCTCATCCGCTGGTGAGACGCTTCGCTCAAGGAAAACGGACAACTGACACTCTCAATGGAAAACAGACAACCGACAACTGACAACCGGTCAACCGAGATCGTCGGTTTTGCATTGTCGGTTGTCGGTTTGAAATTTTAGATTGACTCATGGGCAAAATCGCGTACGTGTTTCCGGGTCAGGGGTCCCAGGCGGTCGGCATGGGCCGGGAGCTGGGCGAGGCGTCCCCCCGCTGGACAGACGCCAACGCCGCCCTGGGGTTCGACCTACGCCGCCTGTGCTTCGAGGGGCCGGAAGCGGACCTCACCCTCACGGCCAACACGCAGCCGGCCATCCTGACGGCCAGCATCGTGGCCTTGGATGCGCTGGTGGCGGCCGGAGGGACGTACGACTTCGTGGCCGGCCATTCTCTGGGTGAGTATTCGGCCCTGGTGGCGGCCGGCGCCGTGGACTTTGCCGATGCGGTCCGCACCGTGCGGGCGCGCGGGCAGTTCATGCAGGAAGCGGTGCCCCCGGGCGAGGGCGCCATGGCCGCCATTTTGGGTCTGGACCGGGCGCTGGTCTTTCAGGCGTGCGAGGAGGCACAGGGGACGGGCGTGGTCCAGGTGGCCAATCTCAATGGCCCCGGCCAGACGGTGATCGCCGGGGCGGCGGCGGCCGTGGGGCGCGCCGTGGAGCTGGCCAAGGCCAAGGGTGCGAAACGCGCCGTGCCGCTCCCGGTGAGCGCCCCATTCCACTGCGCCCTGATGGCGCCCGCCGCCGAACGGCTCCACGCCGTCCTGCGGACGGTCCGGGTCCGCGATCTTCGGGTGCCCCTGGCGACGAACGTGGACGCCGATCTGCTCAGCGAGGGCGCACGGGTGCGAGACGCCCTGGTTCGGCAGGTGACGGCGCCGGTCCGGTGGGATGAGGTGGTGATCCGGCTGGTCAAGGAGGGGGCCGAGACCTTCGTGGAGGTCGGCCCCGGAAGGGTCCTGTCGGGGATGATCCGGCGGATCGCGCCCGAGGTGCGGGTCCTGAATGTCGAGGACCGGCCCTCCCTCGAGACGACGGTGAAGGCCCTGAGAGGGTGAGCAATCAGCGATCAGCAATCAGCGGTCAGCCCCGGAAGACCTGGGCACGGCGGATCCGGGTCGTCCACGCCGTTTCCTGATACTGACCATTCAGAAGCTGAGAGCTGACTGCTGACGGCTGAGGGCTTCCGAGAGATGAGCCTCGCAGAGCCACGAGGCGAACGGAGATGAGCCTCGCAGACAAGGTGGCATTGGTGACCGGCGGTTCCCGCGGCATCGGCGCGGCCATCGCGCAGAGCCTGTCAGAGGCGGGGGCGGCCGTCGGGCTCTGCGCCCGCCATCTCGAGGCGGCCGTGAGCGTGGCCAAGGCCATCGAGGCGCGCGGGGGCCGGGCGCTGGCCGTCGAAGCCGACATCAGCCGCGCCGAGGACGCCGATCGGGTGGTGGCGGCGTGCCTGGATCGCTTCGGGCGGATTGACATCCTGGTGAACAACGCGGGCACCACCCGGGATGGGCTGATCGTGCGGATGAAGGACGAGGACTGGGATCAGGTCCTGGCGGTGCACCTCGACGGGGCGTTCCGCTGCACCCGGGCCGCGTTGCGTCCGATGCTGAAACAGAAGCAGGGCGGGCGCATCATCAACATCGGCTCCGTGGTGGGGAGCATGGGCAACGCCGGGCAGGCGAATTATGCCGCGGCCAAGGCCGGCCTGATCGGGCTGACCAGGGCCCTGGCCAGGGAAGTCGCCTCGCGCGGCGTCACCGTCAACGCCGTGTCGCCGGGATTCATCGACACCGCCATGACGGCCGCTCTTCCCGAAACCGTCCGGCAGACCTACCTGGCCCAGATCCCCCTGGGACGGTTCGGAACGGTGGCGGAGGTGGCAGCGGTGGTGACCTTCCTGGCGTCCGACAGCGCCGCGTACATCACGGGACAGGTAATCCACGTGAACGGGGGGATGTGGTCGTCGTAGCCGGTGACCCAGGGGGAGAAGGAGGCGACTGTGAGTGCGGCTGTTGAAGACAAGGTCAAGAAGATCATCATTGACCAGCTGGGTGTGGACGAGGCCGAGGTGACCCCAGAGGCCAAGTTCATTGACGATCTCGGGGCGGACTCCCTGGATACGGTCGAACTGGTCATGGCGCTGGAGGAGGAATTCGGGATCGAGATCCCGGACGAGGACGCGGAGAAGATCGCCACCGTCCGGGATGCGATCACCTACATTCAGGAGCACAAGAAGGCGTAACCGCAGCCTGACCGCTCGCGGTCGGCGCCAGTCGACCCGCGGAGCGCGCGGCAACTGCGTTGGGGACGCAATGACGCTCGCGTCCCAGAGAGGCAAGGGGGGAGTATGGTCCGCGTCGTCGTCACCGGGTTGGGGGCGGTGGCCCCCAACGGGATCGGGACACAGACCTTCTGGGAGAATTTGATCAACGGGGTCTCGGGCGTTGCCCCCATCACCCGGTTCGACGCGAGCAAGCACGATACCCAGATTGCGGGCGAGGTGAAAGGATTCGATCCCCTGCAGTGGATCGAGAAGAAGGAAGCCCGCAAGATGGACCTCTTCATCCATTTCGCCGTCGCCGCCGGCCAGATGGCCTACGATGACTCGGCCCTCAAGGTGACCGACGACAACCGCGAGCGGGTCGGGGTCTTTGTGGGGACGGGCATGGGCGGGATCCCCGCACTGGAGGAGTCCCACCGGATCCTCATGGAGAAGGGGCCGGGGCGCATCAGCGCCTTCTTCATCCCGTCCATCATCACGAACCTGGCCTCGGGGCAGATCTCCATGCGGTTCGGGATGAAGGGTCCCAACTCGTGCGTCTGCACGGCCTGCGCCACCGGCAATCACGCCATCGGCGATTCCTTCAGGATCATCCAGCGCGGCGAAGCGGACGTCATGCTGGCCGGGGGCAGCGAAGCGGTGATCACCCCCCTCACGATCGGCGGGTTCTGTTCCATGAAGGCCCTCTCCACGCGGAATCATGAGCCGACGCGCGCCAGCCGCCCCTTCGACAAGGACCGGGACGGCTTCGTGATGGGCGAGGGCTCGGGGATCCTGGTGCTGGAGTCCCTGGAGCACGCCCGGCGGCGGCGGGCCAAGGTCTACGCCGAGATCGTGGGCTACGGGATGTCTGCGGATGCCTACCACATCACCCAGCCCGCCCCGGAGGGGGAGGGGGCCGTCCGCTCCATGCGGCTGGCCCTCCAGGATGCCGCGCTGGCCCCGTCCCTGGTGGACTACATCAACGCCCACGGCACGTCCACTCCCGCCGGGGACCTGAACGAGACCCTGGCCATCAAGACCGTCTTCGGCAGCCACGCGCGCTCCCTGGCGGTGAGTTCGACGAAGTCCATGACCGGGCACCTGCTGGGCGCCGCCGGCGGCATCGAGTCGCTCATCACCGTCCTCGCCATCGCCCGCGGGATGCTGCCACCCACCATCAACTACGATACCCCGGATCCCGAGTGCGACCTGGACTACGTCCCCAACAGCGCGCGCCGCAAAGACGTGCGGTACGCGATGACCAACTCCTTCGGCTTCGGCGGCACGAACGCCACCCTCGTCTTCAAGAAGTTCGAGGACTAGCCCCCCGGATCAGAATACCTAACCGCCAAGACGCCAAGATCGCCACAATTTCGTGGCAATTGGGCAACTGGGCAACTGGGCAACTGGGAACACCTGATTGCCAGATTGCCGAGTTGCCTGATTGCCAGTATTGGCGCCTTGGCGGTTAGCTTTTCTGAGGGGCGGGTCAGGCGCTGTTGGGCGGGGACAGGACGCTCACCGTGAAGCTGGCGTCGGGGCGGCCGCGGTCCAGCTCGGCCGAGAAGCCCTCCAGAAAGGCCTGGCGGATCCGGCTGGGTAGCTCCTGCGGGAAGGCGCGAAAGGGCGGCTCCATCGCCACCTGCGTGCAGCCGAGGCCCAGGATCGTCTGGGCCGCCAGGTACGAGAGCCGGTAGAGGGCCACCACGGACAGATCGGTCCGGGAGCCGAGGCCCATCACCAGGATCATCTTGGCCCGGAGTTTCCCGTTGGGGGAGAGCAGGACGCTCGCCCCGCGCTCCCCGCCGAACTTCCCCCGTGCGCGGAGCCGGGAGACGGCCCCGCACAGGATCCAGTCCACCCATCCCAGGCGGCCGCGTGGCACCGGCTCGTCCGCCAGGCGGAACAGGAGCAGCACGTCTGCGTCGAGTTCCTCGAGCGAGTCGCTGGCCTCCCGGATCTCCATCTCAGGCGGGGGTTTCCTGGCGGGAGCGCAGGGAGAGGCGGATCTGGTCCAGGATGCCGTTGACGAAGGCACCCGATTCCTCGCTGCCGTACAGCTTCGCGAGCTCGATGGCCTCGTTGATGGCAACCTTCTCCGGGACGTCGTGGCGGTAGAGAAGCTCGTAGGTGGCCAGGCGGAGGATGTTCCGCTCCACCAGGGCGATCCGCGCGAGACTCCAGTGGGTGGCGTTGGCGCCGATCAGGGCGTCGATCTCGGGACCGTGTTCCACCGTCCCTCCCACGAGGTTGTCGGCGAACTCCCTGACCTCGGGGAGGACGGAATGGTCCTTCCAGAAATCTTCCAAGACCCGGGCCGCCCCGCCGGACCGAAACTCCAGCTCGTAAAGCACCATCAGGGCGATTTCGCGGGCTTTCCGTCGCTTGCCCATGCCCACCCTACCAAGGGGTCAGGGATCGGGTGTCAGGGGTCGGGGATCGGACCGGCCCCTGACCCCCGGCCCCCGGTCCCTACTTCAGTTCGCGGAAGAGATTGGCCATCTCGATGGCGGAGCAGGCCGCATCGAAACCCTTGTTGCCGCTCTTGCCCCCCGCCCGCTCGACCGCCTGCTCGATGGAGTCCGTGGTGAGGACCCCGAAGGCCATGGGGACGCCTGTCTCCAGGGCGGCGGCCGCTACCCCCTTGGACACCTCGCCCGCGATGTACTCGAAATGCGGGGTGGCGCCGCGGATCACCGTGCCCAGGCAGAGGATGGCGTTGTAGTGTCCCGTGGTGGCCAGGCGTTTCGCCGCCAGCGGAATCTCAAAGGAGCCCGGTACCCTCACCACGTGGATCTGGTCGTCCTCGGCCCCGTGGCGGCGGAGGCCATCCAGGGCCCCCTCCAGCAGGCGGGCGGTGATGAACTCGTTGGTCCGGCTCACCACGATGCCGAAGGTGAGCCCCTTGGCCACGAGGGCCCCTTCCCAGGTCCGTCCCATACGTCCTCCTGACGTCGACAGCGACAGGGAGATCCGACAGCGATTGCGAAAAGGCTCCTGATTGCCCCTGGCGGGGCAGGCTCCTCAGCGCTTGGTCCGGCCCGACCCAGACGTCCCGTTCCCACCAGGGCGTGCGCGTCGCCGGGGATTGCCGGGCACCTGGATGAGATGCCCCAGTTTTGCCCGCTTGGTCTCCAGGTACCCGAGATTCGCCGCCGTGGGTCGCGTGAGCAGCGGGACGCGCTCCACCACGCTGAGGCCATAGCCCTCGAGCCCCACGATCTTCCGCGGGTTGTTGGTCATCAACCGCAGCTTCGAGACCCCCAGGTCCACCAGGATCTGGGCCCCCACGCCGTAGTCCCGAAGGTCCGGCTTGAATCCGAGCTTCTCATTGGCCTCCACCGTGTCGAAGCCCTGGTCCTGCAGCTCGTAGGCGCGGAGCTTGTTGGCCAGCCCGATCCCCCGTCCCTCCTGCCGGATGTAGAGCAACACCCCTTTCCCCTCCTGCGCGATGCGGGCCATGGCGCGGTCGAGCTGGGACCCGCAGTCGCAGCGGAGCGACCCCAGGGCGTCGCCGGTGAGGCACTCGGAGTGCACCCGGACCAGGACCGGGTCCGCCACGTTGAGGTCGCCCTTGACCAGGGCCAGGTGGTGCTTGTTGTCCACCTGGCTATGGTACAGGAGCGCCTTGAAGGTGCCATGTCGCGTGGGCAGGGTGGTGCTGGCCACGCGACTCACGAACTTCTCCCGCCGCATCCGGAAGTCGATCAGGTCCTTGATGGTGATCATCCGAAGGCCGTGGCGCCGGGCGAAGCGGACCAACTCCGGGACACGGGCCATGGTCCCGTCGGAGTTCATGATCTCGCAGATGACGCCCGCGGGATACAGGCCCCCGAGGCGAGCCAGGTCCACGGCCGCCTCGGTCTGACCCGCCCGGGTGAGCACGCCCCCCTCCCGGGCCCGCAGGGGGAACATGTGGCCCGGTCGCGCCAGGTCATCCGGCCGGCTATTGGGGTCGAGGATCACCTTGATGGTGGCGGCCCGGTCGTGGGCCGAGATGCCGGTGCTGACCCTGTGCTTGGCCTCCACCGAGACGGCGAAGGCGGTTTCGAAGGGCGAGGTGTTTTCCGAGACCATGGCGGGGATCTGGAGCTGGTCCAGCCGCTCGCTCACGATGGGCACGCAGATCAGGCCCCGCCCGTGGGTGGCCATGAAGTTGATGGCAACCGGCGTGACCTTTTCGGCCGCCATGGTGAGGTCGCCCTCGTTCTCGCGGTCCTCGTCGTCCACGACGATGACCATCTTCCCATGGCGGATGGCCTGGATCGCATCCTCGATCCGGTCGAAGCGGATGGGGGCGTTGCCACGCGAGGGTCCGCCCTTTCGGACAGTCCGCTGTGCGCGCCCGTCCGGGGGTCCCGATCGGCGGCGGAGCATGACCTTGGGCACGCTCATGCGAAACCGTGCTCCTGCAACATGGCCAGGGTGAGGCCCGCCTGGCCTGTCGCCTCCAATCGTCCGGCCTCCGGCCCAGGAGGGCCTCCCTCCGGGGTGGAACCCGCTCCGGGGTGGAACCCGGCCCGGAGGGCGAGGAGGCGGGCCACGTGCTTTCCCAGCAGATCCGCCTCCAGGTTGACCGGGTCGCCGACGCGCTTGTTCCTGAGCGTGGTGTGCTCCAGGGTGTGCGGGATGATGGCCACGCCGAAGACATCGCGGGACAGCTCCGCCACGGTCAGGCTGATGCCATCCACGGCAATGGAGCCCTTCATCACCAGCAGGGACCCCAGCTCCCGGGGGAAACGGATGCGGATGAACTCGCCGTCGCCCTGGGGAACGCGCTCGGCAAGCTGCCCGACGCCATCCACGTGGCCGGTGACCAGGTGCCCGCCCAGGCGATCCCCCAGGCGCAATGGTCGCTCCAGGTTCACCCGGGCGCCGGCCCGCAGCCTGCCCAGCGTGGTGCGCTTGAGGGTCTCGACCGAGAGATCGGCGGCGAACCCGTCCCGGCGGAGGGCGGTCACGGTGAGACACGCGCCTTCCACGGCGATGCTCTCCCCGAGGCGCAGGCCCTCGGCGAGCGGTCCCGCCCCGATGTGCACCCGTGCGCCCTCGCCCTGGCGCGAGAACTCCTGAACGGTGCCGATGGCTTCGATGATTCCGGTAAACACAGGGCCTCAATGAACAATGAAAAACCGACAACCGACAACCGACAATGATGGGCCGTCAGGCGCCCCAGTTCTCGCTTCCCGACCCCGCAACCCCATTGGTCGGTTCCTCATTGTCGGTTTCAAAATTTTCATTGTTGCGCGGCGGTCCGCGCCAGGTAACCTTCCACCAGGATATCCCCGTCGAACCGCTCGATCCGGACGTCCCGCAGGCGCAGCGCCTGGGCGAGCGACTCGATCCCATCGCCGCCGACGGCCGTGGATGTGGATTTCCCCCCGATCAGGATCGGCGCCAGGAAGACCAGGACCTTGTCCGCGATGCCTTCCCGCAACGCCGACGCGTTGATCTCCGCGCCCCCCTCGATCATCACCGACAGGATGCCGCGCTTCCCCAGGACCTCCATCAGCCGCTCCAGCGAGACCCGTCGCGGGCTATTCTCCACGACGATCACCTGGACCCCCTCGCGCTCGAGGGCCTCGAGCTTGGTCCGGGGCGCCATTTGCGCGACCGCCAGGATGGTGGGTGCAGTCGAGGCGCGATTCACCACCTTGGCCCGGAGAGGGAGGCGGGCCAGGTTATCCACGATGACGCGGATGGGGTCGCGCTGGTCCGCGATTCCGAGCCGGGTCGTGAGGAGGGGGTCGTCGCGCAGGACCGTGCCGATCCCCACCAGGACCGCATCCACCTCGTTGCGGAGATGGTGCACCCGTTGCCGGGCGCTCTCCCCCGTGATCCAGCGGGACTCCCCGGTCCGGGTGGCGATCTTTCCGTCCAGGCTGGCGGCCACCTTGAGCGTTACGAAGGGAAGACCCGTCCGGATGTACTTGAAAAACGCCTCGTTCAGCCGGGCTGCCTCTTCGCCGAAGAGGCCGATCTCCACCCTGACACCGGCCTCGCGCAACGCGGCGATCCCCCGGCCGCTGACCGAGGGGTTGGGGTCTTCACACGCTGCCACGACCCGCCGGATCCCCGCCCGCACGATCTGGTCCGCGCAGGGCGGCGTGCGGCCGTGATGGCAGCAGGGTTCCAGGCTGACGTAGAGGGTTCCACCCGCCGCGGCTGACCCGGCCTCCCGCAGGGCTGCCACCTCGGCATGGTCGGAGCCGGCGTAGGCGTGAAACCCCTCGCCGACGACCTGGCCATCCGTGACGATGACCGCGCCAACCATCGGGTTGGGGCTCGTCCGCCCGCCGGCGCGCGCCGCCAGCTCCAGCGCACGGCGCATCCAGTTCCGATCTGTCTCGACCTCAGGCATCCTGCGCCCGTCCTCGCAACCTGTTGTCACAAAACGATTTCCTCGTGCAGGCTAGCACCATGGCCCGTGAAGTGTCAAGGTCAAAGCCCTCCGTGTACGAGCCTTCAGCCGTCAGCGTCTAGCGGTCAGCATCCGGAAGAGCCGAGAGCCGGGCTTCTGGCGGTGGTCGTTGGAGATCGGCCTCAATAGGCGTGGAGCGTACCGCTGGCCAAGCCATCGGGTGGGACGTGCTTCGGCTTCAGGAACCGGGGGACGGCCCAGAGGGCGAGCGGGGAAATCGCATCGACCACGTTCTCCCCTGCGTCCTGCCCCACACATTCCGCGCGCCAGGTCGTCGTCACTCGGCGAGCTAACGGCGTGGCGTTCAGCCGCGCCTACCTGCGTCGGCTGGAACGCCTAGCTAGCTGAGCCCGCCGAAGGACGTGAACATCTGCCTGGTCCTGGGCTCTGCCGGCCGCTTCCTTGGCCCGGATCAAGTCGGCAAGCCCGAGATAGTGCGCCGTGACGGACCCAAACCGGGCTTCGACGCGGCGCTTCCACGCCGTCTGAAAACTTGGACATCCCGGCATGGCTGCGTGCAGATCGATTCGAACGGGTGCCACCCCGAGTTGAATGATCCACCGCGGGTCCGTCAAATCCGCAACCGTGTACCCCAAATCGCCACCTCCGAAGAAGTCGCGGAGCGCAGCCAATGCCCTGCGGGCGTTTCCCGGGGTGGGATCCAGCAGGATATCAAGGTCCTTTGTGGCGCGAGGGCGGGCGTGGAAGGCGACCGCGTGGGCGCCGATCAGCAGATACCGCACCCCATGGTCGTTTAATGCGGCGATGAACTCTTCGTAGTCTCGGGACAGCATTTCGCCCTCGCGTCTTCAGGCACCCTTCGAGCGCTTCCGCAACGGCCTCAACCCGTTCTTCGGGCGTGAGGCCTTCATACCAGAAGCGAAAGTCCTCCCCCTCCGTGTCCTTCCACGCCACTTTGGACACGGTCCACACTCGACCCCGACCGTCCATCACCCGCCTTCGCACATGCATTTTCACTCCCCACATTGAGCCAACGCCGCGGCTAACCCGCGCGCGTCAGCGCCTCAGGTTGAGCCGCTTGTTGGGCGGCTCTATACATGGGGGAATCCTGGGTTGTGTGCAACCTCCCAGAGGAACCCATCAAGATCCGCAAAGTAGCCACTGTAACCGCCCCAGTCCGTAGAATGCCCCTGCTTCAAGACCTTGCCGCCGAATTCGGCAACACGGGAAAGCAAAGCATCAACCTCGGCCGGAGACCGTACGTTGTGCGCGAGAGAGAACCCGCGAAATCCAGTTCCTTCAGGTGAGACGCCTGCATCGGCCGCGAGGTTCTCGCGCGGCCAAAGTGCAAGCCACGTTTTGCCCAGTTCAAAGAATGTCACGGATGGAGGGGTCTTCAGTCTCGGGAGACTGAGACACTCTTCGTAGAAACGCGTAGCTCGTTTGAGATCCGCCACACCGAGCGTGATCAGACTGATCCTGGGTTCCATCGTTCTAAACCCTTCATGCCGCCCAACGAATAAGCTATGATCCGGCAGGCCCGCCGGGTAAAACGGGTTGAAGTGAACCGCTGGCCTGAGAGCTAAGGAGATTGTATCCGAAATGAAGGACTGGGGGAAGGGGCTTGGGAAACGACCGCCGCACAGGGAGGGGTCTCGGGAAATCGGGGGTGGGCAGCATCCCGCCTCGCCTGCCGCGGCATAGCCCCCGCTCAGCCTCTCCGGTCTGTCTGTCCAAGAATTACTTTTGAACCTGGCCCCCCCTTCTTATTGGGCTTTCCTGCAAGTTGCTTCAGAACCTCCGTTCCCCATTTCCGTCCCCCATTATACTGCGGGGTTAGGCAGCTCTGGATCGCGCCCTGTTGGCGCGCACGATGAGATCCACGTCGCAGTCCAAGACATGCAGGAGGGACAACAGTTGGTCTATTGTCTTTCGGTAGTTGGTTTGATCCAAGAGGCGGTAGAATTGCGTCGCAGACGTTCCCAGCCGGCGGATGATCTCCCGTTTCGAGAGGGGGCTCGCCTGCACCCGCTCTTGGGCTTCGATGGTGAGCCTATACAGCAACGCGTCACGCAGGTAGCCGGGATCCTGGTTGTACTCTAGGACCTGCTCGAGGTGCACCGTTCCCTCCCGCCCTGACTTCAGAACATAGGTGAACCCCTCCCGGTCTAGTTCCTGGTCGACAAAGACCCGCTCAAGGGGGTTCTGGACAGTAGGCGGGGGGTCGACTTTGGCGTACGGAAAGGCCATCGTCCTGGTCGAGGTCTTGACCTCAAAGACTTTCTTGCGGTTGTTGCCGACAACCGTTCGGATCTTCATAGCCGTCCCTCGGACACAAGTTCTTCAATGAGTTCGACAACCCTGCGCGGTGCCGCGCCCTTCATCGGCTTCTGGTTCTCGAGGTCCCACTTCACGATGATCTTCCCGTCGCGGTAGACATGCACGTGCCGAGGGGTGTGGTCCCCCTTCCACGCGACGAAGACGTAGCCCCCTCGCCGAACCTTTCCCATTTGATCCCATTTGATACCGTTACCATGCAAGGTAACGCTTGTCAAGGGCATCCGTTATGAAACTTTGCCCGCCTAACGGGGCGGCGTCATCGCGGAGCGACGGCCGCTTGACTCCTCCAGCCGGGCCTGGAAGTCCTCGCGGTCTTCAGACTCCGGACGATCGTGGCCCTGTCAATCCCCCGGCCATGACGTGGTGGAGGGTTCCCGGCACATCCCGCCTTGCCTGCCACAGCAGGGCTTCACCTCATCCTCTCTGGCGGGCGTGTGGAAAAATTGCTTTAGAACCTGTCCCCCTTTATGCCGCGCCTTGGACAATCCTCCGTTGCTCATTGCCTGTCCCCTCCGTCGCGTCTCATCCAACCTTGGGCGGCTCCGTACTTAGCTGGCCGGCCGGAGCACTGACGAGTGAGACGACCCGCGATGCGGCGCCAGCCGCCAGCGGCCGTAGGCGACGAACGCCGAGAGGAGCCCCACCAGCAGCGGGATCAGCGCTAACGCGACATCACCGCCCGCCAGCGTGAGCACCGTCGCACCGATCATGATGAACACCAGCCCAGAGGCGGCCAGCGGCGTCAGGCCCGGCCGAATGCGCAGGAGCCCGGGGAGGATCAGGCCGATCGCGCCGAGGACCTCGGCCACGCCGATGAACCGCAGGAACAGGCCCGGCAGCGGCACCGGCCCCGTCAGTTTCTCGAGCGGCAGGACCAGCTTGATTCCACCGGCCCACAGAAAGAGGAGCGCGAGCAGCCCCTGAACGATCCACAGTGCATAGGTCATGATCGGTCCCCTCCGTGGCCCCTAGCCGCCGGCGATGGCCCCCACGACCAGGAAAGGCTCAGCCCCCGTCGCGATCGCGTCGGGCAGGGGGGCGTCCGGCGGTTCGTGGGACAGATCCTGCTGGCAGGCGAAGAACCTCACGAACGCTCGGCGCTGTTGCGTGACCTGGTCGCGGATCGTCCCACGCAACATCGGATACCGGGCCTCGAGCGCGTCGAGGACCGAGCGCTGTGTGGCCTGACCCTCGACGTCGAGCTTCACCTCGCCGTCCACGCGCGCCAGCGCCCGCAAATGATACGGAAGCACCACCCGGATCATGGCAGCGTCTGGACCTCGACGGATAGGACGGCCGGAAGATCTCGGACAATGGGAGTCCAACTGTCCCCGGCATCGGTCGACGCGTACACCTGCCCGCCGGTGGTGCCGAAATACACGCCGCCCGGGTCCAGCGAGTCGACGGCCATGGCGTCGCGCAGCACGTTGACGTAGCAGTCGCGCTGCGGCAGGCCTTTCGTAAGCGCCTCCCACTCGTTTCCGCCCGTGCGGCTGCGGTACACGCGCAGCTTGCCCTCGGGCGGATAGTGCTCCGAGTCGCTCTTGATCGGGACGACGTAGATCGTGTCCGGCTGGTGCGCGTGAACGTCGATCGGGAAGCCGAAGTCGGTCGGCAGGTTCCCGCTGACCTCGTGCCACGAGTCGCCGGCGTCGTCGCTGCGCATGACGTCCCAGTGCAACTGCATGAACAGCACACGCGGGCGCGACCGGTGCATCGCGATGCGGTGAACGCAGTAGCCGACCTCGGCGTTTGGGTCGGGGAGGTATTGGGACTTCAGTCCACGGTTGATCGGTCGCCATGTCTTGCCGGCGTCGTCGGTGCGGAAGGCGCCCGCAGCCGAGATGGCGATGAAGATGCGCTGGGGGTCGCTCGGATCCAGAAGGATCGTGTGCAGGCACATGCCGCCGGCGCCGGGCTGCCATTTGGCCCCTGAGCCGTGGCCGCGCAGGCCCGCCAATTCATGCCAGGACTTGCCGCCGTCAGTTGAGCGGAAGATCGCTGCATCCTCAACGCCGGCGTAGACCGTCTCCGGATCGGTCAGCGACGGTTCCAGATGCCAGACGCGTTTGAATTCCCAGGGGTGTTGCGTGCCGTCATACCACTGGTGCGTCGTGAGCGGCTTGCCGGTTTTGGGCGAGGTGTCGTAGACGAATTTGTTGCTTTCGCCCTTGGGCATTCCCTCGGGGGTGGTCAGCTCATCGGGCTTGCTTCCGGGGGGAAACCATGTTTTGCCGCCGTCATCCGAGCGTTGAATGATCTGCCCGAACCAGCCGCTGGTCTGCGACGCATACAGCCGATTCGGATCGACCGGCGAACCCTTCAGATGGTATATCTCCCAGCCCCCAAAGTGGGGGCCACTGACATCCCACCGTGCGCGCTTTCCGTCCGCTGTCAGGACGAACGCGCCCTTGCGTGTGCCAACCAGGACCCGTATCCCGCTCATCCCGCCCTCCTTCTTGTTTATCGAGTTCCACGGTCTGGGTAGTCGGGTCGGACGAGATCACGCGATCTCGACCTCCTCCCAGAAACCGATCCAATGATCGACCTGCTTCATCGACGCCCGCGGCGCTTCGTACGACCACGCCGCCCGCTCGCTGCGTGGGGCGCCCTCGGCGACGTCGTAGAACTGGACCCCGTGCGGGCAGGCCAGATCGCTCTCTGTCTTCGGGGCCAGCCGGAGCAGATCCATGCGGACGGTTTCCCGGGGGAAGTACCGGTAGCCGTCCACCTCGAGGGTCCGGTCGCTCTCCGCGATCACCTGGCCGCGCCATATCGCCTTCATGGTGACCAACCTCCACCCGGTTTCTCCGGCTAGTTCAGGCCATGACGAAGCATATCACCCACGCGGGCTTCTACCCCCGTGCTTGCGACTTCAGGAATGTCCCCTCCTGGAGTTCCTGGAACGCCTGCTGGAGCTGCTCCTGCGTGTTCATCACGATGGGGCCGTACCACGCCACCGGCTCCTGGAGTGGCTTCCCGGAGACCAGGAGGAAGCGGATGCCCTCGTCTCCCGCGTGCACCGAGACCTCGTCGCCGCGGTCGAAGAGCACGAGGGAGCGGTTCTCCGCCTCTTTCGGGGGCGCCGTATCCGCCCAGCCGACCCCTTCAGTCGGCACGGCGAGGGGTCCAGACGCGTTGCAGAATTTTCCCGCCCCCGCGAAGACGTACGCGAAGGCGTGGCGGGTCGTCTCGACCGGGAGGGTCTTTCGCTTGCCCGGCGGCACCGACACGTCGATGTAGACCGGGTCGGCCGCGATCCCGTCCACGGGGCCGGTCCTCCCCCAGAAGGTTCCACAGACGACCCGAGCCCGGGTGCCGTCGTCATCGGTGATCTCCGGGATGTCGGCCGCCTTCACCTCCTGATACCGGGGCGCCGTCATTTTGAGCGCCGACGGGAGGTTCGCCCACAATTGGAAGCCATGCATCCTGCCCGACTGGTCGCCCTTGGGCATCTCCTGGTGGATGATTCCCCTCCCCGCCGTCATCCACTGGATGTCGCCGGCGGCGATGGCGCCGCGGTTCCCCATGCTGTCGCCGTGCTCCACCGTACCCGCGAGGACGTACGTGATCGTTTCAATGCCGCGGTGGGGATGCCACGGGAAGCCGGCCAGGTAATTCGCCGGGATGTCATTGCGGAAGTCGTCGAGCAGGAGGAACGGGTCGAAGTCGGAGGTGTTGCCGAATCCGAACGCGCGGCGCAGGTGCACGCCCGCGCCTTCGAGGGTCGGCTTGGCATGGACGAGCCGCTTCACGGGTCGAATAGACATGTCGGCCTCCAGTGCTGAGGATCACATGCTGTAGAGCGGTATAATGAATAAGCTTTTATCCGGCGGGCCTGCCGGGGAAAACCAGTTGAACCGAACCGCTGGGTTGAGAGCTATGGGGATTGTATCCGAACAAAGGGACCGGGGAAAGGGGGTTACGATTAGCGGAAAGAGAAGGGTCTCGGAACATCGGGGCTGGGCAACATTCCGTCTCGCGTGCCGCAGCGGGGCTTCACCTCATCCTCTCTGGTGGTTGGAAAAGTTGCTTGAGAACCTACGTTCCCCATTTACTCACACATCCAGGTGTCGTACTTCTCAGTCAACGTCCGCATGAGCACTCCATCTGCGAATTGCTCTTCAGTCATAGCCGCCAGTTCCTCGAGGTATTCGTCAAACCCACCAGGACTGAACACCGTGATGAGTCGTGCCCCTTCCTTGCTTATGACTTCATGGATAACATGTGGTGGAATATTGATGGTCATCCCGCGCGATGCGACGACCGTTTCATCGTTGAAATTGAAGGTGACCTGTCCTTCAAGGATGTAGAATATTTCCGTCATTTTCTTGTGGTAGTGATGCGCAAGATGGAATCCGGGTTTGAGTGTGTCTTCTACCACTGTTACCCGTCCATCTGCATGGTCACATGTTGTTTTCACATAGATATGATCATTTGTCCAAGCGTAGTCCGGGCCACCCCCTGATTCGATGACTTGTTGCTTGATCTTCATTGCAATACTCCCCGGTCAGTTTTCAGAATGTCTCGTTCCTTGCTCAAGTTCCATCGGGGCGGCGGGTGAGCCGCGGCCCAGGAGGCGAGCTTGCTCGCCGACGGGGCAGACGGCTCTAGCCGCGGGATGAGCCGCGGCCCTCAGCCGGCCTCGGGGATTGAAGAGGGAGCCGGCCAATCCTTGCGAAGAAGTAGCTCCTCGATCCGGTACGCGTGGAAATAGTCGTGGAGCGCGAGGTGCCTGAACATCGTGAACACCGAATACGAATTGTACTCGTCATGCCGGGCCGTTCTCGTCCAATCCTTGGGCCTGAGCTGGCGAAGCCTTCCGACAAGCCGGTCACGATCCGCCTTGAACCGGCGCAAGGCATCCTCCAGGCTGACATGCAGCAACGCGTCCTCCGGATCATCCCGTCCGGGCTCGTACGATTTGATCGGCGGGTTCTCTTCCGCCAGTATCAGATCGAGGCGCTCGAAAAACAGCGCGTGAACTTGGGCGAGATGGCAAGCATGCTCGTGGATACACCACTTTCCGGAGGGTGGGCGACGTTTCAGAATCGCCGGACTGGCCTGGTGGACCAGAGGGATCACGATGCCCGGAGCCCGCTCCAGCGCCGCAATGAGATCTTCCGCTGAAGTCATGGGCTATCCTCAGATGGCCGAAACGTGACCTGACGGGGCGGCTAACCGGCCAGCGGAGGCGGGCCCGCCGGATAAAACGAGTTACACTGAACCGCTGGCCCGAGGACGATGGGGATTGTATCCGAACAGTGGGACCGGGGAAAGGGGCTTGGGAAACGACTGCCGGACAGGGAGGGGCATCGTGAAATCGGGGGTGGGCAGCATCCCGCCACTTCTGCCGCGGAATAACCTCCGCTCAGCTTCTCCGGGCTGTCTGTCCAGAAGTTGCTTTTGAACGAACGTCCCCCGTTAACGGCGCAAAAACGGCCGGGTCCCTCCAACCACAACTCATTCCATCTTCAGCTGCGGATACTTCGTCCGTAATTGATCGACCGCGCTCTTTGGGATAGGGCCGATGATGAGATCCCTCTCCGCTTCACTTGCAGGCTCACGGACACTCACTAACGTTAGATGCTGTCCTTCGAACTTCAAGTCCAGCAGCTCGCCCTGATGATTGCGTACGAACTCCCATAAGACCTTCGCGCCGTGTTCGGTGAGGGTGAATATGACATTGAAGTCCTCGTGAACTATGTCTGAAGGCACTCGCCGTTCGGGGTGTTGGCGTAAGAGCTCTTGTCGCAGGCCCTCAAGTTCTGGCGCGCTTTGCCACCTCCGTGCGGATACCGACTGCACATCCGCAAGGGGAATGCTCATCAGGGGCGGAACGCGCGCGACAAAGGCCTCATGCTCTGGGGCTCCGGGAGGGAGAGTGATTCGGTCGTACCGATCAGGCTGCTTGGCATACGCCTCTCGGTCATACGTCGCGGGAAAGAATTCGAGACCGGCCTGACCGCAGCCAGGGACGGCAGTGACCGCGACGAGGAGAGGCAGGATCCCCAGCCGGCACACGGTGGTGCGACGCAAGAGCGTGGCGCAGGGCATGGTCACCCGGTGGACTGAGGCGAGGAGTGCCCCCGTCAGAGGGTAGGGATTTATCCGGTCCTCACCGCATATCCCGGTGCCGAAGAAGTGAAAAGCCACCCCAGGGAATTCAGGCAGTTAGCGTCCAAAAGGTGTCCGGTGGCTTTTTACTACTTCATGACAATATCTTGATCATTACTGCTACGTAAACGAACAAACCGAGCACGAGACCGAACCACGCAAGCAGCCTCTGCTGGCGAATCCAGACCGCTCGGTCAGCCAGTCGGCCGCGCATCAGAAGTCGGCGGAACGGTGTGGACATCCTCGCATCGTATGTCTTGTCTGCCATGTGCCCACGAATCGTGGCTACACAAAACCAGACCAAGAACCCCGTGCAGAAGTGAATCAAAATGAGTTGACCGGTGGTGCTCATAACGCGTGATGGCGCCTAACGAATAACCTATTATCCGGCGGGCCGCCCGGAGAACAGGCTTGCGACCCCGGGGGTGGGCCCGCCGGGCAAAAACGCGTTTAACTGGATCGCCGGCCTCGGGGCGATGGGGATTGTATCCGAAATGAGGAACCTGGGGAAGGGGCTTGGGAAACGACCGCCTGACAGGGAGGGGTTACGAGAGATCGGGGGTGGGCAAAGAGGAGGGGCCGTAAGATGGTGGAGGGTTCCCGGCGCATCCTGCCTTGCCTGCCACAGCAGGGCTTCACCTCATCCTCTCTGGCGGGCGTGTGGAAAAGTTGCTTTAGAACCTACGTTCCCCTTTACGGCGGCTCATGGTGGCGCCGGCCGCCGTCGGCTGCAAGCCGTGTTAGACGGCACCGCTTGTTGCTCGTTGGCATTCCGCCTTCGCCCGAGCCAACCATGAGTCGAATCGCCCCGGCAGCGCGCAAATGCTCACTGCGGTCTCGATGTTGCGCCCCAGAACTAGCGACATCATGTTGCCGTCGGCGCGCACGGCGGCCAGCAACTGAAGCCCGACGCGCGCAAGACGCGAGGATACAACCTCAGTCACGGCCGATTGGGGATTGTCATTGTTGGCGCTGTAGGTCGAAAGCTGCACAAGAACGCCGGCTTCAATCGACTCGACCGTCGCCCCGAGCAGATCGAGGTCGGCCGGATCCATGTTTCCAGGGTTCCGACCGGGACCGTGCCGGTCGAACATGTACGGGTCGAAGGACAAGAGAATGACGCCGCCAGAAACAGATAGGCCATGACGAAATCTAGTACGCCAGTCTCCGGCCGCAATCTCTACTCCTACGCAATTGTGTACAGACTCCGCCTGACGTTCCCACGCTTTCAGTTGTTGAAGCGTCGTTGGCTCAGACTCGCAAAGTAGCATTGAGTAGCGGCCGGGCCAAGTGACCGCGAGAAAGGCAGCGCTGTTCGGATACTGTCCGCTACAAGGCGCGAGCTTGTACCAGGCCCGCTCGTACGCCGTCTGCTCCCCCGGCAGTCGTTCGCGGACACAGTCGAAGAGATGCGCCGTGGCATCCAGCTTCGGTCGCTCGTCGGCCAGTGGAGCCATGGAATAGGCATCGACAAAATCGAGTCGGTCAGCATGAGACCCGTAGACCTCGAGAAGCTCACAGAACACCCAGTGCTGAAGGAGGTTGCCGACGTTGCCACGAAATATGGGCATCTCGACCTGTAATCAATCTCTCTGGTGCTGTCTAACGACCGGCCGCTCAGCCACGAGCGGCGCTCAGCATAGTTTCAAATCAACTCGGTCCGCGCACGCCGCTCATCGGCTGCAGCGGGATGTTCGGCAGCACCCCCGCCTCGTTCATCGGTTTCCGAGCTGGGCCTCCAGACCGCAGTCGGGACACAGGACGAGAAAACAGCGTCCGATTGAGCCGAACGTCGTGGCGTCATGTACCTCAAGGTAAGCACCGTCCTTCGGACACCTGATTCTCTCGCCTCGAAGGTGCCGCTTCCGAAGATCGCTCTTCTGATCGTCCGACAGCGCGCCCGGCTCCGGGGCCTTTCGGTCTGGCTCCCGAGGCCCTGCCTGGGCTGGCTCCGGTTCGCCGAAAATACGGACTAGATTGCGGCCCCGGTGCTTGGCGTCATAGAGTGCTTTGTCGGCTGCCGCAACGAGGTCATTGGGGCTGCCCGCGTGCTCCATATAAGAGGCCACGCCGAAGCTGATCGAAACGGCAATGCCCTGGATTGGTGTCGATTCCACGCTACGTCTCGCGCGCTCCGCGACTATCGCGGCCTCTGCGGCAGTGTGGTTGGGCAGTACGAAGGTGATCTCCTCGCCACCGTAGCGAAACACTTCACCCTTTCGGTGAGCCACACGCGCAAGCCTTTCCGCGACTTCCCGAAGGATCGCGTCGCCCGTCTGATGGCCATGGCTGTCATTGACCTTCTTGAAGTGGTCAACATCAGCCATTACAACGGAAAGCGGCTCCTGAGTTCGGGCGGCCTCGTCGAACGCGGAGGCGAGATGCGCATCGAACTCTGCCCGGTCAGGGAGTTGGGTTAGGCCATCGCGTCGTTCCACACGCGCCCCCGATTACCCCACTGTCTGCCGAACGGGGCGGCGGCTGACCGGCAGGCGCGCATGCAAGCGAGCTTGCCGGAACACGAGGCGGCTCCAGCCGCGGGATGGGCCGCGCGAGCGGCCCCAGCCCGCGGCGTCCCACCGTCGCCGCTTGTTAGGCGGCACTCCCCCGATCGTGATGACTTGCCTTCCATTCCAGCCAGGCCCTCATGATCCGATCAATTAGCTCCCGGGCATGCGCAAGAGACATGGGGTTGGGCGGCGGATCGTTTCGTTCCACGCCATGCCTCGCCTTGTCGCCTGCCGCAGCAACGCTGTTCGCGGTGCGAGCGAAGCGGTTAAGCTCATTCCGGCTAGCCCAACCGAGTCGATGCATCAAATGACCCACGTCGTTCTCAATCACTTCGTAAAGCCGGTACAGATCAACCCAGTCAAGGTCGTCAGCATCGCGCAGGCGCAGGGCTTTGGCGACGACGGGGTCTTGCGCGACCAGCGGAAGCCACATCGAGATGGGGTCAGCCGGTCTGTAGATCTGTGTACCATGGACCACTGTTATCGGCAGGGCCCGCTCGTGTGAAAGGGCTTGTCCAACCAGCACGGTGATATCGCGTTTGCCATCTGGACGGACCCGATACACGGCACCCACTCCAATTGCCTGTCGTGCACCGAGCACCAGCCGGGCGGAACCGGACAGCGCGGTCACGAGCTCGATGGCACACTCGCGTACAGAGGCGGCCGAATCTAGAAGCTCGAATTGGGAGGACCGGAGCACGCACTCTTGACCGGGCTGGGCAACTTGGACCTCTCCGCCCGTGAAGGCATCGGTGAGCATTCGAAGATCGGTGGGGTCGCCAGTGAGCTGAACTTCCCAGGGCATATTTCTTAGTGCCACCTAACGCCGCCGATGAGGGACCGCGAGCGGCGGCGCGCAGCGACGATGCGAAGCGGTCCTCTCGATCGCCATGTTAGCTGTCCTCCTCAGGCGGTGGGAAATTCATTGTGATGACTCTCGTTTCGGTCGAGCCTGGCTTGGCAACGAGAGCGGCGCCCTTCTCAAATGCGCCATCCTTCTCGAACAATGTCACGATGACGTCTGACTTACCCTCCTCGCTGAGGACGTCAGGTACTTCGGCGTGAACGACGTTTCGCTCCCGAAATCTCGACACTCGAGCCAATAGCGGTGCGTCCCGGACTTCTGCGCGAACCCCTAGGATTAGCTTGGTCAAGCATAGCGCCTCGGCAGAGGTGGCCTGAATCGTTGTCCCAGATGGACAGTCCCACGTGACCTGAAACCTGAACGACGTCGGACGGTCCGGGGCATTGAGTTTCAACCACAATCGGGTTACTCGAAGAAAGACGCGGTCGTTGCGAAGGATGCCGTGAACGTACTCCTTGAGGGAGCGCGGCTTCTCGGACCCAGGCTCCTGAACAAGCGCGTCGGGCTGCACCGGGTTTTCCACAGGGACGTTGCCAGCCGCTACAACCGTAGCTGAGACTTGCTCGAGGCTTAGCGTGAAACCTGCGAAGCGAAGCGCATCTAGGTTGTATAACCAGCCCGCCCAGTTTCTACTCTCGGCCTCCACGAGCGGAAGTGCTTCAATCCCGAGTTTCGCAGCTTTGGCGAGACCCTCAGCCGTAAACCCTGATTGGGAAACCAACACAGTTTTGTCCACTGGCAAGTCCGCGTGTTTCCCCGCCATCTCGTTGACCCACTCGACCGTTGCCGGACGTTTCCCAGACGTGCACTCGATGCCGATAACAACACGAACATCCCCGATCGTTCCCTCAACCACGATGTCGACCTCGACGGCCCGCCCCGAACGCACGTCGGGGAGCAGCTTCGATTCGGTCACCGTTGCGCCGTCAGCAAGCTGGTGCTGAATAAGATACACGAGGCGTTGGAACCTGTTGGTGCGACGAGGCACGAGTGCCCTCTCGGCAGCTAACGAATAAGCTCTTATCCGGCGGGCCGCCCGGAGAACAGACCCACGACCGCGGAGGCGGGCCCGCCGAGTGAAACCGGTCGAACTGAACCGCTGGCCTGACGGCCATGTGGATTGTATGCGAAATGAGGGGCTGGGGAAAGGGGCTTGGGAAAGGACCGCCGGACAGGGAGGGGCCTCGTGAAATTGGGAATGGGCAGAGAGAAGGGGCCGTAAGTCTCACCGGCGGCGGCGCATGCCGTCCGGTCCAGCGGGTAGTTATGGGTCAATCCACGAACTCCAGATTTGCCCATCCGTCCAATGTGACCCTCCCGTAGTTGATCATGAAGCCGTACGGCCTCGCGCCGACATAGCCACCGAACCGGTTCTTCGCGTTGATCTCGCAGAAGGCTGCCCAGCCATAGTGAATCTTGCCGACCAGGTTTACCCAAGCCTTCCGGGCCGTCCCGCACTCATAGACTGCACTATATGGGTCAAACAGCAACCTGGACATGTGGGCCTTAACACTGGACAGCACCTCCTCTTGCGTAGGCTTTGGGCCGAACTCGGCGGCGAGTATGTCGGCTGGCTTCGGCCTGATCAACCCACAAGCTGCTAAGACAAGACCGATCGTGGCCGTGACGAGGGTTCCCGATAGACGCATCGTGATTCTCCAATAGGAGACACGTATTGGGGGACGTTGGTTCTGAAGCAAGTTCTCAAGTAATGGGGGGCGTGGGGCCAGCGGTCGCCGGCGTGATGACCCGTGGGAACGAAGCATTTCGGGCGGTCGAGGTTGTAGTGGACAGGGGAGGCTTTGCAGGTGTGCCGGGAGGCCTCTCCACAAACTGCCTTGGGGTTCTCTGCCGGGCTCGCCATCTCGCTCTCCAGACGGGCGAGGCCTTTGTATGCGAATGCCGGGCTTCGAGTCAAGGGAAAACGGTGGGAGCGAGAGTGGAGAGCCGAGAGCCGTATACGGAAGCTGGCAGATTGCAGCTGGCAGCTCGGACGTGTCGAGAAGTCAATTGGTCGAGTGGTCAACTAGGGGCGCAAAGAGCAAAGCGCAGAGCGGTAAGCGCAGGAGGCAGCGGGCACCGGGCAGCTCCGTGCCGAGTGCGGAATGTGGAGTGCGGAATGCGGACACGAAGTTCTGACCTGTGATGAAGCCGGCTTCCTCGGAGATCAGCAAAGCCATCAGGGCCGAAACGTCTCGTAATGTTCCCAGGGCGGATCTTACGGAATTGGCTTCCGAAGATAGGAGAGAATTTCGCGCTTGAAGACGTCGAAATCCCCCAGGCGCTGGCGCACTGTGTCGAACACGATTT
>Ga0214473_10001728_pt1 | contig 28100 bp, 29 predicted proteins | sample RVTome_7_FD_203509 | JGI IMG/M metagenome (GOLD analysis project Ga0214473, IMG submission 203509) | Soil microbial communities from uranium-contaminated site in the Upper Colorado River Basin, Wyoming, United States - RVT98D197 | ecosystem: Environmental > Terrestrial > Soil > Contaminated >...
CAATCTCACGGTACCGGCCCAGATATTTTGTTCGCTTTCTTCGGACCAGCATTTCACACCTTCAGGTCCCTCATGAAGACCGCCGTCTCCTCGGGGATGGCCACATTAATGTGCTACCGTCTTCACCCTCTCATGCACTTCAATGCACTTCTAAATCGAACTTTATTGAGCTGGTTTTTCCGCCCCGTATGACATTTACGACAGTAGTCCATGTGCCTGCCATCGGAATCTTTATCATCCCCAGGTATTCATGTCCTTTAGGTTTGATATCCGTTTTAAAGTTCATCAGCGGCAGGTCGATTCCTTCAGGCATTGAATATTCCACCTGTACTTTTGCATCTGTCACATATTCGCCCGATTCGTCTGTAATCTCAATTTTTACCTTATTGGCGCCAACCCGCACATTGTCTATCTTGAATTCAACCTGATATCTGCCCGCTTTCTCCTTAACCTCGAACTCTCCGGCATAGGCAATGCCTGCTAAGAATATAATTACGGCAAATACGACTGCTTTTTTCATCTTAAATCTCCCTTCTCTTTTTTTTACACCAGACTGATCCGGGGTATAAACATCGGTGTTTTTCCCATATATCTCCTGTATTCGTCCCCGAATGTCTTAATCATCTCGCTTTCTTCGCTCCTTGACAACCTGTAATAAACCAGTACGAGCACAGGGAACATCAGGGCCGTTATGATCGTGGGCCACTGAATAAGCATCCCTATCATCACGAGAAAAAGCCCTGAGTACTGAGGATGTCTCGCGTAGGCGTAAGGGCCGCTGGTCACCAGGCCGCCTTTGGCTCCATGTATCGCCTTCCAGCCTTTCCACATAAACACAAACCCCACAACTACAAGTCCATTGCTTATCAAATGGATGACGCTAATCATAGCCGTCCCGCCCCCAAGAAACGTGAGCCAGAGATGTCCGCTCGCGTGCGAAAAAGGGTTCAACGCTGGATACCGGCTGCCGAGGATCCCCGTAAGCAAGTAGATCGTGAGAGGGAAACCGTACATTTCCGTGAACAGGGCGACAAAAAAGGCGAGTGTAGCGCCCATCGAGCGCCATTCTCTTTTCTTTAGGGGGGCAAGAAAGCTCAACAGAAAAAATGCAAACAGGGCGACATTGACTATAACGAGGCTCCAGATGCCGTAAGCATAGGAAATCTCTTCGCCGTGCATCCTACCTGTCCTCTTTTTCCCGAACCCATTCCATTACTTACCCCTTACCTTTAATCAGGGAATTGTAAATGAGCACAAAAAGCGCCCCTACCACATACCCGTAAACGAACATCCAGAAAGTGCTTATAAGGGCGCCTAACAGGGTGTGGGTATATCCCGGATGGAAAGGCGCGATGATCTCAAAGAACTCCGTCGCCCACCCCGTAAGGACTGAAAACAGGGTCAGGATTAAACTCAATCCCCCTGAAATAATCGCCATGCTCAGCGCGAATGCTTTTAAATTAAGCTTCATTTTTGCCTCCTTTGCCGTTCCAGATAGGCTTTATTTAATTTTCTCACAGAATCTTTAAAAATTAAGACGTTTTCTTATGCCCTTACGATCCTGTAAAAAGCAAGTATCACGGTAATCATCTGTATAAGCCAGAAACCAAAGAGCCCGAGACCCCATAAAACACCGGGGTTCGCCCATGCTTTTTTATATTTTCTGACCGTGAGGATTTTGCCGCCGTAAATGACAAGACCGAGCGCCCCATTGATCGGGTGTATCAGAAACCAGCCGTAATCAAGTGCCTTTGCAGGGTTGTCCAGCGGAAAATGAAAGTAGATGCACATGGTGGAAATGAACACATATGCCGCAAACGTGATCCATGCGGCATGCCTGTGGATGCCTATCATCCTTTTCCTGTTCTTTGCCGGCCAGAGCCAATTCTTCAAGGACATCGCAGAAAAAAGCGACAGGCCCGCAAAGAAAAACCCTATGAATGCAAACGCCATAAGGGGTTTTTTTCGTATGGTCTATCCTGAACAGATGGCTTTTGAAATCGCCTCTGAAAGAGTCCGCCTCCCCTTCCGCGAGTGCAACAGCCGGGGGCATATGGCAATCGGTGCAGGAGACACCGGCCTCATAAAGATAGCTCTCTTTGTATTTGTTTGTCACCTCCGCGTGGCACGCCTCACAAGGTTGTTTAATGGAAGCTCGTGCGCTCTTATGAGGGTCGTGGCATCCCGTACAGCCCAGGTCCCTCATTTTACTCTTTTGAAACTGGTTTTCCTCCGTATACGGGGCGATGAAAACTCCGGCAACGGGTATCAGGTCATATGGCTTCGTCCCGTGGCACCGCGAACAGCCCCTGTCGATGAGTATTTCGCTTTTCAGGGCCGAGGCGGCATGAAATGCCCCCGGCCCGTGACAGGCCTCGCACTCTACTCCCTCTAATTGCCAATTTCCCTCGATGCCCTTCAGGTCCTTCCGCCGGCCCTGAGGGTCAAAGCCGGTCGTATGGCATCCGCCGCAATCATACGAAAACCTCTCCCCCGGAAAATAGGGCGCCCATCTGCCGCTCCGCAGATTATACTGCCGGTCGATAAGATACCCGTCCTTATCCAGATAAAGGGCCTTCCATTTATAGCCGCCTATGACATAGGAAATATCTTTTCTCTGATATCCTCCGGGAAGGGGAAGGTCCTTTAGTTCGGGATCGGAGGGTTCGCGCAGTATGCGTGCATGCCCGGAGGCTTTCCATTGGTTATAAATTTCAGGATGGCATTTCCCGCATTTATCCGCCCCGGCATACCCCCGGTCCGACTGGGCCTCTACCGGAATTAAAATGGAGAGGATGGAGATAAGGAATATCCATCGTTTTACGAGGGCCATTTCTTTCTTGAATTCTATTTGAAAACCGGATTCGTGGCAATTAATGTGGACGAGAGGAGGCGAGACCCGGGCTTACTCTTCCCCGAAGATGTCCAGCTCCTTGGGGAGCATGTGTCTGATGATCTTGCCTTTTACCATATAGACGACCATCTCGGCGATATTCGTTGCGTGGTCGCCGATGCGTTCCAAGTACTTGGAAACATAGCTTATCTTTATGCCGCGGGAGACCGTAGAGGGGTCCTGGGTCATTATGAATGTAAGCTCGAAGAGGACGGCCTCATTCAGCTCGTCCATCTCGTCGTCCTGCTTGATAACATCGAGGGCCAGGTTCACGTCCTCTTTGAGGAAGGCGTCTATGGCGTTCCTTACCATGCCCTGCGCTATCTCGCTCATCTTGGGGATATCTATATAGGGCTTTAGGATAGGTTCCTGGTTAAGCTCAAGCGCCCTCTCGGCGATATTGACGGCGTTATCGGCAATACGTTCCAGGTCGGTCGTTATCTTCATCGCGGTGGTTATGATGCGGAGGTCCTTGCCCATAGGCTGGCAGAGGGCCAGCAGGCGTATGCACTCCTCGTCTATTTTCACATCAAAGGCGTTTATCTTCTTATCGCCCTCGATGACGGCCCTTGCCGCATCGGAGTCCCTTTCCACGAGGCTCCGGACGGACTCCCTTATCGCGGCCTGCACGAGGTTGGCCATGTAGAGGAGGTCCTCTCTCAGGGTCCTGTATTCTTCTTTTCTTACCGGCATAATCTTATTTTACCCGAACCGTCATTTATCCGAAACGTCCCGTAACGTAATCTTCGGTGAGCTTCTCCCGGGGGGCGGTGAACATCTGCTCCGTCCTGTCGAACTCAATGAGCTCGCCCAGCATCAAAAAGCCCGTCCATTCCGAAACCCTGGCGGCCTGCTGGAGGTTATGGGTAACTATAATGATAGTTACCGATTTTTTCAATTCCTCCATAAGCTCTTCGATCTTGGCCGTGGATATGGGGTCCAGGGCCGACGTGGGCTCGTCGAATAGGAGGGCCTGGGGCTCAACGGCAAGGGCACGGGCTATTACAAGCCTCTGCTGCTGGCCTCCCGAGAGGGCGTAGGCGGACTCGTAGAGCTTGTCCTTGACCTCCTCCCAGAGGGCGGCCTGCCTCAAGGCCCTTTCCACGAGTTCCGAAAGCAGGGACTTTTTCTTTGTCCCCTTCAGCCTCAAGCCGTATGCAATATTATCGAATATGCTCATCGGGAAGGGCGTGGGCTTCTGAAAGACCATCCCGACGCGGCTCCTCAGGTCTATAAGGTCCACGTCCCCGGTAAGTATGTCCCTTTCCTCAAACAGTATTTCCCCCTCGTACCTGTTTCCCGGGTAAAGGTCGTGCATCCGGTTGAAACAGCGAAGGAGCGTGGTCTTGCCGCACCCGGAAGGCCCGATCAGGGCCGTAACGGAATTTTTCTTTATATCGAGGCTTATCTCCTGAAGGACTTTATGGTCTCCGGCGTAATAAAAATTAAGGTCCTTTACCTGTATCTCTATCATTTCTTCCCGTACCTGAGCCTTATGAACATCCGTCCTATTATAGTCAGCAGAAGTATGAAAAGCGTGATCACGAGCGATGCCGCCCATGCCTGCTCGTGCCAGCTCTCATAGGGACCCATCGCATACTGGAAGATGCTCACGGTCAAAGAGGGCATGGGCCCGTTCATATTGGCCGTGAAAAAAGTGTTGTTGAAAGAGGTAAAGAGAAGCGGCGCGGTCTCCCCCGCCACCCTCGCTATGGAAAGCAGGATCCCGGTGAATATGCCCGTTGCGGCCCCCCGGTAAACGACCTGGATTATCACCTTGTAATAGGGCGCGCCCAGCGCGAAAGCGGCCTCCCTCAAGGTCCAGGGGACAAGGGAGAGCATGCTCTCGGTCGTCCGGAGCACGACCGGTATCATGATAACGGCAAGGGCCACGGCGCCGGCCCAGCCGCTGAAGTGCCCGAGCGGCCGGACCATGACAGCGTATACGAAGGTGCCGATGACTATGGACGGCACGCTCACCATGATGTCCGAAAGCACGCTTATGACCCTGGAGAATTTCTTTCCCCTCGCGTATTCGGCAAGGAAAGTGCCGCCCAGGACCCCTACGGGGACCCCTATAAGTGTGGCGCAAAAGGTGATCAGGAGCTGCCCTATAAAGGCGTTCCGGAGCCCGCCGCCCTCGACGCCGGGCGGCACGGGGTCGGCCGCAAAGAGGTTGATATCGAGCGCCCTTATCCCGTGGAGGAGCACGTCGCCCAGAATAAAGACCAGCCAGAAGAGCCCGAAGAAGGCCGCGAGCGTGCTTAAAAGGAGCGCAAGGACGCTCTGGAGCTTTCTTGCCGTCTCCCTCTTCACCGGGTATACCTCCGTTCCGTCCTCAAGAGGAATATCTTGGCGGCCGCGAGCACAATAAAGCTCAGGACAAAAAGCAAAAGGGCCAGATAGAACAGGGAGGATAAGTAAATATCCGTATCCGCTTCCGTGAATTCGTTGGCGAGGGTGACTGTGATAGTAGCCGCGGCATCCAAGAGCGATGAAGTGATCTGGTGGTTGTTCCCGAGGACGAAGGCCACGGCCATCGTCTCCCCGAGCGCCCTCCCGAGGGAAAGGACCGCGCCCCCGAAGACGCCCAGTTTCGAATACGGGAGGACCACGTCTTTCACGACTTCCCATTTGGTTGAACCAATGGCATAGGCCGACTCCTTGACTATTTCGGGTGTCAGGTTAAAGGAATCGCGCGAGATGCTCGCCGTGAAAGGGATTATCATAATGCTGAGTATCAGGCTTGCCGTAAGGAGGTCTATTCCCATCGGCGTGCCTTCAAAGAGTATCGAGAAGACCGGGAGACGCCCAATGCTCCCTTTAATCGCGGGCTCTATGTAATTGGACATTATGGGGGCGAGCGTAAAAAGCCCCCACATGCCGTAGATTATGCTCGGTATGGCGGCCAGGAGATCTATAGCCGCCCCTATGGGGCCCTTGAGGGAGGCCGGGGCTATTTCGGTCACGAATATGGCGATCCCGATAGCCACGGGAAGGGCAAAGAGAAGCGACAGGAACGTGGTCAGGGCCGTGCCGTAGAGGTTTGTCGCCGCCCCGAAAGATTCCGTGACCGGGTTCCAGTCTTTCGAAAAAATGAAATCCCATACCCCGAATTTCCTTATGGCGAGAGAGGATTCGTCTATTAGGACAATAAGGATGCCGAGAACAAGGATAAGGACGGTGAGAGAGGCTATTCCCGTGAGCGTGGAAAATAGAAAATCAACAGGGTTTCTTTTTAAATTTTTCAACGGCCTTTATGTCCAATGCTTCTTAATAAAGCCCGTGAGATTTCCAGTACCCCCTTACATTCTCTTTTAAGGTTTTGGGCAGGGGCACATAGGCAAGCTCTTCCGCCGTCTTATCGCCTTTATTGAACGCCCAGTCGAAGAATTTGACCACTTTCTTATTCGCCTCCTTCCGGTCCTTGTGAAGCAGGATGAAGGTGGCCCCGGCTATGGGCCAGGCATTTTTGCCGGGGGCGTTCGTCAGCCAGAGGAAGAAGTGGCTCTCGGGCTTGAACTCGCCCGTGGCCGCCGCGTCCTTGAATGTGGCGATGCTCGGCTCCACGAAGGCCCCGGCCTTATTCTTCATCTTTGAATAAGACATTTTATTCTGTTTTGCATACGCGAACTCCACGTAGCCGATGGAATTCGGGGTCCTTTTAACGTAATTGGCGACCCCTTCATTTCCTTTCCCGCCTATTCCCGCCGGCCAGTTAACCGCTTTTCCCTCTCCGACTTTCGTCTTCCAGTCGGCGCAGGTCGTGGCCAGATAATGCGTAAAGATGGCGGTCGTGCCCGAGCCGTCAGACCTGTGGACCACGGTAATATTGTTTGCGGGGAGCGTGAGGCCGCTATTCAGTGCCCTTATCCCCGGGTCGTTCCATTTCTTTACGTCACCCAAAAATATCTTGCAGAGGGTATCGGAGTCAAGTTTCAGTTGGCCGGCTTTTATTCCGGGGATGTTCACCACGGGGACCACGCCGCCTATTACCCCCGGGAACTGGAGGAGCTTGTTTTTCTGAAGCTCGGCGGGCTCCAAGGGGTCGTCGGAAGCGCCGAAGTCCACCGTTTTGTTCACGATCTGTCTCTGTCCGCCCCCGCTCCCGATGGACTGGTAATTGAGCCGGACGCCGGTCTCCTTGTTATACCCGAAGGCCCATGCGGAATAAACGGGATAGGGAAAAGTAGCGCCCGCCCCGTTTAAGGTCTCTGCGGCGAAAGCGGCGCCTGAAATCAGCACGAGTGCCGATATCACGAATGCCCTGAAGGCCGTTTTCATTTTTCCTCCTGTTTGGAAATTCTTTTTTTTGAGCGCCCATCTGCTTTGATTTTAAAAGGGAAATGTTACAGGAGTATTACGAGGGTATTAAGACTTACTTTTCTGGGATATGGAGCCGGATAACCGTCCCCCTCCCGAGATCGCTTTCAATCGTCATTTTCCAGCCGTGCGCAAGCACCAGGTGCTTTACAATGGCAAGACCCAGGCCCGTTCCGCCCAATTCACGGGAGCGCGAGGGGTCCACGCGGAAAAACCTCTCGCCGAGGCGCGAGATGTATTTTTTCGGCACGCCCAAACCCGTGTCCCGGATGACGAGGACGCAGGTGCCGTCTTCCGCCTGCCTTGACCTCACAATGACCCCTCCCGTCTCGGTGTATTTCACGGCGTTGTCAATGAGGTTCACAAGTATCTGGACGAGCCGGTCGGGGTCGGCCTCTATCTCCCCGCATCCGGGCTGGATGTCCTTCTTCAGATAAATTCCCTTTGACGCGGCCCGGTCCTCGAAAAGGCCGAGGGCTTCGCTTACCACTTTTTCAACTTTAACGGGTCTTTTTTCAACGGGTATCGCGCCGAACTCTATCTTCGAAAGCGTTATCAGGTCCTTAATGAGGGACTCCATCCTGTCAGCTTGAAATTTAATCGAGTTCAAAAATCTTACGGAGTCATCCCTGTTCTCCAGCGCCCCATCCAGCAGGGTTTCGGCAAAGCCCTTAATGGCCGTTACCGGGGTCTTTAGCTCATGCGAGACGTTGGCCACGAAGTCGCGCCTTATCTGGTCTATCTTTTTCTGCGCGGTCACATCCCGGAAGAGCACCACAGAACCCGCAAAGCGCCCTTCCGCGTCCTTATAAGGAAGGGCGGTCACTTCCAGGTACTTGTCTTCAGAATCGAGATAATAGGTCTCGGTTTTGCAACCCTCCTTATCGCAGAGGTTCATTATATTCAAGCCCGGGATGCTCACCGTCTCCCCTATGCCCCTTCCGATAATGGATGAGGCCTTTAAATGGAAGAGCTTCTCGAAGGCGGGGTTCAGGCTCTTTATCCTGTCCTTTGTGTCCAGTATGGCTATCCCGTCCGGGATGCTCGTGAGTATCAGGTCCAGCCTGTTCCTGAGGTGCTTCGTCTCGTTCAGGGATTCCTCGTAATTCGAGGCCAGCATCGAGAGGTCGGACATGAGGCGGGAAAAATGGCCCCCGCCCCTTAAATAAAGCCTGCGCTTTACGTTCCCTTTAAGGAGGTCCGTTATGAACTCGTGGAGTTCCCTGATTTTCCTCCAAAAAAGAAAGAACACCGCAAGGAGCAATGCCGTAAGAATAAAAAGAACGAGGGCAATGGCCCACGCGTTCATCAGCCCCGGACCTCTTCGCCGAAGTAATACCCTACTCCCCGTTTTGTGAGGAGATAAACGGGGGCCGAGGGGTCGTCTTCTATTTTCTCCCGGAGCCTCCTCATGTGCACGTCCACGGTGCGGGGCTCCACGAACGCCTCGTCCCCCCAGAGGGCATCCAGGAGAAAATCGCGGCTCATTACCTTTCCCGGCCTTTCCGCCAAATAATAAAGGAGCTTGAACTCCATCGCGCTTAGGGTAACAGGTTTTTCCTTTTTTTTCACAAGGAACCTTTCGCCGTCTATTTCGAGGTCCCCCGCCCTCAGGATTTTTCCTTTCCCCTCCTCGGGGAGGGCGGGGGCGCGCCGGAGGACGGCCTTGACCCTCGCCATGAGCTCCCTCGTGCTGAAAGGCTTCGTCACGTAATCGTCGGCCCCAAGCTCCAGGCCGAGGACTTTATCTATCTCTTCCGAGCGGGCCGTGAGCATGATTATGGGAATAGGGGAAAACGCCTTATCGGTCCTGATAACGCGGCAGAGTTCCATGCCGTCCATCTCCGGGAGCATGAGGTCGAGGAGGAGGAGGTCGTATTTGCCCTTCTTCAGCTTCTTCAATGCGTCCGCGCCGTTAAAGGCGCTCTCGGCAATAAACCCCTGCCTCCTTAAATTGTAAGAGACAAGCTCGTTAATATCTCTCTCGTCTTCGACCACAAGGATTTTCTTCTGGGCCATACTTCTATCATAAACTATATCTCTCTTCCTTCCAGGGGTCTCCGCGCATGTGATAGCCCCGCTCCTCCCAGAACCCCGGCGCGTCCGATTCCCTGAACTCGAGCGCTTGGACGTATTTCGCGCTCTTCCAGGCGTAAAGGCCGGGGATTACGAGACGCAGGGGATAACCATGCTCCGGGAGGAGTTCTTTCCCATTCAGTCCCCAGGCAAAAAGCGTGTCCTCGCCGGCCAGGTATTCGACAGGGACATTTGTCGTGTAAAAGTCCAGGCAATGGACCAGTACGGACCGGGCCGCGTGCATGGGCCTTGCCAGCTCAAGGAGAGTTTTCCCCTGCACCCCCTCCCAGAGCAGCTCTTTTACGCTCCAGCGGGTTACGCAATGGAAATCCGCGAGGACCTCCACCCTGCCCTGGGTTTTAAGCTCCGCATACGAAAGCTCGACCGGGTTTTCCGCAAGGCCCTTTATCTTGAACCTGTATTGGCCCATATCGGGTTTTGGGCGCTCACGGACTATATCGTAGACGACAGGGGCCGGGATCCACCTCTGCCCCGGGGGGAGGCGGTCCGCCCGGTTTACAGTCGGGCTTACAACCCTCTTTTGCATATTAATATGTTATCATGGGGAAACCGGATCACCTCTTATGCGGATTTTTAAATGGCGCCCATCAAAAAAAAGAGGCAAGTACAAATAAATTCCCCAAATAGCACTTTAATAAATCCTTATAAGAGCTTGTTTTTTAAAGAGTCTCGTTGACATTTGGGCGGATGAGAGAGTATTATCATCTTAGGGATTGGACAGAAAAGGAAGGAACGACAGAAGATGTTTGAAAAGTTCACAGAAAGAGGCCGAAAGATAATCATCTATGCCAAGGAAGAGGCCGAAAAAAGGCAGAATGATTATCTTGGGACAGAGCATCTCTTCCTGGCGCTCCTCAGGGAGGAAGATTCGCTCCCTATGACCATCTTGAAGAAGATGGGGCTTTCCATCGAGGAGATGAAAATGGAGGTAGAGAGGAACATACCTGCCGGTAATTCCGTGCTCACCTTCAGCGACGTTCCGTTTACGCCGAGGGCAAAGAAGGTCCTGGAGCTTGCCGTTGAAGAGGCAAGGCTCCTCGGCCATAACTATATTGGCAGCGAACACCTCCTCCTGGGCATTATCCGGGAGGACGAGGGCATAGCGGGCAAGATCCTCCGTAATTTCGGGGCGAACCTCCTCGGCGCAAGACAGCTCACGATAAATCTATCGATGAAGACCTATACCCAGCCCAAGGAGAAAAAGAGCACGACCCCGGCCCTGGATGAGTTCGGGAGAGACCTGACCCAGATGGCCCGTGAAGGAAAGCTCGATCCTGTCGTGGGCAGGGAGGACGAGATCGAGCGCATTATGCAGATCCTGGGCAGGAGGATAAAGAACAACCCCGCCATAATAGGCGAGCCCGGGGTCGGCAAGACCGCCATAGTGGAAGGCCTTGCCCAGAGGATCGTATCCGGGGATGTGCCGGAGAACCTGCTTGGGAAGCGCATCGTGGGACTGGACCTCGGGGCCCTTATAGCCGGGACCAAGTACAGGGGCCAGTTCGAGGAGCGCCTGAAGGTCGTTATGAAAGAGATAGTGCAGACGGACAATGTCATGCTCTTCATAGACGAGTTTCACACGATAATCGGGGCCGGCGCGGCCGAGGGCTCAGTCGATGCCTCGAGCATGCTGAAACCCGCCCTTTCGAGGGGGGAAATCCAGTGCATAGGGGCGACCACCCCAAACGAATACAGAAAGTATATCGAAAAGGACGGGGCGCTCGAGCGCAGGTTCCAGCCGGTCTATATCAACCCTCCCACCCTGGATGAGGCGATCGGCATATTAAAAGGGCTCAAGAACCGCTACGAGTCGCACCACAGGGTGAAGTACACGGACGAGGCCATAGACCAGTCCGTAAAACTCTCCGACCGTTATATCACGGAGCGGTTCCTCCCGGATAAGGCCATCGATGTGGTGGACGAGACCGGTGCAAGATTGAGGCTCAAGAGGTATATCCCTCCGGCCGAACTGAAGGAGCTCGAGGCGGACCTGGCAAGGCTCGCCAAGGAGAAGAACCTTTATGTGAGGCTCCATGACCTTGAGAAAGCCGCGGCCCTGAGGAGCGAGGAAGAGCGCCTGAAGAGGCTCTACGACCAGCTCAAGAACCAGTGGAAGGCCAACCTCCAGAAGGAGATACCCGTTGCGACCGAGGAGGACATGGCCTATACGGTGGCCAAGATGACCGGGATACCGCTTATGAAGCTCGAGGAGAAGGAGTCCGAAAAGCTCCTCCGCATGGACGCCGAGCTGCATAAGAGGATAATATCCCAGGACGAGGCCATAAGGGTCGTCTCCAAGGCCATAAAGAGGTCGAGGGCGGGACTTAAGAGCAAGAGAAAACCGGTAGGTTCGTTCTTCTTCCTGGGGCCCACGGGCGTTGGGAAAACAGAGCTCGCGAAGGCCCTGGCCGAGTTCCTCTTTAATGATGAGAATGCCCTTGTCAAGATAGACATGTCCGAGTACATGGAGAGGTTCAATGTGTCGAGGCTCACCGGGGCCCCGCCAGGATACGTGGGATACGAAGAGGGCGGACAGCTCACGGAGAAGATCCGGAAGAGGCCGTACTCCGTTGTGCTCTTCGACGAGATAGAGAAGGCCCATCCGGACGTCTTCAACATACTGCTCCAAGTGCTCGACGAGGGCGTCCTCACGGACAACTTCGGCCGGAAAGTGGACTTCAAGAACACGGTCATAATCATGACCTCCAACCTGGGGGCTAGGTTCATAGACAAGGGCGCCCCCCTGGGGTTCCAGGCCGAGTCGGCCGAGGTCACGTACCAGAAGATAAAGGAGAACGTCCTTAACGAGCTGAGGAAGACCTTCAACCCCGAGTTCCTGAACAGGGTGGACGAGGTCGTAGTCTTCCACCAGCTTGAGAAAGAGCACCTCTACTCCATCATCGACCTCCTCGTCTCCGATACGAACAGGCAGCTTATAGAGCAGGAACTCCTGATCGAGGTCAGCCATGAAGTGAAGGAGTGGCTTACGGACAAGTACTTCCAGCCCACCTATGGGGCAAGGCCGATGAGGCGGGCCGTCCAGAAAGAGATCGAGGACCCGCTTTCGGAGGAGATACTTAAAGGGAACTTCAAGCCCGGCACGAAGATAAAGGTCGTGCTCGTTGGGGATGCCCCCGCCTTCGTCCCTGCGGAGGAAGACGTCTTGAGCGGGGTAAACTAAAATAAGGTGCCTGGCAGGTAGAGCGGCATTCGCCCTGGCGGTGCCGCTCTTTTTATTTCTCGTCCCATTTAATATTTCGTGCGATAAAAAGGCCCCCCGGGTCCAGACCGCTACGGAAGGCAGCCCGGCGCCGGATTTCAGTGTTACGGCCTTTAGCGGCGAAAAAATGAAGCTCTCGGACCTGGGAGGGAAGGTTGTCCTCGTTAATTTCTGGGCCACCTGGTGCGCCTCCTGCGCAGAGGAAAAACCCCATCTTTTTTCCCTCTATTCCCGCCTGAAGGACAACCCGGACTTCCGGTTCGTAAGCATACTTTTCCGTGACGATATAAACAAGGCCCTCATGTTTCAGAAGGCGCATTCGATGGCATTCCCCGTCTACCTGGACCCGGGCGGAGAGGCCGCCTTTTCTTACGGGCTCACGGGTGTGCCCGAGACGTTCATAATAGATAAGCAGGGCATCCTCAGGAAAAAAATCATAGGCCCCGAGAATTGGGCGTCTCCGCAGGTGCTCGCCTATTTCAGAGATCTCCTGGAAGATAGAAATGATTTATCCGCTGAGAACAACAAAAATTTTGAAGCATGTAGACAAAAATTGGTTCTGGCTCAGAAAAGCAATGTTCTCTATGATCTGGACTGGAAGCTACCAGCTGAGCCTAGGGTTGTTATTGGTCCAACTTTTTACACTATGCCCTTTGACGCAAAAGAAAATTTTGCTTTGACTATAAATTGTTTTCTTATGACAGGAAAATCATCTTATGTTAATTTCGATCTGCTCGACTGGCAAACAAATAAGAAAATAGGTCGTTTCTCTAATGGAAAATTGAAGTTAGATTAATTGTGCAGTTGCTATAGCCTTCACACTTATACTTGCAATTTTTAAGGGGTAGCTATTGATTACTGTAAATTAATGTCCTATGTCTGTCATTCCGGGCTTGACCCGGAATCCAGCGACTTTTGGCCTCATTGAACATCTTAACGTCACTGGATTCCGGCTTTCGCCGGAATGACTAAAAAAACAGACCTTATTATGCAATAAGTGATGCCGAGAAGAATTTTAAATAAACCGGAATGATATAGATGGGAGTGCCCCGAAAGCCCGCCCCCGCAATGCTCTTTGCGGGATGCCTCTATTCAAAAAAAGATTGCCTTTTAAAAGGAAAAGATATCCTGATAAAAGAATTCGGCCCGTTATGCCTTGAATCCGGAGAATTCGACTGGGCTTCGGACTATTACGCGGAAGAGCTCGGGGCCCCTGTAAAGAGGAAATTCCTTTTCTTCGACCGCCTTATCGGACCGGGCGAGATCGCCGACATAAAATTAAAAACGAACAAGATGGAAAAAATGCTCTCCGATAAAGGCAAGAGGACAATAAACATAGACCCCGGATACCTGACCCTTCACAACGTGATGCTCGCGTCCACAAAAAACTATGCCCACAGGATGTATCTCAAAAAAAGAATTTACGGCGAGGTCACGCTCGTATACAGCTCAAAGGAAAATCTCTACAAGCCGCACCTTTTCACTTACAGGGATTTTGCGGAAAAACAGACGGTCGGGCTCTTTTTAAAGGCCCGGCAGATATTAAAAAGAAAACTCCCTGCGCTTGAATATCTCGAAAAAGGCCTTGAATAGAGGCTTGTCGTATTCTCTTATATTCGAGTACATCTCCTGGAGGGCCTTGGCGGGGGCCAGGGCCGTCCTGCCGTAAACCCGCCCCGAAACGGCGCTGTCGAACTCGTCGGCGATCCTTATAAGCCTGCTGTATAAAAGGGGAGTTTTCTTTCCCTTCAATTCCGGATAGCCGTTCCCGTCCGGGCCCAGATGATGTTCGAGGCAGGTTATCATGGAAACGATCGAGACCTCGTTTATCCCCCTCGTCTTCAGGATATGCTTTATGCCCTCCACGGGGTGCATTTTAATGAGTTCCATCTCCGCCTTGGAGAACTCCCCGGTCTTGTTAAGTATGGCGGAGGGTATTTCGAGCTTCCCGATGTCATGGAAGAGGGCCGCCATGCCGATAAGGGCGAGGGTGAACTTCGTGAGCCCGAGCCTCTGCCCCAGCGCGATGGAGTAGATGGCCACGTTCACCGGGTGCTGGCTCGCGTATTGGGCGGAGTTTCTAAGCGTCGTGAGGCCCAGGACATATCCTTCATCCTTGAGGAGGCAGTCTATGAGGGACTGAATGGCCCTTTTGGCCTTTTTCACATTCGGCTTTTTCCCGGTCCGGATGGAGTTTACGGCATCCATGTAGGACGATATTGCCCTCGCGTATGCCCTCCGCGAGGTGACCCTTATGTCTTTCATGTCGCCCGACTGCTCTTTTTTCGCGAATACCGGGCCCCCGATGCTTATGCCCTTTGTCATCCTGCTCTCAAGCTCGCTCTGGATCTCGGAGACCTCGCTCCCGCCCCTTATGGCATAGGCCAGGACGATCAGATCGTCCACCTGGAGGGGGGCCTTGAACGTGACCGCGCCTATGTTTTTCGCGCCCATGTCCCTTATAAGCGAGCTGAAATTATCGAGGTCGGCCATCGTGGCCTTTATACGGATATTCTCTATAAAGAAAGATTCCTCGGTTAATTTAAGCGCAAGCTCCCCGTCCTCTCCTAAAAGCGGAGAGAGTTCCTTCAGCACCCTTGTGGCCGTATTGATTACCGCCTCGTTTATGGATTGATACATGCTGGTGAGCTTTATAAGTATGGCGAAATTGGTTATGAGGGGCCTCCCGTGCTTGAGGACCCGCTCAAGGAATAGGTCGTCCAAATATTTCATACAGCCCTCATCTTTTCCGGCCGTTCATTTTTTATTTCACTCGCTGGGCCGCAAGCCTCAGGGAGGCCATGCATGCCTCCTTGAGGAGGCTCTTTTTCGAGGCCGACTCCTCCTTTAGAAGCTCCTGTGCCCTTTCGCCCGGCACATAGCCCAGCCCGTAAGCCGCGGCGGCCCGTATCTCAAGGGTTTCATCCCGCCCGAAGATAATGCTCTTTTTCCTGAAGAAGGCCTCGAGGACAGGCAATGCCTCTTCAGCCGCAATTAACCCGAATGTTTCGAGAAATTCCCTTTTTTCGGGAAAGGGACGTTTTACGAAATCCGGGCGTGTGATATAGGCATTGAGGAGTTCGAGAGTATCCGCGTCCGGAAACCTCCTCAGGGCCCTTAAAGCATAGGTGCGGATATTGCCGTCCGGGTCTTCGAGCAGGCCTCTAAGGAGGGGCCTTGCGCCATCCGCTCCCAATATTTCGAGGGTCTTTATGCACTCGCGCCTTACCCTCGCCTCCGGGTTTTTAAGGGCCGTCTCCATCATATCCAGGGATGCCTGGTTTTTGCTCATGCCGAGGACCATGACTATATTCCTCACAAGATACCAGCGCTCGTCCGTTATAAAGCTCCCGAATGGGGCGAGGTCATGGGCCGCTATCTCCGCCAGGGCATTGCAGATGGATTTCCTTATCCTCCTGTTCTCGTTTTCCGCGAGAATAAATATAAGGGTTTCGACCGCGTAAGGGGCTATAAGGGAAAGGTACTCATCGAGGCGCTCTTTCTCATTTGAATTAGCTATAAACCAGTTCACGAATTCGGGCTCGGCGGATTTTTCGAGCACTTTCCGGAGGGCGCTCTTCTGTTCCTCCGCTTCCAGGAGAGCCAGGAGGGCCGCAGTCCCCTTCAATATCTCGAAAAACTGATCGGTATTGCCCCTCTCTTTCCATATCTCCGATAAAAGCGAAATCCCCTTCAGATAGACCGAAAAACCGGAAATGTCGCTCTCGGACCGCAGGAATTCAAGAAATATGTCTCTTGTACGCGTAAGGAGCATATCGGGGTCGATCTCGGCCATCTCCGCTTTAATGGTCTTCAACTCGGGGTCGCTGAAGGGCTCAATTTCCATATCCATGCCCGCGGGGATTATAGTGAGGTCCGAATAGCTGGCCCCATGGACCGTCTCGACGGGGGCCCCCTCCTGAGCGCCCGAGAGGAATTCCTCCTCTATCGCGCTCTCGTCCTCGGCGATGTCCTCAGGGACGAAATACGTGATATGCTCGATCTCTTTTTCCCAGAGCAGGGTAACAATATCGTCCTCCGGGTTTTGCTCCTGCGGGGCCGCACGGAGGATATCTAAAAAGGTCTCCGTCTCTTCCTTCGCAAGCTCTTTAAGGAAGCTGAATTCCCGTATCCCGTCCACAAAAAGTGCCAGGGCGAGGTTGTCCTGCCGGTCCTCGCTGTAAAAAACCTCTCTGCCCTTGTACAGGAGCGAAAACTGTTCAATATCGAGATTTATGTCCCCGTAAGTGTTCAGGAAAGCGTCAAATTTGGCGGAAAGTTCGGATATGAATTTCTGGGCTATGGGGTTTTGCTTCGGATAGACGTTAAGGGTTTTGAGGGTTTTTGTAAAGGTCTTAAACAGGTCTTTTGCCTGCGAGAGTTCCTCTTCGGTTATCTCGGGATTTTGGATGTCCTGCTCTTCCATCCCCATTTTTGTAACATTTCAGGTAAGTTATAGTCAATGAATTTGTAAGTTCCTTTAAGTTTAGCGATGGGGGCAGAAGGCGGGGGAGTCAGCCAACGAGGACGAGGTTGTCCCTGTGTATCACCTCGTCCGAATAGCGGTACCCGAGAACGGCCTCTATATCCGAGGTCTTTTTGCCCTTGATTTTCTGTATCTCTTCCGAGGAGTAATTGGAAATCCCTTTCGCGACCCGTTCCCCGCGCGCTGTGACGCAATAAACGGGGTCTCCGTTTTTGAAATCCCCTTCCACGGCTAGCACGCCGGAGGGCAGAAGGCTCTTGCCCTTATGCGTGAGGGCCTCTTTGGCCCCGTCGTCTATGATGAGCCTCCCTTTTGCCTTTGCACCGTAGGCTATCCAGCCCTTTCTGGCCGAGAGCCTCTCCCCTTTTGGCCTGAATTCGCTCCCGCGATTCTTTCCGGAAAGGATTTCATTCATAAGCCCGGGCTTTCTCCCGTTTATTATGTTTACGATAATCCCGGAACTCACCGCCTTTTTTGCGGCAAGGAGTTTTGAATACATGCCGCCCGTGCCCACAAGGCTCCCGGAGCCCCCCGCCATTTTTTCCAGTTCAGGCGTGATTTCTTCTATAACGCCCATGAGCCTTGCCCCTGAATTCTCTTTGGGGTCCGAGTCAAAAAGCCCGTCCACATCGGAGAGTATAAAAAGCCTGTCCGCTTCGATAAGCGAGGCCACGAGGGCCGCAAGCTGGTCGTTATCCCCGAAACGTATCTCGTCTATTGCTACGGTATCATTCTCGTTTATAATGGGCACAATCTTCAAGTCCAAGAGAGTCAGAATTGTATTCTTCGAGTTTATGTACCTTGCCCTGTCCGAAAAGACGTCCCTGGTAAGGAGGACCTGGGCCACCTTGATCCCGTTTTCCGCGAACACCTTCTCGTATGCCCACATGAGCGAGGACTGTCCGACGGCCGCTATGGCCTGCTTCATCTTGATCTCGACGGGCTTTTTCCTGAACCCGAGCTTCCCCATGCCGGCCGCGATGGCCCCCGAGCTCACGACCGCCACCTCGTGCCCGGACCTGAAGAGCCCGGAGATGTCCCCGGCTATGGCCCTTATGCGCCCTTCATCGAGGCCGCCACTGGCGGTTATTATATTAGAGCCTATTTTTACAACGAGCCTCATCCCAGTCCCTCTATCTTTTTCGAGAGGTATAGTATAACCTCTTTAACGCCCTCTTTTCTCACGGACGAGACGGCGAAAAAATCGATTTTCCTCTTCCGGGCGTATTGCTCCAAGCCCTTCAACTTATGCTCGTCCGCGGAGTCGATCTTTGCGGCCACGATAGCCTGGGGCTTCTTCATCAGCTCAGGGCTGTACAGGGCAAGCTCCCGGTTTATCTTTTCATAATTCTCGACCGGCTCCCCCGGCGCGGCGACGGAGACATCCACAAGATGGAGCAGCACCTTGGTCCTTTCCACATGCCTCAGGAACTGAAAGCCCAGGCCCACTCCCCTGTGCGCGCCTTCAATGAGGCCTGGGATATCGGCCACAACGAAGCTCCTGTGCTCCTCGTATTTCACAACCCCCAGCACGGGCTCCAAGGTTGTAAACGGATAATCCGCCACTTTTGGCCGTGCCGAGGAGATGACGGAAATAAAAGTGGATTTCCCGGCATTGGGAAGCCCTATCAAACCCACATCGGCAAGGAGCTTAAGCTCAACGACGATGTCCCTCTCCTCGCCCGGTTCGCCCGGTTGCGCAAATTTCGGGGCCTGCCTCGTTGCGGTCGCAAAATGCGCGTTCCCGAGCCCTCCCCGCCCTCCATGTGCAATTATTATTTCTTTTCCCGGCTCGTCTAAATCGGCTAACACCTCCCCGGACCCGGCATCGGTGAGGACGGTCCCCACGGGGACAGGGATTATAAGGTCGCCTCCGTCTTTTCCGTGCATCTTCTTTTTCTTCCCGTTCTCGCCCCGCCCGGCCCTGTATTGCTTTTGATATCTCAAATCGAGCAAGGTGGCGAGCTGGGGGTCGGTCTTGAATATGATATGCCCTCCCCTGCCCCCGTCCCCCCCGTCCGGGCCGCCCCTCGGGATGTACTTCTCCCTGCGGAAGCTCACCGCGCCGGCCCCGCCGTCCCCGGCCTTCACATGCACCCTTACATAATCGATGAATTTCATACGCCCGATTTTACCAAATAAAAAAGGGCGGCCTTTAAACCGCCCTCTCTCGATGGATTTGTATTCCGCTTAGCTTGCAACCAGCGGATACACGCTTATTTTCAGCTTTTCGCGTCCCTTGCGCTCGAACTTGAGCAGGCCGTCTATTTTGGCAAAGAGGGTGTCGTCTCTCCCGATGCCGACGTTCAGGCCGGGGTGGAATTTCGTGCCCCTCTGCCTTACGAGGATGTTCCCGGCCCTGACGGTCTCTCCGCCGAACCTTTTTACTCCCAGGCGTTTGGATTCGCTGTCGCGGCCGTTTCTGGAGCTTCCTACGCCTTTTTTATGAGCCATTTCATTATCCTCCGACTTTGATTTCCTTGATCCTGATCCTGGTGAAAGGCTGCCTGTGCCCCCTCAATTTCCTGCTGCTCTTTCTGGGGAGCTGCTTGAAGACGAGGACCTTTTCCGCCTTTCCCCCGGAGACCACTTCCGCGCTTACAGAGGCGCCTTTGACATAGGGATTCCCGAAGAAGGTCCCGTCGTCCTTTATAACGGCCAGCACGGATTCAAACATGACTTCCGCGCCGGACCGGGCCGGCAGCTTTTCTATATCGACTTCCTGGCCCGAGGCAACCCTGTACTGTTTCCCGCCTGTTTCTATTATCGCATACATTTCAGTCCACCTCCGAACTTCATATTAAACACCATGAACGGCTGGATTGTCAAATATTCCGGAGCGCCGAGCGGCTTTTTTAATTATATACTAAAATGAAATAAGGTGGCTTTACGATTGACAAAAATACTCCTCGCGATGTAATTTATATATTCTGAAAAGGCGGGCCGCTAGCTCAGTTGGTAGAGCAACGCCCTTTTAAGGCGTGGGTCGAAGGTTCGAATCCTTCGCGGCTCACCATCGAGTCCCCATCGTCTAGCCAGGCCTAGGACATCGCCCTTTCAAGGCGGTAACATGGGTTCGAATCCCATTGGGGACGCTTTTTTTACCTTGCGCCCTTCCCGAAGAGGATGATCTTGGCCGTCCTCAAGAGAATGTAAAAATCGAGGGCGGGGCTCAGATAATTAATGTAGTAAAGGTCGTATTTCAGTTTTTCCAGGGCATCCTTTTCGGATGCGCCGTACGGATAATTGACCTGGGCCCAGCCGGTAATTCCCGGCTTGACCGAATGCCTGAGGGAATAATAAGGTATATTCTTCTCCAGCATCGTCACGAACTTGGGGCGCTCGGGCCTCGGTCCAATGAAGCTCATTTCACCTCTCAAGACATTCCACATCTGTGGGACCTCGTCTATCCTGTATTTTCTTATGAACCTGCCCGCCTTCGTGACCCTCGGGTCATCCTTATCCGCCCAGACCGCACCGTTAATCTCGGCATCCACCCTCATGGAACGGAATTTTACGGCCTTGAACACCTTGCCTTTGTGACCCATCCTCTTCTGGCAATAGAATACCGGCCCCCTCGATTCGAGCTTTATGGCCGCAGCGGTTAGAATGGTAATCGGCAGGCTCAGGGAAAGGCCCAGTAGAGAAAAGGCGATATCGAGCAGCCTTTTGCATTTCAAATTATAGATGTTCCTTCTTACGCCAGAAAGGGGGTTGCTTACGAACCGGAGGTCGTCCATGTGCTCCACGCAGAGTTTCCCCATCACGTCCTTGTAAAAAGTGTGAATATCATATACCAGTATGCCCTTGAGCTTGCACTGGAGCGCCTTCTTCAGGGCCTCCGGGCTTTTAAGCTGGGCTATGACAATGGTATTGATATTCCTCATCAGGTTCCAATCCGAAAGCATTGCAGTCCCGCCAAGGACTACGGGGGAATTGCGCAAGCCCCAGGTGGACGGGTCATCATCGAGGAAGCCGGTCACCCTGTAATCGAATTTCCCGTTTACTTCAGAGCAGAGGGCCCTCCCCGCCGAACCGGAATCCACAATCAGCATTTCCCTGACTCTTCCCAAAAATCTTCTGAAAACCCACTCGACAAAGAGCCGCCAGGAAAACGTACTTATGGCCACCATACCCGCAAGGATGAGCAGCGCTCCCCTTCCGGTCTCCAGGAAGGGGAGGAAGTAAAAGGCCGCTGACATCGCGATTGCTACTCCGGCATTGGCAGCCAGAAACCTGTAAAAATACTTTGCACTCCTGAAGCCCAGGTCAAAGGCGTACAAGTCAAAAAGATAGAATGATAGAAAATAGAAGAGGAGGATTGCGAGCCCGGGCCAGGACGGCTCCAGCACCGGTCGCCCGAGGGCGCCGGCCCTCAGCCAGGCAGACAGCAAGAGGCCGGCATAAATGAGGCAGGCGTCACCCGTAAGGAGAAGCATTGCCTTCTTTGGAATATATCTAAGCACGAGGGGAAACCATTTTCTTCAGTCGGCAAGGGATAGGACGCAGTAAAGCTTCCCTATCTTTTCGAACCTGAGGACCTTCAAGCCCGCCCGCCTCAAAAGGGAGAAGACCTCTTTTCGGGAGTAGAAATATACGGGACAGCCCTTTGCCCACAGCCGGAATTTCCTGAGAGGGGCACGCCAGGTAAACCTCCTTGGAAAAGAGACTATAATTTTTCCCGCCGTACGGCTTTTCATCCAGCGGATGAGCGGCAGAGGCTCTCTTATATAATCGAAGAGGCCAATGCCTATGGTCACGTCGTACTTGCGCTCCAAGTCCATCTGAAGCGGGTCGCCCAAAAAAAACCTGCAGGTTTCGCCCAGTGCATGCCTTTCGGCTCTTTCCCTGCATATCTCTATCATCCTGTCCGAAATATCTATGCCGTGCACTTCCCGGGCGCCCTCTCTTGCGAAGGCAAACGAGTAGTGCCCGGTGCCGCACCCGAGGTCCAGCACCCTCTTGGCCGCCACAGGCGCGGAACTCTCCATCGCAAATCTGAAGCGGTCATACATGTCCTTCCTGAACACCTTGTCAAAAGCCCGTTTCACCCACTGTCTTCTCTCCGAGTATATTGAGTCAAAGCCGATTGCGTTCCGGTTCCAGAAATCCCTTTGAAGCTCCGTTTCCCTTATCATAGTCCCAGGACCTCCTTAATCGGCGCAAAGTTGAAATCGCCGAGCAGCCTTTCCAGCTTTTCTTCGGTCTTTTTCAGGTTGTAGTAATGCCGGAATTTTTTTAAAAGCGGCAGTGACAGCCTGGGCTGTCCGGGATCGAGCTCCCAGGGGTGGATATAGAACACATATGGCCGGCCCTCTCTGTTTACCATGCGGACCAGGCATTTGAATATGGCATAAGGTACGAGCCTGAAGTACCCGCCTCCTGAGCACGGGAATCTTATCCCTCCCACACTTACGACCGAAAGAGGAAATTCCACAAGCCCGCTCCTCGCATGCGGCCCAAGTGGAACTCTTTTATAGCCGTAATCGGGATGAAAGGATACGGGAAAGATCGAAGAGTCATATTTGATGCCATGCTTTGCCAGAATTTCCACGGCCCACATGGTCTCGCCCACTATGGAGAAAGAGGGAGCGCGATAGCCGAGGACAGCCTGCCCCGCAAGCCCCTTTATGATTTCGAGCGACCTCTTCAGGTCTTCCTCGAAGGCCTCAGGGCTCATTTGGGTAACAGGCATATGCGAGTAGCCGTGGGTGGCTATCTCGTGCCCCGCCCTGTCTATCTCCCGTATCAGCTCCGGTATCTGCTCGGCCACCCAGCCCAGGACGAAAAAGGTCGCCTTCGTGCCATATCTGGCAAAGAGGTCCAGGACGCGCCTGGCGCTTTCACTTACCCTCAGCTCGCAACCTCCCCATGCTTCCGCCCTGATTGCGCCGCTTAAGTTACGCACACAGAACCAGTCTTCGAGGTCTACCGATATGGCATTTCTCATGTATGCCCGGTCCTTATTCCTGGGCCCTGGGAGAGTAAAAAGGGATAGTCCTGTAAATTTTATGTCTCGAAAACAAGTACCTGTGCTTGAAAAAATAGTAGGCCAGTCCCTTTACATGCTCAAAGGTGGTCTTTTTGAACCAGGATTTCGCGGTTACCCTCCTTTCGGCATGTATGATGACGGCCTCGGGGTTGTAGGCCACTTTATAGCCCGCCTGCCACACCCGGAGGCAGTAGTCCACGTCCTCGGGCCCGTAAAAAATCCTGCTGTCTATGGGACCCACTTTCTCGTAAGCATCCCTCCTCATCATCTGACAAGCGCCGGTTACATAATCAACCTCCCTTATACTGCCGTGGTCCCAATCCCTGAACTCCGCCTCTCTCAAAAACCTCTCCGCCCACCCGAAACGATAACGTCTGAGCAGCTTGCTTATCAGGGTCGGGAATTTGTGGCACGTGTACTGAAGATTGCCCTCCTCGTCAACAAGCCTGGCGGCCGCCAAACCCACATCCTTCCGGGAACGCAGATATTCCACGAGCCTCCTCAAGGAGCCCGGGCACACTATGGTATCCGCATCGAGCAGGAGCAGGAAATCCCCTTTTGCCATGCCGAGGCCCTGGTTCCTGGCGGGCATGCCGATATTCTGCTTGTTCCGCACCAGTTTTACCCCGGGATAATTGCGGCGCACCATCTCTGCCGTACCGTCTTCCGAGGCGTTATCCACAAGGATTATCTCAAGGCCGAGGCCGTCGGGATGAATGGATTCAAGACACCTCCTGAGGAATTCCCTCGAATTCCAGCTTATGATGATTATGGACAGGTCCGGAGCCTTGCGGGGGTCAGACATGTTTCACCCGCTTATCCTTCTCTTTATTGCATATCCAAGCACTTTTACGGGCTCCTTCCTGAGCGAACCCAGCACCTCGCAAGCCAGGTAGCAGGGCTGGCATTTCCCCCTCCTTACATGCGCTCTCGTCCTTCGGGCCTCGGGGGAAATCCAGATTTCATCCAATCCCTTATCTTTGATATTTCCCATTGAAAGTCTCTCGTCATTTATTGCCTCGCACGGGAAGACCTCTCCCCGCCAGTCTATATAAAGGCTCTGCAGGCCCGCATAGCATCGGGAGACCTGCTCGCCGCCGAACATCTTCTCTACGAAATAAAGACTGGAATCATCGAAGTAAAAGAATTTTCTGCCGGCAAAGACGCGCTTGAGCGCCTTCAGCACCTCGAACTTCTGCCTGTCCTGCAGGACCCTGCCGTTTCCAGTATTGTCGAACCTGCAGGAGTTCGTTTCCGGGTAAAAATTGATATCCATCCCGAGCTCTCCCGCAAGCTCATAGGCCCACTCAATCTGGTCATGGTTTTCCACGGTTATGGTGTAGATGAACGAGGCAGGCACGTTCAGCCGCTTCAGCCTTCTTGCAGACTCGATCAGCCTCGTATAGCCGCCCTTTACCCCCCTCGTCAAATCATGGGTTTCGGGTTTTCCGTTCAGGGATAAGGCAATTTTATCTATTCTCGCGCCCCTCTCCCTGATTTCCTCGACCACAGAGCTGATCCTCTCGGGCACGAGCCCGTTCGTCACAACCGATATCTCTGCATTGGAACTTCGAGAAAGGAGTTCCATAATCTCCGGGAGGTCCTTTCTCAAAAAGGGCTCACCGCCCGTAAGGACAACGGACCCTGCCCCAAGGTAGGCTCGTGAGCGCGTTATTCTCCCTATCTCCCCGAGGCCGATCTCCATAGCAGGATCGGGTCTCGTCCGCCAGATATTGCAGGTAATGCAGCGTGAATTGCACCTTCCGGTTACGGAAATCGCGAGCCTTTGCAACGGCCCAATTTTACCCAGCTTGTTGTTTACATATGCCTGCATATATCCGGTCAGGAGTTTGCTTCCCCTCCTGAGGTGATGGATATTCATAACTGCCGCCGCCCCTTTCTGCAGATAGATGATCCCAGCAAGTTCAGGTACTCATCGAGCACGGTCCTTGCAACGTGCCCCCATGTAAACCTCTCCAACACCCTGGCCCTTCCCCTCCGGCCGAAACTTTTCCGCTTGCCGGCATCGTCCAGCAGTTCCACTATTCTCATATAAAACCCTTTGATGTCGCCCCGGGGGACCATGTAACCCGTTTTCCCCTCCTCAACCTGCTCCGGTATGCCGGATACCCTGGAGGCCACAACCGGCAGCTCGCAGGCCATCGCCTCGAGGACTGTGTTCGGGAGCCCCTCATAATAGGTGGGCAGCGCGAAGACTTTCGCCCTCCGATAATAAGAAAGGAGCTCTGGGTGCGAGAGTCGCTCAATGTGCCGGACATTGAAAAGCCCCCTCCTCCTTATCACGCCACGCACTTTATCCCTGAGGGGCCCGTCACCTATCAGGAGGAGTCTGGCTTTGGGATGACTATCCCTCAGAAGGTGAGCCACCCTAAGGAGGTCGAGCACGCCTTTTCCACGGCGGAGCATGCCGGAAAAGAGGACCAGGTCCTCCCTGGAGCAGCCATCAGCGGAAAAGGTTTCGGGGTCTATCCCGTTATAAACCACTCCTGCTTCCACCCCATAGTGCTCCATGTATTCATCCCGGAGGGAGCCGCTTACCGTAGTGAACCTGTCGCAGGAGTGTGATAATTTCCCTTCGTAATAAACGTATATGGGAAGCAGTACGTTTTTCATAAGGGATTCCAAGGTTCGTACGGGCCTGTGGAATATAGGTATGCCCACCTTATTGCACCAGTGTGCGGTAACCATGATGGGACAATTACACTTGATCCGAAGAGCGGCGCCGTAATGGACGTGTACAATATCGGGCTTCTCGGCATGCAACACGCGCTCTACCGATCCGTTAAATGAACTTGAGTTAAGGGGCGGCACCCCCGATACTTTCACCTCATTAACCCTGATATCCTCCAGAAAATAGTTTGCGTCGGTCTTGCCGCGGAGGATTACCGAAACATCATGCCCGGCCTTACTGATCTCCTTCGCGAGGTAGTACACGTAATAACCTATACCGCCGCAGTCGGGCGGGAATTCGGGACTTACCATGACGATCTTCATCTTTTGAATAGAAAATTTTTTGCTCTTAGGCCTTTTTGAATCCGGATGCCTCAATTACATAGCCCGAGTTGGTCAGGATGCACATTAAGTAATTGTTGAAGAGCCCATGAAGAAATCCGAACCTGTCAAGGACGACCGGGCTCGGATACCTGAGGCGGAGATTCTGGAACCCGGCTTTTTTCAACGCCGCCAGCCAGGCCCAGGGGTCCTGCTTTGTGGAAAGGTCAACCAGGTCCCGGTAGCGCCTGCGATAAGTCGGTATTGGGCTCCAATTGCGCCTGGCCGTCTCATAGATGGCGAACTTGCCGCCATCCTCGAGCCATCCTCCTATCTTCCTGAAGAGGTCCACCACCCTGCTTTCCAGCTCCGGGTTTCTGTGCAATACCTGCTTTGATTCCGCAATATGGTGAAGAGATGAGATGGCGCATATAAACCCGTATTTCCCGCGGTTGTCGAATTCCCAGATGTCCTTCTTTGTCACATCAAGCATGCCCGGGAGGATGTCCCCGAGCTTTTTAATTCTGTCGAAGTTGCACTTCTCAGAGCCGTGACCCTCGAATTCATCCAGGGCAGTGGCGCGTGATGCTCCGAAATTGAGAATGAAAAAGCCGGTATTCTCGCCATAGCCGGCGCCGATGTCCATGACCGCCTTGCCCTCGATGTCCTTCCTGTCAAAGAGGTGTTTCAGTACTCTGAGATGGTATTCATGACTCGCAGTGGCCCATTCGGCGAACCGGGCCCCGACATCACAGGTTTCTGACATCACCGGTCCCTGGGCGCTGTCTTTTGCAATCATCATAGATTCGGTCAATCCTCCTTGCCACGTTCTGCCAGGTGCAGTGCTCCTTTACGAAAGCCCTTGCCGCCTGGGCAATGCGCTCTCTTTCCTCGCGGCCTTGCAGTGCTTCCAGCAGGATTGCTGCCAGGTTTTCCGTATCCCCTGCCCTGAACAGGTAACCCGTCTCTCTATTCCTTATAACTCCCTTGTGGGCCGGAATATCCGAAACAACGGCCGCCGTGCCGCAGGCCATTGCCTCAATGAGAGCCTTTGGCAGTCCTTCCGAGTACGAAGGCAGCACAAAAAGTTCGCTGGCTGCATAAAAGGAACTCATGCGGCTCCGAGGAACATTCGGAATGAAAACAATCTTTTTTGCGAGCCCTGATTCGCCTGCCATTTCTATTGCAAATTTCCTTGTGGGCCCATCGCCTATGACCACGAGCTTGGAGTCCGGATGTTCGACCGTGACCCTCTTCATAGCCTTTATAAGGTCGAACTCCCCTTTGCGCCCGTTCAGGACACCCACGAATAGGAGCATGCCATTGGAGCCGCTCTTCTTCAACCACCCGTTTTTTCCATCGCGGCGGGCGGAATCGAAATAGTGAGTATTCACACCATTCAGCACAACGGAGACCTTGTGCGCCATCCCGTACTCGCTCGTTATATCATCCTTAATGCCTTCACTTACGGCAGCCAGGAAATCGGAGTTTTTTACATAGAGCCTTTCCTTCCAGAGATCCACGGCGCGGGCCGCCTTGCCCGGAAGCATGCCGTTCATTCCAGGCCCCCGCCTTTCTCGGAAGGTTTGATATATTTCGGCCCTGTCCAGGGCTTTAAATTGAGCTTTACGCAAAATGTGGACCGAACTCACCACGGGCACGCGAGGGAACAGTTTTCTGAATAAAAGGAGCGGGACCGCGGAATCGCCATGGCTGTGAATGAGATCAAATTTTTCCCTCCGGTGAAGTTTCCTGAATTCCAGAGCGGCCATGAATCCGAATGACAGGTTCCTTCCTGCCCTTAATCTTCGCACTTGGAAAGGCGCTTCCCGGTCGAGGGCCTTGCAGCCTTCGGCGTACTTGGTTATTACGGTCACTTCATGGCCCAGTTCGGCCTGCGCGGCCGAGAGTTCGTAAGGGCCGGGGCCGAGCCCGGCCCAGGGCGGCGGAAAGGCCGATGTTATCCGGCAGATTTTGAGCTTACGGAACACTAATACTCACCTAAATTTTCTCTGCCACCATCCAGTACATTGTGCAGAAATACTGCCAATATCTTTTTGAGGCGGACTGGAGAACC